>ERZ761602.123-NODE-123-length-181925-cov-41.043641_pt1 | contig 181925 bp, 141 predicted proteins | sample MGYA00512165_ERZ761602 | MGnify/ENA primary metagenome ERZ761602 (study PRJEB28899, sample SAMN02445085) | bioreactor sludge metagenome | biome: EBPR sludge; isolation source: Thorneside wastewater treatment plant | place: Australia: Brisbane, Thorneside...
GCGAGGATCAAGCTCTCTTCACTCTATCCACACGTTTAGGGCTGACGGACTACTAGTAGTGATCCATTCCCATTGGTCTTCAGGGTCATGCCGCCGAGATCCCGGGACTTGGAAGACCCATCCCCCTCCCTACCGCTTCCGGACAAAGACCTGCCACGCGTGCCACAGCACCTCCACGGAGCCTTGGTAGAGGTGGAGGAAGGCGTCGATGGCGTCCTTGGGATAGACGGGGTGGCTTTCGTCCTTCCTCCACGGATAGTCGTCGAAGACCAAGCAGCCGCCGGAGCGGAGGAGGCGGAAGGAGAGGACCGCGTCTTCGAGAACGTGCAGCCCGTGGTGGGAGCCGTCCACATAGACCAGATCGAAGCGGTCGGGCTCCAGAGCCCTCAGGTGCCGCCAAGAATGGCCCTTCAACTTCCGCACTTTCGCCACCTGGCCGGTGGCGGCGATGTTGCGGTCGAAGCGGGCTTCGATCTCGGCGTCGTGGAAGAGGTCGACGCAGACAAGGCGGGATTCGGGATGGAGCAGGAGGTGGTCGAGCATCCAGACCGCGGAGCGCCCCTCAAGCGATCCGATCTCCAAGGCATGGGCCGGGCGGGCGGCGAGCGCCCCGAAATGATGCCGCCACGAATCCTCCCACTTCGAGAACCAGTCCTTGGTGAATTCGTACGGATTCGCGGATGCCGGGGCAGGTTCGGTCATGGGATGGAAACGGGGCGAAGGCCGACGAGCGCAACTTGCCCAAGAAAAGCCCTTTCTTCAATCGGAAACGCCGCCTTGCCGACACGGTGCAGGGACTACGCATGAAACACAGGCAAAGCAGGTCGACGGTGCCGGTAGAGAATACGCGAAGCAGATCGCCGAAGGTAATTTCGTGAGAACTTCTCCCCGCCGAAGCCCAAGGGGCGCCCGCCGAAGTTCTCACGAACTTCGCTACAGGACTCCATTCTCGCGGCGTCCCGATTTTCCATTTTTCGATGTGAATTCCTGAAATTCAGGCCTCGCAGTCTTTTCTGCGACGATTCATGCGTAATACGAAATCCCGAAAAGGTTTGGACGATTGCGGATCGGACTCTGGATCGGAGATGGCATCACCGCAGGACGTACGAGTCGGCGAAGGTGGGGCGAGGCGTCCCTGCCGAGCCGTCCCCGGTCGGGAAACGCCCTTCCCGTCTGCCGCGCCGTGGCTCCGCAGCGGCTCACCGGGGACGGTTCGCCCCACCCGGATGCCGCCGGATGGCTGGATCGGCAGCATCCAATTTCCCGAGCGGAACCCATCCAATCGTCCAAACCTTTTTGATTTGATATAAGCCCCGCATCCTGCGCGGGGCCTACGCCTCGATTTCAAGATGCTTGCGCCGTCCCGAGGCTCCAACACGGATCGAGACCTGCGCCTTGCGCACCCCGAAATGCGCCGCGACGAGGGCGACGAGGGCCTCATTCGCCCGCCCCTCCACCGGCGGGGCCTTGACCTTGGCGATCCAGACGCCGTCGGGCTGCTCTTCGAGGGCCTCGACCTTGGCGTTCGGCTTCACCCGCACCTCGATCCGTCGTTTCATCGCCGTCTCTGCCGCCTTCGCCATCAGGCCGGCGACCAGCGCCGGAAGGCCTCGATCCCCTCGTATTCCGCCATGCCGAGGGCGTCGTAGGTCGCGGCGATGTCGCGGTTTCGCGAGGGGGCGTTGAGATCCTCCTCGTTGATCGACATGAAACGCCGGATCGCCTCGACCTTCTCGTCGAGCTGGTCGGGGCTCATGGGCACGGCCATGTCGATCTCGTAGGCCTCGAAGGGACGGTCGCGGCCCCGGTAGAGCCAGACGCGGCATTGCGACAGGAACTCCTCCCCGCCCAGCGCCGCCCAAGCCTCGGCGAAGGCGCGGAAGGCGATCGCCTGCGGAGCGCTCGGGTCGCTCGCGTCTCCGGTGGCGAAGACGCTGTCGGGCCGGAAATCGGCCAGGATCGCCTCCACGGATTTCGCGTCGGCTTCCTCGAAGCGGAAACGCCGGTATCTCCCGGATTCGTAGAAAGGAAGGCTGAGAAACTGGCTGTCGGCGTATCGCAACTGGAACACCGAGGCCGCGTCCCGCGCCTCGCCGCGCAGAATGAGCCCTTTCAACCGCCGCACGGAATCCGGGTCGATGCCGAACTCCCCCTTCGCCTCGATCGCCTCGACGATGGCCCTCGCGTAGGCCGTCTGCCCCTCCCATTCCGAGGCTTGGTCCATCCCGGCCATCTCCAGGAAGACGCGGGCGAAGTTCATGGCGGCCGCGTCGGCGACGCGTAGATTGCCCGAGGTCTGGAAGACGAGCTTCACCTCGTGCCCCTGCTCGCGCAGGCGCGAGAGGGTGCCGCCCATGCCGATGATGGCGTCGGCCGGCTCGGGGCTGAGGACGAGGACGCGCTTCGGAAACGGCTGCGAGCGCTCGGGACGCTTCGAGTCGTCCGCCCCCGGCTTGCCGCCGGGCCAGCCCGTGATGGTCTGCTGGACGCGGTTGAAAATGTCGATATTCACCTCGTAGGCCGCCTCGGAGGTCGAAGCGAGCAGCCCGCCCACCCCGTTCTCGTTGTAGTCCTCGTCGACGAGCTTGAGGATGGGCTTGTCGAGCTTGCGGGCCAGCCAGACCACGGCCCGCTTCTTCATCGGCGCGTCCCACTCCACCGGGCCGACGAGCCAAGGGAAGCGGAAGCGCGTCAGGTGCGAGGAGGCGGCCTCGTCGATGAGGAAAGTGGCGTTCGCATGGGTCTGGAGGAAGCTGGCCGAAACCTGGTCGCTCACCTTGCCCTCGACCGCCTCGCGCACGATGCCGGCTTTGTTGGCGCCCCAAGCCATCAGGACGAGCCGCTTCGCCTCGAGGATGGTACCCACCCCCATGGTGATGGCCGAGCGCGGCACGTTCGCCATGCCGAGGAAATCCGCCGCCGCGTCCTGCCGGGTGACGCGGTCGAGGGTGATCATGCGCGTCCGCGAATCCACGGCCGAGCCCGGTTCGTTGAAGCCGATGTGGCCGGTGCGCCCGATCCCGAGGATCTGCAGATCGATCCCGCCCGCCTCGGCGATGCGGCGCTCGTAGTCGAGGCAATGCTCGTAGACCGCCTCCATCGGCACGGTCCCGTCGGGGAGGTGGATGCGGCCCGGATCGAGATCGACATGGTCGAAGAGCTGGTCGCTCATGAAGCGGAAATAGCTTTCCGGGTGGTCGCGCGGCAGGCCGTAGTATTCGTCGAGGTTGAAGGTGGTGACGCGGCGGAAGCTCAGCCCCTCCTCGCGGTGGAGGCGGATCAACTCGCGGTAGAAAGGCACCGGGGTCGATCCGGTGGCAAGGCCGAGGACGGTGTCCTGTCCCGCTTCGTCGCGTTGGCGGATGAGGGCGGCGACCTCGGCGGCGAGGGCGGCGCTGGCGCTCCCGGAACCGGGGTGGACAAGGGCGCGCACTTTCTCGAAGCGTTCGCGTTGCGTGAGTTGCTTCTGTCCGGCGGCTTCGAGGATGCGGACGGGGGAGGACGGAGGGATGCTCATTCGATGGTCCCTACGCTGGAACGGACCCTGCGGCGTGTCAATCGAACGGAAGCAGGCGGAAGGCGGTATCCGCGAACCCGCGCCCTCACCGTTCCCGCGCGCTCCGGGGATCGTCGCCGTGGGCGAGGGCTCCGAGGTAGCCCACGAACAGCGCGATCTCCTCGTCGCTCAACGCTTTCGTCCGTTCGACCATCTTCGCCCCGTAGAGGTCGCCCTCGGTCGCGCCGCGCAGTCCGGCGCGGTAGTTCGCGAGTTGGCGGAGGAGGTAGCTGCGGTTCAGGGAGATGAGCGGGGCGCTGCGGAAGGCGATCTCGCCCTTGCCGTTGTAGCGGTGGCACTCCATGCAGTCGTTGGCGTAGCGGTAGCGGGCTTTCTCAAGGTCGAAGCCGGAGGACGGCGCTTCGGTGGGCCGGGCTGGCATCGCCGCGACGGCGGCGGCGGCCTGGGCGATCTGGGCCTCGGTCAGGGTGAGGGAGATCGCCCGCATCTGCTGACCGGGCAAGTCCTCCAAGTGAAAACCCCGCGTTCCCGAGCGGAATTTCTCGATCTGCTCCACCGAATACCACTCGGGCAAGCCGGCGATGGAGGGGCTGTGAAGTTCCTCCTTCCCCTCGCCTTCCAGCCCATGGCAGGCGGCGCAGACTTGAGCGTAGACGCCAACGCCACTGGCAACGGCATTGTCGGCGGCGGAAGGCCCGGGAGCGGCGGGTTCCTCGCGGCAGGCGTTGAACGTGAAGAGGATAGGAAGGAGGAGAAACCGGGAGGAAACAGGCATGGCGTCACTCAAGCACGCGTCTTCGACTTTGCATTTCCCAATCCTCCGTGCGCCCGATCCGCCCGGCAATGCCGCATCCGCGCCCCGGCATCCCTCCCCGATCCGGTCACGAACCTAGAGCGCCCGCCGACGCGTGCGCAAGCTGGCCCATCGCGTAGTCCTTCAAAAAGGCCCGCGCCACCCGGGCGACGAAATCGGCCTCCTCGGGCTGGCGGTGCAGGACGGCGAGGCGGAACTCGTCGATCAGCAGCAGCAGGAAATTCCCCCCGTCGTAGCCGAAGACGAACTGGTCGGGACCGCGCCGCTCCTGCTCGAAGTATCGGGCGATGTCGTCCATGATCGTGACGATCTCCTTCGTCCTTCCCTCGGGATAGGGGGCGTCGCGGAAAAGAACCTCCTGGCCACGGGAGAAGATCAGCCCGTAGACCGAGCCGGCTTGGCGGATCGCTCCGAGGGAGGCGGCGAAGGTCTCTTGAGTCATGGTTCGATAGACTCGCGCAACGAGCGGCTGAATTCGCGCATGGGGAGGCGGCGGTTCACGATGGCCCCGACGACCTCGGGACTCTGCGGATTCGAGCCCGGATCGAAGCCGAAACCGATCATCTCCTCGCCTTCGTAGAGCACGGCGTGGACGAGTTCGCCGACGCCTAGCTTTTCGCCGAGGAGGAGGGCGCATTCCTGCAAGACCATGAGGTTATCGGCGAAGCGGGCGGTGTCCTCGGGACCGGTCCTGCCCGTTGCCGAGTCGCGCCCGGCGCGAAAAAAACGGGGTCGCCGCGCCCGCAGGGCCTCGGCGAGGACTTCGTTGACAGGAGGGGCGGCGCTTTCCATGCGGGAACCCGGTCCTACCACCGGGCGAGGCGAAAATCTAAGCGATGCCCCGGAAAATGTCGAACAATCCCTCAATCCCCGAACTATCAACTATCCACCCTCCCCTATCGGCTCTAAAGTGGCCCATGACCCTCGCCAACAAGATCACCGTGGCCCGGTTCCTCATGATCCCGGTCTTCGTCGTGTTCGCCGCCTACTACAGCGACAGCATCGAGAAGGGCGCGGAAAAGGTGGTCTACCGCATCCTCGCCCTCGCCGTCTACGCCCTCGCCTCCCTCAGCGACGCCATCGACGGATACATCGCCCGGAACTACAACCAGAGCACCCCGCTCGGTCGCGTCCTCGACCCCATCGCCGACAAGCTCCTCCTCCTCGCCGGGGTCGTCACCCTCAGCGTCACGAACTGGCACGCGGGACTGCCGATCTGGTTCGCCGTGCTCGTCATCGCCCGGGACGTCATCATTTCCGTCGGGATGCTCATCATCTACCTGACCCACGGCAAGGCGAAGGTGCGGGCGCGGATCAGCGGGAAAATCTGCACCTTCCTAACCTTGAGTTGCGTCTGCTGGGTTTTGGTCGATTTTTGGAGCGTCGGTTCCCGCCCGTGGCCGCTCGAAATCCTGATCTACTTGGCTGCGGCCTTCACGGTGCTCACCGGATACCTCTACCTCGGGGACGGCATCCGCCAGTTGCGGGAGTCTGGCCACACCACTCCCGATACCCATGTCCCGTGATTTCCTCCCCCGCATCGCCATCGTCGGCCGCCCCAACGTCGGCAAGTCGGCCATCTTCAACCGGCTCGCGGGCCGTCGCATCTCCATCGTCCACGACCAGCCGGGCGTGACCCGCGACCGCATCGCCACAGAGGTGAAACGCGCCCGCATCCCCTACGAGCTCTGCGACACGGGCGGCATCGGCGCGGTCCTCGACGACGGCTTCGCCGACCAAGTCCGGGCCGAGGCCGATATCGCCATCGCCGCGGCGGATCTGATCCTCTTCACCGTCGATGCCCGCGAGGGGCTCCATCCCGTCGATGCCGACATCGCCCGCCATCTCCGCTCCAGCGGCACGCCCGTGGTCCTGCTGGTGAACAAGGTCGATACCGCGAAAGCCGATCCCCTCTCCCCCGAATTCGCCGCCCTCGGCTTCGAAACGCAGCTCGACGTCTCCGCCGCGCACGGGCGGAATTTTGGCGAACTCGAAGAAACCATCCGCGAACGCCTCGCCGCCCTCGGTTTCTCCTCCGGCCCGCGCGAGACCGACGGCGCGCCCGAGCCGGTCAAAATCGCCATCGTGGGCCGCCCCAACGTGGGCAAGTCCTCCCTCGTCAACGCCCTCCTCAACGACAAACGCGCCATCGTTTCCGACGTGGCCGGCACCACCCGCGACGCCGTCGATGTGCCCTACGAGCGCGACGGCAAGCCCTACCTGCTCATCGACACCGCCGGCATCCGCAAACGGACCCGGCGCGACACCTCCGTCGAGGTCTTCTCCGTGATGCGGTCGGAGAAGTCGATCCGCCGCGCCGACCTCTGCCTGCTCGTCATCGACGCCTCCTCCGGCGTGACTTCGCAGGACCGCCGCATTGCCAAGACGGTCATCGACGAGAGCAAACCCTGTCTGGTCGTGCTGAACAAGTTCGACCTCTACCATCCCGACGCGAAATACCGCGACCGCATCGAGCAGTTCCGCGAGGAGCTGGGCGACGACCTCTTTTTCCTCCCCTACGCCCCGAAAGTCGCGGTCTCGGCCAAGCAGCGCGACCATCTCGGGAAAATCTTCGAAGCGGTCGAGCAAGTCGTCGCGGCGGCGACCGAACCGGTCCCGACGGCGACGCTGAACCGCCTCCTCCAATCCTCCATCGAGCGCAACCCGCCCCCCGTGCGGCACGGGAAGCGGCTCAAGCTCCTCTACGCGACCCAACGCCGCGAGGACGAGCCGAAGCGAGTTCCCGTGCCCGAGTATCTCCTCTTCGTCAACCACGCCGAGCTGCTCACCCGCACCTACGAGCGCTTTCTCGAAAACCGCATCCGCGAGGAGTTTCCCATGGAGGGCCTGCCCTTCGTCTTCGTGGTGAAATCGCGGGTGTCGGAGAAGCGGGAGGGCGGCAGGGCGACCAAGCCGAAGACGAAAGCCACGACGAAGACTGCGGCGAAAGCCACGGCGAGACGGAAGAAGGGTTGAGCGGCCTTTCCGTTCCCCGCGATCGCCATCTTCGGCAGCTCCGTGCGCCGTGAGGCATGTTCGCAGCGCATTCACAAAATTATAAAAATTTCTTTAATTTTTTTTAATTTTAATTAAATTTCAATTTATGCGTTGTTTTCACCTTCCTTCCACCCTGCTTGGCTCTCTGCTCCTAGCCGCCATTCCCTTGCCCGGGATGTCTGCGGAACCCGCTCCTCGTCAGCGGTCTTTCCGCCCGATGGTGCCGATCTCGCACAACCTCCGCGGAGGGACGGACCAGATGAAGAGCCAGACGATGCGGGTCAGCATCCCCGCTCCGCCCATCCCCGAACCCTCTGCTGCTGCGGTGGCCCCGGAGGTCGCGGATCCCCCCTCGCCCGTCGTAGCCCCTGCGGATGACCTTCCGCCGGAACCTGCCGTGAGCGACGACAAAAATGAGGAGAAAACGACCGGCGGCTCGAAGACTCCCTCCCCCAAGCCTTCCGAAACCACGAAAAAAAGCGGTCCCACGCTCACCCGGCTCCGGGAAGAAGCCCACCAACTGGCCGGGAGGAAGCTCTCCTACGTCTTCGGCGCCGACAATCCAGATACGGGCGGCCTGGACTGCTCCTCGACGATCCAACTGCTCCTGACCAAGATCGGGGTCAAGGACGTGCCCCGGACCTCCTACGACCAATACTACTGGCTGAAGCGAAAAAAACTCCTCGACGATGTCTACGGCAAGGGCTCATCCTCGAAACTGCTCAAGAAGCTCTCTCCCGGCGATCTCATCTTCTGGGGCGGCACTTGGAAGTCGGGCCACCGCGTCTCCCATGTAATGCTCTACATGGGCTACGATCCGTCCCGCGACAAGCACTACGTCTTCGGCGCGAGGAGCAAAAACTCGACCGGTCTCACCGGCAGCGGGGTCGACATCTTCGAGCTCAACACCGAAAGCGGCCGGCTCGTCGCCCATGGGAAGATTCCGGGGTTGATCTACGAGTGATCGTAACGCGCGGCTGACTGGTGCTTCATTCCAGTGATGTTGATGGGCCGGAAATCTGTAGCCGAGGTCACTGACCTCGGTCGAGCGTCGTTTGGACATCCGATCCGGCCTCAGTGAGGCCGGCTACAGCGCTGGCGCGTTTTCTTGCTGGAAAGTCCCCCTTCCCCTTCGTCCGTCACCGCATCGGCGCGAGAAGATCGTCCAGTTCCTCCTCCGAAAAGGACAGCTTCTGCGGTGTCCCTTCGAGAATCCCTTCGAAGAGAGCGCGCTTCTTCTGCTGGAGCATCAGGATCTTCTCCTCGATGGTGCCTTCGCTGATGAGCTTGTAGACGAAGACCGGATTCTTCTGCCCGATGCGGTAGGCCCGGTCGGTGGCTTGGGCTTCGAGGGCCGGATTCCACCAAGGATCGAAATGGATGACCGTGTCGGCGGCGGTGAGGTTCAGCCCCGTCCCCCCGGCGCGCAGGCTGATGAGGAAGACGGGGGCCTCGCCCGCCTGGAACGCGTCGCAAAGGCGGCCCCGGTCCTTCGATTCGCCCGTCAGGGTGAGATGCTTCACCCCCGCCCGCGCGAGGGCCTGCTCCAGCAGCGAGATCATGCCGGTGAATTGCGAGAAGACGAGGATGCGCCTCCCCTCTCGCACCATCGACGGCACCCAGTCCATGAAAAGATCCATCTTCGCCGAGGACTCCACCTTCTGCGCCGAGGGCAGACGGAGGAGCCGGGGATGGTTGCAGACCTGGCGGAGCTTGAGGAGGGCGTCGAGGACGAGGAGCTTGCTCCGCTCCACGCCGAGGCGGGAGATCTCCTCGTGGACCTCTCGGCTCACCGCCGCGCGGACAGCTTCGTAGAGCTCGACCTGCTTCGGGTGGAGCTCGATGCTGCGAACGATCTCGGTCTTGGGGGGAAGGTCCTTGGCCACGAGACTCTTGGTGCGGCGCAGCATCAGGGGCGCGACCCGCTCGGCGAGGCGCTTGCGCAGCCCCTCGTCGCGATGCTTCTCGATGGGGGCGCGGAAGCAGCGGTTGAAGCTGTCCTCCGTGCCGAGGAATCCCGGCGTGAGGAAATGGAAGAGCGACCAGAGCTCCCCGAGATGGTTCTCGATAGGCGTGCCGGAGAGGCAGAGGCGGTGGCGCGCGTCGATCTTCCAAGCCACCTTGGTGATCCCCGAGGCGGTGTTCTTGATGGTGTGGGCCTCGTCGAGAACGACGTAGTGGAACTTCTGGTTCAATATCTCCTCGGCGTCGCGGAAGAGGACCGGGTAGGAGGTGACGACGAGATCGCAGTGGCGGAGAACGGAATAGTATTTCTTGCGGTTCGGCCCTTGCAGGGAGAGGACGCGGAGCGAAGGGGCGAATTTCTTCGCCTCCTTCTCCCAGTTCGGCACGACGCTCTTCGGAGCGAGGATGAGGCTGGGCAGGTCGGCGCGGCCGCTTTGCTTCTCGCAGTGGAGGTGGCAGAGGGTCTGGACGGTCTTGCCGAGGCCCATGTCGTCGGCGAGGATGCCGCCCAGCCCCTGCTCGCGGAGGAACTGGAGCCATTCGAACCCGTCCCGCTGATAGGGGCGGAGGGTCGCGAGGAACTCCTTCGGCGCCTCGGGGCACACTTTCGGCTTCAAGGCCTCCAGCTCCTCGGCACGACGCCGCAGGGCCTCCGGCGCCTCGTCCACGAGGGCCTCCTCGCCCGCGCCGCGGGTGAGCTGGGCGGCGCGCACGGAATGCAGGCGGACCCGGCCCTCCTTCGTCACGGGATGCCGGTCGAACAATTCAGTGAGCAGGCCGAGGATGGTCTGGAGCTTCTTCGCGGGGATGGCGACGAAGGTCCCGGTGTCGCCGACTTGGATCGGGATGCGCTGACGGGAGCCGCCACCGCCCAAGGCCGCGAGGGAGACGCCTGAGGGCTTGCTCTCCAAGTAGCGCACGAGGCAGGGCAGCAAGTTGATTTTCTCCCCGCCGCTGCGGATGCCGTATTCGAAGTCGAACCAATCGACCGCCGCCGCCTCCCCGTGGATCTCCCCGTAGTAGTCGAGCGGCTCCAGCACTTTCAGGCCGAATCCGGGATCGGTCGTCACGACCACGCCGAGGGCCTCGATCTCGGCACGACGGTTCGCTAGGAAGTCGGCCCAGAACAGCTCCTGCATCCCCCGGCGGACCGCCGAATAGGCGTAGCATTGGCGGTGCTCGGGCACGATCTCATCCCAGGGGTAGAGTTCGACGAGGCGCTTCAGCCCCATCTCCCTCAGCTTCGTCTCGATCCGGGCGTCCCCGCCCTCAACCCGCGCCAAGGGCATGTTCTCCAGCACCGCACGGGCTTCGGAATCATCCCAATACAGAATGCCGGCACGGACGTCGGAGGAAAAAAGGTGGATGCCGCAGTGCCGCCGCCCCATGCCGAAGGAAGGGTCGCGCACGGCCCCTTTCTCCACCATCGCGGTCATGAGCAGCGCCGCGACATGCTCGTTGTTCCGCGCCGTCGAGCGGTCGCTGCGCCCGTCGATGCGCCATCCCTCCTCGCTGCGGTGGACGACGATGCTGACCTCGGCCTTGGAGCCGTCCCTCGCATCGGTGACTTGGCCGAAAACCCCCGCGAAGCTCCCTTGGACGTTCGCGGTGACGATCCGGACCCGTCCTTCCTGATATAGTTGAAACCCTTTTTCAAGCGTTTCCCGTGAAAAGAATTCCCCGCAAAAAGGAGCGGCGCTGAGATCGATCTGTCCCAACAACCCGGCATCGGCTGGAGGACGCGGATCGTGCCGGGAGGCGGAGGCGGAAAGCGGAGGATTCAAAACGGTCGGACGGGAAAAGCCCCATCTTCACCAATCCTTCCAAGAATTCAAGAAATACGAAACGATTTTGTCCGCATCTGGATTTTGTCTGCGCCCAGAAAAAGAGCCAGGCGGATTGCTCCGCCTGGCTCCCCTGTATTACGTCCACAACCAAACAATGCTTGGCCGAGAAATCGTCACCTGTATTGCGCCGCCTCCGACTTCAGCCGCGAGACGACCCGCTGGCTGCGTTCGAGGATGCGCTCCAAGTCGCTCCGTGTCGCGGCGTCCTCGGGCATGGCCTCGATCACTTCGGACAAATCCTTTTGCAGCCGGTTCAGATCGGCGAGGAGGCGCAGGTCGCTCTCCTCGTTCACCACCGGATTCCCGCTGATGGAGACGGGGCGGAAGCCTCCGGCGAAACGGGGGGACGGACTGGCCCCGTCCATGGTCACGTAGCCGCTCACCAAGACGCTGGTGCCAACGGTCGCGCCGTTCTTTTCGCGTCCGAGACGGCGTTCGATCATCCCCGTGGCCGGGTTGTTGCGCCGCAGGGAGAGTCCGCCCATCGGGGGCAGGTAGGAATCGACGCGGTCGAAGGCTTGTCCTCGATCAGGGAAGGGAGCGCGGGCCGCGGACTGGCTCGGCTGGAAGGACGCGGGAATGACCGCGTCGTGCTCCAGATAGCTGGAGTCGATGCCGGAGACGGCTGGGGATTCCCCGGTCACGAGATCCAAGGACGAAGGATCCTCGATTTCCTCGGCGAGGAAGAGTTGGGGGACGTGGGGAGCGACTGAGGTCGCCAGCGCAACGCCCGGCTCATCCACGACTTCCACGACCAAGGGCGCAGCACCCGAAGTCTTGTCGAAAAGCCCGCTTTTCCATCCGGTCGCCGCCACCGACGCGACGAGCAGCGCACCGACCACGGCCGCAGCGGCGGCGTAGTTCCGGCGCACCGGGCGGAAATTCCCCTCGACGACCACGGTGGAACCCGGGATCGGCTTCAGCAGCTTGAGGACGGGGCCTTCGCATTCCGTGCGCCACTCCTCGCGCAGTCCCGCGCTCAAGAGATCCATCACCTCCCGCATCGAGTCGAGGTCGCGGCGGGCCTTCGGGGAATCCTGAAGGCGGGCTTCGAACTCGGCGGCCTCGGAGAGGCTGAGTTCGCCCAGCGCGTAGGCGGTCATTTGCGGATCGTCCGGATTGACAGGTTCGCGATTCATCGGTCAGGGGCAGGTGGTCGGTTGGTGTATAAAAGCTCAGTCCGGGTCGATCTCGACGCCCATCAGGGAACGGAGCCGTTTGATCCCGGTGTGGATGAGGAAGCCGACGTTGCTCACGCTGAGCCCGGTCACGTCGGAGATTTCTTTGTAGCTGAGGTCGCCCTGAAACTTGAGGCGGATGACTTCGCGCTGGTTTTCAGGGAGCCGATCGAGGAGGGCCATGACCTCGGCGTGCCGCTCCCGCTCCTCCATCGCCCGCGACGGGTCCGGGGAGGAGTCGTTGAGCGTCTCGAAGGCCTCTCCGGCGGAGGAAAGCATGGGATTCTCCTTGCGAAGGATGTCGATGGAGCGGTTCCGGCAGACGGTGTAGAGCCAGCTCTTGAGGCGCCCCTGGATCATCGAGGGATCCTGCCGATGCAGCTTGATGAAGGTGTCCTGCACCACGTCGCGGGCGCGGTCCCAGTCCCCGCCAAGGAGTCCGGCCGCATAGCCCGTCAGCGGGCCTTCGTAATCCGCTTGGGCGGACTCGACGAGTTCGCGAGGCGAAACTTCCATGATCTGGAGAGGAAGGGCGGACATGGCGCGATGGTTATCGCTTCAAACGGTCCGCCGAAAGACTTCTTAGAAGAAATGAAGAAATCTAACTTCATTTTCCGAATTTCTCAACGGGAGCTTGCCAACACACCGATCTGCCGGGGAAGTTTACCGGACCATCCGCCTTCGGTCGCGGGGCAGAATTGAGACGATCTTTTGCAATTTTGAGATTTTCAGGTTGCATTACTTAAGATAACCGTAGTATTTAAGAGACTTAAGGATCACACCGCACCCTCTCACCCCACCCCGAAACGACATGGCCAAAATCTTGGTAATCGACGACGAAGCACCCATCCTCAGCCTGATGGCGAAATCCTGCCGCATCCAAGGGCACCGCGTCACCGAGGCCCTCAGCGGTCGCGAAGGCCTCGCCGCCTTGGACGCCGATCCACCGGAGCTGATGATCGTCGACCTCAAACTCGGCGACATGACCGGACTCGACCTGATCCGCCATTGCAACGAGCGGCATCCCGGGACCAAAGTGATCATGGTCACGGGAAAAGGGACGATCGAGGACGCCATCGAGGCGATGCGGCTCGGTGCCTTCGACTACCTCCAGAAACCCTTCGAGCTCGTCGATCTCCAGAAAGCCGTGACGCTCGCCCTGCAATCCCGGAGAGTCCAGCCCTCCTCCGAGCCTGTCCCCTTCCACGAGCCGACGGTGGTCCCGCCCTCCGGCGGCATGATCGGCGACAGCCCCAAAGTCCGGGAGATCCAGAGGATCATCGAGAAGATCGCGGACAAGGATTCGCCCGTCCTCCTCGAAGGCGAGTTCGGCACAGGCAAGCAAATGGTGGCCCGCAGCATCCACAACGCCAGCCGCCGCGCCGCCGCTCCCTTCAAAGTGCTGCAATGCTCGGCCCTGCCCGAGGACCTGCTTGAGGCCGAGCTGTTCGGCTCCCCCGGCGGACGGGGCGAGACGCTGTTCGCCCGCGCCGCCGGCGGCACCGTGCTGCTGGAGGAGATCCACGTGCTGCCCCTGCGCCTCCAGAGCAAGCTGGAGTCCTACCTTGAGGAGATCGCGTCGCGACGCCTCCTCAACGACCTGCCCGAGAAGATGGACGTGCGTTTCATCGCCTCCTCCGCCAAGCCGCTCCAGGAGCGCGTCGAGGAGGGCGGCTTCCGGGAGGACCTCTACTACAAGATCTCCGTGATCCCCATCGCCGTGCCGCCCCTGCGCAGCCGCGCCGAGGACATCCCCCTGCTCGCGGGCTACTTCCTCAAGCGCCACGCGGAGCGCACCGGCTCGTCCGTGCCCGAGATCGACAAATACGCCTTGCGCCTCCTCGAAGGCTACAGCTGGCCCGGCAACGTCGGCGAACTCGAAAACGCGATGGAGCGGGCCTGCGCCTTCGCCGAGGACGGCAGGATCCGCCCCATCGACCTGCCGCCCAAGGTCGCGCAGAAAGTCGAGATCACCGACGAAGACGAAAAGACCACCCACCACCTGCCCGTCGGGGCGGGGCTTTCCGACTTCGTCAGGAAGCAGGAAAAGCTCTTCATCCGGGAGACCCTCAAATACAACGGCGGCTCCCGCGAGAAGACCGCCAGCATGCTCGGCGTCAGCATCGCGACGCTCTATCGCAAGATGGGGCTGAAGCTGGAGAAGGACAAGATCCTGCCGGGCTGACTCCCCTACCCATCCTTCCCGCTCCGCTCAGGGGTGTGGCAGAGGCGTGGCGATGCAGAGAGGTTCTCTTGAGAGCTTCTCCCCGTTGGTTGCGCCAAGGACACCCGTCGAAGTTCCCGCGAACTTCGCCATGGCCTTCCTTGGGTATTTTTTTAAAAAATGCCCTTGATTGTCCGCTTCCATGAAATAAATTATCATAATTTTTATATTTTCAACCAAGCTGTCTTTCCTCTGGATGAACGCCATCGCTCCTTCCGTCCACCTTCCTTCGGGTCTCCGCATCGGCTATCGCGCCCGTTTCCGGAAAGGTTCGCCCGAGACCTCCCTCGCCACTGTCGAGGCTCCTGTCGAGCTGCGGGACGGTCGCCATCTTCTCCTCGCGCGGAACGGACGCGGGAAAACCACCCTTCTCAAAACCATCGCGGGAATCCTCCCCGCCCTCTCGGGGCAGGTTCTCTGCCAAGGCACGGTGCAATTCGTCGACGAGGATCTGCGCTTCGATGGCGAATTGAAGCCCCGCCAGATTTTCGCGGCGCTCTTCAAGAACGGCCAGCGCGCCTTCGCCTTGGAGATGGCCGAACGCATCGAGCTCGATGTCGAAAAGCCCTACGGCAAACTTTCGAAAGGCAACCGGCAAAAGGTCGGCCTCATCGTCGCCGAAGCCCGCACCCGCCACAACGGCCCCCAAGTCCTCCTCCTCGACGAACCTTTCTCGGGCCTCGACTTCGCCGCCCGCGAGCAAGTCGATGAAATCTGGCGCGAGCACACCGAGGGCATCGTCCGCCTCGTCTGCGTCCACCCCGACGAACCGACCTTGAAGGCCGACAGCGCCCTCGCCATCCGCGAAGGCCGCCTCGAACAACTGCCGGTGGACGGCACTCTCGACTGGATGGAGACCCGCCTCTCCCTCAACTGACGGATCGCCAAGCTGAACACTGAAGGCCGAACACTTCCCCCGCTGCTTCATGGAACTCTACCGTCTCACCCTCGCCTCCATCCTCTCGCGCAAGACCTTCGCGATCTTCGCCGTCCTCCTCCTCGCGCTGCCCTTCGTGCTGCCCTACATGACCCCGTGGGAGAGCAAGCCCTCCCTCCTCGAACCCGCCCGCGCCCAAGCCGCGTGGGTGCTGCTCTGGATCTCGGCGATCGGATGGCTCCTCTTCCAAGGCGCGACCATCGGCGACCGCTGGGCCTCGCACGGCATCCTCGAATATTTCAAAACCCTCGGCGTCTCCCGCTGGCGCCAGATGGCCCAGATCTGGCTGAGCTGCTTCACCGTCTTCGCCGGCATGGTGGCCATCGCCTTCGCCATCAGCACCTTCACGGCGATGCCCGGCGATCCCGGCGAGGCCCGCCACTGGATCGTGACGAACCTGCAATACGTCCTCCTCTTCCTCCTCGTCGTCGCCCCCCTCCTCGCCCTCGCCATCAGCCTCGGGACGCGCTTCAACGGGGCCGCGGCCTACGCCGTCACCGTCGGGCTGGCCCTCTACGGGCTCTTCGGGATCGGCTATCTCGAAATCTTCCTCGCCGACAACGACAACCCGGTCCTCAACCTGCTCTACGTCCTCTCCCCCCACTACCATCTCTCCGACCTCACCTCCCGCCTCGTCTTCAAGCTGGGTGCGGTCCCCTGGGCCGAACTCGGGCGCATCGCCGCCTACCTCGGCGGCCTCGCCCTGCTCCTGACCGGCTTCTCCTATCAACTCTACCGCGAGGGGAAATGAGCATGAAGACGCATCCCGGACTTCCCTCCCTCCTCTGCGTCGGGGCTGGCCTCGCCCTCGCTGCGGTCGGCTACTCCGCCCTGTCCTCGCAGGACGCTCAGCGGCACAGCCGCAACCCCTTCGCGGTGCAGCGCTCCGCCTACGGCAAGCTGCTCGCCCGCCTGTCCGAGACGACCATCGACCGGGTCTGGCATCTCGGGGTCGAGCAAATCGTGCCCCACTACATGTCCGGGAAGCCGCACCATCATCCCGCTTCCATCAAGACCCCGAAAACAGCGCCGACCGCGCCCCACGATTCCCTGCCCCCTCTCAAGGCGGGAAAACACTGGATCAACGAGCGGGTCGTCGCGCAGCACACCCGCACGAACGAGGTCGGGGTTTCCAAAGCACACCATCTCGCGATCTGCCGGGACATCGAGGAGATGCTCCTGCGCAGCTTCAAGCTGGACCCCACGCACTACGGGGCCTACGACTCCTACCATCTCTTCCTGACGACCTACGATTTCGGCGGCAATCCCATGGCCGTCGAGCAGGCGAAGCGCATCGCCCTCGCCGCGATCGCATCCGCCGAGGCCGAAACCGAGGACCCCGAGCCTTGGCTCACCGCCGCCGCCGCCGCGATGAACCTCTACCTGATGGATGCGACGCCCTACACCGTCAAAGACGAACCCCTCCCCTTGGAGCTGCTGAAGCATTACCACGACAAAGTCGGGCATTGCTTGGAACGCTTCGCCGCTATCCAAGCCGAGTCGGAGCGTCTCGGCATCTGGGAGAACCTCTCGACGGAGCGCCAGATGGAGATCGCCGGACGCCATCTCTTCGCCAAACGCACCTTCGCCCAATTCGAACCCCTCATCGCCCGGGCCGAAAAACGGCAGGCGGGAGAGGACGCCCCCGCGACCCCCGAAGTGGCCGGCACGGAAAAAGAGAAGGCCGAGTGATCCCCCGACGGGGCGGGTTGCAAAAGCGGCATCCGCCCTTCATGCCGCCGACGGTTCTCCGGCGACAGGATCGAGATTTCGGGAAAATACCGTGTCACTTTCCCGGTTTTATGCTAAAACACCGCCTTTCTTGAATGTCGGCCCCGGTCAAAGGACGGGGACGCCGAATCCGGGGCACGATGCAGAGTTGGTTCACGTTTGAATTGGATGGCGAAATCTGCCGGGTGGAACGGGAGCCTACCCGCCGCACCCTCGCGGACTTCCTCGCCCGTCTCGATCCCTGCTTCGCCCACTTCGCGGAGCACGACACCCTCCTCGCCCCGCGCCTCGTGGTGATGGGCCTGCTGGAGGGGGACCGGCACCGCTTCCGCATCGTCGACGCGGGTCTGATCCTGCTGCCGATGCTGGCGGACCGCCAGATTTGGACGCCCGAGGGCATCCGCAACGCCGAACCGGAGCACCCGGTGAACCTCGCCTTCCAAGAAGGGAATTTCGAATGCTCGGGCGAGCGGCTCGACACGCTCGTGGCGCTGACCTTCGAGGGCTACTACCGCCCCGACCTGCGGCGGCAGGGGCAGGTGGACGACCAGTTCGACGCGGTGGTCACGCGCACGGCGAACGTGCCCGCGATCCGCGAGACGGTGGTGCAGGTCTTCGCCTCGACCGAGCAGCTCCGCCACGAGGCGGCCCGCCGCGCCGAGCGCTCAGGGCAGGAGAGCACGGTGTGGACGGGGAAGAAGGATATTTTCGGAGACCGCTTCACCAAGCAGCTTTTCCGCCTCCCCGAGGGCCGCGCCCTGCAATACGTCGACGGGGCGAAACGCCGCTTCTTCCGCCCTGACAACCTCGTCGAGCTGCTGAAGCTGAAGCGCGAATACCCCGGCGCGTCCCTGATCGCCGGGGGCACGGGCGGCTCCCGGGGCGACGGAACCGGGGATCTGATCTCGCTGGAAGGCGTGAAGGAGCTGAACTCGATCCACACGACGGAGGAGCATTGGGAGATCGGGGCGGCGGTCTCGCTCACCCAGATCGCCGAGCACATCGGGCGGGAGTGCCCCGCCTTCAATAAGTCCTTGCGGCGCTACGCCTCGCGCCCGCTGCGCAACCGCGCGACCTTCGGAGGTTACCTCTCCAGAGCCCAAGCCTCGGGCCAACTCGCCCCGCTGCTCATCGCGCTGAACGCCCGGGTCCGCCTGATCTCGGTGGACGGGGAGCGCGACGCCCCGCTTTCGCAATTCTACGCGGGCAAAGGGCGCACGATCCTGCAAGACGGGGAGTCGATCCGCTCCGTCACCATCCCGCGCACGACGGAGGCGACCTTGGCCGCGCGAGGGATCACGGCCCGCCTCTGCGATGTCTACGTCGTCGCTCCCCGCCGGACCGGCTGCGAGCCCTACGCCACGGGAGCCTTCGCCTTGGAACTGCGCGACCGGATGATCGCGAAGGCGTGGATCGCCTACTCGGGCCTCGCCGGAGCCCCCCTGCGCGCCCGCGAAGCGGAGGAGTTCCTCGCCGGGAAAATCTGGGGGGAGAAGACGGTGATCGAGACCCTGCCCATCCTGCAACGCAGCGTCGAGGTCACCCCTCCGCCGGGGGCCGTCGCCGATCCGGGCTATTTGAAACAGCTCGTCGGCACCCTCTTCCAGAAATTCCACTACCAGCATCCCCGCCCCGAGAGCGCCCGCCCCGAACCCTTGACGGCGACGGGGGAGTTCGCCAGACTCGACGAACCTTTCTACGACGCGAGCCGTTCCTGAAACCGCCCCGCGGCCCCCTCCCGCGACGCGTCCGCCGCCCGCCATGAGCGAATCCGACGACCCCCTCGCCTTCCACCTCCCCTCCCCTCCGACGAAAGGGGCGCGGGACACCTTCGCCGAGCGTCTGCGGCGACGGCGCGAGCAGCTCGAACAAGGGAGCGAGGAGCGAAGCGTCTCCACCTGGCAGTCCCGTGCCCGCGTCCTCACCGCCCTCGTCGTGGAAAGCCCCCATCCCCACGCCTCCATCATCCGCCGCGACGGCGGGGAGGCCCGGCGCGTCGCCGGGATCCAGGCCGTGATTTTCGCCAACGACCTCCCCCCTTTCCGCAACTCCCTCGGCCACGAGTTCTCGGGCGAACCGCTCCTCGCCGAGGACGAGGTGAACTACCGGGGCCAGCCCGTCGCCCTCGTCGTGGGGCAGGACGAAGCCTGCTGCCGCGAGGCGGCGGCGAAGCTGGAGATCGACTACCATCCCGAGCCGGGTATCCTGACCCTCGACCACGCCCTCGCCATGACGAGCTTCCACGAGGCGCCGAGGGTCTGCGAGCGCGGTAAGGTCTCCGCCGTCATCAGCGACGGCCCCCGTCGCCTCGCGGGGGACTTCCCCATCCCCCCGCAGCAGTCGCCGCTGGTCGGCCCGTCCGACATCCTCGTCGTCCCGGTGCGCGGCGGCGGCTATTCGGTGAAGGCGCGGGCGCTCTCCCCCACCCTCGTCCGTACCGCCGTGGCCCGCACCGCCGAAATCCCGGAGTCGGAAGTGAGGATCGAACCCGTCCCCCTCGCCGGAGCGACCGACGCGACAGAGCGGGAGCCGGTGCGCCTCGCCATGCTCGCGACACGGGCGGCGATGGCATGCGGCACGGCGGTGGTCTTGAAAGTCCCGAGTCCCGACTCGCCCCTCGTCCGCGGACAGCGACACCCGGTGAAAGTCGAGTTCGACGCCGCCTACGACGACGAGGGCCGGATTTCCGCCCTCGACCTGAAGCTGCATGTGGACGGCGGCTTCTACGCGACCGACTCGGCCACGGCGATGGACCGCGCCGTCCTCCACGCCGACTCGGTCTACGGCATCCCGAATCTCCGCATCACCTCCCGGCTCTGCCGCACCCACCGCATCGCCTCCTCCGCCCTGCCCGCCGAGGGTTCGGCCCAGGGCGCGTGGGCGATGGAGGAAATCTTGCGCCGCGTCGCCGCGGAGGCCGGAACCAGCCCCCACCTCGTGAGGGAACTCAATTTCTACGAAGAGGGCGGGGAGATCAAGACCACGCCCTACGGCCAGCCCGTCCAGGCCGCCTCCATCGCGCGAGTCTGGCAGCAGGCCCTGCGGCGCAGCGACTACGAGCAGCGCGCCGCCGAGATCGAGAAATGGAACCGCCGCCATCCCGGCGGCAAGCGCGGCCTCGCCGTGACGCCGGCCAGATTCGGACTCGGCGACCCCCGTCCCGAGCGCGACGCCGCCGCCGTGCTGGTGCAGATCCTCTCCGACGGATCGGTGCTGGTGCGAACCGCCCTCGTCGACGTGAACGATGGTTTCCGGAGCCAGATCCGCGAGGAGGCCGCAGCCCGTCTCGGCATCGAGGAGGAGGCGATCCGCGTCCTCCTGAACGACTTCGACGTCCTCCCCCGCTCCACCCCGGTGGTGGGCACGGACGCCGCGGGACTCGTCCTGCGCGCCCTCGCCGACGCCTGCTCCCGCCTCCAGAGCCGCCTCCGCGAGGTCGCCCTGCAACTCTTCGCCGCGCGGGGCCAGACCGAGATCGAAATCGAGGCGATCCGCTTCGCCAAAGGGTTCGTCGGTTCGGAAATCTCGCCGCACAGCCCCCTCCACTTCCGCGAAGTGGTCGAGGGAGCCTGGCGCAAGCGGATCAACCTCGTCGAAACCGGCTACCACCGCACCCCGAACCTGTGGTGGGATCGCGAACTCGGCGCGGGCTGGCCTTTCTCCGCCTTCACCTACGCCGCCGCCGTGGCCGAGGTGCAGATCGACGCCTTCACCGGGGAGGTGCAGATCCTGCGGGTCGATTTCGCCCACGAAGGCTCCCCCTCGCCCGACCAAGGCGGGCGCGATTTCGCCCAACTGATGCGGGCCTTCACCCTCGGGACGGGCTGGCTCCTCTCCGAGACCGTGCCTTGGCCCGAGAGCGAGACAGACCTCCCCATCCACACCGCCGAGGGAGTGCCGGGTTTCGCCGACGCGCCTTTCCAGGCTTTCGCCGACCGCCTCCGTCCGCTCGCCGACCCGGCCTCCGTCCCCGGCGACCCCTGCGCCGAGGCCCCCGTCCTCCTCGCCACAGCGGTGCGCGAAGCGGTGTGGGACGCCCTGCGCGCCTTCGGGCTGAAACCGGGATGGAAGATCGACCTGCCCATTCCCTCGACCCCGCCCGCCGTGCTCGCGACCCTGCGGGAGATCAGCCTGAAGGGCCGGGAGGCGGAGTGATCCATGGAAAAAGGCGGAGCCTTCCGGCCCCGCCTTTTCGTGTACCAAGGAAACGCCGTCTCGGTGGTGGTGCGACGGCGAAAAGGGGGGCTTACCAGGACAGCCGCACGCCGGCGAGCCAAGTGCTGCTGTCGTAGTCGGCACCGGTGACGTGCTCGCTCGCGCTGGCCCATTCGTGGCCGAGCTGGAGCTTCAGCTTGTCGCCGCAGATGAAGTACTGGATGCCGAGGTAGAGGGCGTGGTGGTCCTCAAGGTTGGGCCGGTTGCCCCCGAGGGGTCCTGCGGCGAACCGGTGGGGGCGGTTTTCGCGTCCGTCGGTGGCGTAGGCGTAGCGTCCCACGAGCTGCAGCTTCTCGGTCAGGTTGTAGTAGGGGGTGATGTAGAAGCCGAAGGTGTCTTCGCCCGGCAGGAAGGGGTTGGCCCCGCCGCTGGTGACTCCGCGGTCGAAAGCGAAGACGGCGTCGGTGATGATACCGAAGTCGCCCCATTTCGACTCGGAGCCGAGCGCGAAGATGTGCTCGTAGGCGGGGGCGCCGAACAACTGGCTGTTGGCCGGGATGCCCAGCCTGCGGTGCTGGTCGGTGTACTCGTAGTCGAAGAAGAGCTTCGTGTTCTCGTTCAACCCGTAGTTCGTCCGATAGACGACGGTGGCTCCGCTGTCCTCGAAGGTGGGCCACTGGAACTCGTCCTGGAAGTGGGTGCTCCAGACGCCGATCTCATGGCTGAGCCCCAGCGCCTCGAAGCCGACCGCGGCCCCCCAGAGCTTCTGGTTGACCGTGTTCTGCGTGATGAAGGAGCGCTCGAAGACCTGGAGACGGTTCGAGGAACCCGCGAAGTCGCGCAGGATGCTCGGCTTGTGCTTTCCGACGATGACGTAGAACTCCTTCGAAGGCTCCCACTTGAGGAAGAGCTCGTCGAGACCGGCGACGAAGTTGTGGCCGTTGAAGTGCGGGGTCGTGTCCAGATTGTAGATGTTCTGGAAGGTCAGGTTCCCCGCGAGCTTCGCGACGATGCCGGCGCGCCAGCGGCGATGTTCCCAGACGTCGCCGCTGGTGTTGACGCCGCCGAGGTCCGAGGAGCTGTCGATGTAGCCGCCGTGGTAGCGGCCGGTGAACTTCACGCTCTTCACGAAACCGTCGCCCTTGTAGAGGGTGGTGTGGTCCCAGAGATCGCAGAAGCTCCAGGCCGCGACCGGGGCCTTGTCGTTGACGATGGCTTTTCCGTAGTCGCCCGCGGACAGCGGTGCCGCAGCCGCGGAGGCCGCGAGCGCCACGCCGGCGAGCGATGTTTTGAGTCGGTTGGATGGTGACATAGGAGTACAGGAGTTCGTAGGTTGGATGGATGGGATTCGTTGTGGATACCAACCCCCTGCGAACGGCAGGGGGTGTTGTGGTTCATCGATCCTTGGCTCCTCGTGTGCGGTCACGGCGGATCACGACCCTGCGACAGTGGAACCGATCAGATGAATTGCAAGCGTAATCTCGATTTTTTTCGGAAAAACGGCTTTTTTCTGAGAAACCCACGGCTCTCCATTGCTTGCCGAAGGCGGATCGAATTTCGTCTTAAGTCATTGAAAATCAACGAAAATGGATCGCTTTCGAACCACGGGTCCGGCAGGGATTCCGGGGGGATTGGCAGGTTGTTTAAATGTTGATTTGACAAGTGTAGATTAAGTGTTTTTTTAAACCGTGCCGCCACAAGAAGACCGTCCGGCAAGCTCCACCCCACCACTTTTTCCATGACCGCTCCCTCCCCCTCCCCCAGCTCCGATATCGAAACGCCCGCCTGGCTCCAAGTGGTGGAGCGCAAGGTCTCCGCCCTGCGTTTCGGCTCCGTCCAGATCGTGGTCCACGAGGGGCGGGTCACCCAAGTCGAGAGCACCGAGAAGTTCCGCTTCGGCCAGCGCCCCACGTCCGAGCACGCCCCTGTCGAAGAAGCCGAAAAGAAAGCGGAGTGAACCGCCCGAACGATTTCAGGAACCGCCGACCGACCACCCAACCATCCCAACCCCGCATCCCACACCATGAGCAAAATCCGACTGAATCCCGAATTCCGCGCCAAGATGACAGAACTGGTCCGAGGCTTCATCGAACACTGCGAAATCTCCCGCACCCTCATCGGGCAGATCGAGCGCTTCGTCCGCCACGACGGGCGGAAATACGGCCTGCCCACCTTCACCGTCTATGGCCCTCCCGAGCCGGGGGTGGAGACCTCCTTCGTCAACCTGCTCGGGGTCAACACCTCTGGCGACGCCACGGCGGCGGAGACGGTGCTGCAGTTGATCGAGCGCCTCGTCCTCCAGCCGACCATCGCCTCGGGGCGGGTGCTGCGCATCCTGCCGGTGACCAACCCCGTCGCCTTGGAGCATGGCCGTCCGATCGAGGACGGGGCCCTCCTCTCCTCGCTGGAGATGGCGGTGGAGGACTTCCGCAACCTGCCCTCGGATGGCTTCATCGAAATCGGGCTCGCCGACTCGCCGCGCCTCTCCCTCGCGATCTCCGGCTCGGCCGAGGTGGTGGAGGCCGCCCGCGACACCGAGGAGGCGATCCGCCGTCTCCAGAACGAGAACTTCCGCGAGGGCATCCTGCTGCGCTCGGTCCGTCTGCGCCACGAGGGGCGCTGGCATCTCTCCCTGGAGATTCCGCGCGACTGGCCCTCCTCCCTCGCGACCCACTGGGCGAGCCAGGTGCTCGTGGTGTTTTTCCGTTCGCATTTGCAGCACCTCCGCCTCGCGAGCCACGCGGCGGCGCGGTGGATCGATTGAGAAAGGATTCCACGCTGGAGATTGAAAGCTCGGACATCGACCGTAGCTTCTCCTGCTGACGATCCCCACCCAGTGAACCAACCCGCCCAGGACCCGGTCGCCGACTTCCGCGAGGCCTTCTCCAAGGTCGCGGCGAGCCATGGCCTGGAGCGGGAGGTGATCGGGCGCGTTGGCGACGACGACTTGGTCTTCTGGACCCGCGCCGCGAAACACGGGCCGGGGACGACCGTCTTCCTTTCCGCCGGGATCCACGGGGATGAACCCTGCGGCCCGCTCGCGATCCTCGAATACCTCAAATCCGCGTCCTTGCCCGACCATTGCGAATGGGTCATCGCCCCGCTCCTCAACCCCTCGGGGCTTCGCGCGGGGACGCGGGAGAACGCCGACGGCATCGACCTGAACCGCGACTTCCAGCGCCGCGAGACCGAGGAGGTCAACGCAGTGATCGACTGGTGGAGCCGACGCCGCCCCCTCTCGCTCGTGCATCTCTCCCTGCACGAGGATTGGGAGGCGGAGGGCTTCTACCTCTACGAGATCAACACCGGCGGGCATCCCGCCATGGGGGCGCGCATCGTGGACCGCCTCTCGCCGCTCTTCCCGGTGCAGGAGCAAGGGCCAGTCGACGACCACGAGCTGTCCGGGCCGGGCCTGATCCTGCACGAGGCCGAACCCCACGATGGCGAGGGCTGGCCCGAGGCGATCTGGGTGACGAAAAACTATCCCGCGCTCTCCCTGACTTTCGAGGCACCGAGCTCCTATGGCATGAGTCTCCGCCAGGACGGTCTGATGGCCGCCATCGCCGAGGCCGTGAAGTGGCTTTCGGACGAGCCGGAGGCTTGAGCCAATGCGGTGGACTCGCATGGCGCGATTCCCCGTTTGATTGCCGCGTGGAGGCCGCATTCATTGGCCGCCGCTCCCGCTTGAGTCTCCATGATTCCATCGTCCCGCAAACCTTTCCTCCTCCTGCCTCACGCCGCCCTGCTGCTTTTCGGCGGCCTCTGGCTCGTGGCGCAGCCTGACAATGCTACTCTCCTGCCAGTGGGTGCGGCCCGCATCGATGTGACGCCGGCCTACCCCATCCGCCTCAGCGGCTACGGCAACCGCACCACGGTCTCGGAAGGCGTGGAGCAGAAACTCTGGGCCAAGGCGATCGCCTTTGGCCGGACGGCGGAGGACAGCTCGGTGCTCATCACCGTGGACAATGTGGGCGTGCCCTTTGAAGTGACCGATGCCGTCTACGAGCGCGTCCATGCCAAGCAGCCGCTGCCACGGGCGAACTTCGCCGTTTGCGCCACGCACACCCACAACGGCCCGATGCTCAACGGCGTGCTGCCCAATCTCTTCAGCAAAGACTTCACGCTCGAGGAGCAGGAGACCGTGGACCGCTACACGGCCGAGTTCACCGAAAAGCTCGCGCAGGTGGCGCTCGACGCGCTGGAGAACCGCCAGCCCGCCACGCTCGCGTGGGGAGAAGGCCGGGCGGGCTTTGCCAAAAATCGCCGCAAATCCGCGAACGGAGACGGCCCGGTCGATCACGCCCTGCCCATCCTCGCCGTGCGCTCGCCGGAGGGCAGGCTGAGGGCCGTGCTGGCCAACTACGCCTGCCACTGCACGACGCTGGGCGGCGACTTCAACCGTTGCGGCGGGGACTGGGCCGGCTACGCGCAGGAATCCATGGAGGAAGCCTTTCCCGACAGCATCGCGCTGGTCTCCATCGGCTGCGGCGCGGACGCCAATCCGCATCCCCGCACCGGGCTGGAATTCGCGCAAACCCACGGACGCGAGATCGCCACGGAGGTCCAGCGCCTGCTCGCCACCTCCCTGCACGCGGTGAAGGCGCTGCCCTCGGGAGCGGCGAGCGATTTCCCCCTGCCCTTCGAGCCGCTGCCCACGCGCGGGGAGTGGGAGGAACGCGCCTCCGCCGAAGGCATCACCGGATACCACGCGAGGAAGAATCTGGCCCGGCTGGACCGTGGCGAAACCCTGTCTGGTGCCCTGCCCTACCGTGTTCAGTCGTGGACTTTCGGCGACGATCTGGCGATGCTTTTCCTCGCCGGGGAGGTGGTGGTCGATTACGCCACGAAGCTGAAAGGCGACTGCCGGAGCCTGTGGATCAACGCCTACGCCAACGACGTGAAGGCCTACATTCCCAGCACACGCATCCTCGACGAAGGCGGCTACGAGGCGGGTGGCGCCCTGCCCTACTACGATCAACCCGCCCGGCTCGGGCCGGACACGGAGACACTCATCCTGAACGAAGTGGCCAAGCTCGTGCCCGCCGCGTTCCGTGCGGAAAAAACCTCCACCGGAAAAATGGAGGGCGTCGCCCCACCCACCACGCCGCAGGAATCGCTGGGAAAAATCAGCGGGCGCCCCGGCTTCACCGTGCAGCTCGCCGCCTCCGAGCCGCAGATCGTGGACCCGGTGGCCATCGACTTCGGCGCGGATGGCAGGCTCTGGGTGGTGGAGATGCACGACTACCCCAGCGGACTCGGTGAAGAGGGCCTGCCAGGTGGACGCGTGAAATTTTTGCAGGACCTGGACGGCGACGGCTTCTACGAGACGGCCACGCTCTTCCTCGACGGCCTTCCCTATCCCACCGGCATGATGCCTTGGGGCGACGGCGTCCTGATTTGCTCCGCCCCGGACATTCTGTACGCCGTGGACACCGACGGCGACGGACGCGCCGACCAGGTGGAGACCTGGTTCACCGGCTTCGCCAAGGACAATTTCCAGGCCCGCGTCAATGGGCTCACCTACGGGCTCGATGGCTGGATCTACGGCGCGAACGGACTGCTCGGCGGCGTCATCCAAGGTGCGCCCGGCACTCCTCCGGTGGACATCCGGGGACGCGACTTCCGCTTTCATCCCGTCACCCGCGTGCTGGAGCCGGTGTCCGGACTGACGCAGCAGGGCCGCGTGCGCGACGACTTCGGCAACTGGTTCGGCAGCGACAACGGCACCTTCGCCTGGCACTACCCGCTGGCCGAGCGCTACCTCGCCCGCAACCCGCACGTCGCCCCGCCGCAGTTGCGCGTGTCCGTCGCGAAAAGCCCCGGCGTCTTTCCCACCAGCCGCACGCTGGAGCGCTTCAACAATCCCGACCACACCAACCGCGCCACCGGCACCTGCGGCGGCGACGTCTATCGCGATGTCCTCCTGGGGGAGGAGGTCTATGGCGATTTTTTCGTCAACGAAACCGTCCACAATCTCGCCACAAGGCTGAAACTGGAGCCTGCGGGAGCCACCTTCACCGGCCCGCGCGTGCCGGGCGAGGAAAACTCGGAGTTCTTCGCCTCGTCGGACAACTGGTCGCGCCCCGTGCAGGTCCGCACCGGACCCGACGGCGCGCTCTGGGTGGTGGACATGTATCGCTACGTCATCGAGCACCCGAAATGGATTCCCGCCGAGCACCTCGCCAAGCTGGACGTGCGCGCCGGCGACGACAAAGGGCGGCTCTACCGCGTGCTGCCGGAGGGCGTGGAACCCCGGCCCATCCGCGATTTGACCCGGCTCTCTCCCATCGAGCTGGCGGACGCCTTCGACACCCCGAACGGTCCCGTGCGTGACCTCATCCAAGCGCGGCTCGTGCAGCTCGGGGCCAAGGACACCGCTCCCAGACTGGCCGATCTGGCCGCGAACTCGGACTGGCCCGCCACCCGGGCGCAGGCGCTCGCCACCTTGGCCGCGCTGGAATCGCTGACGCCCGAACACCTCGCCGCCGCCCTGACAGATCCACATCCCGGCGTGCGACGAGTCGCCCTCGTGCTGGGCGAGCCGTTCTATCAAAACCACCCCGCGCTCACCGCCGGCGGGACCGCGCTGACGGACGACGCCGATGCCGCCGTGCGCTACCAGCTCGCGCTCAGTCTCGGCGAGGCACAATCTCCGTCCATCACCGCCGCCTTGAGCCAACTGGCCGGAAAGGACATGGGCGACTCTTGGATGCGGGCCGCCATCCTGTCCTCCAGCGTGGATTGCGCGGATGAGGTGCTCGCCGCCGTGCTTTCCTCGCCCGTCGCCGCTCCGGGCCGCACCGAACTGGCCCGGGGACTGATCGTCACCGCCGCCTCCACTGGCGACGACGCGACGCTCGACCGTCTCACCGCGCTGCTCGCGGACGGCATTTCCGAAAGCGCCTCCGCCGAGGCCTGGCGCTTCGCCGCGTGGGCCGATTTCCTGCAAACTCTGGAGCGACGGAAAATCCAGCCTGCCACCCTGCTCGCCCGCGCCGCGCAGGGCGAGGCCTCCGCCTCCCTTTCGCGCCTGTGGGAAGCCGCCTCCACTCTGGCCTTCGATGCCGCCCAGCCCGTGGCCTTGCGCCAGTCCACGCTCGCCCTTTGCGCCTTGCGCGACGACCTGTCCGCCACCGAACTCGCACAGCTCGCGGCCATGTTCGAGAATCCCGCCGAGGAGACCCTGCGCCCCGCCGCACTCGCCGCCCTGCGACGCCAGCCAGCGGAGGGCCTCACCGCCGTGCTGTTGCAAGACTGGTCGCTGCGCTCGCCCACCGCCCGCGCCGCCTTCGTGGAGCTGCTGCTGGGCCGCGACGACACCCTCGTCCCTCTCCTGACCGCTCTGGAAAACGGCTCTGTCTCCGGCGCGGAAATCCCCGTGCCGCAGCGCGAGCGTTTCCTCGCCCACGCCGATGACGGGATCAAAACCCGCGCCGACAAAGTGTTCGCCGCCTTCCAGCCCCGCCAACGCACCGAGGTGCTCGATGCCTACCAAGGCGTGGCCGATCTCACAGGCAACGAGAGCAAGGGCCGCGAGATCTTCCAGATGGTCTGCGCCGTCTGCCACCAGCTTCATGGCGTGGGCCAGAGTGTGGGACCGGATCTCGAAATTTTCCAAGGCAAGGGCGTGCCGGAATTTCTCGAAGCCATCCTCAACCCCAACGGCATCGTCGAGCCGCGCTACCTCAACTATCTGGTCGAGCTGAAGGACGGTCGCACCCTGTCCGGGCTCATCGGCAACGAAACCACCGCCAGCCTCACCCTGCGCCAGGCCGGAGGCTTGCAGGAGACCGTGGCCCGCGCCGACATCCAGGAGATGAAGGCCTCGCCCCTCTCCATGATGCCGGAGGGGCTGGAGCACGCCATCCCGCCCGCCGTGATGGCCGACCTGATCGCCTTCCTCAAAGGTGGCGCGCCCCGGCCCTTCGGCAGCGCCACCTCCGAATCCGCCGCGGCAGCTCGCCAGACCTTCGGGCCGGAGCAAGCCAATGGCCTCGCCCTCATCCTCGAAGCCGGGACCCTCTTCGACTACGCCAGTTGGCTCGGCAAGCTGCCCCTCGCCCACTGCCACCAGACCGACGGCACGCAGAAAGTGGTGTGGCGCACCGCTCCCGCCCCGGCTGCGGTGGAGGCCGGACAAATGTACGAGTTCCGCTTTCCCGGCGGACTCGGCCACCTCAGCCAGCCGGAGGGCAGTTTCGCCCTCTACGTCAACGACCGCCGGGTGCTGGACTTCGGCGTCGCGCTGGACAAGCACGAATGGGCCAGCTCCGACGGCACCGTGGTCCTGAGCTACGAGCCGAAGGAAGTCGGGGGACAGGACAGCAACGGCATTTTCACCCTGGGCGTACGAGGCTCCCGGTTGACCGCAGGCCAGCCCCTGACCCTGCAAGTCGTCGGCTCGCCCACCCAAAGCCGCAGGTGGTTCGGCGCGTATGCCTTTTCCGCCGGACAGATGCGGCTGAAGGAGGAAGTGGGAAAGCCGACCCGGTGAGCGAGGATCGGATGTCCAAACGACGCTCGACCGGCGGCTCCTGCCCCCGATGAACTCGCCAGCGCTTGCACCCCATCGGCTTTTCCGACATGATCCTTACCAGATTGCCGGACGGCTCGTTTCCCCCTTGAAATTCACCCCGCTCCGTTGATCCTAATCCCTCTCAAGCCTTCTTGATATTCTGATCGGATGAAACTTTCCAAACGCGGCGAATACGGGATGCGCACCCTCATCAACTTGGGCATCGCCCGGGAAATGGGGAGGGCGGTGCTTTCGGCCTCGGATCTCTCCGCCGCCGACAACCTGCCCCTGAAGTTCGTCGAGCAGATCCTCGCCGATTTCCGCCACGCCGGCATCGTCGCGACGAAGCGGGGCAAGCTCGGCGGCTACTACCTGCAACGAGACCCGGCGGACATCAAGATGGGCGACATGGTGCGACTCCTCGACGGGATGCTGGCCCCCATCCCCTGCGCCAGCGAGGCCTTCTACCAGCCCTGCACCTGCGCTGACGAGGACCATTGCGGTCTGCGCATGCTGATGATCGACGTGCGCAACGCGGTCTCGAACATCCTCGACCGCTACACCCTCGCCGATGTCGTCGAGGTGACCCTGCGAAAGATGCGCCGCGACAAGGCCCCGATTCCCTTCGCCCTCCCCGACGGGACGCAGGGCAGCGGGGAGGAGAAGGCAAACCCGCGCCGCCCCGATCCGCAGGACGGCTTCCTCGCCATCCTCACCTCGGCGAGGCCGAGGGGGCGTCCGCCGAAGCGGAAGACCGGCTCGTAGCCGCGTCACCCGATTATAGAATGGGGAGATCTGTAGCCAGGGTCATCGACCCCAGTCGAACGTCGTTTGGACGTTCGGTCCGCGCTCACTGAGCGCGGCTACAAGGCTGGGGCGTTTTTCCACCCTCTGCCCGAACGCCCGTGGCTCACAGTTCGGCTTTCGGAGTGTCGGGACCGTCGGCGGGCAGCTCGGGCTTCTGGATGTAGGTCTCGTCGACGCGGCCTTTCAGCGCCCCGAGGAAGGCCACGATGGCGTTCACGTCATCCTTCGCCAGCGTCCGCCCGAGCTGATACTCGGCCATTTTCGCGACGATCTCCTCCAGCGTCCCCACCGAACCGTCGTGCAGATACGGCCCGGTCTCGGTGATGTTGCGCAAGCTCGGAACTTTGAAGAAATGCTTGTCCGTCTCGACGCCGGTGGCCTCGTATCGCCCCAGATCCTTCGTCGGCCACTCTTTCACCAGGCCGAGCTTCTGGTAGAGGTGGCCCCCCACCCCCATGCCGTTGTGGCAGACCGTGCAGCCGGTCGTGACGAAGAGGTTGAGGCCGCGCTTTTCCGAATCGTCGAGCGCCGCCTCGTCCCCTTTGAGGAAGTCGTCGAAGCGCGACGGCGTGAGCAGCTTGCGCTCGAAGGCCCCGATCGCCCGCCCGACGTTCTCGTAGGTGAGGGGTTCCTTTTCATCCGGGAACGCCTTGGCGAAAGCTTCGACGTAGCCGGGAATCGATCCCAGCACCCGCAGGACGTATTCCGCGTCGGGCATGCCCATCTCGATCGGGTTCAGCACCGGGCCAACCGCCTGGGCCTCCACGTCGGCGGCGCGACCGTCCCAGAACTGGGCGATATGGATGGCGGCGTTGTAGACCGTCGGTGCGGAGCGACCTCCTTTCTGGTCGCCGATCCCGGTCGAAACCGCCAATCCGTCGTCGCCGAAGCTGGCGAGGTCGTGGCAACTGTTGCACGAGACGGCGCGGCTCTTGGAAAGCCTCGTGTCGTAGTAGAGCATCCGGCCGAGTTCGATCTTCGCCTCGGTGAGGGGGTTCGCCGGGTTTTCGGCGACTTCCATGAGAGGCTGGAACATGCCGAGGACCGCGCGGTTCACCACCGTCTCCCCGGAGACCGGGACGGAGGCGAGGAGACCGAGAAAGGACAAGGAAAGAAGGGGGGATTTCATACGTGATGGAGGTGAACCGAGGGATACGACGGCTCCGCCGCGCCGGATGGGTCGGAGCGGGAGAATTCCGCGATTGCGCCGGAGCGGAGACGATCTCACTCCTCCGGCTCCCCGTCCCCGCCCCGCAGCCTCCGAAGCATTCCGACGATGTCGCGCCATCCGCGCACGGCGACGAGGAAGGTGATGGTGCTGTACCAGATCACGCAAGCCCAGATGAGGAGATGCCAGAAGGTGCTCATGCCGTTTCGGAAATGGCGGAGGAGAATTTGGGTTTGATCAACGATCCGACGACCATTCCGATCACGGCGGCGGCGAAGGCGGCGATGCCCGCGTTGTCCTTGCCGATGCGGGCGGCGAGTTCGGCGGTGGCGTTCATCTTCTCCAGCGTGAGGAAGCCGATGGGCACCAGCGCCCCGCCGAGGATCGCGCCCGCCGCGCCCCAGGAATTGGCCTTCTTCCAATAGCAGCACGCAATCAGCAGCACCGACATGCTGGAGAGGTAGACCGAACCGCTCAGGAGCAGATAGGACCACACGTCGCCCTGGATTTCATAGAGCAGGCCGAAGACGAAGAGATACACGCCGATGAGGGCGACGATACAGCGGTTCCACCGGATCGCGCGAGCCTCGGGCCAGCGCCGCTTGCGGAAGGGGGCGAGGATGTCGTTGTAGATGACGCTGCCCCAGCCGAGCATGTAGGAGGAGTTCGTGCTCATGTCCGCCGCGAGCATGGCCGCGACCATCAGGCCCATGAGTCCGATGGGCAGGAAGGTGGAAAGGAAGGTCGGCATGGCCATCAGGGTCGAGCCGCCCTCCGTTACCGGCCCGAGCATGGCGAGGGCGGCGATGCCCCACATTCCGGGAATGAGCCAGCGGCAGACGAAGAAGAAGCTCGTGCGTGCGTAGATGCGCTGGCCGGTGGCGGCGTCCTTCGCCGAGAGCAGCCGCGAGATCGTGGTCTGCCAGGTCAGCGTGGCGGCAGCGTTGCCGAGGATCTGGAAGACGAGGTAGGAAACGCCCATCTGCGGATGGACGAGAGGATTGAAGCCGCCCTCGCCGTGGTTCGTCCGCACCGCCTCCTCGAGCCGGTCCCAGCCGATGTGATGGAGGATCAGCAGGGTCACGATGAGCAGCCCGGCGCTCATGACGACGAACTGGAGGAAGTCGGTGACCAGCACCGAGAGCATGCCGCCGAGGATGGTGTAGACCGCGACGATGAGCAGCAGCGCACCCATCACCGGGACGAGGGCGCCCGGCTCCCATCCGCAGACGGCGCAGAGGAAGTCCCCGCCGATCTTCAGGAAGACGCCCATGTTGAGCAGTCCGCCGAGGACGATGACGACCCCGGCGAGCCAGCGGATGCGCTTGCCGAAGCGCTTCTCGAACAGCTCCGGCAAGGTCATCGCCCCCGAGGCGCGGAGCGGCTTCACGCAGAAGCCGGTGATGCCGATGAGGAACATGGCGACCGCCTGGCAGATGCCCGGCGTGGCCCCGGCGAAGCCGCGCGTGTAGCCCGCCTCGGCGGCGTACATGCAGGTGATGATCCCGAACTCCGTCGCCGCGAGCGAGGCGATGCCGAGGTAGAGGTTCATCTCGCGCCCCGCGACGAGGAAATGCTCCACCTTCGAGACGTAGCGCCGCACCCAGATCCCGGCTACCATCGTGCCGAGCAGGTAGAGGCCGACGATGCTGCCGTCGATCCATGGGTGGAAATGGGACATGGCCGTGAGATTAGCGGAGGGGGCCGTCGCGTGGCAAGCGGGAATCTTGGTTTTCAGGACTCCCGCGAGAATCCGACCTCCCGCCCTGGATTTTTTTTCAACTCGGATGTTGACCGTCTTCCGCGAATTTCGTTATTCTGCGCCCATGCAAATGAAAGGCTTTCCGTCCTCTCTCCTCGCGATGGGAATCGTGTGGTTCGCCGTTTCCACCGCCCCAGCCGAGGTCCGCGAATGGACCCGGGCCTCCGACGGGAAGAAGATTCCCGCGGAGTTCGTCGGATTGAAGGACGAGGCCACCGTCAAGATCAAGACGGCGCGGGGCCAGGTTTTCGAGGTGCCTTTGGGGAACCTCTCCGAAGAGGACAACGCCTATGTGAAGGCGGCGGTCGCGAAGGAGGCGGCGAAGAACGCGCCCCTGCCCGAGGGCGAGACCACGGTGACGCTCGCGGGCGCGCATCTCTGTTGCGCCAGTTGCGTCGAGGCCATTGAGGGGATCGGCTCGGACAAGGGGAATTCCCTGCCCAAGGGGGTCGTGATCACTGCCGACCGCTCCGCCAAAGCCATCGTCGTCAAGGCCCCCAACGGCAAGGACGCCCAAGCGGCCCTGCTCGCGGTGGTCGAAGCGGGTTTTTATGGCACCTCGGACGATCCCGCCTTGGCCATCCCGGAGATCGAGCCTAGCGACGCCACCTCCGATACCATGGAAGTGCGGAATGTCCATCTCTGCTGCGGCGGTTGCGTCCGCCCCTTCACCAAGGCGGTCGAGTCGGTCGATGGCGTGGAGAGCTGCGACGCGGAAAACGGCGCGACCACGGTGACGGTGAAAGGCAAGGGTTTCAAGCCGGGCGAGGTCATGAAAGCCCTGCGCGAAGCGGGTTTCGGAGGGACTTTCCGGTAGCCTTGGTCACAGAGCGGCCACGGACCAGCCCGCGTCGGTGAGGATGCGGTGCATGGGGATGTCGTGGGCTTCCTCGACCAGCGCGGCGAGTTGGGTGGAGAAGGCGACGCCCACGAGCCGGGGCGACCTCCCCTGCCCCGGCGCCGCAGCGAGGAAACGGTCGTAGTGCCCTTTGCCGCGCCCCAGACGCGCCCCGGTCGCCGGATCGAAACCGACGCCGGGGACGAGGACCAGATCGGCTTCTTCGGGAGCCACTTCCGGATGTTTCTCTGGATCGGGTTCGACGATGAGGTGGAGCCCGGCAAGCCCTTCGCCGGGATCCATCATTTCGTGGAAGACGAGGCGGTCCTCCTGGGTGACACGGGGAAAGGCCCATCGTTTTCCGGGGTGGGCGGCGACGAGGGGGGCGAAGTCGGGTTCGCTCGCCAGCGCGAGATAGGAGAAGACGGTCCCCGCCGCGCGGAAGGCCGGATCGTCCTCCAGCAAGTCCCGGATCGTCGCGGAGCGCGCCCTCCGCTCATCGGCGGACAGGGCGCGGACGCGCGCGAAAAGTTCCTGACGCAGGGCGCGTTTGTCCATGGATCGGCCTCGGGAATCCGGCGCTGGGGTGGAGCTAGAAAAGCAACTCGGCGAGGGAGTCGTCGTCAAGCTGACCCGGATCGGCCACGGCCATGAGCTGCCCGAGATACTCCACGGCGGCCATTTCCGAAGCGGGGTCGAACGCCTCGACGCCGGACAGGGGAGAGGAGGGCGATCCGCCCGATCCGGCGTCCAAGAGGAGGAGGGCCGCCACCGCGACGAGGGCGCAGGCGACCGCCGCGAAGGCGAGGCGCGGTGCCGGGAAGAAGCGCCGCAGCCCGCGCGGGGCCTCGGCGAGGAGACGCGCCTCTCTCGCGACGTTCCGGGTGAAGAAGGCGGAGGACTCCACCCGGCTGGCGTGGCCGAGCAGCTTCCAGACCGGATCGCGGGGATCGTATGGATCCATCTCGTTCATATGGAGGCAAACCCCTTGCGCGACGGGAAGTTTCGCGGGAGGAGGGAAATTCTTCAACCGAGGCCGGGATGCCGCGTGTCGATAAAGCCCTCGAGCTGGCGGATGCGGGTGGGGTGGCGCATCTTCCGCAGGGCTTTGGCCTCAATCTGGCGGATGCGCTCGCGAGTGACGCGGAACTGCCTGCCCACCTCCTCAAGGGTGCGGCTGCAGCCGTCGACGAGGCCGAAGCGCTGCTCCAGCACCTCGCGTTCGCGGGGGTTGAGGGTGTCGAGGACGCCTTTGATGCGATCCTTGAGCATGGCCATGGAGGTGATGTCGCTGGGGTCGCCGCTGCTCTTGTCCTCGATGAAGTCGCCGACGCTGACCTCGTCGCTGTCGCCGATGGGAGCCTGGAGGGAGATCGGCTGCTGCGCCAGCCGCAACACTGCGCGGACGCGCTCCACGGGCAGGTGGATTTCGTCGGCGATCTCCTCGGAGGTGGGTTCGCGTCCGTATTCCTGCACGAGCTGCTTCTGCACGCGCATGAGCTTGTTGATCGTCTCGATCATATGCACCGGGATGCGGATGGTGCGTGCCTGGTCGGCGATGGACCGGGTGATGGCTTGGCGGATCCACCAAGTCGCGTAGGTGGAGAACTTGTAGCCGCGGCGGTATTCGAATTTCTCCACAGCCTTCATCAGCCCCATGTTGCCCTCCTGGATGAGGTCGAGGAAGGAGATGCCGCGGTTGGTGTATTTCTTCGCGATGGAGATGACGAGGCGCAAGTTCGCCTCGACCATCTCGTCCTTGGACTTGCGGGCCATCTCGACCTGCTCGCGCAGGGTGCGGACGAGGCGGTCGAACTCCTCCTGGGCCATCCACACCTCCTGCTCGAAGGCGGCCTTGGCTTTGGCCGCGCCGGCCTTCTCGCCACGGTCGGACGCGGTCGAAATCCGGACGGAGAGGGCCTCGGAGCGGGCCGCGTAGGTCTCGGCGCGGGCGATGAGATCCTCGGTGACGTGCTGTTTGAAATGGAAGCGGGTGCAGGCGCGGGAAAGTTCGGCGTGCCCTTTCTCCCAGACCTCGAGGAGGGCCTCGCGGGAGGCTTCGCTTTTCGGATCGTTCAGCTCGACGTAGGTTTCGGTGAGGTTCCCGTGCAGGGTCTCGATCTGGCCCCGGAGTTTTTCGAGGTTCTTCAAGTAGCGGGGGCGGCTCTCGACCTTCTTGTCGAGGATGAGCCGGTCGAAGCGTTCGTCCCCCTGCTCGATGCGGTTGGCGAGCTCGATGTAGACGCCGGGGATGAAGCCGAAGCGGCTGAGGATTTTGCGGATCTCCGATTCCGATTTCTCGATGCGCTTGGAGATGGTGAGCTCCTGCTCGCGGCTGAGGAGGGGGATCTGCCCCATCTGCCTCATATACATCCGCACGGGATCGTCGAGGATGTCGAGGCGGCCTTCGCGAGGGGCCGATGAGCCTTTCCCGGGGGCGGGGTCGCTGTCCTCTTCGACGGCGGCGGGGGTGCCCTCGGTGGGGGCGGGCTTGAAATGGTCGATCTCGCTGGAGTCGATGATGCGGAACTTCATCGTGCGGAGCCGCTCGATGAGATCCTCGACCAGTTCGATGTCGGTCCCGGCGTCGGGGAGGGTCTCGTTGAGGTCGTCGTAGGTCAGATAGCCCTGCTCCTTGGCGAGGCGGACGAGCTCGCGGACGACGGGGCGAAGCTCGGGGGTGTCGAGGGGGGAGGAGCTTCCCATCGGCGGGGCGGGGTCCATGATCGCGGAACCCAAAAATTCCCCCGATTTTTGGCTTGCGGGTTCCCCGTCGAATTTGCTAGTCTTGCGACCGTAGCCGCTGGCATTGTGGTTGGCCATATTCCGGGCGAAGAAAGAGGAGGGCTTCCGCGCCGTCGGAAGCCTCTAACACTCGTTTAGCAGTCCTCTCAGGTCAAGGAGGACTTTGGCGAGCCGTGTCACCTCGCCCTCGGGCAGGCCGGGCGCTCCCATCTGCGCTTTCGTCGCGTCGATCTCGCGTTGCACGCTCTGGCGGCGCAGGGCGGCGAGGCACTCGATGGCGATGCCGGGGGTGATGGCGGCGGATTCCTCGGCGAGGAGGCGCATCATGACCTGCCGCTCGCCTTCGGGGAGGCGTCCGGCGAGGGCGTTCACGCTGGCGGGGCTGGCGGGGTCGAAGTCGGCCTCCCAGAGCCGGGCGAGCAGCTCGGTCTCGGCGAGGTTGCGGAAGAAATCCGGCGCGGGTCCCGGATCGAGGACCTCGCGGACGGCCGGATCGGTGAGGAGGCCGCGGCAGAGGAGGCGGATGGCGCGGTTCTGGATTTCGGGGGCGGCGGTGGAAGCGGGCGCGTCCTCCGGCGGATGCTCCGCCGGGGCTTTCCCCTCCGAGCGGCGCTGTTGCGCGAACTCCCGCTGGCGCTGGACTTTCTCGCCTCGGATTCTCGCGGAGAGGGCTTCGCGGACGCGCTTGCGGATATCCTCCTCGCCGACGCCGAGCCGGATGGCGATCCGGCTGATAAGGGAGTCCTGCTGCATCTTGTCGTCGACGAGGGCGATATCGACGGCGAGTTCGCGGGCGAAGGCGAAGCGGTCGCGCAGGCTGCCTTGGTTCAGCTTGCCGCCGCGGCGGTCGATCTGGAAATCGAAGAACTCCGGCGCTGTCTCCAGAACCTCGCGCAGCGCGTCGATGCCGTGCCGCCGGATGAAGGAGTCGGGGTCCTCGCCCTCGGGGAGCAGGGCCAGCCTGACGAGCATGCCCGCCGGGGCGAGGATGCGGAAGGCCTTCGAGGCGGCGTTGAGCCCGGCGTTGTCCGAGTCGAAGCAGAGCACGACCTCCTCGGTGTGGCGTTTCAGGATGCGGGCGTGGTCGGGGGTGAAGGCGGTGCCGAGCGGGGCGACGACGTTCTCGATCCCGCCCTCGTGCACGGCGATGAGGTCGAGCTGGCCTTCGCAGACGATGGCCCGCTTCTCCTTCAGAATGGCGCGCTTGCTCCGGTCGAGGCCGAAGAAGGTGCGGCTCTTGTTGAAGAGGAGGGTCTCGGGGGAGTTCACATACTTGCCGCCTCCTTGGTCCGCCGCGAGGACGCGTCCGCTGAAGGCGACGGGCTCGCCCATGTCGTTGTTCACCGGGAACATGAGGCGGTGGCGGAAGAAGCTGTAGGCCCCCTGGGAGGTGCGGTTCTCGTCGCGCCATTTCGCGAGTCCGCCCTCGACGAGCCTCGGCACGGCGAAGTCCTCGCCCCTCGCCCACTCCATGAAGAGGCGCTGCTCCGCCGGGGCGTAGCCGAACTTCCACTTCCGCGAGGTTTCCATGGAGAGGCCGCGGGATTTCAGATAGTCCCGCGCCGGCTGGGCGAGGGGGCTTTTGAAGAGGAGCCGGTGGAACCAGTCCGACGCGGCGCGTTGCAGGCGCATCAGCTCGCCCTTGCCCCGGCGTCGCGCCTCCTCCTGCGCGTCGAGGACCTCCTCGACGACGATGACCCCGGCGCGGTCGGCTAGCTTCTTTGCGGCGTCGGGAAAGGCGAGGTTCTCGTAGAGCATCACGAACTTGATCGCGTCGCCTCCGGTATGGCAGCCGAAGCAATGGAAGATCTGCCGGTGCGGATTGACGTTGAAGCTCGGCGTCCTTTCGTTGTGGAAGGGGCAGACGGCCTGGAAGTTCGCCCCGGCCCGCTTCAGGGGGAAATAGCCCTGGATCAGCTCGACGATGTCGGTCGCGTCGAGGATCTGCTGGACCGTTTCTGGAGGGATGATGGCCATGGGGGCTGCGGCCCGGCGGGAGGGGCCGGATGCCGGATACTTAACCCCCAAGAGGTCGGGAGGCAAACGGGGTGGGAGACGCGGTCGGCCTACCCGAGCCTCATCCGGTAGTCCTCGTAGCCGAAGCGCCGGACGCTCCCGATGTCGCCGTCCTCCCCGAGGATGGCGATGGAGGGTAGGGGCACGCCGTTGAAGGTCGTCGTCTTCACCATGGTGTAGTGCGACATGTCGTGGAAGACGAGGCGGTCGCCGATCCGCAGCGGCGCGTCGAAACTGTAGTCGCCGATGACGTCCCCGGCGAGGCAGGTGGGGCCGCCGAGACGGTAGGTGTGGGGCTTTTCCCCCGCTTCACCCGCGCCCGCGACGACTGGGCGGTAGGGCATCTCCAGCACGTCGGGCATGTGCGCGGTCGCTGAGAGGTCGAGCACGGCGATGGGCAGGCTGTTTTCCACCAAGTCGATCACGGTGCCGATCAAGACCCCCGTGCCGACGGCGATGGCCTCGCCGGGTTCGAGGTAGATCGTCAGATGGGGGTGACGCGCCCTCACGTCGCGGATCAGCGAGACGAGCAGCTCCACATCGTAGCCGGGCGAGGTGATGAGGTGGCCCCCACCGAAGTTGAGCCACTTCATCCGCCGCAGGAGCGGGTCGAACTTCTCCAGCACCGCCGCGAGGGTGCCGCGCAGGGCCGAGGCGCCTTGCTCGCAGAGAGTGTGGAAATGGAGGCCCTCCAGCCCATCGAGGTCGACCCCTTCGATCTGGCTGGCGAGCACCCCGAAGCGCGAGCCGGGGGCGCAGGGGTCGTAGATCGCGGCGACGGCTTCGGAATATTCGGGATTCACTCGCAGGCCCGCCGAGACGCGCGGCGCGGCGGCGAGAACCTCGTCGCGATAGCGATGCCACTGGCCGAGGGAGTTGAAGATGAGGTGGTCGGCGATGCGGAGCAGTTCCGTCATCTCCGCGGGCTTGTAGGCGGGGGAGAAGACGTGGACCTCGCCGCCGAACTCCTCGGCCCCGAGACGAGCCTCGTGCAAGCCGCTCGCCGCCGTGCCGACGAGGTAGTCGCGGAGGACGGGGTAGAGCCCGAAGCAGGCGAAGGCCTTCTGCGCGAGGAGGATCTTCGCCCCGGTCTCGTCCTGGACGCGCTTCAGGATCTCGCCGTTGCGGCGGAAGAGGGTCTGGTCGAGGACGTAACAGGGTGTGTCGAGACCGCTGCGCTCGAAGGCGGAGAGCAGGGCGGGCACGTCGCCGCGATAGAGGCCGGTTTCGGGGTGATCGGGCATGGGGGAGGTGGAGGCTGGTAGAGAAATTCGTGTTTATCCGTGTTCATCCGTGGTCCAAACCAGCATTGCCACGGCGCTTCGCGCCCCGAGGGGAGTCATGGGAAAGGTGGGTTTTGGACCACGGATGGCACAAATGACACTGATGGAAGTCGAGAAATCCGCATCCCCTTCTTGATTCAACGGACCACTCTTTCCCATTCCAGTTTGGGATGTTTGAAATTGAGTATGATGCCCAGATGGTGGCCGGTGATCTTCAAATAGGTGATCATCTGGCCGATTTCGGAGTCCCCGATGGATGCGACGGTCTTGGCCTCCACGACGATTTTCCTCCAGACGATCAGGTCGGGAATGCATTCTCCGACGAGATGTCCTTTGTAGAGAACGGGGAAGGGATGTTGTTGAAGGAAGTCGATTCCAGCGATCCTGAACTCGGCCGCGAGAGCGTTCTCGTAGGGTTTTTCGTTCAAGCCTGGTCCCATGGCGTTGAGAACCTCCATCGCACAGCCAATAATCTGATAGGATTCGTCCTTGTGGAGGAGGCTCATGGGGAGGCGGGTTTGGACCACGGATGGCACGAAGCACACGGATGGGAACGAAAATGGCGGTCGAAAGATCGACTCGCCATCAAATTCTGCGACCTCTCATCACGGCACCTGCAAGGGCTCGGCGTCGATCACCTGCCAGGGCAGGCCCCATTCGTTGCAGTCGGCCATGAAGGGGTCGGGGTCGAGCTGTTCGAGATTCCACACGCCCGGTTGCAGCCAAGCGCCGGACATGAGCTGCCGCGCCCCGATCATCGCGGGCACGCCGGCGGTGTAGCTGATGGCCTGGCTTTTCACCTCGGCGTAGCACTCCTCGTGGTCGCAGATGTTGTAGATGAACTTCGTCGCGGTCTCGCCGCTGCCTTTGAGCCTACCGGTGACGAGGCAGCCGATGCAGGTTTTGCCCTTGGTGAGGGGGCCGAGGGAGGCGGGATCGGGGAGGAGCTTCTTGAGGAACTGGATGGGGATGATCTGCTGGCCCTCGTAGTCGATGGGGTCGATGGAGGTCAGTCCGACATTCTGCAGCACGGTGAGGTGCTTGATGTAGTTATCCGAGAAGGTCATCCAGAAGCGGATGCGTTTCAGTCCGGGCAAGTTCTGCGCGAGGCTCTCCAGCTCCTCGTGGTAGAGGAGGTAGATCTTCCGCGTGCCGACCTGCTCGTCGGGAAAGGGATAGTCGAGGCCGATTTCGAGAGGCTTGGTCTCCTTCCACTCTCCCTCCCAATAGCGACCGTTCGCGGTGATCTCGCGCAGGTTGATCTCGGGATTGAAGTTCGTGGCGAAGGGCAGGCCGTGGTCGCCGGCGTTGGCGTCGAGGACGTCGACGGTCTCGATCTCATCGAAGAAGTGCTTTAGGGCATAGGCGCAGTAGACGTTCGTCACGCCGGGATCGAAGCCGGAGCCGAGCAGGGCGGTGAGCCCGGCCTCTTTGAAGCGGTCCTGGTAGGCCCACTGCCATTTGTATTCGAACTTCGCGGTGTCGGGCGGTTCGTAGTTCGCAGTGTCGACGTAGTGGGCCCCGGCTTCGAGGCAGGCGTCCATCAGGGCGAGATCCTGGTAGGGCAGGGCGATGTTGAGGAGGATTTTTGGCTTCACCTCGCGGAGGAAGGCGACGGTTTCTGCCACGTTGTCGGCGTCAAGCTGGCGCGTGCGGATGGTGACTCCGGTGGCGGCGAGGATGTCCGCGGCGATGGCCTCGCACTTGTCGAGGCTGCGGCTCGCGAGCCAGATTTCGCCGAAGGTCGCGGCGTCCTGGGCGCATTTGTGAGCGACGACGTTGCCGACGCCGCCGGCTCCGATGATGACCGTTTTCGGTTTCTCCATAGATCGGTGTTGCGAATCGATGCGAGGCGCACGCTCCGGTCCCCCGATGGAAAGTCAAAGAAAAATCTCGACACGGAGCCCGCGCCGGAGGCCGCCGATTTCGCCTCGCGTCACACCTTGATCCCCCGCAGGCTGAACCAGCGCAGGCACACCGCCGCGAGGCAGCCCGCCACGATGAGCCACAAGGTGAGCCAAGGCAGACGGAGGTCGGGGAGACGCTCCTGCAAGCCCGCGACGGTCAGGAGGGAGGCTGCGGCGAGGAGGAGGAGCCGCTGCGTCCGCCGCATCGGGATGAAGCCCGTCTGCCTCCGCCAGCCCGCCCGCGCCGAAACCAAGGTGCGGATGTAGGCCGAGAAGATCGCCGCGAGGGCTGCGGCGAGACCGAGCACGGTGCTGGAACCGGCCGCGAAGCCGAAGCCGAGGAGCGTCACCGCGTCGGAGACCCGCTCTGGCAGCTCGTTGTAGAACTCGTCGTCGCGCGACTGGCGCAGAGAGGTCGGCTGCAGCATCTCGTCGAGCTGGATGGTGAGGACCCTCAGCAAACAGAGCACCGCTCCGGTGGTCCAAGCGATGTTCGGTCGGGCGGCCTCCCCCGTGGCCATGAAGGAGAGCCCCGCGAGGATGCCGAGGACCATGCCGGTGATCGCAACCATCTCGCTGGTGACCCCGAGCCTCATCAGCAAGAGGGCGAGGCGGCGCAGGATCGGCCAGCGTCGGCGGGATTTGGCTTTCGAAGAGTCGGACATAGATTAGGGGAGGCGTGCGCAGGCACCGCGCTGGGGCGGGGTGGCAGGGCGGCCCCGGAGCGGTGCTCCTCGGGCGCAGGGAAACGATCGCGGCTTGCCGGGGTTGAGTTTACCTGCTATTGCAGGCACTTCTTCCAGGAATTTTCAAAAAACCTCCATGACGCCGTCCGATTCGAAACCCATCCCTCCCGGCGAAGGGACGGAGCGGGAGGAGGCGAACGCCCTCGACGTGGAGCTGATGGCCCGCATCCGCGACGGGGACGGCGCGGCCTTCGAGCGTCTCGTCGAGATCCACCAGCGATCCGTGATCGGGACCGTCGCGAAGATGCTCGGCGGCCCCTCCGACGCCGAGGACATCGCCCAGCAGGTCTTCCTGCGCGTCTGGAAGTCGGCGGCGCGCTACGAACCGCAGGCGCGCTTCACCACTTGGCTGTTCACCATCGCGAGGAATCTCGTCTTCAACGAAGTGCGCCGCCGCCAACGCAAGCCCACCGTCTCGATGGAGGAGCGCGAGGAGGCCACCCACCGCGTCGTCGAGGACGCGAGGGGCACGTCCCCCGGCGAAGAACTGCTCCGCGCCGAGCTTGAGGCCGCCGTGGACCGGGCCATCGAGGCGCTCCCCGAGAAGCAGCGCCTCGCCGTGATCCTGCGCCGCTACGAGGAGATGCCCTACGAGGAGATCGGCACGGTGCTCTCCATGTCCGTGCCCGCGGTGAAAAGCCTCCTCTTCCGAGCCCGTTCGCAACTCAAGGAGTCGCTCCAGAAATATCTCGGGGAGTGAGGGTGGAAGCGGCGTCCCGCCGCTTCCCGGTCACGGGTCAAGGGCTTCGGATTTGGCCTTCGGCGACCGCTGATTTTCGCTGATTCGCGCTGATTTTTTCCGGGTTGGGAAATCAGCAGAGATCAGCCAAATCAGCGGTCCCGCGAAGCGAATTTCCGATTTCGGGTTTCGGCGTCCCCCTCACGCCAACATCCCGGAGACGACGTGCCCATGCACATCGGTGAGGCGGAAGTCTCGCCCTTGGAAACGGTAGGTGAGCTTCTCGTGGTCGAAGCCGAGGAGGTGCAGCAGGGTGGCGTTGAGGTCGTGGACGTGGACGGGATCACGCACGGCGTTGAAGCCGATCTCGTCGGTCTCGCCGTGGACGTGGCCCTTCTTCATGCCGCCGCCCGCGAACCACATGCTGAAGCAGCGGTTGTGGTGGTCGCGTCCGTCGTTGCCGCCCTGCACCATGGGGGTGCGTCCGAATTCGCCGCCCCACACGACGAGGGTGTCGTCGAGGAGGCCGCGTTGCCGCAGGTCCTTCACCAGCGCGGCGCTGGCTTGGTCGGTGTCCTCGCAGTTGGCCTTGACGCCTTTGGCGAGGTTGCTGTGCTGGTCCCAAGCTTCATGGAAAAGCTGGACGAAGCGCACACCGCGCTCGATGAGACGGCGGGAGAGGAGGCAGTTGCGGGCGTAGCCGGGGGTGTTGATATCCTTGATGCCGTAAAGATCGAGGATGTGCTGGGGCTCGCTGGAGAGGTCCATCAGCTCGGGCGCGCTGCTCTGGAGGCGGTAGGCCATCTCGTAGGCCTCGATGCGGGCGGCGGTGGCGGGATCGGCGAAGGCGCCGAGCGACTCGCGGTTGAGCGCGTTGAGGGCGTCGAGCGAGGTCCGCTGGGCCTTGGCATCGACGCCCTTGGGATTGGAGAGGTAGAGCACGGCGTCGCCGGTGGAGCGCAGGGGCACGCCGCCGTAGAGGGTGGGCAGGAAGCCGGAGCCGTAGTTGCTCGCGCCGCCGCTGGTGCCCTTGGCGCTGGCGAGGACGACGTAGCCGGGCAGGTTCTCGCTTTCGCTGCCGAGACCGTAGAGCGTCCACGCGCCGAAGCTGGGCCGACCGAACTGCTCCGATCCGGTGTTCATCAGGATCTGGCCGGGAGCGTGGTTGACGGCGTCGGTCTGCATGGAGCGGACGAGGCAGATCTCGTCGGCGATGGAGCCGAGATGGGGCAAAATCTCGCTCAGCTCCATGCCGCATTGCCCGTGGCGCTCGAACTTGTATTTCGGCGCGAGCAGGGCGGAATCGGGCTGGATGAAGGCGGCGCGGTAATTCTTCAGCAGATCGGCAGGAGGAAGTTGGCCGTCGCGTTTGATCAGTTCGGGCTTGGGATCGAACAATTCCAAATGGCTCGGCGCCCCGGCTTGGAACATGTAGATGACGCGCTTGGCCTTCGCCTCGTGATGGGCACCGCGTCCCGACGCTGCGGCGAAGCCTTCGCGCGTCAGCAGGCTGTGCGCGGCGATGCCGGCGAGTCCGACGCCGCATTCGCGTAGAAACCAACGGCGTGAATGAAATCCGAAATCCGAAGCTCGAAATCCGAAGGGCTGGTGCTGGGGGCGAGTTTTCATGATGCGGTGGGTTCGGATTTACCCTTTCGTTAGGGTTTCATCCAAATTCAGCAACACCCGCGCAACCAAGGTCCACGCGGCAAGCTCGTTGGGCGTGGCGTCGGGCGGGAGCTGCACAGCCTGCGTGAAAGCCGAAAAGGCGATGTCGCCCGCTGGCAGTTCTCCCGCGCGGAGACGGGCGCGATGCTCCTCGAGAAGTGTTCGGACGATCTCCGTTTCGGCGGCGGTGGCGGGGCGGCTGAGGCAGAGCTGGTAGGCCCGCTGGATGCGGGATTCGTCGGAGTCGCCGCCCTCCCGGACGATGCGCTGGGCGAGGGCTTGGGCGGCCTCGACGAAGAGGGTCTCGTTCAGTCCGGCGAGGGCCGCGAGCGGAGTGTTGGAACGGGTCCGGCGCGCGCAGGAGAAGTCGCCGTTGGGGGAGTCGAAGGCGTTCAGCACGGGATCGGGCATGGAGCGCTTCCGGAAATGGTAGAGGCTGCGGCGGTAGCGCCGGGCGTCGGTCGAGGGATGCCAGAAGTCGGGCGGGTTGTAGTTGTTGTCGAGCACGCTCTGCGGCACGGGCGGGAAGATGCTGGCGCCGCCGACTTCCTCGTGCAGCAGGCCGGAGACGGCGAGGGCGAGGTCGCGCAGGGTCTCGGCGTCGGTGCGGAAGCGTGGGCCTCGGGCGAGGAGGCGGTTGTTGGGATCCTTCTCCCGCAGCTCGGGCGTGAGGGTGGAGTCCTGCCGGTAAACGGCGCTGGTCACGAGGGTCTTGAGCAGGTGCTTCTGGCTCCAACCCTGTTCCATGAAATCCACCGCCAGCCAGTCGAGCAGGGCGGCGTGCTCGGGGACGGGGGTGCGGATGCCGAAGTCCTCCGAGGTCTCGACAAGCCCGGCCCCGAAGAGGGTCTGCCAGACCCGGTTGACGGCGACGCGGGCGGTGAGCGGCGAACGCGCATCGACGAGCCAGCGGGCGAAGGCGAGGCGGCCGGTGCCCGCTCCCTCCGGCAGCGGATGCAGCGAGGCGGGGACGTGGGGCGCGACCTCGTGCTTGGGCTGGTTCCAGACGCCGCGATCCAGCAGTTGGGTGGGACGCGCGTCCTGCGGGGAGCGCTCGGCGAGGTGGAGGACGGAGGTCTTCGCCTCGGCGGGCCAGGTTTTCCAGAGCGCCTCGGCCTCGTCGTCGAGCTTCTTGGCTTCGGGCAGGGTTTTGCGCCAAGCGGCGAGGACGGCCTGCTGTTGCTCCGGGCTGCGTTGCTCCACCGGGATGGCCAAGGCAAGCTGCGCGGCGTGATCGACGGCGGGCGTCTTCGGGTCCGGCGAACGCGTCGTGGAGAAGCGCATCCGCCCGAGCATCGCGATGGCCCGCTGGCCGCGTCCGTTGCCGTCGCCGCTGTGGTTCATGCGCACGGTCAGCCTCAGTTGCGTGCCGGCGGGCGCGGTCAGCGCTTCGGCGAACTGGACCACGGCCACGGAGGGGGCGTTGCGCCGACCCGGACCCCGGTCGGCCCGCCAGGCGTTCTGGTTGCTCCCGTCGATGAGGAAGGCGGCGGGACCGACGCGGCGCTCGCTCTTTTCATCGGCCTTGGTCCGCCATTCCGCCTCGATGGGATGGTCAGGTTCGGAGAAATCCGCCGTGGCGTTTTTCATCTCCACCTTCGTCCAATCCTTGTCCTCGGGGCGCTTGAGATGGCATTCCAGTTCGGTGATCGCCCAGACGCCATGGCGGCTGTGGCCGGGGCCGCCGTGGGGCAGGTCGCGATGGGTCAATGCCTCGAGGCGCAGGCCGGTGAGGCCGTCGAGCGCAGGCTCGGCGAAGACGAGATGGTCGCTGACGGAGGAGGGATGGCCGAGGGTGAGGATGGACTCGTCTTCCAGCCGCGTGGGGTGATTGAGACCTCCCGTGGTCATCAGCTTCGAGGGCCGCAGGGGAGTCCATTCCACTTGGGCGGAGCGGACGCCGTTTTCCCACGCGGCGAGCTTCTCCTGCCAGCCGAGGATTTCCTTTTTGAGGCGTTCGTCGAGACCGCGCAGCCCGTCTCGCACCTTGGTCACGGCGGCGGCCTGCGCCTCGTCATAGACCCAGGACTGGGCCTCGTAGGTGTTGTTGAGGAAGGCGAACATGCCGAAATACTCGTCATGCGTGATGGGGTCGAACTTGTGCGTGTGGCACTGGGCGCACTGGAGGGTGAGGCCGAGCACGGCTTTGCCGACGCAGTCCATGCGGTCGAAGATCCCCTCGATGCGGAACTGCTCCGGCACGATGGCCCCCTCCTCGTTGACCATGCCGTTGCGGAGGAAACCCGTGGCCACGATCTGATCCTGTCCCGCGCCGGGCAGCAGGTCTCCCGCGACCTGCTCGACGATGAACTGGTCGTAGGGCGTGTCGCGGTTCAGCGCGGCGATGACCCAGTCGCGCCAAGCCCACTGCTCGCGCGGCAGGTCCTTCTCGTAGCCGTTGGTGTCTGAATAGCGCGCCGCGTCAAGCCAGACGCGGGCCCATCTTTCGCCGTATCGGGGCGACTGGAGAAGCTCATCCGCCGTTTGGGAAATCGCCTTGGCCAATCCGGATTTCGAAATCCGAAACTCGAATTGTCCCACCTCTTCGGGCGTCGGCGGCAGGCCGGTCAGATCGAGCCAGAGACGGCGGGCGAGGATTCCGGGTTCCGCCGACGGCGAAAGGGCCAGCCCTTCCTGTGCGAGACGCTCCTCCACGAGCGCGTCCACCGGATGCCGCTCCCCGAGATTCGGATTTCGGATTTCGGATTTCGGATTTTCAAAAGCCCAATGCCCCGCATACTCCGCGCCCTCGGTGATCCACCGCTTCAGGGTCTCGATCTGCGCGGCGGTGACGGGCTTCTTCTCCTTCGGCGGCGGCATGATCTCGTCCGCCGAGTGCGCGGACATGCGGGCGATGAGGGAGCTTTTCGCCGGGTCGCCGGGGGTGATCGCGGGACCATCGCTTTCGCCGCCTTGGAGCGCGGCCTCGCGCAAGTCGAGGCGCAGACCGCCCTTGCGCGTCTCGGAGTCCACGCCGTGACAGTGGTAGCAGTGCTCCGAGAGGATGGGCTGCACCTCGCGGCGAAAGTCCACGGCCTGCGCGAGCGCGGCGGGCAATCCGAGGAGCAGGATGGCGGGAAGGGGTTTCATGCGGTGCCGGTGGTAGTTCATGTTTCCGCAGGCTTGGAGCTTACGCCCCTTTCAAGGTCGAATCTGGCAAGAGGATCCACCTGAGTGAATTTCATGCGAGCCTTGTGGGAAGTCCATGGACGCTTTCCCGTCCTCCGAGAGTTCTCAGAAAGCCGGGTTTGGCAGGGATCAGGCATCTTTTCCTCGAGAACACGCCTTTATTCCGTGGCATTCAGGAATGGCCACAAAAACGAGGGGGCCGTTATGTCTTCAAAGTCCCAACCATCCTCCGATCTCGAGCAGGAGGTATGAGAAAGAGTAGGAGTATGAGATTCACCACCCCGGAATCCCTCCCGCGGCCTCCTGCTCGCGATACCACTCGTGATAAGGCCGGACCGGCGACATGGGCGCGTCCTCGTTCACCATCAGCGGCCTCGCTTCCTCCCAATACCGGTCGTAGGCGGCCTTCATCGCGGCGGCGACCTCGGGATAGGCGTCGATGACATTCGTCGTCTGGCCCGGATCGGCCTCCATGTCGTAGAGGGCCGGACCGGTTCCGGGAGCGCCCGCCTTCGCCTTGGCCCCACCCCCCAAGGGCCGCGCCGCACCGACGTAGCGCCAGCGCTGGTTGCGGACCGAGAAATTCACCTCCTTGAACTCGTCGGGATCGACCCCGGTGGGCCAGCGCCCGATCTGGTTGAACACATAGCGGTCGGGCCACTCCGCGCCCGGATTCTCCAGCAGGGGCAGCAGGCTGCGGCCTTCGACCTGCCCCGTCGGCAGGGCGGCCTCGGCGAGGGCGGCGAAGGTGGGCAGGATGTCGATGTGCGCGGCGATGCGGTCGATCTCGCGCCCCGCCGCGACCCTGCCCGGCCAGCGCAGGAAGAAGGGCACCCGCGCCCCGCCCTCGTCGGTCGAACCCTTCAGCCCCTTCATCCCCCCGTTGTAAAAAGGATGGCCCGGCGCGAGATCCTGCCCCGGACGCCCCGATCCACCGCCGGTCATGCCGTTGTCGGACATGAAGACGAGGACGGTGTTCTCCGCCAAGCCCCATTCCGCGAGCTTCGCGCGGAGACGACCGAGGTTCTCGTCGATGTTCTCGACCATGCCGTAGAAGCCGGCCTGCTCCTCGCCGAAACCGAGGTCGGTGAAGCGTTTCGCGTTTTTCTCCGGGGCGAGGTAGGGGCCATGCGGGGCGTTCGTCGCGAGGTAGCAGAAGAAGGGTTCCTTCGCCGCGGCCCTCTCCCGGATCCAGCCCAGCGCGGCGGTGAAAAACACGTCGGTGCAGAAGCCCTCCGTCCTGACAAAACGACCGTTGTGGCGGATGACGGGGTTTTGATAGGTGTTCCCCGGCGCATCGGCGCAGGAGCAGTCGTAGGACTGCCCGATGCCACCGCCGCCGTGGATGAAGACCTCGTCGAAGCCGCGCCGCTCCGGCTGGTATTCCGCCTCGTCGCCGAGGTGCCACTTTCCGAAAATGCCCGAGGTGTAGCCCGCCGTCTTCAGCACCTGCGGCAGGGTCGTGGCGTCGAGGGCCAGGCGCTCGCGCTCGAGGATGGTGTGGGTGACGCCGTTCTTCTCGGGATGGCGTCCCGTCATGATGGCCGAACGCGTCGGGGCGCAAGTCGGGGCCACGAGGAAGCGGGTGAAGCGCGCGCTTTCCCCATGGAGCGCGTCGAGGTTCGGCGTCCTCAGCCAAGGATGCCCGTGCGCGCCGAGCGCGGGCCAGCCTTGGTCGTCGGTGATGACGAGGACGAGATTCGGCTTCGTTCCGGCCAGTTCGGCGGAGGCTGGGCAGAGCCCGAAGGCGAGCGCCAAGAGACTGAAGAGGGTCAGGTGTTTCATTCGAGAGGGTCTGGTCCGGGGAATAATGGAGGATTTCGAGGCCTTTGGCACGCTCGGAAAGACGTGATGCCGCCGGACGATCCAACGCAGGCCGATTTCCCCCTAGCAATATCCCTGGTTTGCCTTTGGAATCACCGAGTCAACCTCACGATCACCCGGTTGTCCTCGCGCAAATGCCGTTCCGCGACTTCGCGGACCTGCTCGCGGGTGAGCGCCCGCACGATCTCCGGGGTCTTGCGGTAGTGGTCCCAGCCCAGCCCGACGAGTTCGTCGGTGGCGGCGGCGGCGGCGAGGTCGCGCACGCTTTGCAGGTGGATCGCTTCGCGCCCGAGCCAGGAGGCCTTGGCCCGTTCGAACTCCTCCGCTTCCAAACCCTCCTTCACGATCAGGTCGATCTCGGCGAGCATTTCGTCCTGCACGAGGTCGAGCTTCTCGGGCGCGGTCGAGGCGTAGAAGACGAGAAAGCCGGGCTCCAGCCCGCTCATCCGGGTCGCGCCGACGGAGTAGGCGAGACCGAGTTCCTCGCGGATGCGGATGAAAAGCCGCGAGGCCATGTCGCTGCACGCCTCGTCGATCATCTCAAGGGCGGGATTGTCAGGATGGGCCAGATCGACGGTGCGGTAGCCGACGAGGAACACGGCCTGCTCCTTCTCGTGGGTCAACTCGACCACACCCGCGTAGCCGTCGGGCAAGGCGAAGGAGGCGCGGTCGAACTCTCGCGGCCCCGCCGTCAAGGTCTGTTCGAAACGCGAGCGCACCATGGCCTCGGCGCGGTCGGGATCGAGGTCGCCGAAGACGCCGACGACCCCGTTGCCTCCGGTGACGAGGCGCCGATGCAGCGTGTCGAGGGCCTCTCGGTCGAGCTCCTCCAAGGAATCGACCGTGCCCGAGGCCTCCAAGCCGTAGGGGTGGCCTCCGTAGAGGCGGCGACGCAGGGCTTTCAGGGCCACGGAGAATGGCCGGTCAGCCTCCGACTTGATTTGGGAGAGTTGATAGGATTTCTCGCGATCCACGACCGATTCGAAAAAGGCCGGTTCGAGCAGGCTCTCGCCCAGCAGATCGACCACCCGCTCCAGGTCGGGGCGCAGCGCGTGGACGGAAACGCCGAAGCTGTTGTTCCCGGAACTCGCCCCGATGCCGCCGCCGACGGACTCGATCTCGAGCGCCAACTCCTCGGCGCTGCGCTTGCGGGTGTCTTTCGTGAGAAGGCGCGACATCAGGCGAGTGATCCCCGAGCTTTGCGCCGTCTCGGCGAGCAGCCCGCCCCGGAAGACGCCGGCGGCGTGGACGAAGGGCACGCGATGGTCCGCGAGGAGCAGCACGGTGAGACCGTTCGCCAGTTCGACCTTGCGAATGTCCTCGGAGCGCTTCGCCGATGCCGCCCGCTCGGATCGCTTTCCCGCCGACTTCGGAACGAGCGCGGCGGTGGTGATCCGATCGGGCCGCAGCCAAGCCTCCGCTGCCGCCCTGACCTCCTCGCGCCCGACGCGTTGCACCGCCTCGACGTAGTCGCGGGTGTGGTCGGGGTTGCGGGCGAGGAGCCAGTTCGACCCGATGTCCGAGGCCTGGCCACGCATCTCGGTGAAGGTCGCGAACTGCGAACTGAGAATCTGACGGCGCACCTTCTCCAATTCGCGCTCGCCCACGCCCTCCTCGACAAGCCGGACGACCTCCTCCAGCACCGCCTCGCGGGCGGAGGCGGCCTTCCCCGGCTCGGTGTCGACATGGATCGCGAACTGCCCCGCGAAGGACGGGGTGTAGGCCCAAGCCCCGACGGAATGGGCGAGATGCCGCCTTTCCCTCACCGACTCGAACAAGCGCGAGCTGCGCCCCGACCCGAGGATCGCGGCGAGCAGGTCGAGGGCGGGAGCACCGGGGTGCAGGCCGTCGGGAATCTGCCAGGCGAGGCGCTCGCGATGCAGTTCGGTGGGAAACTCCAGTTCCCCCTGGCGCGGGCCGAGCTGGGGAGGCTCGTCGGGAATGTGGACCGGGGGCCGCCGACGCCGCGCCAGCCCGCCGAGCCGGTCCTCCGCCACGGCCAGCACCTCATCAGCGTCGATGTCGCCCGCGATGACGAGAAAGAGATTGTCCGGCGAATAGCGTTCGCGGTAGTAGGCATGGAGGTCGTCCCGTCGGATCTGATTGAAGAGGTCGAGATGGCCGATCACGGGATGGCGGCAGGGATGCGTGGCGTAGGCGGTGCGGAAGAAGAGCTTGCCCAAGACCTGCTCAGGATTGTCCTCGCCCATCGCGATCTCGCGGCGGATGACATCGGCCTCGCTCTCGAACTCGTCCTCGGGGATGGCGGCGTCGCCGACCACGTCGCAGAGCACCTCCAGACAGGCCCGAGCCCCGGCGGCGGGCGCGTCGATCCAGTAGACGGTGCGGTCGAAGGAGGTGTAGGCGTTGATGTAGCCGCCCTGCGCCTGCACCGCTTGGGCGATCTCGCTGGCGCTGCGTCCGCCGCCGCCTTTGAAGAGCATGTGCTCCAGGAAATGCGAGACTCCCGCGCCGAGCCAGCTTCCCTCGTGGATGCTGCCCGAGCGGCACCAAGCTTGGAGGCTCACGACCGGGGCGGAGCGGTCCTCGCGCACGAGGATCTCGAGCCCGTTCGCCAAGGTGACGACACGGGCCTCGAAGGGAGGGAAACGCAAGGTCTCGGATTCCGCGCTCAAAGCTCGCTCGACTTGGCGGGTTGGCCGCCACGAGCGGGCGGGTCGAGGTCGCTCTCGCGCTTCGCCAGCACCTCGCGGGTGGGGCGGTAGGGGGCGAGCAGCTCTTCGCGCAAGTTCATCACCCCGCGAAAATCCTCGGGCGAATCCTCCTCCGATTTCCCGAAGGCCCCGGCCCCGATAAGGTTGAAGACCATCGCCCCCACATCATCGCCCTCGCGGATGCCCCAAGATTCGAGCACGGCCACGGCCATGGGGCCGAACTTCTCGATGGCGCAGGCGACGACCCCGTCGAGCAGTTCGGGACCGCTGACGTGGCGGTGCTCGATCAGCTCGTCCGACCGCAGGGACTTGATGGTGTGGTCGAGCGCCTCTTTGAGGAACTGGTAGCCGTCCGCCCCGTAGCGCCGATCCTGGCTCAGGATGGTTTTGACGGCGGTGTCGAAGTGGATTCGTTCCATGGGCGCGGGTGGGTGGGCTTCCTTCCCTTCCTGTCGTCAAAAAGCCTTTCCGAGTCAAGGGGCAATGCCGGGTGGGGAAGTTCCCGCGAACTTCTCCACTGGGTCGAGGCGCGTTTTCGATGACCGGATACCCTTCCGCCTAATGCCCCACGTTGCTCAGCACCTCCTCGATCGTCGTCTCGCCTGACGCGACTTTGCCCCAGCCATACTCGCGCAGGCTTCGCATCCCTTTGGCGATGGCATGCTGCTTCAGTTGGGCGTAGCTCGCGTGCGAGGTGACGAGTTCGGCCATGCCGGGGTCGATCAGGCAGATTTCGAGGATGGACATGCGGCCCCGGTAACCGGTGTTGCGGCAGGCCCGGCAACCAACGGCCTCGTGGATGCCGGCGCGTTCGGCCAAGGGGAACCCGATCTCGGCGAGGTAGGCGTCATCGACCTCGGCGGGGCGCTTGCATTGCTCGCAGAGGCGGCGCACGAGCCGCTGGGCGAGGAACCCGCGCACCGACGAGGCGATGAGGAAAGGCTCGACCCCCATGTCGAGGAGGCGGGTGATGCCGGAGACCGCGTCATTGGTGTGCAGGGTGCTGAAAACGAGGTGCCCGGTGAGGGCACCTCGGATCGCGATCTCGGTGGTCTCCAGATCGCGCATCTCCCCCACCATGATGATGTTCGGATCGCCCCGGAGGATGCTGCGCAGGCCGCTCGCGAAGGTCAGTCCGATCTCGGGCTTGATCGCGATCTGCACGACGCCGTCGAGACGGTTCTCGACCGGGTCCTCGACCGTGACGATGCGGGTCTCCTTCGTGTTGAGCCGCTTCAGGAAGGTGTAGAGGGTCGTCGATTTGCCCGATCCGGTCGGCCCGGTCACGAGGATGATGCCGTTCGGCTGGCGCAGTAGCCCCTCGATCACTTGCATGGTCCGCCGGTCGAGGCCGAGCATGGACATGTCGAAATTCTGCCGGGTGAGGAGGCGCAAACTGACGCTCTCGCCGTTGACCGAAGGGATCGTGGCGACGCGCACATCGACCGGGGCACCGTCCAGCTCAAGGTTGATGCGCCCGTCCTGCGGCAGACGCCGCTCGGCGATGTCGAGCTGGGCCATGATCTTGAGCCGCGAGACGAGCGAGGCTTGCAGGGCGCGGATGTCGGGCGGCACCGCGACCTCCTGCAAGGCCCCGTCGATGCGGTAGCGGATGCGCAGGCTTTTTTCGAGCGGCTCGATGTGGATGTCCGTGGCCCGCTCCCGCAACGCCTCGCGGAAGATCTGGTTCACGAAATTCATCACCGAGGCTTCCTCTTCCTCCTCGTCGAGCTGGGTCACCTCCTGCTCGAAATCATCGCTCGCGGCCGGGTCGCGGCCTTCGAGGAGTTCGTCGAACTGTTCCGCTCCGACCCCGTAGCCCTGGCGCAGTCCCTCAAGGATGCGGTAGCGCGTTCCCACGACCCACGAGACGGGCGTCGAAAGTTCGCGCCCCACGGCCTGTCTCGCCTCCAAGTCGAAGGGGTCGTAGGTCATCAGGCGGATGCCTTCCTCGTCGATGCGGGCGGGCAGCAGCCGGTGGCGCAGGGCGAGCTTCGCGGGGAAGCGTCGATGCAGGGCGCTGGTGAGGTCCAGTTCGGACTCAGCCTGGAACTCCAGACCGGCCTCCTCCGCGAGCTGGCGGGCGAAGGATTCCTCGTCGACGAGGTTCGCGTCGTAGAGCGCATCAACGAGAGGAACGCGACGCGACGCCGCCTCGGCGAGGACGGCCTCGCAGCGCATCGCGTCGGCGCAACCACTGCGTTTCGAGATGCGGGCGAGGAGAGGGACGAGGGACATGGCCGGAATCTTGCCAGAGGGAGGCGGGGGGAGTCAACCCCTGTGCGGAGTCCGAGTTGCGGAGATCGGCGCGGAATCCATCAGCAAAACCGATGGATGGAAGCCTGTAGGCGAGGTCATCGACCTCGCGAGGGCGTCGTTTGGGCATCCGATCCGGCTGACGCGTTTTGTGACATGAACCACAGGGCATGCCCTCTCAGAAACATGCATGGCCCGCAAGATCAGATCCCGCAAAACGCCTCGATGGCGGACGAGCGGCCAGCCGCCCCTGCCAAGGACCTCAAACTCTCACCTCTTCTTCCGCAGGAAGGTCGGCACATCGAGATCCTCCCCATCGACGATCGTGGGGTCGGTCTTCGCAAAGCGGCCAGTGCGCCCGGCGGCAGGCTCCAACTGCAACAAATCCTGCTGCTGCCTCGCCTCGTCCGAAACGGGGGAGAATTCCTCTTGGGGAATCGTCGGCGCTTTGCTCGCAGGGAGGATGGGGGCTTCGGACGGCGACGCGGCGTGCGTGTCGCGAGTCCTGCCACCGGAGCCGACCCGGGTCAGGGTGATCTTCTGGGAGGCCTCGGTCACCGCCTCGATGCGGTCGAAATCGGAGGGATCCTGGGACGGGACGGGCGGAGGGAGACGATGGCCGCCCTCGGGCGCACCAGCGACGGCACGGGCGATGGGATTGAAGGACTCCTCCTCCATTTCGTCCGACAATGCGGGCGGACGATAGAGCGAGGGAATCGGTTCCGGTGCGTAGGCCGGCACCTCTTCGGCTCCGCTGGCGAGCGCGTCCTCGTATTCCTCAAGCGGCTCGAAAACGGAGGTGTCCTCCTCCTCGGCAAATCCGACCTCGCCATAGGCCTCCTCCTCGTGGTATAAAGAAGCAGGCTGCTGCTCCTCGTCCACTCCATCGAAGGGGGAGGCGGGTGCGGGCGGCGCGGGGGGAAGGTAGGGGCGGACTGCTGGCTGCGTCTCCTCCCCCACCCCGCTCAAACCGAGGCTGATGGCCGGAGCGGCAGGCTCATTCTCCTGGGCGGCAGCGCGAACCGAAGACGCACCGGGACCGGCGATGGAACTGATGATGGTGACGGTGAGGCTGCCACCGAGGCGTTTGTCGGTGCCCGTGCCGAAGAGGATTTGCGTGCCCTTGCCAACGTGCTTGGCGACCTCGTCCATCACCAACTGCACCTCGAAGAGGGTCATGGTGTCGCCACCAGCGACTTGGACGAGGACGGAACGGGCTTCGTTGAGGAGCTTGCCACGGTCGAGGAGAGGGCACTTCAGCGCCTGTTCGAGGGCCTCGTGCGAGCGGTTGTCGCCCTTCGCCACGCCATAGCCGAAGAGGCAGCGGGAATCGTCGGCGTCGAGGGCGGAAAGGAGATCGTCCATCCCGATGCGGATGATGCCGGGGCGGAAGACCACGTTCATCGTCGCCCGGATGCTCTGGCTGATGATCTTGTCGGCGGCGGCGAAGGCTTGGGCCACGCCGTCTTTCGGCACGATCAGCTCGCCCATGCGGTCGTTGTCGAAAGTGATCACGGCGTTGGCGTAGCGGGCGATCATGGCCAGCGCGGACTTGGCCTGATCGGTGCGGCGCTCGCCCTCGAAGGTGAATGGCATCGTCGCGAAAACGACAAGGAAGACGCCCTCCTCCCGCGCGATGCGGCAGATCTCCGGCGCGGCACCCGAACCGGTCCCGCCGCCGAGACCGACGCAGACGAAGACCATCTTGCTGCTGCGCACCGCCTTGCGGATCTCGTCCACGGCCTCGATCGCCGCTTGCTTGCCCAAGGTCGGGTCGCCGCCGGTGCCCATCCCTTTCAGGAGGGTTGCGCCGAGTTGGATCTTATGGGTCGAGACCGAAGTCGAGAGCGCCCGGATGTCCGTGTTCAATGTGAGCAGCTCCGCGTCGTCGCTGCCCTCCAAGGCCATTCGATCAAGCACGTTTGCGCCGGCTCCGCCGATCCCGATCACTTTGATTCCGAATTCCGACGAGTCGGAGAATTCACCCTGTTCCGCTTGCTTGTACTCGATCATGAGGTTCCAGACTCATTTTGCTTGAATGAGTGGAAATGTCAACGATTTAGAACCAAAGGAGATTTTCAGCGTCCCGCGCCGAAAATTTTCTCCAGCTTGCGCCCGAACCTGCCGAGCGGGCTGCGCTTGGGCTTTTGCTCATCAAGGAGTTGCGCATAGCGGATGAGTCCGACCGGGGTGGCGTATTGCGGATTCTCGAAAAGCGCCGAAGGCCCCGACATGGTGGCCGACCCCGCTTTTTGCACCGGAACGCCGAAAATCTCCTCGGTCGTCTCGGCGATGCCCTTCATCAGGCTGGAGCCGCCGGTGAGGAAGATCCCCTTCCCCAGCTTGCCTAGGTAGCCGGCCTTGGCGAGCGGTTCATGCACCACCGAAAGCAGTTCCGTGACACGGGCGTTCATGATCTGGTTGAGCAGCTCCTGGCTCACCTTCTTGCCCGACTCACCCTCCACGGGGAGGTCCACGTCGATGACGCCGCGCAGCGAGGAGCTGCCATGGGCGACCTTGAGCTTTTCGGCGCGGGTCAGGGGAATCTTCAGGACGAGGGCGATGTCGTTGGTGATGTGGTCGCCCCCGATGGGCACGCAGCCCGAAGCGACGACGGCTCCCTCGACGAAGCAGATGTAGTCCGTGGTGCCCCCGCCGATGTCGATGAGGAGGGCACCCTCGTTCTTGGCCTCGCGGTTCAGCACGACTTGCGCCGCCGCCACCGGGGAGAAGACGATGTCCTCGACCTCCAGCGGCACCTCGCGGACGCAGCGGATCGCGTTCTGGATACGCGTCTTCACCCCGTGGATGATGTGGTAGTCGGCCTCGAGCTTCTGCCCGAGCATGCCGATGGGGTTCGGGATCTTGTCCTGCCCGTCCACGTAGTAATGCTGGATGATGGAATGGATGTAGCCGTTCTCCTTCGGCAGGGGCACGTCGCGGGCGATCTTCTTGACCTCCTCCAGATCCTCGCCCCCGATCTCCATGCGCTCGTCGGCGACGCGGATGGTGCCTCGGTTGTTCAGGCTCTGGATGTGCGATCCGGTCACGGCGAGGAAGACGGTGTTGATCTCCACGTCGCTGCGCTCCTCGGCCCGCATGAGGGCGTCGTGCAGGCAGGTCTGGACCGTCTCGGGATCGACGATCTCCCCTTTCCTCACCCCGGCCGAGGGATGCTGTCCGACGCCGAGGATCTTGATCGCCCCGTCGTTGCGGACCTCCCCCACGACCATGCAGACCTTGGAAGTGCCGATCTCCAAGCCGACGTAGATTTGCGACGATGCCATAGGGTTGCGATTCTTCGGGAGGACGTTCGAGACTCCGGCAGCTTACCCGCCCCTCAAAATGGAACGCAAGTGTTTTTCCTGATCGGCGGACACGGCGGAGATGACCCCGTCCCCTGCCCCGCCGGGAACTTGGGAATCCGGGGTGGCCACGGCCGCCTCGGGCGTCGCGGTCGGTGTGGATGCCGCGACGGGCGTTGCGACGACGGCGAAGGTCACCGGGATGTTCTTTTCCGCCGCGAGGTTGACCGAAGCGATCGTCCGGCCCGACTCGGCCATGCGCCCGAGGATGAGGGCGAGATCGTCGAGGCCGCGCACGAAGTCGTAGATGCCGAAGGTCGCCTTCAGCCCGCTCGCGTAGTCGCACTCCACCGCCCATTCGTCGCGGACCCGCACTCCGCGCACAACCATGGCGCCATCCTGGGAGCCGAGGAAGCGGGCGTCGCTCGCGAGGATCAGCTTCAGTCCGGCGCGTGCGCCCTCGGACTCGACGCGGGTGCCTTCGACGGGTTCGGGCAGCTTGAAGCATTCCACCACGGGCAGGGACTTCATCCCGTCGTTCAAATCGAGGCAGCGGAACATGTAGCCCTCCTCGTCGAGAAGGAAGCCGCGCTCCATGTCCCAAGGCCGGATGCCGATCGGCGGGCAGGAAAGCCACGCCACCGGGATGCGCTCGCGCACGGTGAGGAGGAGACGGTCGGGCAGCTCCCGCGCCACCGTCGCCTTCTCCACTTGGGGCAGTTGCTGCACCTGCGCCTGGATCTGGCCGAGGTCGAGGTCCATCAGGTTCATCCCCGCCGCCACATTGGCGATCTCCGCGAGCCGGACCGCGCTGAGCACGCCGTCGGTCTGGATCTGGAGGCTCTTCAGGACGAACTCCTCGTTCTTGAAAAAGACTTCGCCGTAGCCCCACTTCGCCGCCAGCGGGACGCTCACGGAGAGACAGGCCAAGGCCATGACCTTGGCCGCGAGGAGCCGGCGGCGGATGCGCTTGCGCGGGCTGACCCTCGCCGGGGCGGATTCCTCCTCGAAACGGAACCAGTCCGCCTCGTCGTCGCGACGACGGGAGAAAAGCGACTTGAAGCGGAATTTGCGCGCGTTGCCCCTTTTGGATTTCTTTCGCATTATCTAAAATTTAGCGAAAGTTTAATAATTTTCAAACAAAGATTCGCATAATCCATCCCCACGGCAGCGGCGGCCTTGGGCAGGAGGCTGCTCGGGGTCATGCCGGGGATCGTGTTCACTTCGAGGACAAAGGGGGTCGAGTCCGACTCGCGCAGGAGGACGTCGACGCGGGAGTAGACCTCGATCCCAAGGGCGCAGTGGGCCTTGAGCGCCTCGGTCTGAACGGCTTGCGTCACCGCCTCGGGCAGGTCGGCAGGGCAGAAGTAGTCCGTGCCCCCCTGCCCCGTCATCCACGGATACTTGTTCGAGATGTCGTAGAAGCCGGAGCGGGGCTGGATGTGGATGATGGGCAGCACTTGGTCACCGACGATGCCCACGGTCAGCTCCTTCCCCGAGACGAGTTCCTCGACGAGAAGGTCGTCGGAATACTTCGCCGCATCCGCGAAGGCGGCCGGCCAAGCCTCGGGCGAACGGACGAGATGGACCCCGACGCTGGACCCCTCGCGCGGCGGCTTCACCACGCAAGGGATGCCGATGGACGAGGGAGGCTGATCGCCGCGCGAAGCGAAGATCACCTCCGAGGCCGGAGTGATGACCCCCGCGTCGAGGAAGCGCCCCTTGCTGAGCACCTTGTCGAAGGCCGTCTCCGAACTGGCCCGCCGCGCCCCCGTGTAGGGCACCCCGCGCCGCTCCAACTCGGCTTGCAGCTGCCCGTCCTCGCCGAAGGTGCCATGGATGACGTTGAAGGCGAGATCCGTGCCCGAGGGCAGGTCGAAGCCTGGTCCCGTGACATCGATGAGGGTCACCTGCCCCACCCTACCCTCCAAAGCTCCGACGACCCCCTTCGCCGAAGCGAGGGAGACTTCGCGTTCCGATCCGGGTCCGCCCGCGAGGACGGCGATGTGCAGGGTGTCGATGGGGGTGTTCATGGGGAAATGGGTGGGAAAATCGGATGGGTTGGTGAACGACTCAGGGGGCTCCCTCAATACTTCGTTCCTTGCTTTCAGCTTTCATCAAACCAGCGGCTCTCCAAGCAAACAAGCCAAACGACCAGCCAAAAACGAGATTGAGCACATTATCCCCCATACCGTCGTGCATGATTTCGTAAGAGACTTCGGCCCCTTCATCATAGGCGACTCCATCGTTCACCCAGAATCCAGTCCGATGGGCGAGGGCCGACGAGGCGAATGCTCCTACCCACCCGACGGCTATCAATGCAACGATTCGCATAGCCTTTGGAATCTTGGCAGTTCTTGGCGGAGGCATCACCACCCATCGCCGGGCCAAGAAAACGACCAAGGCGAATATCCCGGCATAGGTTGCTAGGTAGATCGCCGTATTCATTTGGAATCCGATTGATGGGCGCCCACGGTAAAACACCCGCCGCTAGCGGCGCTTCAGACCAAACGATGGATGCCTCCGATCATGGCGCAAAACCAAAATCCGTATCCCGTATGGCATCGCGCGATAGAGAAAGTGATAGGGAAATCCAGGAATGTTGGCTCTACGGTAGTCCGCAACGGCAGGATGGAACCTTTTAGGATTCTCAAGCGCCCTGTCAGCGACCTCAAGGAAAGTCTCGAAAAAGCGATCTGCCACGGAAGCGGAAGCTTTCTCCCTGTAGTAGCGCAAAATGCCGCTCATATCGCGTTGCACCAAGCGATGGAAGATAATTTGCGGCTCCATCAACGGCCAAAGGCGGCTCTGAACTCGTCCAGCGTCATCCCTGCGGAAGGATCTTCATCAAGCTCCGCGTCTCTCCGCATGGCTTCGGATACTCCGGCATCCTCATCGTGGAGAATGGCGGGCAAGGACTCCAGCAAATGGGCGGCCAGCCGGGCTCTCTGGTCCTCCGGGAGTTGCAGAGCCTGCTCTTCGACTTCGATCAGCGTTGCCATATCTTGCGGGTAGCTTACGGGGATTGAGTTGGATCGCAATGCGGGATTTGCCTTGGCCAGACAGGCTTTCACACCGCCTCATCCTGCCCGATGATCTGCACCTCGGTCTCCAGTTCGATCCCCCGCTCCTTCAGGGCCACGGCCTTGATCTCGGCGATCAGGGCGAGCACTTCGCGGGCGCTCGCGCCGCCTTCGTTGACGATGAAGTTACCGTGGACCTCGCTGACCCTGGCCGCCCCGACAGCGCCGTTCTTCAAGCCCATCTCATCGACGAGCTGGCCCGCGCCGATGGGGCCGGGATTCTTGAAGACGCAGCCGGCGCTGGCGGCGATGGGCTGGGAGGTCTTGCGCTTCTCCTTCGAGGCGGCGAGGCGCGAGGCGATCTCCTCGTCCGGCGCGGGGGTGCCTTTGAAAAGGGCGGAGACGGCGACGTTGTGGGCGAGTTCGGGGACGTGGCGGTAGTAGTGCCGGATCTCGCCGACAGGCTTCTCGAAAATCCGCCCCTCGGCGTCGATCATGCGGACGCTGAGGACTTGGTCGAAGGTCTCCCGCCCCATCGCCCCGGCGTTCATGCGCAAGCTGCCGCCGACGTTGCCGGGGATGCCCTCCATCCACTCGAAGCCGCCCAGCCCGGCCGACTGCGCGGCGGCGGCGAGGGCCTTGTATTTCACTCCGGCTCCGGCGCGGATGGTGTCGCCCTCGACGTGGATCTCGGCGAATTCGCCGCGCACGGGATGGACGACGACGCCGGGAATGCCGCCGTCGCGCACGAGCAGGTTCGACCCGCGCCCGACGACGCGCAGGGGGATGCCACTCTCGGCGCAGTGGCGCACGACGCGGGCGAGGCCCTCGACAGTGGCCGGTTCGATCCAGAACTGGGCCGGGCCGCCCACTTTCATCGTGGTGTGGCGGCGCATGGGTTCGTAGAGTTTCATTACGCCGTCGGCTTCGGCGAGGACTTCGCGGAGGCGGTCGAAGGTGGCGAGATCCTTGGCGAGACGGGTGCCGACCTCGTGGATGTTCCCCGCCCCGAGGGTGATGAGCCAGTCGCCCGGTTCGAGCTTCTGCCCGACGGCGAGGTGGAGGGTGCTCAGGTCGGGATGGAAGACGGTCGTCTCGACCTCCCCGTGCTCGCGAACGGCATCGACGATGGTCTGGCCGGAGACGCCGGGGATGGGCGGCTCGCTCGCGGCGTAGACGTCGGTGACCCACAGCTCGTCAACACCCTCGAAGCAGCTTCCGAACTCGTCGCGGAGCAACTGCGTGCGGGTGTAGCGGTGCGGCTGGAAGAGGACAATGAGCCGTCCGGCATGCTGCGAACGCGCCGTCTGGATGGTCGCGGCGATCTCGGAGGGATGGTGCCCGTAATCGTCGACGAGGGTGACGCGCTCGCTGTGGCGCTTCATCTCGAAACGACGCCGCGCCCCCCGGAAGGAGCCGAGGGCCTCGTCGATGCGGTCGAAGGCGACTCCGACCTCCAGGGCGAGGGCGATGACGGCGAGGGAATTGAGGACGTTGTGCCGCCCCGGAATGCCGAGGAAGACTCGCCCGATCTCCTCGCCGCGACGACGCACGGTGAACTCGGTCCCGGCCCCGCGCGGCGAGAGGTCGCAGGCGGAGAGCTCGTGCTCGCGGCTCCATCCGTAGCTGATCGCGTTGGGGCGGCCTTGGCAAACGCGGCGGGCGTTCGCGTCCTCGCCGCAGTAGATGATTTTGCCCGCAGTCTGGTCGCAGTATTGCCCGAAGACGGCGCAGATGGCGTCGATGCCCTCGTAGAAATCGAGGTGCTCGGCCTCGACGTTGAGGAGGATGGCGTGCTCGGGATGGAAATTGACGAGGGTGCCGTCGCTCTCGTCGCCCTCGGCCACGAAGTATTCACCGTTCTCGTCCCAGTGCGCGTTGCTCCCGAGGATGGGGATCTCGGCGCCGACGTAGTGCGAGGGCGACTTGCCCCCGACCCGCAGGACGTGCGCCGCGAGCGAGGAGGTCGTGGTTTTCCCGTGGGTGCCGGCGGCGACGACGCCTTTCTTCCCCAACATGATCGCGGAGAGGGCCTCGGCCCGCCGCAACAGGGGGATGCCGCGCTTCACGGCCTCGTCGTAGGCGGGGTTGCCCGGCTTGATCGCGCTGGAGTAGACGACCACGTCCGTGCCGACGACATCCTCGGCGGAGTGGGGGCTGGAAAAGGAAAGCCCGGCCTTTTCGAGGCGGTGGGTTTCGCCTGAGACCACCTTGTCCGATCCCGAAACGCGATGCCCGAGACCGAGGAGCAAGGAGGCGAGGCCGCTCATGCCCGAGCCGGCCACGCCGATGAGGTGGACGCGGAGGGGCTGGTCGCGTTTGGCGATGCGCTCGCCCCAGGTTTTGCAGAGGTCGCTCATAAGTCCAGATTGCGGCGTTGTCTCGCCTTCGTGTTCATCCGTGTCCATTCGTGGTCGAAAACCCTTCACATTTGAAAGCAGTTCGCCCGGATAGGTGGAGCTTTGGACCACGAATGGACACGGATGGACACGGATCTTCCGAGATGAGGGTCGCTATACGCATCAGGTTGACCTGTGATTCCATGTCCATCCTCTTCACGGCAAACTCCCCACCACTACCTCACAAACCCGCTCCGAGGCGTCGGGGATGGCGAGCTTGGACGCGGCGGATTTCATTTCAGCAAGTCTCTGTTCGTCAGCGATCAACGAGAGGATTTCCCCGAAAAAATTGCCTTCATTCAAACCCGCCTGAAGCCAGAGTTCAGCCGCTCCGGGTACGGAAAAAATCTCCGCGTTCCTCGTCTGGTGGTCCTCGGCCGCATAGGGATACGGAATCAAGACCGAGGGAATTCCATAATAAGCCAACTCCGTCAGAGTCGAGGCCCCGGAGCGACAGATCGCCAGATCGGCGGCGGCAAGGGCATATTGCATCTCGGCGCAGAAAGGCCGCAGCACTCCCGCGTCGGGATTCGCCTCGTAAGCCGGACGGACAAGCTCGTGATCGCCCGGCCCGCTGATGTGCAGCACCTGAATCCCCGCAGCGACAAATTGCGGCAAGCTCGCCGCGACAAGTTCGTTGACCCGCCGCGCCCCTTGGCTGCCGCCCATGACCATAAGCGTCCTTTTCCCCGCTTGGAGGCCGAAGAAGGCGAGTCCTTCCTCCCGCGAAGGCCGACTCGCGACCGAGGGCCGCAGGGGCGTGCCGACCACCTCGACACGCTTGCCTTTTCCGAAGTGCGGAGCGCAGCTCTCGAAGCCGACGAGGACGGCGCGGGAGAATTTCGCGTTGAGCCGGTTCGCCTTGCCGGGAATGGCGTTCGACTCGTGGATGAAGGTCGGCAGCCCCGCCCACTTCCCCGCCGCGAGCGGGGCGGTCGAGGTGAAGCCCCCCATCCCGAGAACCGCGTCGGCCCCGAAATCGCGGAGGAGCTTGCGGCAGTCGAGGAAGGAGCGGACGAAAGCGAGGACGAACCCCGGCATCTTCACCGAGAGGACGCCCGGCATCGCGATCGAGGGCATGCGCTCGAAGCGGAGATGGCCGTAGCCCTCCGTCGCGAGGGTGTCGATCTGCTTTTCGGAGATGAGCAGCAGCGCCCGGCCTCCACGAGCCGTCCACGCCTCGGCGACGGCGATGCCGGGGAAGAGATGCCCCCCGGTACCCCCGCAAGCGATGACGAGTCCTTTCCCGGAATTATTCAACATTTGGAAACTATCGGAGCTTGCGTGATTTCGCAGTGAATTCAACCACCGATCCGCAGGCTGGGCTCTTTTTACGGTCGCTCCGGGGCGGGGCTTTCAAGGGAGCGCAGATAGGTGAGCAAATCGAGGAACTCGCCACGCGGGAGGTCGCCCGCCATGGCGCAGGGCCGGGGACGGGGCGGCCCCGGCGGCAGACGGCTCCAGTCGGCGGCTTCCTCTTCGAAACGGTTTCCGGCGAAGTCCACCAAGCGCAAGACGCCCCCGCCCTCGCCGCCGCCGGATTCGACGAAGCCCTCGATGCGCCGTCCCCCGGCGTCCTCGAAAAGGGCCGGCTCGAATTCCGGGGCGCTTCCCCGACCGGAAGCGAGGATCGCCTCGACGAGGCCCTCCGGAGGCGGAGGCCCGGTCAAATCGGGGCCGAAGGCCGGACCCTCCCCGTCGAGATTGTGGCAGGTGCCGCAGGAGAGGGCACGGAAAAGGCGGCGGCCACGCGCCGGGGACGCCGCGTCGGGGGAAGCTTGGGACAGTTCCGCGAAGGGCAGTTCGGAAGCCCTCGCCTCGGGAAGGGCCGTCTCCGTTTTCGCCGCGACCGCTGGAGAGAGGATGGCCGCCGCCTTCGCCCGGAGTTCGTCGTCGCGGCTCGTGTCGGTGGAGACGAGGCGCAGCCATTGCCGCGCCTCCTCCGGCGGGGCCTCCGCCGCCCCGGCGAGCGCGTCGATGGCGAAGACCTCCAGGGACGTGTCCTCCCGCGCGAAGCGGGCGAGGGTCGCGGCGTCGGGCAAGGGAGCGCCCGTGGCGATCATCGCCTCCAGCAAGGCGACGCGGTCCACGCGGCGGTCGGTGAACGCGTCCTTCAGGAAGCCCTCGATCCTCGCGGTCCCCTCCCAGGCGCGGCGTTGGTCGGTCCCGTCGTGGCGGAGGCGGCAGAGGGTCTCCAGGAGGGAGCGGCGCATCGCGGGATCGCCCGTGGCGCGGACGCGGGCGACGAGTCCCTTGATCGTATCGCTCCGGCGCCATTCGACGAGCAGGGCGAAGGCCACGGGCCAATCCACTCGGCGGTTCGCGTCGTCGAGCGCGGCAAAAGCGGCCTCGACGGACTCGCGGGCGAGGAGGAAATCCCGCGCCGCCCTCGCCAAACCGGGATCGGGATGGCGGGCGAGGGCGACGGCGAGGGCCTCCGCTCCGGGCAGGTCGGTGCCGCTGCGACGCAGGGCGTCGAAGATCGCGGCGGAAACGGCTGGCTCGGTGCTCCGCCCCAGTTCGGCGAAGACGGGATGGCCGACCGCGCCGGGATGGTCGCCGAGGGCGAGGAAGGCGGCGGCTTTCACCTCCGCCGACGGGGAGTCGGCGAGACGGAGGAGCCAGTCGAGGGAGGCGTCCCCGCCCAAGCCGGAGACGGCGGCGACGAGCGCCCCGGCCAGTTCGGGCGAGGCGGCGGAGGCGAGCAGCGATTCCAGATCGGGCCTCGGATCGCGCTTGCGGCGGAGGATTTCCAGAGCCGCCTCGCGCCGCACCGAGGGCCGCTCCGTCGGGAGGAGCCGACCGAGCGGAGCCGTCGCCGACAGATCGTCCCAGACCGGACCCGGCGAGAACGCGTCATCCTCCCGCGCGAGGCAGGCGAGATGGAGGCCGTCCTGCGAACTCGCGGCGATCCAAGCGCGATCGCCGTCGCTTTCGGAAGCGAGCAGCCCCTCGACCTCGGCGAAATCGAGCGCCGTGGAAGCCTCCTCGCGCTTCGTCGGCAGGATTTGGAGTCCGCTCCCGTCCCGGCGGAAGCGGGCGATCCCGAAACGGAGGACACGGACTTCGCGACCGCCCGCGTCGAGGACCACGCCCTCCGTCTCGGCGCTCGCCTCGGCATGGAGCCAGCCGTCGTCGCCGAGGTGGAGGCGGGAAAGGGCGAACTCGCGCGGCCCACCGGTTTCCGGCAGGGCATAGACCACCCCGCCCCGCCCGCGCTCGTCAGCCGGGCCGGAACCGAGGGCGCGCCTGACCCTGTCGAGTCTGGCACCCGAGAGGGTATGGAGCCATTCCCCGTCCCAAGCGATCTGGGTTTCCGGCGCGAGGCCGTCGAAAAATTCGACCCGTTCGAATCCTCCCCCGGCGGCGGGCGAGAGGCGGTGGACGACACCCTTCGCGCCTGATTCGTCGCCACGCGGCGGGAAGACCGAGACGAAGGCCCCGCCCTCGGCCGTCGGCACGATCTGCCCGACTTCCCCCGGACCCGGCAACAGGGTGTGCGCGGCGATTTTCCAGCCCCCGGCGAGGCGAACACAGGCCGGAAAGCCTTCCGCTCCGGCGGCGCGCCGACGGGGTTCTCCGGGATCGGCGACGCGGGCGGCGGAGAGAAGGGCGGAGGGGATCTTGGATTCCGAGGCGTAGGCGGCGACTTCGCGGATCGCGAAGCCTTCGCCCGGTGCCGTCCGAGGCACGGACAGCCGCAGCTCGCGGACGGCGGGGACAGGGGCGAAGCGGACGAGGGCGGGCCTCGCCGCATCCCCGGCGCGAAGGATGGCGAGCGGCGTCCAGACGCGACCGTCCGCCGAGGCTTCGAGGAGGGCTTCCTCCGGCACGGGGTCTTGCCAGAGGACGACCGCCGCGCCGAGGGTCGCGGCTTCGGCGAACTCCACCCGCCACGATCCGGGACCGGGGCCGGGCGAAGTCCAAGCGGTCGCCGGGTCGCCATCGACGGCGAGGGCGGCCTCGGCGGGATCGGATTCCTTTTCCCAGGAGAAGGCGGAGGTCGCGCCCCGCAGAGCGGCGTTCGGACCGGGACGGAGGAGGGCCTCGGGAGGCGGAGGCAGGGAGAAGCCTTTCAGCGATTCCTCCGGCGGCGCGGCGACGAAGGAATCTTCCTCAAATCCGCCGAGCGCCCAGAGGAAGCCTCGGGCGACGAGATCGAGATGGACGGGATCGGCGAAGGTGGTGGTGGCGTTGCCGAGGGTGGAGCCGAACACACGGCTCTGCGCCGGGCCATAGCGGCGGGTCCAGACGACGGCGTGCCGCGTCCCCGAGGGATCGGCCGCGTCGGCGAGGACGGTCAGGCCGGGCGAGGCTTTTTCAACGCGGTAAAGCTCCTCGCGGAGGATGGTCCAAGGGGCGAAGCCTTTCAGGATGGAATGCGATGCCGCCAGAGGCTCGACGAGGACGGATCGCTCGCGCTCGTGCGAACGGATCGCAAGCCCGGTGAAATCGTGCCACGGCCCTCTGTCGCGGAAGGACATCATCGTCCCGTGGAGGAGCACGGCGGGGGTTCCGGCCAAGTGCGGGGCGAGGACACGGTCGATATAGGCGGAGTCCGCGACGCGGGGAAAGCAATGGTCGTGGACGACGATGTCGTGGCCCGCCGCCCATTCGGACGATTCGAAGAGCGGAATGCGGGCATCCCCCTCCCCCTCGCCTTGGAGGCGGACCGTCCATTCGATGGGACGCGCAACGCGCTCGCGGAGGCCGCGAACGAGGATCTCCCGGCGAGTCGCGTAGTCGTGGGAGCAGCCGCCCGCGACAAGGAGGGCGCGGATGGGGGGTGGATCGGGCGCGGACGGCTCTTGCGCGGGTCCGGGGAGGGCGGCGAAAAGCGGGAGCAGGCTGAGGATGGCTCGGGGCATCGGTTCTTTACTCAACCCGTGTTAGCTCCCGGGTCGTGGTTTTTTATCTAAGGAATCATCTGGCATCGGATTCTCGCCTCGCGCTCCTCGCTTCGTGAGGCCAATCGCCTCGAAGAATACCGAAAGCATTTCCGCCGCGAAGTAGGCAAACAGCGGGACGGAAACCAATGCCATCATTGGAAGAGGCAGATCCCTTGGATGAGGGAGAATCGAGGTAAACAGAGACAACAAAGCACCTATTACCCACAGTGCCAGAAAGAGCAGGCCGAACCCTCGGAGAATTTTCATGCTTGGAGCTAGCGTCGAAATCCTCTCACACCTGCCCGTGGGCGAGGTGTCGACTATGAGTTGAGGATGGAACGGTCATGGCAGATTGAAATCTGCGGCGGGGCAGGTGTTGAGAGCGACGTCTTGTTCGCCTCATCCAATTCTTAGGCGACATTCCGGTTGCTTCAAAGCGAGATCAATGACATCGCGGATCTTAGTGTGGATGTAGCGCAAAAATACGACCATCTCTTCAGGCTCCAAGCTCTTCTGATCTGTAGTTACAGACGCAGGCGTGCAATGGAGCAACTTGCTGGTGTACGAGTAAATGTATTCGTATTCCGAAGTCTTCCCCGCCTCTTCCGCCATTTTGTCCCATTTGGAACATTGAAGCAAATCGCTTACCTTGGGAAAAGTTTCTCGGTCGAACTCATCCAGTTCTTGCTGGAGTTGCCGGATACTGTCCTTCACCTTGGGAATCGCCTGAGTTCTCACCAAATGAGCCTGAAATCCGTAACCGTTTGTCTTCGCTTGCTCAGAGAATATCGAGAACGACCGATCTGCCTTGGCGTCAGTTTCGTCTCGCGCCTGAGCGAAGATCGCTGAGATCTCTTCAGGGGTCGGGTTAGACAGTGCGCGGATCTTCTTGATCGCGGTGTCAGCTCCATTGCTGTCTTTCTCTCCGAACGCCTCAAGCATGGCCACCTCCCGCTCGAATTGCTGCAATGAAGCTTCATAGTATCGCTTCTGCGTATCAATGAGCCGTCTGCGGTAGATCAAAGCATATTTTTCGTTCTGCTGGATGAGTTCCAGCCAAAGCGTGAGCTCGAAAATGTAACGAGTTACTGCTACGAGCCCAAGTGTCTCGACTACTCGGAAATTGTTCTCCAAGATGAGCCTGAGTCGAACGAGCGCATTGCCATAAATGTTCACCCGCCAATCGTCCGCCGAATTCTTGTCAAAGGCACGGTTATCGTCCGGGCCTAAGCCCTCGCGAAAACACTTAGACAACTGATCGATCGTCGGTTGGAGGCTCAATATTGAATGGAGAAGGGGTTGAATATTGTCGTGAATCGGCGCCATAGCGTTTCCTGAGATTTCTTGCCGAGCGTCAAGGGTCAGGCACCGGCGGAACGCCGGTTGCTTGCACCCGCTTCGACTTCGGTTGTTTTGATGACTTCGGCGAGGCTGATGACCTCGGCCTCTACCAGTTCAGTAGAGGGAAGAAGAACCTTGGGACGATCACGCACAACGAACTCGAAACATGGCTCAAACTCTTCTCGAATCGTGCGCTTTAGCGCGTGATCATCCCTTCCCTTGTTGCTCACCTTAAACAATCGTCGAAGCCATTTGGGTTTCACGATCTTCCCAGCTTCCTCGCCGATGCGTTCAACCTCGGACTCCGTGAGAAGATACTCAAACGACAACTCCTGAAGCTCATCTTGAAGAGTTGTAATCAGTGGCTTCGAGTCATCGTCAGCCATGCGATCAGCGACAGCCTTGGCAGCGGCCGAACCTCCGATACCGCCTCCAAGTGCTCCAAGAATGCCTCCAATAACACCGCCTGCTGCCGTGCCAATTACAGGCACCGCACTTCCGATGGCCGCGCCTGCGGCGGCCCCTCCGATCCACCCGGCAGTCCCGGTCGCTACCCCTGCAATGTTCACGGAAACGTTCTTCGTGAACTGTCGCCAAGAAATCGAACGGTCAAAAACCGCACGATAGAAATCCGGGGTGCTCGTCGCTACAGCGGCAATTGTGGCAGTAACCGCGTTGCTTCTGAGCAGCTTTGAGACATGGTTAACTGCCGCTGCACCATATACCGCTTTGCCAAGTGAACCTGCTGCGATGCGGCGAATCGCTTCCCGTCCAACCGTCGTTCCTGAAACTGCCTTGACGCCACTCCTCACGGACACGGCCCCAATCGCAGCAGCCTTCGTCCTGAGAATCTGCGCACTGACGATGCCAGTGATTAAAGTAGTCCCCCCGGCTGAAAGAGCCGTTCCTAGCGCACCCTTGGTAGCCTCCCTAGTATCTTCACCCCGCCAACGACTCTGTGCGAATGTAACCGCAAACGAAACGGCGAACACGTAGGTTGAAGTGACCGCCTGGGTTTTGGCGTCGTAGAGAAGTGAATCCACGTTCCCAGCACGAGCAATGTTGCGCGCCTGTTTGTAAGTTACGGTTCCTTTCTGGATGATCTTATTGGCATCCGAAGGATTTTCGTAACCGGGAACCTTCCCTTGCGAGATTCGCTCCCGCATGAGTTCGACGCAAGCATCATACTGGTCTAGCGGAACTTCTAGGACTTGACCGGAATACCTGTATGCTCCTGTCGCTGAATCGAAAGCGGAAGCGACGGTCTCGGACGCACTCTGAAAATACTTCGATTGGACTTGGAGACCATCTACTATTCTGTCGGCACCATTCAGTTCGTTGGAGATGCCAACAACTTCGGCCCGTTTCCCTCTAATCGCATCTGCGAAATTATTGGCATCTTCTGCCGAAAACCCGTGACCTCCCTTGGTATGATACTTGGCGATTTGCGTCCTCTCCAAGGATTGCGCAACGAGTGGAGCGGGGAGCGCATCGACTCCTGACATAGGCTCGTCAGACTTGGATGGACGTTTCTTCATTTTCTTGTCCAACGTTGTTTATCCAAAAAAATTGCGGTCGAACAAGGATTTACCCCACCCAACGCTCCGACTCATCGCTGCGGGGCAGGATCTCCACGATATCCGCGAAGACCATGCCATCCCCGTCGAGGAGCTGGTTGCAGCGTCCGTAGAGCCTCTCGCCGGGCTGCTGGTTCAGGGCGCGGGCGATGGCCTCGTCCGCAGGCACGGCGAAGTAGGCCACGGGTGCTCCGCGATGCTCGACCCCGTGCTCGCCGAGCAGCGCTCCCAGCGGCTTGCGGCCCTCCACGACTTCGGCGGCGACCTCGGGCGGCAGGCCGCCTAGCTGGATGGCGATGGCCCCGTATTCCACCGGAGCATCGGTGGCGACGGCGTGCAGGGTGACGAGACGCATCACAAAAGCCTCGCTCGACTCGTGCGCGTGGATTTCGAGGGAGAGCCGGGAATGGTGGAAGGCCGCGAGGGTCGGCGTCATGTCGTTCGCGTGAACGAGCAGCGAACGATAGGGATAGGGAACCTCCTCGCCGCTGATGAAGCGGAAGTCTGGCAGGGTTTTCCCGGCTTTCTCGTAGAAATAGTGGAAGGGCATCAGCCAGCCCAGCGCCTCGGAGAGCGCGGCCCCGGCTTCCGCCTGGTCAGGTGTAGCGTGCATCGCGGTGTTGCGGGAGGAAAAATCCGTGGAGGAGGCGGTCGATCTGGAGCAGCCCCTCGCGACTGATGAGGATTTCGTCGCCGACGAGCCGCAGGTATCCCTGCCGCGCCAGATCCTCGAAACGCTCCGGAAAGCGCTCCGCCGGATCCTCGCCGTATTTCTCCCGGAAATAGCCCCGGTTCGTGTGGCCGAGCTTGAGCTGGAGGATGAACTCGCGGATGAAGCGCTCCTCGTGGTTCGTCGGGTAGGCGCGGAAGATGGGCAGCCCGCCCGCATCGACCTCGGCCATGTAGGGACCGACATCCGCCTGGTTCTGGTAGTGGACCCCGCCGAAATGGCCGAAGCTCGCGACCCCGGCGGAGAGCAGGTCGGCCCCGGCCCAGAGGCTGTCGCGATAGACGAACTTCGTCGTCTCGGGATTCTTCACCACGGTGTAGGCGCTGCTGACGGTGTAGCCCGCCGCCTCGAACCGCTCGAAGGCCCAATCCACCCAAGCGCGTTTCGTCCTCCAGTCGGCCACCGGGGCGGTGACCCGGCCCGCCTCCTTCATCTCGCGGTAGATGGTAGTGTTGTAGGGGATTTCCATCTGGTAGATCGTGACGCAGTCCGGCTCCTGCTCGATGGCAGTATGCACGCCGCGCTCCCAGTTCTCCCGCGTCTCGTCCATCATCCCGGCGATGAGGTCGATATTGAGCTGCTCGAAGCCGAGGGTCTTGGCGAAGCCGATGGCGCGGAAGGCCTCCTTCGAGCGGTGGGCGCGACCGTTCACCTCCAGCAGGTGGTCGTCGAAGCTCTCGATCCCGAGACTGAGGCGGGTCACGCCGATCTCGCGCAGAGCCTCCAGCTTCTTCTCCGTGAGCGTGCCCGGCTCGGCCTCGAAGGCGACCTCCTCGGTCTCGTCCCAAGGGAAGAGATCCTTCATCCGGCCCGTCAACTCCTGCAATTGGGAGACCGAGAGATAGCTCGGCGTGCCGCCGCCGAAATAGACGAACTGCGGCTTCCGCCCCGCGAGGTAGGAGGTGCGGGCGTAGCGCTCGAACTCCCGCACGCCCGCGTCGAGGTAGGCGTTGATCTCGGCGGCGTTCTTGTCGGTGTAGACGCGGAAGTAGCAGAAATGGCAGCGTTTCCGGCAGAAGGGGATGTGGAAATAGACCCCCAGATTCGTGTCTGCCGGGCGGGGCGAATTCAGGATCTCGTGGACTGCGTCCTTGTGATCCGGTTTCCAGAAGGAGAAGGGCGGGTAGTTCGCCACGAAGTAGTTGCCCACCTCGGTCTGCTCGTCGGCGGCCGTGTCGAGCGGCACCTGCAGCTTGTCGATGAGCCCGAGAGGCGGGGCGGATTTCGTCGGGGAGGCCATGATCCGGGAGGAAGGAGGCGGAAACGCCTCACTTTTTGAAAGCATACACCACGCCGTCCTCCCCGCAAACCACGAGGGTCCCGCGCGATGCCGCCGGGGACGCCTTGATCTGGGCGCCGAGTTCGTATTGCCACGCCTCGCTCCCGTCGGCGCGGTTCACCGCGTAGAGGCGACCGTCCATGCCGCCCTGCCAGACGACCTCCCCGCTCACCAGCGGCGAACTGGACAGGGCGCGCCGGGCGAGGAAAGCCCACGCCTCCTCTCCGGTGGCGCGGTCGTAGGCGACGAGGCGCTTGTCCGGCCCGGCCACGTAGAGCCGCGTCTCGTCCGCCGCGGGCGAGGCGGTGTATTCGATGCCCGTTTTCGTCGCCCACACCGTCTCGCCCGAGGCGATCTCGATGGCCACGACCTCGCCGCCGTTGTGGGCCACGTAGCAGATGCCGTCGCGCACCGCCGAGGTGTTGGCCACGTAGGCCCCGATCTCGATCTCGCGCTTCTCCCCTTCCCCGTCCGCCGACAGCACATGGAGCAGCCCGTCGCAGCCGCCGAAAGTCAGATCGATCCTCCCCTCCCCGCGCACCAGCGAGGGCGTGGAGACCACGTAGTTCCCCGTCTCCTGCTTCCACAGCATCTCCCCCGAGGCGGCGTCGAGGCAGTAGAGGAAATAGTCGTGGCTGCCGACGTACACCCGGTCGGGGCCGTCCCCGCCGGACAGCAGGTTGACCCCGCCCTCGATCTTGCCCTCGGTCTCGAAACGCCAGATTTCCTCCCCGTCCGCCGTGGCGAGGGCGTAGATCAGCCCGTGGGTGTCGCCGAAAAACACCCGCTCGCCCAGCACCGCGCCCGGGGCGATGACAGGGCCGTCGGCCTTGAAGCTCCACGCCAGCTCCCCGCTTTCCAGATCGATCGCGTAGAAATTCCCGTCCTGGCTGCCGACGAAGACCCGCCCCCCCGCGATCACCGGAGTCGCCTCGATGGGCGGGCGGCGCTTGCCCGCCGGGGCCTCCGGCTCATAGGACCAAGCCAGCCGCAGCGGCGGGGCGATCTCCTCGGGCGAAACCCCGCGCATCTCCGCGTCGCCACGGAAAAGGGGCCAGTCGCTCGACAGGGTCGAGCCCTCGACCTGACCCTCTCCGGTGGCGGACTCGCCGGACGGTTTTTCACAGCCAGCCAGCGCGAGCAGCGCAACGGAGAAAATCATCGGGGGAAAGCCAAACTTTGAATTGCGGATTCGGGCCATATGTGCTATGATTATTTAAGTTTTCTAGAATATCAATCTCTCGAACGCGCCAAAAATCGGCACCGACCACTCCGCCGCCTATGAAAGCGTTTTCCGCCGCCCTTTTTATCTGTCTGCCTTTCGCGATTTCCGCCCCGGCGCAAGAGGGCGGGCGAGCGCCCGCCTGGATGGAGAACGTGACGCGCCTGCCTCCGGGCGGTTACGCGAACCTGCGCCCCGTCACCCTCCAATACACCCTCGACTGGAACCACCAAGTCAACGCCGGGCGCTTCGTCGTCTCCATCGCGAGCAGCGCGGAGGACTCCGGCCGCCTCGTCGGCGACGCGGAAGGCCGCAGCACCAGCTTCGCCCGGCTCCTCTACCCCTACGACTTCCGCGCCCGCTCCGTCGTCGACCAGAACACCCTGCGCCCCCTCGCCTACCAGCTCATCGAACGCGACCGGGGCGTGGAGAACAGCTACGACGTCATCTTCGAGAAGAAGCGCCAGATTTTCACCACGACCTCGAAAGAGAAAAACGAGACCCGCACCAGCACGGACCGGTTCCGCTTCGATTTCGGGCAGGACGTGCTCTCCTCGGCCATCTACCTCCGCAGCCAGCCGCTCCTCGACGGCGACGAGATCACGATGGTCGTGACCCCCTTCAACCACCCCTACGTCGCCACCTTGGAAGTGCTCGGCCGCGAGCGCCGCAAGGTGAAAGGCAAGACCTACGACGCGATCAAGCTCGACGCGAGGGTCGGCAAGGTGAACCCCGACCTCACCCTGAAGACCTACGAGAAGGTGAAGCGGACGACCCTCTGGGTCAGCGACGACGAATACCGCATCCCCTTGGAGCTGCAATCCCAGCTCGTCTTCGGCTTCGTCTCGGCGAGGCTGGACGCGTTGCAGTGGCTGGAGTGAGCGCTACGGCAACTCCCCCTTGATTTCCCCGGCGCTCCCCTTAGACTCGCTGTCCCAAGCAAGGCCGGTGTGGCGGAATGGTAGACGCGCGCGATTCAAAATCGCGTTTCTTCGGAAGTGCGGGTTCGAGTCCCGCCGCCGGTATGGGGTGTCGGAGTGCTCCCGCTGATTTCGCGGCGGGACGGGATTCGCGGACGTTTTGAAAAGATTCCGCCGCGCCTCGCGTATCGGCCCCATGCTCCGTCGAATGATTCGCCCGTTCCTCGCTGTCTTCCTGTTCGCCGTGGCGGCAGGGGCGGCCTTTCTTTGGATCAGCTCCTCGCTCTTCCTCACTCCGAACCGTCGTGCGCTGGAGCCGCGACATCACGAAGTGCTCGCTCGTCCCGCCGACTACGGACTCGCGCTGGAGCGATTCTCCGTCGCCACCGTGGACGGGGCCTCCCTTTCGGCCATTCTTGCGACCCTCGCGTCTGCTCCCGGGAAAGCCGAGAAAACCCGCCGCATGGCTTCGCGTCTCGGGACAACGCTGGGAACCTCCCCGTCGCCGCGCGGCACCGTCTTCCTCCTCCACGGGCGAAACGGGATGAAAGAGGACATGCTCGCCGTCGCCGAGCGCTTCGTCGCCGGCGGCTACCGTTGCGTCGTCTATGACGCCCGCTGCCACGGGGAAAGCGGCGGCAAAGCCTGCACCTTCGGGCACCGCGAGACGCGGGACTTCAGCAGCGTGATCGACCGAACCGTCACCCTCCTCTCCGAACGCGGACAGGACCCCGGACAGATCTGCGCCGTCGGCGTCTCCCTCGGCGCCGCCGTCCTCCTGCAATCGCTCCCTTCCGAGCCACGCCTCGACGCCGTCGTCGCCGTCGCCCCCTTCGCCAGTCTGCCCGAAGTCGTGAACCGCGCCGCGAAGCGCAAGCTCCATCGGCGCATCCCCCTCTGGCTTGTCGCCGGGACGATGCGCACAGGCGGTCTCCGTGCGGGCTTCGACCCTTTCGCGATCTCCCCCTTGCAAGGGGTGGCCGCTTCGCCAAGGCGTCTCTTCTTCGCCCATGGAGCCCTCGACGGGATCATCCCCGCCGAGCATTCCGAACGCCTCCACGCCGCCGCGACCGGGCCAAAGGCGCTCCATATCGTCCCCGACGGCCACCACGGCAACGTCCTCGCGAAGGGAGGCGACGATCTCTACGAGGAGATGATCGCATTTTGCCTCGCGGCGGGCGGATGAGGGGAAGGTCGAAAGCGAATGCTTAGCAGCCCCGCTGCCGCTGTCGAATGGCGATCAGCTCCTTCATCACATGGGCGAGACCACCCTGCCAGCCCGACTTCCCGAAGGCGTCGTGGAGCGTTTCGTATAGAACGTAAATTTCCCGATAAACGGCTTCATTTCCAAGAATTGGCCGATATTCCAATTCGCGCGTTCGACAGCAGGTCGCCTGCGCTTCCTCCAGCGAAATCGCGCCGCCGCAGGCCGCTCCGAAAAGCGCCGCGCCGAGGGCGCAGGTCTGCTCGCTCGCGGCGACTTGGAGCGGACGCCCGAGGATGTCGGCGTAGATCTGCATGAGGGTCGCGTTCTTCACCGCGAGTCCGCCAGTGTTCACGACCCGGTCGATGCGGATGCCGTATTCCTCCATGCGCCGGATGATGGTGAGCGCGCCGAAGGCGGTCGCCTCGATGAGGGCTCGGTAGATTTCGTGGGCCTCGGTGTGGAGCGTCTGGCCCAACAGCAGTCCGGTGAGGCGCACGTCGACGAGGACGGTGCGGTTGCCGTTGTTCCAGTCGAGAGCGAGGAGACCGCTCTCCCCCGGCTTCAGGGTGGCGAGGCGGCGCTCCATTTCGGCGAATTTCTCCGCGACCGTGGCCCCGTAGCTGTCCGGCACGAGGTGGTTCACGAACCACAGAAAGATGTCCCCCACCGCCGATTGCCCCGCCTCGATCCCGTGGTGGCCGGGCAGCACCGAGCCATCGACGACCCCGCAGAGGCCGGGCACGTCGGCGAGGGGCGCGGCGTTCGGCAGCACGGTGATGTCGCAAGTGCTGGTGCCGAGGATTTTGACGAGCGTGCCGGGTGCGACGCCAGCCCCGACCGCGCCCATGTGCGCGTCGAAGGCCCCGACGGCGACGGGAGTGCCGGGGACGAGACCGAGCTTGGCCGCCCATTCCGGCGTGAGCCCTCCGGCCTTCGTGTCCGAGGGAAAGGCCTCGTCGTAGAGCCTCCCGCGCAAGTCGGCGAGGGCCGGGTCGAGGGCGGCGAGGAATTCGGCGTCGGGCAGCCCGCCCCAGTCCGCGGCGTACATCGCCTTGTGCCCGGCGGAGCAGACGCCGCGACGGACGAGATCGGGACGCGTCGTGCCGGTGAGCACGGCGGGGAGCCAATCGCAATGCTCGACCCAGGAACGGGCCGCGTGGAAGACGGCGGGATCGACCTTGAGACAACGCCAGATCTTGCTCCACCACCACTCGCTGGAGTAGGTGCCGCCGCATTTCGCGAGATATTGCGACCTCATCCGGGCGGCGGTTTCAGTGATGGCAGCGGCTTCGGCGTGGGAGGTGTGGTCCTTCCAGAGCCACACCTGCGCGTTGAGATTGCCGGAGAATTCGGGCTTCAACGCCAGCGGCGTGCCTTCGGCATCGACGGGGATGGGCGTGCTGCCCGTCGTGTCCACCCCGATCCCGAGGACTTGGGCGGGGTCGAAGTCCGGGCGGGCCTCCTTCGCCTGCGCGAGCGCCCCCGTGACGATGGCGACGAGGCCGTCGAGGTAGTCCTGCGGGTTCTGCCGGGCGACGTTCGGGTCGGAGGGATCAACGAGGACGCCAAGCTCCCCCGAGGGATAGGGGAAGACGCTCGATCCCAGCTCCTCCCCGCTGTCGAGATCGACGAGCAGGGAGCGGCAGGAGTTCGTCCCGTAGTCAAGGCCGATGGCGTAGCGGTGCATAGGACGAGCTTATAGGGGAAGGCGGGGCAGGATTCAACCCCGGAGTGCGCGGACAGGTCCACGCTCCAAGCCTTGGCGACGCCTTCAGGAGGCGGAGGTCCGAGGCACCTTTGCCCCGACGGCGGCGAGGTGTTTCATCACCTCCCCGTGCAGCCAAAGATTCATTTCGGCCGAACCCTTCGTGTCGATGAGATCCTGCTCGTAGCCAAGCTCGATCGCGAGGGCCTTGCGTGCGCCATAGCTGGCGTCGAGATCGAGGATTTTCAGCAGGTCGGCGATGGAGCGCCGCCAGTCGGGATCGTCCGGATGCTCCTTGGCGAGCCTGTCGAGGTGGCCCGCGCAATCGGCCCCCGACACGGGTTTCCCCTCGGGCAGGTCGCAGATTCTGGCCATCAGCTTGGAGAAGGCGCTCATGCGTCGTGAGGTTAGGCAGGGACGCTCCGCTGACAAGCCGCAAATCGCCTCCGCCCCGAGATTTCCTTTCCGCCCGTTCCTCTCCGGCGGGCCGGATTGACAACGACCAGATGTGGACGCAAATTGTCCACATGAAAACCGCGACCGTCAGGGACTTGCGAAACGACTTCTCCCGGCTCGAAGCGTGGATTCGCGAGGGCGAGGAGGTGCGCATCGAAAAGCGCGGCCAGCCCGTGGCCGTCCTCTCGCCCTACCGGGAGCATCCGGACGGCGCGATCCGCAATCCTGACTTCGCCGCGAGGTTGAAGGCGATCTGGGGCGACCGGGTCTTCAGCGAGGAGGAAGTCCGCGCGATGCGGGAGGCGGAACTCGAAGGCGAAGAGGGATGATTGTGTTCCCCGACACCTCCTTCCTCTGCTCCCTCTACCGGCAACAGGATCATTCGCCAAAGGCCATCGCCCGGATGGCCCGCCGCATCGGCCCCATCACCGTCTCCGGCCTTCTCCTGCTCGAATTCCGCCAATCGCTGCGCTTGCAGGTGAGGCTGCACGCGAACGACCGGACCAAAGGCTTCGGCAGGGCCGAGGCGGATGCCATGCTGCGGGATTTCGAGTCCGACCTGAAGTCCGGCGTCTTCGTGGTCGCGCCCGTGGACTGGCCGGACGTGCATCGCCTCGCCGAGACCTTGAGCGACCGCCACACCGAGAGCAACGGGCATCGCCTCGTCGATTTACTCCATGTAGCCACGGCGCTGCATCTCGGAGCGGCCGAGTTCCTCAGCTTCGACGCCAACCAGCGGAAACTGGCCGAGGCGGAAGGTCTGAAAATCGGGATTTGAGATTTCTTCGAATTTCGAGCTTCGGATTTCGGATTTTCCCTTGGCATTTTCGCGATCCCTCGGGTTCAATGCCCCCATGTCGCTTGAGGAACCCGAAGTCACCGCCCACGCCGCCAAGGTCGGCCAACTGCTCGCCGCCCTGAACCAAGCCCTCTTCGGGCAGGAGGCCCTGACCGAACTCGTCGTCACCGGGCTGCTCGCCCGCGGCCACATCCTCCTCGAAGGCCTCCCCGGCCTCGGCAAGACGGAGCTGGTCAAGGCCCTCGCCAAGACCCTCGACCTCGAAAGCAAGCGCGTCCAGTTCACCCCCGACCTCCTCCCCGGCGACATCACCGGAAACCCCGTGCTGCAAGAGACCGAGCGGGGCCGCGAGTTCGTCTTCCAGCAAGGCCCCCTCTTCGCCAACCTCGTCCTCGCCGACGAGATCAACCGCGCCTCGCCGAAAACACAGTCCGCCCTGCTGGAGGCGATGCAGGAGCAGCGCGTCACCGTCCTCGGCACGACCCATCCCCTACCCTCGCCCTTCTTCGTCCTCGCCACGCAGAACCCCATCGAGCTGGAGGGCACCTACCCGCTGCCCGAGGCCCAGCTCGACCGCTTCCTCTTCAAACTGGAGGTCCACCGCAACTCCGTCGCGACCTTGGAGAAGATCGTCCTGAACCGCGAGATCGGCGTCGAACCCGTCGTGGAGAAAGTGCTCTCTCGCGAGGATCTGGCCACCCTCACCGCGGCCGTGCGGAAGATCTACCTGCCCGAGGTCGTCGCCAACTACATCGCCCGCCTCGTCGACGCCACCCACGCCGGGTCGAAGGCCTCCGCCGCGATCAAGTTCGGGGCCAGCCCTCGCGCCGCCCTCGCCCTCGCCTCCGCCGCGAAGGCCCGCGCCCTGATGCAGGGGCGCATCAACGCGAGCTTCGAGGATGTCGCCGCCGTCGCCGCGCCCGTCCTCGTCCACCGCATCCTCCTGCAATACGAAGCCCGCATCGAGGGCCGCAGCCCCGGCGACGTCGTCACCGAACTGCTCGCCGAAGTGCCGCGCCAGCCCCTCGCCGTCGCTCCGACGCTGAAGTCAGTTGAGAGTTGATGGTTGAGAATCGAAGCGAAGCGGAGATAGACGAAGCAAAGCGAAGTCAATTAGAGAGCACGAAAGAAACCGCGCTTTGCGTCCGTAACCCATCCCTCAACCTCCGATGTCGATTCGCCACCGCCTTGTCCTGTTCGCCGCTCTCGCGGCGCTGTTTCCGCTCGGGACGCTGGGCGGAGAGCAGATCTTCCGCCACGACTACCGCGAGCATCCCGACACCTTCGTCGAGGTGGAGAGCGTCTTCGGCGCGACCGCGAAGCAGGGTTCCCTGCCCTTCCGCATCACCGTCCGCAACCACAGCGGAAAGACGCGGGTCTGGACCGTGCAGTTGAGCGAGGGCAACTACGGACGCGACCTCGTCACCCGGTCGACCTTCCGCATCGAGGTCGAGAACGGGGCCGAGGTCGTGCGCGAGGTGGTCCTGCCCTTCGCCCCCGCCTTCCTCGCCTACGACTACCGCAATCTCGAAATCACCGCGAGCGCGCCCGGCCTCGCCTCCGAGACCCGCAGCCATGGCGAGCAGACCCCGGAGGCCTTCCCCCTCCTCGCCATCAGCAAGTCCCTCGCCGAGCGCAGCCTGACCCGGCTCGACGACGCCGTGCGGGTGGCCAACTCCAGCAACCCCTCCTTCGGGAAACGCTTCGATCCGGGGCAGCTCCCCGTCGATTGGATCGGCTACACCGGGCTCGACGCCCTGCTCCTCGACGAGCCATCGTGGCGCTCGCTCTCCGCCGCGCAGCGGCAGGCCCTCGTCGCCTGGGTGCGGATGGGGGGGCGGCTCGACCTCTACGGCGAGTCGGAGATCAATCCCTCCAGCCTCGGCCTGCCCTTGGTCGAAACCGGACTCACGAAAGGTCGTTGGGCCTTGAGCCTCGGGGAAATCCATTTGCGCATCTGGGACGGAAAAGAGCTGCCCGACTCCACCATCAACGCCTACCGAGAGCTTCCCCAATCCTCCGCCGCCCTCGCCGGCGACTACCAGAGCGGCTGGGGCCTCCTCGGCGATTTCGGGGAACGCTCCTTCAACCCCACCCTCGTCTTCCTCCTCCTCCTCGTCTTCGCCATCCTCGTCGCCCCGGTGAACCTCTTCTACCTCGCCAAACCGGGACGGCGGCATCGGCTCTTCGTCACCACGCCCATCATCTCCGTGGCCACCTGCGCCCTCATCGTCCTCGTCATCCTCTTCCTCGACGGGATCGGCGGGAAGGGTCGGCGCGTCGTCCTCGCCGACCTCCAGCCCGGCCCCGACGAGACGCGCCTCTACACGACGCAGGAGCAGATCAGCCGCACCGGGGTGATGGTCTCCCCCGGCTTCGAGGCGGGGAGGCTCTACGACCTCAACCCCGTCCAGATCCCCCAAAGCCACTTCAACCCCTTCTCCAATCGCGGGCGGCGCTCCTCCAGCTACGAGATCGCCGGGGGCCGCTACCACGGGGACTTCTTCCGCAGCCGCTCCGAGCAGGGCTTCACCCTCCGCGCCGCCGAGCCGAGCCGCGCCCGCATCGAATACGGCGGCGAGGAGAACGGCGTCCCCGTACTCGTCTCGAACCTGCCGCAGGAGATCACCGCCTTCCACTACCGCGATGCGAAAGGCGGGCATTGGACCGCCCGGCCCGGAACCATCGTCGCCCCCGGCGAGCGGATTCCCTTGGAAAAAGCCGGATCATCCCCCTGGCCCGAATGGTTCGAGGAAATGATCGACCGTTTCGGCAAAAGCCGCCGCGAGCAATTCCAGAACCTCATCGGAGACAAGCACCGCTTCTTCGCCCAAGTCCGCGACCCCGCCGCCTTCGCCCTGCCCACCCATCCCGGCCTGCGCTGGGAGAGGACCGACCTCCTCCTCACCGGAACGCCCGCGGGCGCCGCCTCCGCCGAGCCATGAACGAACCCGCCATCCTCGACGCCCCGCCCGAACCCGCCCCCGCCGACGGAGGCGGCGAAACTCCCGCCATCGAGGTGCGGAACCTCTCCCGCTGGTTCCCCGGCGTCCAAGCCGTGCGCGACGTCTCCTTCACCGTGCCGCGCGGCCAAGTCGTCGGCTTCGTCGGGGCGAACGGGGCGGGCAAGACCACGACCATGCGCATCCTCGCGACCCTCGACCACCCCACCACGGGCGAGGCGCGCATCTGCGGCCACAACGTCGTCACCCACCCCGCCGAGGTGCGCCGCCGCATCGGCTGGATGCCCGACCACTACGGCACCTACAGCCACATGACGGTGCTGGAGTATCTCGACTTCTTCGCCCGCGCCCTCGGCTTCAAAGGGGACGAGCGCATCGAGCGCATCGCCGAGGTCATGGAGTTCACCGACCTCACGGGCCTCGCCGACCGCCTCGTCAACGCCCTCAGCAAGGGCATGGGCCAGCGCCTCTGCCTCGGCCGCTCCCTCCTCCACGACCCCGAGGTCCTCGTCCTCGACGAACCCGCCGCCGGCCTCGACCCGAAGGCCCGGGTCGAACTGAAGCACCTCATCCGCATCCTCGCGCAGGAGGGCAAGACCGTCTTCATCAGTTCGCACATCCTCTCCGAGCTTGGCGAGATGTGCGACTCGCTCCTCTTCATCAACCAGGGGCGCATCATCCACCACGGCTCCGCCGAGAGCCTGCGCCGGGGTAGCGCGGCGACCTCCCTCGTCGAGGTGCGGCTCGCCCATTCCAACGAGCGCCTCCCCGAATGGGCCTCCCTCTCCCCCCACGTCACCTTCCGCGAGACGACGAAGGAGGGGGGGCGCATCGAGATCGACTCGGTCGATCCCGAGATCCTCGCCACCGTGCTGCGCCGCATGGTCTCCGACGGGCTCCCCGTCGTCGATTTCCACCTGCAAGAACGCAAGCTCGAAGACGCCTTCATCGAAATCCTCGGCGAGCTTGAGGCGGCGGGGACGCCGATCGTGAGTTGATAATTTGACCCTGTTTCGTCCTCCTACTCATACTCTTTACTCTTACCTCTTTACTCTTACTCCCCGCCGCCCCGCCCACCAGCCGCCGAGTAAGAGTAAAGAGGTAAGAGTAAGGAGTAAGAGATTTCCGCGACACCAAGCCCCCTGTTCCAGAAAGACCTTTCACCTTTTACCTTCCCACTTTTTACGGCGGCCCAAGGCCGCCCTGCCGCCCCGCCCATGACCCCGCCCCCCCTTCCCACCCCCCTCTCCGTCGCGGCCCGAATGAAGGACTTCCCCGCGCGCTTCAGCCCCATGCTCGTGAAGGAGCTGCGCCAAGGGATGAGGACGAACCTCTTCGCCGTCGCCTTCATCCTCCTCCAGACGGTCATGATCCTGAGCCTGCTCGCCGGGATCGCCGACCCGGGCTCCCCGGCCTCGAGCGGCTTCTTCTGGTTCTTCATCGTGGTGACCCTGATCGTCGTGCAGCCCCTCCGAGGTTTCAACGCGCTGAGTTCGGAATACTCCCTCAACACGATGGACCTCATCCAGTTGACCCGTCTCGACGCTTGGCGCATCACCCTCGGCAAGTGGACCGCGCTGAACGCCCAGACCCTGCTCTTCCTCACCGGGGTACTGCCCTATCTCGTAATGCGCTACTTCCTCGGCAACGTGAACTTCGTCGTCGATCTCGCCGCCCTCCTCTTCCTCGGCCTCGGCTCGGCCCTCGCCAGCGCCATCACCATCGGCTGCTCCGCCTTCAAGCCCTTCGTCCTGCGCGGCATCCTCCTCGTCGGAGCCGGCATCGGGTTCATCTCGCTCTTCACACTGATGCAGACGATGCTCTTCGGTTCCCTCTTCGGCTCTTTCGCCCGCGTCGCGTTCATGGCCGCCGTGGCCCTCGCGATCCTCTACGGCTGCTTCTTCTTCCTCTCCTTCGGGGCGAGCCGCATCGCGCCGCTCTCGGAGAACCATGCGACGCGGAAGCGCCTCGTCGCCCTCTCCTTCGCCGGCCTTGCCTTCGCCGTCGCCCTCCTCTGGCCGAACGCGAAGGATGCCGCCATCGTCGTCTTCGGCCTCATCCTCGGCTTCTCCTGCATCGACGCTCTCACCGAACCGCTCCCGGTCTACTCGCGGGTGCTCGAACCCTTCCGCAAAGGCCCCCTCCGCCGCCTCGCCGCGTGGTTCCTCGCCCCCGGATGGCTCAGCGGGATCGGCTTCTTCCTCCTCTGCGCCGCCCTCTGGTCTCTCGCCTTTGTCTGGGCCTGGCCTTCGAGCTTCGACTTCAAGAACCCGGTCGAGGGGACAACCGGACTCCTCTCCATGGCCAACCTCCTCCTCTTCCCCCTCATCTTCATCCACCTCTTCTTCCCGAGGCACGCCTCGGGCAGCTTCACCTTCGGGATCTACACCTTCATTCAAGCCTGCCTCGGCATGCTCACCGGCATGACCGCCACCCTCGCCTCGGCGCTCTCGCGCTTCGACGAACTCGTCGTCTCCATCGTCCCCATCCCCTCGGTCCTCCTCATCGCGGTGGCGAACAAGGGCGTGAGCCCCAACCTCGAACTGGTCCGCCTCGGCATCGCCCTCCTCACCCTGATCCTCGCCGTCGCCATCCCCCTGCTGCGCCAGCGCGAGGCGTTGCGCGATTTCATGCGGAATCTCAAACCCTCCTGACACCGTGCCCCTGCCCGACACCGCCGAACTGAACGCCCTCGCGGCCCGCGCCCGCGCCCATGCCGAGCTCTTCGCCCTGCCCTTGCGCGAGCAGAACTGGCGCGGCAGCGCGGGCGAGTTCGCCGGATCGGGCGTGGGCAGCTCGCTGGATTTCCAAGACCACCGCTCCTACGTCCCCGGCGACGACCCCCGCCACATCAACTGGCAGGCCTACGCCCGCTCCGGACACTACACCCTGAAGCTCTACCGCGAGGAGGTCCGTCCCGTCGTCGAGATCCTCTGCGACGTCTCCGACTCGATGTTCGCCGACGAGGGGAAGGCCCGTCGTGCCGTCGAACTGCTCTATTTCGCCTTCGCCTCCGGCGAACGGGCGGGGGCCGCGACCTCGGTCATCCTCCTGAAAGGATCGCGCTGGAAGGCGGTCGAGCGCGGCGCGGTCCTGAACCACGGCTGGACCGACTTCGCCCGCGACCTGCCGTCCACCGAGGCCTCGGCCCCGCCGAACCTCGCCGAAGTCCCCCTGCGGGCCCGCTCCCTGCGCGTCCTCCTCAGCGACCTGCTCTTTCCCGCGAGCCCCGAGCCCCTTCTCCGCGCCCTCGGTCGCGGGCTGGGCCGCGCCATCGTCCTCGCCCCCTACGCCACGGACGAGGCCTCGCCCGACTGGAGCGGGAACTGCGAATTCGTCGACACCGAAAGCGGCGCCCTCCACCAGCGGCGCGTCGACGCCGGACTCCTCCGCCGCTACGCCGAGGCCTACCGCGACCACTTCGCCCGCTGGAAGGCCTCCTCCCTGCGCACCCGTATCCCCCTCGCCAAAGTCCCCGCCGCCCCGCCCTTCGAAGCCGCCCTGAAACAAGAGGCCATCCCCGGCGGTGCGCTGCTCTTCGCGTGAGCTGCTGAGGCATTTGGAATGGATTTTTTGGACCGCTGATTTGGCTCAAGGAGGGCCGAAAAGACGACGCAGCCAATGACAACAACGGGCCATGGCAGGGAAACCCTGAACCCGGCCTTGCCTGGTCGCTCCGTCCGCGCCAAGCTTCCTCAACGCGCCATGCACCCTCCATTCCCCGCCACGCTCGCCATCGCCCTGCTTTCGACTGCGATCCCTTGCGCCTTCGCCGCCCCGCCGGTGGAATGGAAGCTCGCCGGGGATTGGGAGATCGAATTCGAGGCCCCAGTCAAGGCCGTGGTGAAAGTCGAGCCGGCGGCTTGGCTCTCCGTGACAGCGCAGAAGTACGCCTTGCTGCCACCCTACCAAACCACCGGCGGCGGCTGGAAGCGCGGCGTCCAGTTGACACCGCTCAAGGCGCAGGAGACCACGACGCCCTTTCTCCTCGATCCCGACAGCTTCACGCTCCGCGCCGGACCCGGGGAATCCTCCGCAGTCTTCGTGCGAGGCCAAGACTACGAGATCGAGCCCACTTGGGGCACGCTCGGGCGTCTGCCCGATGGATCGATCCAGGAAAACCAGCCCGTCTACGCGAGCTACCGGCACGGCTGGCTGCGGCTCGACAGTATCGTCCTCACTGCTGAGGGCAAAATCGCATACCGGGTCGGCGAGGCGCGGGCCGCCGCTCCCCTTCCCCCGGACCTGCAAGCGGGCGAGACGCGGCTGGGCAACGTCTGGCTTCCCGGCGCGGTCGAAAAACTCACCGCCGACCACCTCTTCCCCATCCTTGAGGAAGCCTATCCCGAAGCGCCCAAGCCCGCCCCGACCGTCGCCGAACAGCTCGTGCCCAAGGCGCTCGCGAAACTGCGCTCGGGCGAGGCGATCCGCATCCTCGCTTGGGGCGACAGCGTGACCGTGGGCGACTACCTGCCCGACTATCCGAAGTCCCGCTGGCAGGAGCAGTTCGTCGCCCGCCTGCAGGAGCGTTTTCCGAAGGCGAAGATCGAGCTGATCACCGAGGCCTGGGGCGGACGCAACACCGGCAGCTACCTCGCCGAACCACCCGGCAGCGAACATCACTACGAGGAGAAAGTCCTCGCGACGAAGCCCGACCTGATTGTGTCCGAGTTCGTCAACGACGCCGGACTGAAGCCGGAGCAGGTCGAGGAGCGCTATGGAAAGCTGCTCGCCGACTTCCAGCGCATCGGCGCGGAGTGGATCATCCTGACCCCGCACTACACGCGCCCCGACTGGATGGGCCTCGACCGCGAGCGCGACATCGACGAGGACCCGCGCCCCTATGTGAAAGGGCTACGCGAATTCTCCGCCAAGCACGAGGTCGCCCTCGCCGACGCCTCCCTGCGCTACGGACGACTCTGGCGCCAAGGACTGCCCTACAGCACCCTGATGCTGAACTCGATCAACCATCCCGACGCCCGCGGCATGAAGCTCTTCGCGGACGCCTTGATGGAATTGTTTCCGTGAGGGAAAAAGCCCCTCACAAAATCTCGAAGATCGCCTCGACCTCCACCGCCGCTCCAGTGGGCAGGGCGGAGAAGCCGAGGGCGCTGCGGGCGTGGTAGCCGTCGCCGTCCTTGCCGTAGATCTCGTGGATCAGGTCGGAGGCCCCGTTGATGACGAGGTGCTGGTCGGTGAAGTCGCCCGCCGAGTAGACGCAGCCGAGGAGCTTGATGCAGCGCAGGCCGTCCAGCGTGCCGTGGGTGTGGTGGACGGAGCGGAGGATCTTCTCGAGACAGTTCTTCGCGGCGGCGTAGCCCTGCTCGACGGTGAGGTCCTTCCCGAGGACGCCCTTCAGGTCGCTGACGTGGCCGGAGGTGATGAGCTGGTTGCCGCTGCGGATGCAGAGGTTCAGGTATCCGGGGACGACGGGCGAGAGGTCGATGCCGAGGGACTGGGCTTTTTCTTGGGGTGTCATATGCGGGGAGGAAGTAGCAGCGCCGGGCGATTTTTCCAGTGCGAATTGCGGCGTGATCGGGGGGGAACGGGGCAAAAAGATTTCGGGTAAAAAGATGGGACGAAGGATTGGAATCTTTTTGCCCCCAAATCTTTTTGCCCCCCGTCCCTTGGCTCCGATCAAGGTTTGTCTGGCCAACTCCAGCTCACTCCGACGTCATCCCTCTTGCCTTTGGGAAAAACAGGAGGCCCAAGCTGAGCCCCGCGCATTCCCTCGGCTTCCTCGATGCCGACAAGTTCCCCTTCGATTTGATTCCCTTTCCAAACCGCATCCTCAGGAGCGCCTTCCGCACGGACGGCGGGCCTTCCTTTGCGGGCGAGGACCTGATTGCCCTCGAAACGCAGACCGCGCGGAGCGAGAGTCGCCTCCTTCACATCGTTGTGGCCGATCAGAATGGCTTCCTTGCAATCGAAAATGGAGTTGTCCCAGATTTCCACATCGACGACTTGGTGGTAGCCGTGGTCCGGGCTGTCAGGGATGCCGTTGACGAGGCAGATGGCGCCGCGGAAGCCGTCGCCCTCGAGACCGGAAAAGAAATTCCCCACGATCCGATGGCCTTGGCCGATCACCCGGACGCCGCCGGTCCCGCTCACCCTGCTGCCCACGAACGTATTCCCCTCGACAAGGCAATCGTTGCCATGCCTCAAGGTCAGGGTGCCCGCCGTCTCCGTAAAGAGATTGTTCCGGTAGACATTGCCGCAGGACTTGTTGGAAATGCACTCGGTCTCTCCGTCGCATCGATTGAAAACGTTGCCCTCGACAAGACAGTTCGCCCGGATCGTCGCGGTCTTGCTGTCTCCGATGCGGATGGTTTCGCCTCCATTCTTGCCGAGGCGGGGACGGTCGACGAACGCATTCGCCACGATCCGGTGACCGCCCGTGTCCTCCTCGCCCAGCCAGACCACGAGCGTGGCCCCCTCGTTCTTCTTCCCCCTGAATGTGCAGTGGTCGATCTGGTTGTTCGTTCCGAAGATCCCGACCCAACGGTTCTTCTCTTCCTGCGGTGTGGAATCTTCCTGCTCATAGAACATGCAGTCCGTCACCCGGCAATGGTTGGCCCGCCGCTTCGAGTCGATACGGAACTCCAGCCAGTCGGCCTTCGCACCGTTCAAATTCATCAGCGTCAACCCGCTCACGACGAGATGCGAGCCGCCGAGGCGGATGCGCGACGCTCCGGTGAACATCGTCTTCCCCGGCTCCTCGGCGCGGATGGTGATGGGATTGCCCTCCGCCCCTTCCCCGTCGAGGCGCAGGTCGGCGTCCTTCCATTCGCCCGACGCGAGCACGACGACATCGCCCGGCTTCGCGTCTCGCACCGCCTTGCGGGCCGATTCGGGGTCCACAACCTTCACCTCGGCGGCGAAGACTGGCGCGAGGCCGAGGAGGAAGACGACGGGGAGAACGCCAAATGCCAAGAGTCGATTCATGGGTTTCATCGGTTGATGGGTTTTGACCACGAATGGCACGGATGCACACGAATCCAATAGCTCCGGAATTCCAGCATTCGTGTTCATCCGTGCCATTCGTGGTCAAACCACCTCATTCCGCCTTCCTCACAAACACGCGAAGCCGCGCCGTCTCGTAGCTGCCGGCATTCCCGGCGAAGGTCCAGTCGCGGGAGCGGGAATCCTTGGAACTGTTCCCGATGCCCAGATCCGCTCCGGGGCCGGCGTTCCAGTGGTTGATGGCGAAGACGGTCTGCTTCGCGGCGGGATGGTGGACCTGCATGGAGCCGTAGCCCGCCACCGGAGGAACGTAGCTGTCTCCGAAATCCCACAATTGCTCAGAGGCACCGGGCACTTGGGCTCTGTTCTCCGCTCCGTAGTTGTGCGGCCAGAATTCGAGATTCCCCGCGAGCCCCTCGCCTGCGGTCAGGCCATCCACGTTGCTGAGCACGGAGAGGTTCGCCACCGCCGTCTGGAAGACCGCGCCGGATTTCTCCGTGGGGATGCCGAGCTTCTTCGCCTCGGTGGTGAAGGCGTCCATCGCCGCCCAGACCCACTGACGTGGACCACCTGACGGGGTTAGCTCCAGAAAATAGCCGACCCGGTCGAATCCGGCGATCTCGCCGCTGCGGTCCTCGCGGTAGGCGATCTCGGGGCCGAGCTTCGTCAGGTCGAGGTCGTAGACGAGCGCGTAGTCGTCCGCGCCGGGTACTTTCAGGGAGAAGAAATCGTAGTCCGGCACCTCTCCGGCGCGGAAGGCGGAGGCGGGCAGCCCGGCACCGTTGGCGAGATTCGGCTCGGCCAGCTTGTGCCAGCCGTAGCGCATCGCGGCGGGATCCTTCACTCCGGCAGCGGTCAGGACGACGGTGTCGGCACCCTCGATCTTCGCCTCCGCCGCGACGAATTCCCCGGTCTCCCCGATCAGCTCGAAATGGGTGAGCGGCTGGCCATCGCGAGATTTCAGGCCGCCCGCGACCTCGTCGAATTTCACGAGGAGCCGCCCCGGCTCGACCACCAGCTCGCGGAAGACCGGCCCCGAGGCGACGAGCTCGTCGCGTCCGTAGGTGTGCTTCAGGGCGAGGAGGGCGAGGCGGCGTCCGACCTCCTGCTTGTTCTTCGGGTGGATGTCCTTCACGTCGCCGATGTCGCTGGTCACGACCATGCCGGAGTTCGGGATCGCGAGGCAGGCCGTCTGCGCCTCCCAGAAGCGGGCCAGGATGGTCGGCTCGCTGGTGCCGTATTGCCAAGGGGCGATCTGCACGTAGCAGAAAGGGAAATCGCCGAGCCCCCACTGCCCGCGCCAGCCGGACACAAGGGCCTGCTGTTTGTCCGCGTAGGCCATGCCCTCGGTGTGGTTCGACTCGCCCTGATACCAGATCGCCCCGCGCATCCCGTAGCCGACGAGAGGCTGGATCATCGCGTTGTAGAGCGTCGTCGGCGCGGTGTGCGCGGTCAGCGGCTGCAAGGCGGCGGGAAACACGGGCGTCGCGGGGACGGATTGCTGCGTGGCGAGGGACTCCTTCGCCGCCGCGAGCCAGCCCGAGACCTCGTCCATGTGGCGCTGGAGTCCGACGCGATAGGGCTCGCTCGTGGGCAGCGTGTTCAGGACCTTGTCGTGGATCGCGGCGAGCGCGGGGACTTTGGCGAAGCCCTCCAGCGGCGTCCAAGGCTCGATGCGGGTGCCGCCCCACGAACTGTTCAGCAGCCCGATCGGCACGCCGAGCTCGCGGTGCAGCTCCCGCGCCATGTAGTAGCCCGCCGCTGTGAAGCTCCCCGCCGTCTCCGGGGAACAGACCTGCCAGACGGAACTCACGTCCTGCTGCGGGGTCGGCGCGGTGAGGTGGGCGATCTTCATCTGCCGGATCGCCGGAAAATTCGCCGCCGCGATCTCCTCGGCGGGGTTCAGGCTCGCCGCCACGGTCCATTCCATGTTCGACTGGCCCGAGCACAGCCAGACCTCGCCGACGAGAACATCCTTGAGAGTGAGTGTTTTATCGCCGGATTTCACAGTGAGCGAAAGCCCCTCCGCATTCGCCTCCATCGCGGGCAGGGCGACCTTCCAGCGTCCGTCTTCGCCAGCCTTCGCCGTGACCGCCTTGGCCTCATCCGTTCCGAGCAGGACCGACACCTCCGCGCCCGGATCCGCCCAACCCCAGACCGGGATGGGCGCGTCGCGCTGGAGGACCATGTGGTCGCCGAAGAAACCGGGGAGCCGGAGTTCGGCGCGGGCGGACGCGGACAGGCAGAGGATCGCGCAGAGGAAAATCGGGAGGCGTTTCATCAGACCCGATCTTGGCAGGAGGCGGAGGGTTTGGCAAGCCTGCCGGATGCTTTGCTTGTGATCCTCCGGCTTTTCGCCTAGACTGCCATCTGTGCTGACCCTCCTCCAAAAACTGCCTTCTCTGCAAGAGCGCGCACTGCCTCTGACCGTGGAGGCTTGGCATCAGATGATCGCCTCCGGCATCGCACCCGAGCGGGCCGAACTCATCCGCGGAGTCATCATCCAGAAAATGAGCAAGTCGATCCTGCACTTCAAGCTGACCCATCTCCTGGCCGAACTCTTCCGGACGGCCCTTGGCGAACGCTTCTGGGTCAGGCAGGAAGCGCCCCTGACTCTGGCGGACTCGGAGCCGGAGCCGGACATCTCGATCGTCTCCGGTCGTTTGGAGGACTACCGCGACCATCCCGCAACCGCCCTGCTCGTGGTCGAAGTCTCCGTTTCGACTTTGGCCGAGGACCGGGCCATGGCCGAAATCTACGCCGAGGCGGGAGTCGAGGAATTCTGGCTCGTCAACGCCGCGCAACGCCGCCTCGAAATCCACCGGACGCCCGTCCGGGGAGAATACCGGGAACGGCTCCTTGTCGAAGAGGGGCAAACAGCCCAATGCCTCGCGATCCCCGGTCTCCAAGTGGATGTCGCCGACCTGTTCTCGCGAGCCGCAGGACTGTCGTGAAATCCGAAACCAGAAATCCGAAACGCTTCGCGAGACCGCTGATCGGCGCTGATCCTCGCTGAGGTTTCACCATCCCAAAAAAATCAGCGGAAATCAGCGACGATCAACGGTCGCCGGAGGCCCAACCCGTTCGGATTTCGAGCTTCGGGTTTCGGATTTTCACTTCCGTAGCGCCTCCCGCACCACCTCGGGCACGAATCGCTCGATGTCCCCGCCGAGTGCGGCGACCTCCTTCACGATGCGGGAACTGAGGTAGATGTGCTTCTGGCTCGGCATCAGGAAGAGGGTCTCCAAGTCTTCGTCGAGGCTGCGGTTCACGAGGGCCATCTGGAACTCGTATTCGAAATCCGACACCGCCCGCAGGCCGCGGATCACGGCGTCGGCCCTCTCGGCGCGGAAGAAATCGACGAGCAGGCCCTCGAAGGCCTTCACCTCCACGCCGGGGATGTGGGCCGAGGCGGCGCGGATCAGGGCGACGCGCTCCTCCATCGAGAAGAGGCTCGTCTTCGCGTGGTTCACCGCCACGGCGACGACGACGCGGTCGCAGAGCTTCGCCGCCCGCCCGATCACGTCGAGGTGGCCGTTGTGGATGGGGTCGAAGCTGCCGGGGTAGATCGCCGTTTTCATGGGATGGGTTGCTGGTGCGCCGCTTCCCATTCTGAGCCTAAATCCCCAAATATTTCAAAGACATTTCCTCGCTTTCCGCTATCATCATGCACATGAATCCGTTGAACGTCTGGCTTGCCGCGGCCTTGGCCGCTTCGGTCCCCTTGCTCACCTCCTGCCCGGAATCGGGTCCCAGCGGCGGCGCCTCCAGCGGAGCCGCGACGGGTGGCTCCCAAAGCACGGCTGGCTTCCTCGCCACCAACTATACGCCGCTCGCCAAGTGGCTCGACGAGGCCTTCAACGTGGATTACAAGCACATGACGCCCCAGCTCATCTTCGACCAGGTGCCGCTGAACGACATCCACTACCAGACGAGCAACCTCCCCACGAACGCCGCTCCTTTCAATTTCTCGCACAGCAACATCACGCGGCGGGATCTCCTCAGGCGCATCGCCAACCACTGGAATCTCAAAATGTCCCTCGTCACCGACGCCTCGGGGAATCCGAGCGCGGTGAAAGTCGAAGGCTAGACGGAGGCGCTTCGCGCCGTAAAAGGTGGGAAGGTAAAAGATGAAAAGTCCTCTTCCAAGACCTACCGCCCGTAGACCTTCCCCACGACCTCGCCTAGAATCCGGAAGCCGTCGGCGACGATCTCCTCGGGTTGGGTGAAGCTGACCCGGATGCACTGCTCGGCGTGGTCCCAGCCGTCCGTGTCGAGACCGTAGAAGAAGGCTTTCCCCGGCACGACGAGAAGGCCCGATTCCTTCAACCGTCGGTAGAGCTCGCGGCAAGGCACGGGCAGGTTCTCGAACCAGAACCAGAGGAAGAAGGCCCCCTCGCTCTCGTGGACGCGCCATGGCACCTCGTCCGGCAAGTGCTCGTGGGCGAGGGCGAGGGCCTGTTCGGCGCGGTGGCGGTAGTAGGGTCGCACCACCTCGTCGGCGAGGCGGCGGATGCGGCCCGACTCGATCAGGGGACGGGCGAGGGCTTGGCCGAGGTTGTTGTTCGCCAGCCCGACGATAGCGGTCATCGAGCGGATTTCCGTGACAATCTCCTCGCGGGCCACGACGATGCCGGTACGCGTGCCGGGCAGGCCCAGCTTGCTGAGGCTGAGGGTGAGGATGAGGTTCTCGTCCCACACCGGGGCCGCCTCGGTGAAGATCGCGCCGGGAAAGGGCAGTCCGTAGGCGTTGTCGATGATCAGGGGGATGCCCTGCTCCGCCGCGAGGGCGCGGAGCCGTTCGATCTCCCCGTCGGTGAGGACGTTGCTGCTCGGGTTCGTCGGGCGCGACACCGCGATGGCCCCGTGGCTGTCGTCGAGGGCGAGCTGGTCGAAGTCGATGCGGTATTTGAAGCGCCTCTCCCCGCGCAACTCGATCCTGGGTTTGCGGCTGTCGAAGAGCGCCGCCGCCGAGACCCCTTGGTCGCCGTAGCCGATGTATTCCGGCACCAAGGGCAGGAGGATGCGTTTCTCGCTCCCGTCCGGCATGGTCCCGGCGAAGCGGTTGAGGAGGAAGAAGAAGGCGGTCTGCCCTCCGTTCGTGATCGCGATGTTGCGCAGGGTGAGGTTCCAGCCGTATTCCCGCTGGAGGAAGTCGGCCACGGCGGCGCGGAAGGCCGGGCTGCCCGCGGGCGGGTCGTAGTCGGCGAGCAAGCGGTCGAATTCGCCCGAAGGCTCCTCCAGCAGCTCGCGCATCCGCTCGCGCCAGACCGCCTGCATCGCGGGGATGTGCGCGGGATTGCCTCCGCCCATCATGCGGACGCTCCCGCGCCCGAGCGTGAGCGCCTCGCCGAGGTCGTCCATCAACTCAGTGATGCCCGCCTCCTCGGTCAGGTTGCGGGCAAAGACGGATTTCGGCCAAGGGGGTTGTTCGCTCACGACGCTATTTGCACCGAGGGGAGGCTTCTGGCAAGGTGGAAGGGCTGCGGCGGGGATGAAGGGTTTGGACCACGGATGGACACAGATGGACACGAATCCCCGTGCTTCTCGATGATTCATTCGTGTCCATTTGTGTCCATCCGTGGTTAAAATCAACTCTGTCACCTCCCCCTCCCCATGCCTCCTCCCGTCGTCCTCACCGTCGCCGGCTCCGACTCCTCCGCCGGGGCGGGCCTGCAAGCGGACCTGAAAACCTTCGCCGCCCACGGCGTTTACGGAGTTTGCGCCGTAACCGCCCTCGTCGCGGAGGTTCCCGGCGATGTGGCCCGCGTCGAACCTGTCGATCCGACCCTGTTAAGCATTCAACTCAAGAGGGTTGCGTCCGCTTTTCCCCCCTCGGCCATCAAAACCGGGATGCTCGCCGAAGCCGATCTGGTCGGCGAAGTGGCGGCCTTCGTGAAATCCCGCCCGGGTCTGCCCCTTGTCGTCGATCCCGTGATCCGCGCCGGGGCGGGGGCCGCCCTGCTCAGCGACGCAGGAGTGGAGCGACTCCAGCGCGACCTCCTTCCCCTCGCCCGCCTTGTCACGCCGAACCTCCCCGAGGCCGAGATCTTGCTGGGCGCGACCATCCGCACGCCCGCCGACTTCGCCGAGGCTCCTCGACGGCTTCACGAGCGCTACGGCTGCGAGGTGCTGCTGAAAGGCGGGCATTTCGCCGCAGGAGACGCCGCGACCGTCGAGGACCACGCTTGGATCGACGGATCGGCCGTCGTCTTTGCCCGTCCCCGCCTCCCCGTGCCCGACGTCCACGGCACCGGCTGCACCCTCTCCGCCGCCATCGCCGCCCGGCTCGCCTTGGGGCACGACCTCGCCCCGGCCATCGAAGGAGCGACCCGCTACCTCGCCGCCTGCCTCGCACAGCACCACCGCTGGACCGGGCCGGGAGGCGGCATCGAGGCGTTGAACCATTTTCCCGATGGCGTAGAGTGACCGCGACATGACCCGAGGCTTTCTCCTCCTTCCCCTCGCCTTCGCCGCCACCCTCCTCGCGGCGGAGGAAACGGCTCCCGCCCCGATCCCGGCGGCCAAGACCGAGCCGGTCAAGAACGGCGCGCCGCCGCCCCTCGGCGAACTCGTCGACACCCTCGACCAAGCCGCCTTGCAGGAAGCCTTCCGCCTCCTCACGAAGGACTACATCCAGGAGAGCGACCTCGGCCCTCTGGAGATCAACCGCGCCGCCCTCCAGGGGCTACTGGAGCGCCTCGACTTCGGGGCGATGCTCCTGACCGAAAAGACCCGCGCCGAGCGCGACTCGCCCTTCGCCTTCCACCACGCCCGCGTCCACGAGACCGTCGGCTACGTGCGCTTCGGTCGCTACACCGAGGAGGAGGTCGCGAAATTCGACGCGGCCCTGAAGGAGCTCCAAGCGGAGAAAGCGACGACCCACCTCCTCCTCGACCTGCGCTCGCCCCAAGCCCAAGCCGAGTTCGCCATCGCCGCGCGAATTCTCAGCCGCTTCCGCCCTCCGAACGAACTGCTTTTCAAAATCCGCCGTCCCGGCAACGACCGGCCCACCCTCTTCGTCTCCGCGCCCGAGGCCGACAGTTGCCGACTCCAGCCCGTCCTCCTCGTCGACGGAGAGACCGGGAACGTCGGCGAGATCATCGCCGCCGTCCTGAAGCGCGAGACCGGATGCCTCGTCATCGGCGAGCCCACCCCCGGCCTCGCCGTGGAGTATCGCGACGTGCCCCTCGGCGAGGACCGCATCCTGCGCTACGCCATCGCCGAGGTCGTGCTGGAGGACGACAGCTCCATCTTCCGCAGCGGCATCGCCCCCGACCTCCTCACCCCGACGGAGGCGAAGACGAAGCACGCCATCTACCGCGCCGTCGATGGCGGCAAGCCGCTCGCCGAGTTCCTCTTCCAGCAGCAGCGCCCCCGCATGAACGAGGCCGCCCTCGTCGCCGGGACCGATCCGGAGATCGACTACTACCTCCTCCTCAGCCAGAACAAGCCGACTCCCTGGGACCAGCCCCCCTTGCAGGACCGCGCCCTGCAACAGGCCGTCGATCTGCTCGACACGACGCGGTTCCTGGAGTCGAAGGCCCCCCGCTGATGCGCGACCCGGAGGAGGAACTGCGCGATCTCGCCGCCGCCGGGCTGCGGAGGACCCTGCGCCGCCTCGACTCTCCCCAAGGCCCGGCGATCCGGCTCGCGGAAGGCGGCGAATGCCTCAACTTCTCCTCGAACGACTACCTCGGCCTCGCCAACGACGCGGCGCTGAAATCGCTCTATCAACACCACATCGGCGAGTCCGGGGCCGGCTCGGGGGCCTCCCGCCTCGTCTGCGGCACCATGGCCGCGCACCTCGAACTGGAGGACAAGCTCGCCGCCCTGAAGCGATCCGAAGCCGCCCTCACCTTCACCTCCGGCTTCGCCGCCGCCACCGGGACGATCCCGGCCCTTTGCGGAAAGGACGACATCGTGATCCTCGACAAGCTCTGCCACGCCTCCCTCATCGACGGGGCGAGGCTCAGCGGAGCGACGATGCGCGTCTTCCCCCACAACGACCTCGACCGCCTCGCCGACCATCTGCGTTGGGCTGCGGAAAAGCGCGGGCCGAACAGCCGCGTCCTCGTCGTGACGGAGTCGGTCTTCAGCATGGACGGCGACCTCGCCCCGCTCGCGGCGATCTGCGAGTTGAAGGACGCCCACGACGCCCTTCTCCTCCTCGACGAGGCGCACGCCTTCGGCGTCCTCGGACCGCAGGGGCGCGGTCTCGCCTCCGCGCTCGGGCTGGAAGGCCGCGTCGATCTCCAGATGGGCACTTTCAGCAAGGCGGCGGGGCTTTCCGGCGGCTACGTCTGCGCCTCCCGCGCGACCGTCGATCTGCTCGTGAACCGCGCCCGCAGCTTCATCTACTCGACAGCCCCCTCCCCCGCCCTCGCCGCGACAATCCGCGACGGACTCGACCTCGTCTGCGGTCCCGTCGGCGACAGGCTCCGCGCGGCCTTGTCCCGCCATCGCGAGACCTTCGCTCCTGGCACGCCGAGCGCCATCGTGCCCGTCATCCTCGGGGAGAACGAGACTGCCCTCGCCGCCTCCGCCGCCCTGCTGGAGCGAGGCTTCCTCGTCCCCGCGATCCGCTATCCCACCGTGCCGCGCGGCTCCGCCCGCCTCCGCGTCACCCTCTCGGCGGCGCATCGCGAGGAGGACGTGACCGCCCTGAAAAAAGCCCTCGCCGAAGTCGCGCCGGGCCGTTGATCCCGGCCTAGGACATCGTCCCGAGGGCCGAAGGCCCGCGCCATACCAGCCCAGGGCATCGTCCCGAGGGCCGAAGGCCCGCCCGATCCCAGCCCGGGGCATCGCCCCGGGGAAACGGCCCCCAAAAACAACGTGAAGGGCCAAAGGTCCGCGCTATCTTTTTCGGGCCATGCCGCAGTCCCTCAGCCTCGTCATCGTCCACGTTGTCTTCAGCACCAAGGATCGTGTTTTCCGTGCCTCGGGGCGTCGGTTCGACCGGGGCTTCATGCCTACCTCGCCACCGTCGCCCGGAACGCGGGTTGCGAATGTTATCGGGTCGGGGGCGTCGCGGACCATGTGCATCTTGCGATCCGGCTTTCGCGCACGATCCCCGTCGCGCGATTGGTGGAGACATTGAAGACGTCGTCTTCGAAGTGGGTCAAGACGCAGGCGGCGCAACTCGGCGGTTTTTCGTGGCAGCGCGTCTACGGGTGTTTTTCGGTCGGGCCGGGCGATGTGGAAGCGTTGTGCCGCTATATCGACGGGCAGGAGGAGCATCACCGAACACGGACCTTCCAAGAGGAATTCCGGGCGTTTCTCGTGAAATACGGCGTTGATTTCGACGAGGCTTACGTCTGGGATTGATCGGTGATGGGTCGGTTGCCGGGGCGAGGCCCTTGGCTGGGATGGATCGGGCTTTCAGCCCTCCTCTTGGGAGGGCGTTTTATATCCCGGGGCGCTGCCCCGGGCTGGGATGGGGCCGGGCCTTTGGCCCTCGTTGCGGGGGGCGACGGGCGGCCACCGGGGCGCTGCCTCGGCTGGGGATAGGTCGGGCTTTCAGCCCTCCTCGTGGGAGAGGGCGTTTTATATCCCGGGGCGCTGCGCCGGTCTGATATGGAACGGGCCGTTGGCCCTCTGCCCGAGCAAGCAGCGCATCGTCCCAAGGGCCAACGACCCGCCGTGATTCCAGCCCGGGGCATCGCCCCGGGTATGATCGCCCCCCAAAAACCAGAAAGGGCCAACGGCCCGTTCCATACCAACCCGGGGCTTCGCCCCGGGTGTGATCAGTCCCCCAAACCAGAAAGGGCCAACGGCCCGACCCATCCTCGCCTCGCTCTTCCTCCGCGCGGCTCACCGGGACGGTCGCCCTACCCGGGTGGGGTCGCGTGCGCGGCCGTGTTCAAGGAATTTCGAGGACGACGCGGAAGCCGACCATCGTACTATTATTGGGGGGGATGGTCAGGCGCATGGCCATGGTGCGGTAGGTGCTGTAGTTGGCCCAAGAATGGCCGCGGATGACCCTTTGCCCCTCGCTCGCCGGATCGTGCCAGTCGTCGCACCACTCGGCGACGTTCCCCCACAGGTCGTGGATGCCTTCGGCGGTGGGCGCGAAGCTCCCCACCGGCGCGGTGAAAGGAAAGGCGTCCGTCTGGATGCCTTGGAAGTTGGCGAAGTCGGGGGGCGACTCGCCGGTACCCCAAGGATAAACTCTAGGTTCCACGTTCGCCTTGCTCACCGGAGTGGCCGAGGCGTCCTCCTTGTCACCGATGCCCGCCGCGCAGCTCCATTCGTGGTCGGAGGGCAGGCGATACCGATGTCCCTCTTTTTTGGAGAGCCATTTGCAGAAACGCTCCGCCTCCTCCCACGGCACATTCACCACCGGATGGTCGTCCGTCTGGGTCACTCCTTCCCGGCTGACCCCGCGCCAGGAATCGTCGCGGACCCGCCCACCCCTCGCATAGGCTACGAAATCCGCCACCCTCGTCTCCCACACGCTGAAGAGCAGGGTGCGGCCATCGGTGCGGCCGCCGGTGATGGAGATGGGCACGAACTTCATCTTGAGGCTGTTCTCGAAGGGCCGCTCCTTGGTGGCGAGGGCGGGGGCGGTGCTTTGGGTCGGCGGGGAAACGGGTGCCGGAGGCGGCGTTGGTTTGCTGGCTTGGGCGGGAGGGGCAGGTTCGGAGGCGGCGAGGACGAGGCGGAACCCGAGGAGGTTGCGCCGACTCTCGGGCGCATGGCGATTGCGGTGGGACGAGAGCAGAGTGCCGCGCTCATCGTTGTTCCAAGAGCCGCCGCGCAAGACACGGAATGACTGTCCATCCGAATGCAGATCCTCGACCCACTCCCAGACATTGCCGCCGAGGTCGTGGAGGCCGAGGGCGTTCGGCGCGAAGCTCATCACCGGCGCGCTCGTCGGAAATCCGTCGTCGTAGCTGCCCTCGACGTAGCCCACAGCGTTGCGCGAGACCTTCTCCTTGCGGCTCTGGTCGCTGTAGTTGCCGGCCCCGGCGGGTGGGGGCCATTCGCCGCCCCAAGGGAAGGCGTCCTGCGGCTGGAAGACGGTTGCGGGCGTGGTGTCGCCCTTCCACTCCTCCTGATCGCCGATGCCGACGGCGAGGCTCCATTCGCGATCGGTGGGCAGGCGGTAGGTGCGGCCCTCCTTCTCGCTGAGCCATTCGCAGAATTTCCAGGCGTCGTCCCAGTTCACCCATGCCACGGGGTGGTCCTCGCCGCCCCGCTTGATCTCGAAGCCGTCGTTGGTCTGGTCTTTCCATGAGCCATCGACGGCCCCCTTGGCGTTTTTGGCGTATTCGGCGTAGTCCCGGTAGCGCACCTCGTGAATGCAGAAGAGCACGTCGGTGCCGGGCACGGGGACGAATTTCATCTTGAGGCTGTTCTCGAAGGGCCGCTCCTTGCTGGCGGGCGGCAGACCGGAGGGAGCGCGGACACTCTTGTCCGCCTCCGGGCCGGGATCGGGCGGTGTGGCAGCGACGCCGGACTCGTTGCGGGCAGGAGTGCCCACGCTCCCTTCGCGGTAGGCGAGCACGGCCTGCGCCTCGTCGAAGCGGCGGGCTTGCGTCAGGTCGCCCTCCAGCGACTGGAGGGACTGGGTCAGCTTCCCGTCGAGATCCGTCCGGATCTTCTCCCGCTGGGCCTTCCAGACCGAGCGCAGCTCGACCAGCTCCTTGGGGGCGTCCTCCGCGAGATCGGGCAGGGCGGGGAATCGCGCCACCTCCGCCGCGAGGTCCCCGGGCGCTGCGGCCATCGCGGTGCGCAGAGCCTCGACGCGGGCCCTCTCGTCGCGGAAGGCGGTGGCCAAGGGCAGGTTCCTCGCGTTGGCGGCTTGGTCGAGGCGGGTTTCGAGACCGCGCAGATACTGCCCGGCGAGGGTGTCAAGCTGCCCGCGCCGGGCGGCAAGGTAGGCGTCGAGGCGCTTCGCGAGATCGGGCTGGAGCGGCGGCGGCGAGGGTGCAGAAGGTGGAGGAGGTGTCCCGCCGCTTGGCTCCGGGGCGGGGGCTGGCTCCGGTGGCGGGGCGGCGACGGCCACGGCGGGCGTCGGCTTTTCTGGTGGCGTCGACGTCTTGACGATGCTTTCGGCGGGGGGATCGGCGGGCGTCTCCGCGACGGGCGTTTGCCCTTTGTCGTCCGTCCGCTCCGGTGGCATCGGCGTCTTGGCGACGCTCTCGGCGGGAGGATCAGCGGGTTTCTCCGCGACGGGTGTTGGCTCTTTATCGTCCGTCTTCTCCGCCGAAGCCACAGGCAGGATGCCCGTGCCACTTTCACCCTCCGGCCCGGCGGGACGGTTCGCGAAATACACCACCGCCGACACCGCCAAGGCCGCCGCCACGCCGATCCCGGCATACAGCGGCCCTTTCGACTTCACGGGCGCGGGCTGCGGTTTCACCCGCGAGGGCGGCGGCGTGGACGCTTGGGCCGCCGCCGCCTCCATCTCCAAGCGCGACCTCGGCTGGCTGAGCACCTCGTCCAGATCCGCCCGCACCGCCGAGGCGTCGGGATAGCGAAGGTCGGGGTCGGGGGAGAAGGCCTTCACAAAGATGTCGTCCAAGCGCGGGTCCAGATCCGGGAACATCTCGCTCGGCAAATCGAAGGCCCCCCTCGGCAGCTTCCCCGTCAGCAACTGGTAGAGCATCACCCCCACCGCATACAGGTCGGCGCGGTGGTCCACGACCCTGTCTGTCTCCAAGGCCTCGGGGGCGAGGAAGTCGGGCGTGCCCAGCACCATGTTGGTCATCGTCAGCCCGCGGGCCGACTCGTCGGTGCCGTCGAAGCGCTTCGCCAAGCCGAAATCGGCGATCTTCACCCGGCCGTCGCGGTTGAGCAAAATGTTCGCGGGCTTGATGTCGCGATGGACGATCCCGTGGCTGTGGGCGTAGGCCAAGGCGTCGAGGACGTGCGCGATGATGGCGATGGAGTCGTTCTGCGAGAGGCGGCCTCCCTGCTGCTGGAGGTATTGGCGGATGTCCATCCCGTCGATGAACTCCATCACGAAGTAGAGCTGCCCGGCGCTGGTCTCCCCGAAATCATGCACGGAGATGATGGCGGGGTGGTCGAGCTGGGCCATGGCCTGCGCCTCCTGCTCGAAGCGCTTGGCGTAGTTCATCTCGTCGCCCTCGGCGGTGAGGGTCTCGGGCAGCACCTTGATGGCCACGGTCCGGTTGAGCTTGGCCTGCCGCCCCTTGTAGACTGCGCCCATGCCGCCGCGCCCGAGGATGTCGGTGATCTCGTACTGCGGCAGCATCGCCTGCAACTCGTCCGGCAGGGGCGGTTCCCAAGATGGCATGAACGGGATGATGATGGTTTCCGCGAACGCTGGCAAGGGGAAAATCCGAAACCCGAAGCTCGAAATCCGAAGTGGCCGACCGCTGATTGGCGCTGACCTTCGCTGATCTTTCGGATGCAGAAGGCGGGGCTGGCGCTTCGGATTTCAGATTCGACAAATGTGGGGCGGGCCGTTGGCCCTCGTTGCGGGGGACGACGGGCGGTCACCGGGGCGATGCCCCGGTGACCGCTGGTATGAAGCGGGCCTTTGGCCCTTGAGACGATGCGCCCTCTCCGGGTTGAGGGCCGAAGGCCCGACCGATACCAGACCGGGGCAACGCCCCGGATGGGATCGCCCCTCCAAAAAACCAGAAAGGGCCAACGGCCCGACTCATCCCTGCCTCGCCCTTCCTCCGAAGCCGCGGGGCGGCCTCTTCGATCTGACTCCCCTGAGTTCCTGACTTGACACGGTGTTGCCGCCTTTGCCATCATCCGCCGCGCTATGTGCTGCTTCTCCCGTTCCGTCCGATCCGTGTCCAGAACCCGGATCTTCGCCCGCTCCGCCGCTCCAGGGCGTCAGTATTTGGTCTATCAGATGCGCTACGACGCCGACGAGGAAGTGGCGATGATCCTGCCATTGCCCGCCGCCTTGCCCGCCGGAGGGAACTCGATCCGTTTTCTCAGCCTGAAGGATTACGCCTCGTTCTTCGACGACATGGACAAGGGCTTCCCACAGCCTGCGGAGAATTTCGGTCCCGGTCCCTTCGGCGGATCTCCATCGGAGGAAACCCTCAAGATGGAATCGGTCGGCAACTTCGATGCTTCCTTCGTTCCGACGATTCGGGATTTCGAGCGGCTCGACCCGCGCTTTCGCATTCCTGAACCGACGTGGGGAAAACTGCCCGACTACCACGATTTCAGCTTCGCGGTCTTCCAGTTGAAGGCCGATGCGAAAACAGTCCACCCCATCGCTTTCGAATTCGCCACCCGACTGCCTGAGGGGGAACTGTTTTTCCCCACGGTCCACATCCACGACGGCGAAGTGCACGAGACCGCCGATTACGACCACACCCTCTACCAGCAAGGCGGACAGCCCCGAGGCCAGACGCGGCTCCGGCACGAGGAATCCCCCGTCGACGATCTTTCGTGGGCGGAGTCGCGAGGCATCCCGGTCCAGTTCATGCAAGCAGGCCGGGCGGCAGGCACTGTCGATCCCCGGCTCCACATCTATCGCCTGTCATTGAAAGGCAAATACCTCAATCGCGATTTCCACACTGTCCAGCGGATCGGATGACCGGAAATCCGGAGGCGCGGCGAAGCCTGTAGAGAAGTTCGTGAGAACTTCTCTCCGGTCGGCGTTTCAAGCGACGTTTGCCGAAGTTCTCACGAACTTCGCTACGGCTCCCGTTGGAGAACCACCAAGCCACCGGAAAATCAGCGAAGATCCGCGCCAATCAGCGGTCGCCTCCCAAATCAGCGATATTCCTTCCGGTAGTGGAGCGGCGTCATTCCCATGTGCTTGCGGAACTGCCTCGTGAACGCCGCCTGATCGTAGAAACCCAAGTCCGTCGCGATTTCGGCGATGGGCTTGCGGGTGCGGCGCAGCTCGTCGCAGGCGGCGTGGACCCGCATTTTGACGAGGTATTGCTGCGGCGGGGTTTTGAGGTGACCCTTGAACTTGCGCTCGAACTGCCGCACCGAAAGCCCGCAGCGCCGTGCGAGTTCGGGGATGGACACCTCGCGGTGGAAGTTCGAGCGGATGTGCGCCAGCGCCGGGGAGATGTCCGAATCGGGCGGCAGCAGCTCGCGCTGCTTCTCGTAGTCCTGGATCGTGCCCATCACCCCGATGACCTCGCCCTCGCGGTTGCGGACGGGGAGCTTGTTTGTGAGGAACCAAGCCGGAATCCCCTGGCGGCTGATGAACAGCTCGACGATCTCCAGCATGGGCGCGCCAGTGCGGAGGATGCGCAAGTCGTCCGCGCGGAACTTCTCGGCGAGGCTGCGGGGAAGCAGTTCGAAATCCGTGACCCCCCAGAAATCCTCCTCCTTCGCATAGCCGTAGAGATCGAGGAGGGCGCGGTTCGCGGCGAGGAGCCGGCCCTCGCGGTCCTTCGCGAAAAAAAGCACGCCGGGGAGATGGTCGAAGAGGAGATGGAACGCCCGCTCCGGCGGGATCGCCGAGAGGAAGGCGGTTCGGAGGGCGCTGCCGTTCATGCTTGGATGAAAGAAAACCCGCGAAGGGAGCCGTATCCTACCCCGTCATCCCACCGGCGACAGCCCGAAAGAACCACTCCCCTCCCCTCGCTTTCCCGCGAAACCGACTTATTTTCCCCCCATGAGCACCGACTACGATCCCGAAGCGGCCCTTGAGGCCTACGGCTATGGCAAATCCGGCAAGAGCACCGGCAAAACCGTGGCCATCGTCCTGCTCGTCCTCCTGCTCCTCGCCACCATCGGCGGGGCCGGGTTCCTCGGCAAGCTCTGGAGCGACGAGCAGTCGAAATCCCTCGACCTCGAACGGCAGGTCAAGACCTTCACCAGCCTCGTCAGCGATCTGGAGAACCAGAAATCCGAGCTATCCTCCCTCCTCGCCGACAAGCAAGCCGAGAGCGAGCGGCTCCGGCAGGAGTGGAGCGCCCAAGTCGAGACCCTGAAACAGGAGCACGCCGAGCAGCTCCAGCGCACCTACGCGCAGATGAACGAGATCGTCTACGACAGCCGCTCCACCCTCGCCTACATCGGCGACGTCGAGACGCGCCTGCGCTCCGGGCAGAAGCTCGACCGCGAGGAGGCCGCGAAGCTCACCGGAGTGATCAACGGGCTCGCCTTCCTCCACCAGCAATACGGGAAGCCGCTCTACGAGTTCCGCGAACTCGACCGCTACTTCGCGCGCCAGCTCGCCTCCCTGCCCGCCGACCAGCCCGACCCCCGCGACACCGCCTCGCTCGGCAGGAAGATCTTCAAGAACAAGGAGTTCAAGGAGGAGCGCGACGCCTTCATCGAGAACCAAGGGCGGCGCTCCGCCCTCGTCGAGGCGAAAAGCACCGTCGCCGCCGCCTACGCCAACGCCCAGCGCCAGATGGCGAACATCTCCCTCGACGCCAACCGCTACCTCGCCCAGATCCAGCACATCGTGGACTCGAACGAGGCGTCCGCCACCGAGGTGGAGGATTTCTTCAAGAAGTCGAAGGAGATCCTCAAAATCCACGACAAGATCATGAGCATCGAGCCGCCCAAGGCGGAGACGGTGCGGCCTTGAGCGCCCCCAGGGCTTACGCATGAATAGATGAACAAAATATGGCGGAGGCATCGATTGATGGTTTGCACGATTGGCTGAGACTGATGCAGGGTATGGATGACCACCGATCCCTTTGACGCCACCGCCGCCCTCGAACGGCTCCGCCAAGCCTTCGCCGCAGCCGCCAGTCCGGCAAGGTCCTCCACCAGCTCGACAAGATCCCGGAGACAGGGAATCTGCCGCCAGGAAAAGATAGTGCGGGCCTTTGGCACTTCTCGTTGTTTTTTGGGACCCTTGTTTCCCCAGGGCGATGCCCCGGGCTGGAAATCACGACGGGCCTTCGGCCCTCGGGACGATACGCCCGCACGGCTCGAGCGGTTGGCAAAGGCCCTTCCCGTAAATCCGTGGGCCAAAGGCCCCTCCCATACCAGCCCGGGGCCTCGCCCCGGGATAAAACGCCCCTGCCGAGGAGGGCTGAAAGCCCGACCCATCACCGATCCATCCCGGAGAGTTCCCGGTGACAGGCAATCAGTCGCCGCGTTCATGCGTCATCCCTGAGGCTTCCCTCGATCCACGCAATCTCCGCTTGCGAAACCGGGGTCCGCGTCTGACCCGTTCGTCCGGCATCCTCCGCCGTCCGCACATGTTCCCTCCCGAGCCGCCCGCCCGCACCACCCCGCTCCTCGTCGCAGCGGTGTTGGCGAGCCTGCTCGTCGCCTGCCGCACCGCCTCTCCGCCCGACGCGAAGCACCTTGCCAGCGTGAAGGCCCCCGCCCACTGGATCGCGGGCCCCTCCTGGACCCCCGCGCACCCGCCCGACCGCGACTGGATCGGGGAATTCCGCGCCCCCGGCCTCTCCGACTTCGTCGAGCGGGTGCTCGCCGGGAACAAAGACCTCAAGGCCGCCCGCGCCCGGCTCGAAATCGCGGAGGCCACCGCCCGCATCATCGGCGCCGACCTGCACCCCCAGATCCAAGGCGGCTTCTCCGCCCAGCGCGACCAGCAGAACTTCATCGGCCTGCCCCTGCCAGGCGGTGTCTCTTCGCGCAGCAACCGCTTCGCCCTCTCCCTCAACCTGAGCTGGGAAATCGACCTCTGGGGCCGCATCCGCGCGGCGAAACGCGCCGCCGTGGCCGATTTCGAGGCTTCGGGTTTCGACCGCGCCACTGCCGAGCTCTCCCTCGCGGGACAGGCCGCGAAGACCTGGTTCGCCCTCGCCGAGTCGCGCGACCAAGTCGCCCTCGCCCGCTCCGCCATCGCCACCTTCGCCGAGACCGAGACCGCCATCCGCGAACGCTTCGAGCGCGGCATCGACGGGAATGGCCAGAACATGGCCGCGCAGCTCCTCCTCGCCCGAGGCGACGCGGCCACGGCGAAGGAGCAGCTCGCCGCGAGGCAGGAGATCGAGGGCCGCGCCGCCCGCCTCCTCGAAGTCCTCGCCGGAGACTACCCGGCCGGACGCGCCGGAGCCGGGGCCAAGCTCCCCGACCTGCCCGGCAAAGTCCCCACCGGACTGCCCGCGACCCTGCTCGACCGCCGCCCCGACCTCGCCGCCGCCGAGCGACGCATCGCCGCCGCCGACCAGCGGCTCCTTGAGGCGAAACGCTCCCTCCTCCCCGCTCTCAGCCTCACCGGCAGCCTCGGCAGCGCCAGCGAGGACATCGGCGACCTCCTCTCCGGCGGGTTCAGCATCTGGAGCCTCGCGGCCAACGCGACGCAGCCGATCTTCCAAGGCGGACGCCTCCTCGCCAACGTGGATCGGCGCGGCTCCGAGACGGAGCTGGCCGCCGCCGAATTCGAAAAAGCCGCCCTCACCGCCTTCGCCGAAGTCGAGAACGCCCTCTCCGCCGAGCGGCTCCTCCATCAGCGCGTCGCGGCCCTCGCCGAGGCCTCCCGCCTCGCCCGCGAGGCCTACCGCCGCTCCCTTGAGGAGTTCGAAGCCGGCACCGGGGACCCGCTCACCGTGCTTTCCGCGCAGCAGCGCCTCTTCGCGAGCCGCTCCCAATGGCTCGCGGCGCGGCGGGCCCTCCTCGACAACCGAATCGACCTCCATCTCGCCCTCGGCGGCGGCTTCCGTCCCATCGCGGCCCCGGCGGCGAAGACGGAGGCGAGGTGAGTGCGGCGGACGCCTGAGCCAGGCGTCCCTTGCTGCCATTCCGCTTAACCGAACGCCCTTTCTCCTTGGACATCGGGTAGGGCGGTTCAGCTCGAACCGCCGAAAGGGCGCTCTTGGTTCCTTGTTCGCTTAACCCCCGACCGGGGCCGGTCGGGTCTACCCTCGCTTCGTTTGCCAAAACTGCTGGACTCCAAACAGGGAAAATTCCCGCGAACTCCATGTCACTTTCCCCTCTTTGCATTTGTCATCTCCCGGCAGCGCCCGGATAGTATCTGCTTTCCACCGACATGAGGAGATTCCGCTGGTTCTTGCGACGGCTCGCCACCGAAGCCAGAGGTTTCCTGCGGGAAAACGCGATCGACCCCCTCCCCATCCGACGCGGCTTCCGCGGCTACCGCCCTGCCAACCTCCGCGCCGACGCCGGCGCGGGGCTGAACGTCGCCCTGCTCTCCTTCCCCCAAGGCATGGCCTACGCGGCCATCGCCGACCTGCCCATCCAATACGGCGTCGTCTCCAGCGCCGTCGCCGCCATCGTCGCCCCCCTCTTCGCCGGGTCGCGCCACACCATCCTCGGGCCGACCAACGCGACCGCCTTCCTCCTCTTCGCGCAGTTCGCCGCCTTCTCCGCGCCCGATCGGCTCCTCTACCTGCCCATGCTCGTGCTCTTCACGGGGCTGCTGCTCGTCCTCGGGGCCTTCTTCCGCGTCGCCGAGCTGGTGCAGTATGTCAGCCGCTCCGTCATCGTCGGCTATATCACGGCGGCGGCCGTGCTCATCATCGCGAACCAGCTCTCCCCCCTCCTCGGGATCGAGCGATCCGCGCAACCCTCCGACGCGCCGAAGACCTTCTTCACCATCCTCCAGGCCACCTTCGCCGGGATCGAGAGGGTGAACTGGCAATCCGTCGCCCTCGCCGCCGCCACCTTCGCCCTCTGGCTCGTGCTGAGCGGGCGAGTCCGCCGCAAGCTGCCCGTCTTCGCCATCGTGCTCGTGGCGATGTCGGGGCTCTACGCCATCCTCCACCGCTTCGCCGGGTGGGAGCTCGACACTTTCGACTCCTTCACCCTCGCCGACCTCGCCCCGCGACTGCCCGAGGTCGGGCCTCGCGGCTTTTTCTCCGACGTGAGCCGCCTCATCGGCATCGCCTTCTCCATCGCCTTCCTCGCCGCGCTGGAGAACTCGGTGATGTCGAAGACCCTCGCCAGCAAGGTCGGCGACCGCCCCAACGTGAACCAGGACATGCTCGGCCTCGGCATGGCGAACCTCGCCTGCGCCTTCACCGGCGGCATGCCCGCCTCGGGTTCGCTGACCCGCTCGGCCCTCAACTTCGCCAGCGGGGCCGTCTCCCGTCTCGCCGGCATCTTCGGGGGGCTGTTCTGCCTCGCCGGACTCCTCCTCCTCGGCGGGCACATGGGCCTCGTCCCGAAGCCGGTCCTCGCCATGCTCGTGGTCTGCATCGCCCTTTCGGTGGTCAACCGCCACCACCTCCGCATCTCCCTCGCGGCCACCCCGGCGGACGCCGCCGTGCTCGCCACCACCTTCGTCGCCTCCCTCCTCCTGCCGCTGAACGTGGCCATCTTCCTCGGCGTCGGCATCTCCATCATGCTCTACCTGCGGGCCGCGAGCCGCCCCCATCTCGTCGAATACGAGTTCTCCGAGCAGGGCGAGCTGCGCGAGGCCGGGGAAAAACGCGCCCGCCCCATCCCCGCGATCTCCATCGTCCATGTCGAGGGCGATCTGTTCTTCGGGGCGGCGGAGATCTTCCGAACCCAGATCCAGAAAACCTCGCTCGACCCCGATCTGAAGATCATCATCCTCCGCCTCAAGAACGCGCGGCACCTCGACGCCACGAGCGTCGTCGCCTTGGAGGAACTGGTCCATTTCCTGCGCGACCACGACCGCCACGTCATCATCAGCGGGGCGACCAAGGACGTCTACCGGGTGCTGAAGAACGCGGGATCGGTCGAAGTGGTCGGAAGGGAGAACATCTTCCTGCACCATCCCCGGAACCCGAACCTCTCCACCCGCCAAGCCCTCCTTCACGCCCAGAGCCTGCTCGGCACGAAGGAGGCGGATATTCGCATCTTTTACGAGAAGGGGCCTGAAGGGTGAAAGTCCCTCCTACTCCTTACTCATTACTCTTTACTCTTACTCCATCCGAACGTCGAGAGGCTCCGATTTTGAGTAAGGAGTAAGAGTAAGGAGTAAGAGTAAGGAGTCCCGCCCCAAACAGGGTTTGGGGCGGGCACCTTGACATCCCCGCGAACCGCCCGAAGGTTCGCCCCGAAAGGAACCCCCTTCATCCACCCTTCCGAGCCGACCCACGATGAGAATCGCCTTTTTGACCGCCGGGGGCATCGCCCCTTGCCTTTCCGCCTCCATCGGAGGCCTGATCGAGCAGTACAACCGCCTCGCCCCCGACGCCGACCTGATGGGCTACCTCAACGGCTACCAGGGCCTCCTCCTCGGCAACTCCTACCATTTCCCCCGGCAGGTCCGGGAGCAGGCCGCGATTTTCTACAACTTCGGCGGCAGCCCCATCGGCAACAGCCGCGTCAAGCTGACCAACGTCGATGACTGCACCAAGCGCGGCCTCGTCAAACCCGGCGAAGAGCCCCTGAAAGTCGCCGCCGAGCGGCTCGCCAACGACCGCGTCGACATTCTCCACACCATCGGCGGGGACGACACCAACTCCACCGCCGCCGACCTTGCCGCCTACCTCCACGGGAACGGCTACGAGCTCACCGTCGTCGGCTTGCCCAAGACCATCGACAACGACGTCTTCCCCATCAAGCAGACCCTCGGGGCCTGGACCGCCGCGCACCAGAGCGCCCGTTTCTTCCGCAACGTCGCCAACGAGAACACCACCAGCGCCCGCCAGCTCATCATCCACGAGGTCATGGGCCGCCACTGCGGCTGGCTCACGGGACGCGCCGCCCACGATTACCACGAGAGCCTGCACCAGTACGACTGGCTCCCCGAAGCCCTCCTCCACCAGATCCGCTGGGATGTGGACGCCGTCTGGGTGCCCGAGATGGAGATCGACCTCGAAGCGGAGATCGACCGCCTCAACGCCAAGATGGACGAGCACGACAGCGTCAACCTCTTCATCAGCGAGGGCGCCGGCCTCGACAACATCATCGCCGAGCTGGTCGCCGAGGGCAAGGAGCCCGCCAAGGACGCCTTCGGCCACTACCGCCTCGACACCGTGAACGTGGGCAACTGGTTCGCCTCCCGGCTCAAGGACAAGCTCGGCGCCGAGAAAGTCCTCGTGCAGAAGAGCGGCTACTTCGCCCGCAGCGCCGCCCCCAACGCCGACGACCTTGAATTGATCAAGGCGAGTTGCGCCCAAGCCGCGCAGTCCGCCCTCGACGGCGTCAGCGGCGTCGCCGGCCTCGACGAGGACAACGGCGACCAGATGGGCACCATCGCCTTTCCCCGCATCAAAGGCGGCAAGCCTTTCGACATCGACGAGAGCTGGTTCTCCAACCTCCTCGAAGAGATCGGCCAGCCCAAGGGGAACCGCATCGCCGCCCATTGATTCCGCTACGACGGACGGCTGAGTTTTTGGACGGGAAGACTGGCCATCGGCTCCCAACCAAGCGAGCCGTTCGCGCCTTGTTGAACGAGGACCTGCGCTCCGCGCCAAAGGCGCATTCCATCTCAGTTTGGGGCAACGGCCCATAGGCGTCAGGATAAAAGAGCGGCACCCAAATCAATTCGAAACATCCAGCAGATGTTCCGCACGTCGGGTAGGGCGGTTCGGCTCGAACCGCCGGAAGGGCGCTCTGGGATCCCTGTGCGCCCAACCCCCGCCCGGGCAGGTCGGGTCTACCCGCTCGCCGTTTTCGAAATCCGCAAGCGTTGGGGGGCAGGGATATCCTTATCCTGACGCCTATGGGGCCAACGGCCCAAGCTGTCGGTCCGGAGACGGGGGGATGGCTGAAGGCCCGATCCAGCGGCGAGCTTGGCCTGGCGGGATGGATCGGGCTTTCAGCCCTCCCTCGTTTTCCGGGGCCGGGTTCCCAGGCCGCCGGCCAGGGCTGGCATGAAGCCGCGCCTTTGGCGCTGAACTCATTGGCCACCATGGGAGGCTGTGTTTTGGATCTTTATTTCCGCAAGCGCCTTTTCGATTTTTGGGATCAAGTCGGAAGATGGAAGCCCGACAACGAAATCCCTTTCCTTGCTGACGGAGATTCGCAATGCGTGGAATCCGTGCAATGTCTCAAAATGATATCCGAGCGCTGATTTTGCCGATATATGGCGTGCGGTGCCCCCCCATGTCTTGATGATCTTTTTTTCCGTAATCGCGATTTGAGCCGGAACGAGAAGCCGCAGCAGCGGCTGCCCGTAAACGATCACCCAGCCAAGGATAATCGATAAGATCAAAGCCACCCAAAAGGGAGGCGGTGTCTTTTGAGGGGTAAAGTGCGCAACCCACCACATTCCAATTGTGACGATACTGACAACCGATACGGCGATTGGACGGACCCATTTCGAGGAACTTTGCAGGGTTTGCGTGCGCATGGCTCTCGCAAACGCACGCGGTTCCCTCCATGATTCGAGTGCCCTCATTTTGCCGAACGCCATTGATCCACAAAGAATCGGGCAAGGTTTGGCACTTTCAAGCCCAAGAGTTCTTCCTCACGACCGATCCACCCCGCAGGCTCGGGGAAGAAGGTGGGGCGAGGCGTCCCCGCCGAGCCGACTCGGGCCAAAAGACGCCCTTCCCGGAGACAGCGACTCCCCCTACCGCTCTCCGCGCCCCCCATAAACCGGTGCCTTCCAATCGGGCGGCAGCTTGCCTTGGGGACGCACCCCGTAGGCATCGGCGGGGATGGGATGGCCCACCGGGTCCAGAAGCGGCAAGTCGTCGGGCAAGTGTTTGATCTTGAAATCCTTGTATTGGATTTTCATGGCGGGGCCGACATGCACCTGCACGGCGAGGACGCCTTCGAGGGCGCGGCCTTTTTCGTCGAAGTCGATGAGGTCGGCGGTGGGATGGCCGTCGATCCAGTGCCGATGGTGGTTGCCCTCGACGAGGACGCGGAACTCGTGCCACTCGCCGGGGTCGAAGGTCTTTTTCTCCAGCGCCCCGACGACCCAAGGCTGCCCTTCGGGATCGACGATGACCTTCTCCCCGGTGTGCGAGAGGATGCGGCGTCCGCGCTCCTCGTAGAGCATCCCGTTGTAGCCGGGATTGTCGGCGACGACGTCGCACTGGTAGCCGGAGACGATGTCGAGGCCGATCTCGGGCCGCATCTGGCCGCGATACTGGAGGCCGCTGTTCCCGCCCGGCGTCACCTTCACCTGCACGCGCAGGTCGAAGTTGCGGACCGTCGAGCCGGTCCAAGTGAGGAAACGGTTCATTTTCAGCGTGCCGTCGGCGGTTCCGGTGATGGCCCCGTCCTCGACCGACCAGTATTGCGGATCGCCCGTCCAGCCGCGCAGCGACTTCCCGTCGAAGAGGCTGACGAAGCCCTCGGCATCCGGCTTCGTCCCGACGGCGGCGGAGGCGACGGGATAGGGATCGGTCGATTTCTGGAATTCCCCCTTCAGCGGCGGCAGGGCTCCACCGTACGACGCGACCCGCTCGTCGGTGCGGGCGCGCAACTCGGCCAAAGTCGCGGCGTGGGCGGGGTCGGTGGCGAGATTGACGATCTCGTCCGGATCGTTCTCCAAATCGTGGAGGAACTCGTAGCCCAAGTCGAAGTAGCGGGCGTATTTGAAACGCTCCGTGCGGACGCCTTCCCAAGCGGGGACGCGGTTTCGCACCGCGAAGTGCTCGTGGTAGGTCTCGGTGCGCCAGTCGTCCGGCTTCGCGCCTTCGACGAGCGGTCGCAGGCTGCGGCCTTGGTAGGACGCCGGGATTGTCTCCCCAGCCCAGTCGAGCAGGGTCGAGGGCAGGTCGAGATTCATGGCGAGGGCTTCGCTGACCTTGCCGCGCTCCGCCTCCGGCACCCGGGGATCGGCGACGATCAGAGGCACGTTCAGCGACTCCTCGAAATGCGACCATTTCCCGGTGAGGCCGCGGTTGCCGAAATGGTAGCCGTTGTCCGCCGAATAGACGACGATCGTGTGGTCGGCGAGACCGGCCTTTTCGAGGGCTTCGAGAAAGCGCCCGATCTCACGGTCGATGCCCGTGACCATGCGGGCGTAGGCGCGGGCGTTGGCTTGGTATTTCTCCGGCGTGTTCAGCGCCCAGAAATAGCGTTCACGGGAGAGCGAGCTGCGGTAGAACTCGGGCAGGGCGTCGAAGACGGCGGGATCGTGGAGCTTCGGCAGGGGCATCTCGACCTCCTCGTAGAGGCCATCGACGGAACGCGGCCAAGGGTAGAAGCCGATGCCGGGCCGACGGTCGCTGTCCTCGGCGTGGCAGGCGTTGAACCACAGATTCAGGACAAAGGGCCGATCCTTCGGCTGGCCTTCGAGGAAGGCGATGCCCCGGTCGACGACGATCTCCGTCTCGTGCCGCAGGCTGCCGTCGGGCTGCGTCTTGTAGTAGGGACTCCGTGTCACCGCCTCGAACTCGTCGAAATGCGCGGCGGGATCGTAGCCCGGCGGCATCATCGCGTTCCACTTGCCGAAGAAGCCGGTGCGGTAGCCCGCGGCGCGGAGGAGGTCGGACACCAGCGTCTCCGCCACGTCGGGCCGGGTCTGGTCGGGAGCCTCGGGCGTGCCGCTGCTGCGCCCGACTCGGCCAGTGTGGATCGAGGTGCGGCTGACCCAGCAGATCGAGTGGCTCACCAAGGCCCGGTCGAAGCGCACCCCGCGCGAGGCCAGCGCGTCGAGATTCGGTGTCCGCACGACGGGATTGCCGTAGCAGCCGAGCGAGCCCGAGGTCTGGTCGTCGGTGAGGAAAAAGACGATGTTGGGCCGCTCCTGCGCGGAGAGGAGGCCCGTGCAAAGGAGGAGAAAGCAGAGGGCGAGGGAACGGGGGGAGTCCATACGGCCAACCCTGAACCGGAAACGGCGGGCTGTAAACGGTGGGAAAAAGCGGTTTACTTTTCCTGAAAAGCCCCCATATTCCGCGCCTTGGACGTCATTCAACCTGCCGTCGGTCCTTGGTATTTCGCCACACGGGTGGCGGAGACGCGTCCTGCCTCTGGGTAACCCGGCAATCTGAAACCATCATGTCGAAAGCACTCGCTCCGTTTGAAATCCCGGATCGCCTCGTCAAAGACGAAGCGACCGCCACCGAAACCTACGCCAAGTTCGTCGCCGAGCCCTTCGAGGCCGGTTTCGGCCACACCATCGGCAACAGCCTGCGCCGAGTCCTCCTCTCCTCGCTTGAGGGCGCCTCCATCACCTCCGTCCGCATCTCCGGAGCGCAGCACGAGTTCACTTCCCTCCCCGGCGTCGTCGAGGACGTCACCGAGATCATCCTGAACCTGAAGCAGATCCGCTTCAAGCACTTCGAGGACCGCGCCCCCGCGACCCTCTCCCTGACCGTGGACAAGGCCGGCCCCGTCACCGCCGGCGACATCCAGGAGATCTCCCAGTACGAGATCGTCAACAAGGACCAGCACATCTGCACCCTCGACCGCGCCACGAAGTTCAGCATCGAGATGGAGGTGCGCGTCGGTCGCGGCTTCAACAGCCAGGAGGACAACAAGCACCCTGACATGCCCATCGGCGTGATCCCCATCGACTCGATCTTCTCCCCCGTGCGCCGCGTCAAATACGGCGTCGAGAACACCCGCGTCGGTCAGCGCACCGACTACGACAAGCTCAACCTCGAAGTCTGGACCGACGGCCGCATCGAGCCGCACGACGCGCTCCTGCAAGCCTCCGCCATCCTCCGCCACCACCTCGACGTCTTCGTCAACTACGACGACGACGCCATCCTCATCGAGGACCGCCCCGAGACCCAGAGCGAGGAGAACGCCGAACTCAAGAAGCTGCTCAACATGAGCGTGAACGAGATCGAGCTCTCCGTCCGCGCCGCGAACTGCCTCAACAACGCGAACATCTCCACCGTGGGCCAGCTCGCGATGAAGAGCGAGGCCGAGATGCTCAAGTACCGCAACTTCGGCAAGAAGTCGCTCAACGAGATCAAGGACAAGCTCCACGAGCTGGGCCTCTCCCTCGGCATGACCATCGACCCGAGCCTGCTGGAGGCGTCCTTCACCTCCTCCCTCCTCGGAGGCGACCGCTCCCACGAAGGGCCGGGCCTCGCCGCCCTCATCGCCCAGAACCTCCACGACTGATCGTCCCCCCACCCCTCCATCCTCCGATGAGACATCGAAGCAAAACCGTCAAACTCCAGCGGGACAAGTCGCACCGCGACGCCCTCCTGCGCAACCTCGCCGCGAGCCTGATCGAGCACCGCCGCGTCACCACGACCCTCGCCAAGGCCAAGGCCCTGCGCCCCTTCGCGGAGTCGCTCGTGACCCTCGGCAAGCGCAACGACCTGCACAGCCGCCGCCGCGCCATCACCCTGCTCGGCAGCAACCAGCTCGCCCAGCGCAGCACGAAGACGCTCTTCAGCGCCATCGCCCCGGCCAGCGCCAACCGTCAGGGAGGCTACTGCCGCATCATCAAACTGGGCCAGCGCCAGTCCGACGCCGCCCCCATGGCGATCATCGAGTGGGTCGACGCCCTCGTCACCGCTCCCGAGGCGACGGCGGAAGCAGCGCCCGAGGCCAAGGCGAAAGACTGAGGCCCCGAGGCGACAGAAGCCCTAATTTGAAAAGCCGCGTCCGTGGAAACGGGCGCGGCTTTTTTGCATCACTATATTTCCAAACTTCGAAACAGTCGCTCCATCTGCGGAAATTTGCGGCCATCCGCGACCATCTGCGTTAAAAAATGGGGAACGCAGATTTCCACAGATGCCCACAGATTTGCACAGATGGAGGGAACTCGGAACCCTTCAACCCATGGCCCCCGTGACATCCGAAAACACGACGCCAAGTAGTCTGTTTGAAAACCGACCGCCCTCACCCGCAGGGCTTACGCATGAAACGCGGGCAAAGCGGATCGGCGGTGCTGGGTAGAGAAGTTCGTGAGAACTTTTCCCCGCCGAAGCCCAAGGGACGCCCGTCGAAGTTCTCACGAACTTCGCTACAAGGCTCCGCAGGCAGGAAGCGCAGACACAGCAAGCCCGCCCTCACCCGCCCCACTTCACCGCCCGCGTCGCCGCAAACATCGGCATCCACCCTTGGAGCCGGGTCGATTCCTCGTCCCAGTCGTCCTCGTAGAAACCCGTGATGGCCAAGCCCGCCGCGCATTGTCCACCGATCTGCGCCTCCCAACTGTGGCTGTATTCGAGGCTGAGCTGGGATTCGAGAAACCCGGAAAGGATCGCCTCATCCATCGATTCGAGATCGGAATAGGGCAGACGGTAGGCCACCTTGAACTCGCCCGTCTCCTCAAGGAGATCATGGTCGAAAAGGTAGTAGGCCGGGTTCATGAAGCCGCAAAGAAGCCTCCCGCCGGGCTTGAGGACGCGATGGCACTCGCGCCAGATGGGATCGAGGGATTCGGCGAAGACGTTCGAGACGGGATTGAAGACGAGGTCGAAGGATTCCGAACCCAAGTCCGAGAGGTCGGCCATGTCGCCTTGGATCGCGGTGATCTTCAACCCGTGGCGGGCGCAGACCTCCTCGTCCTTCTCCAACTGGATATCCGAGGCGTCGTAGGACACCACCTCGGCCCCGGCAGCGGCGAAGATGGGCGCCTGCTGCCCGCCCCCGCTCGCGAGGGCGAGAATCCGCAGCCCCGTGAGGTCCGGATGCGCCGGGAACCAGTCCCCCGGAACCTCCCGGTTCGGCGTGAGGATCACGGACCAGTCGCGCGCCTTGGCCCGCTCGATCACCTCGTCGGGAAAGGGCGTGCTCCAGCGGCAGCCTTCGAGGGATTGGAGGTTCCAGGCGTTGCGGTTGTATTCAAGGATGTTCATCGGACGGCGCCCCTTTTCGGGCTTCGGATTTCGGGGTTCGGATTTACTCAAGCGATTGGTTCTTCGTGCTGTCGAGACGGAACTGTACCCTCTCCGTTCCCGGAGACAAGACGGTCAACTCGTAGGTCTCGGCGAGGCTGTCGGTGCGGTAGCGCAGCCAGTCCTCGTCATTGGCGGAATGATAGGGCCGCCCCGTCCACGGATTGGCGAGCGATTCGTCGAGATGCCCGCCGCTGACGAGCAGGGCGGCGAGTTCATGGCCCTCCATCATGCGCTTCGGATAGAGTTCCTCCTTCACATGGTAGCGCTGCAGGGCCTCCTGCACCGCGAGCAGCATCGCCCGGACGCGGCGCTCGGTACGTTTTTCGAGGAACGGCGGGACGAAGACAGTCGCGCCGATCACGACGACGAGGAGGAGACTGAGGGTGCGGAGGAGACATTTCCTCCAAGGGGTTTTGGACCGCGAATGGACACGGATGGGTACGAAGGCTCCCGCAGCCACCTTTTCCGATTTGTGTCCATCCGTGTCCATTCGTGGTCCAAACCTGCCCTATCCAAGAAAAAATCCGACCGGAATCCAATACAATCCTCCCGCCACCGCCAGCAAGCCCAGCCCGATCCAGTCGCGCTCCGAAAAACGGTCCTTGCCGAGGCGTTTCCTGACGAACTCCAGCAGCCAGCCCGTCGGACAGCCGAACTTGCAGTAAGCCATCGGGAAATAAAGCGACACCGCCAGCCCTGCCAAAGCCACCACGATCGTCGCGAGCCCGGCGGACTTCAGGAGATACGCATCGAACGGCTCGATGCCCGCGAGGTCGAAATCGAGCCGCAGGAAGGACACCCCCAGCACCCCCGCGAGCAGCATCGGGGGCACCCAGCGGGCCGCCCACTTCCCGTCGTCCGGCAGGGGCCGCTTCCACCTCGCCGGGAGGACCTTCATGGCCCAGCGTTGCAAATTGCCGTGGGGGCAGATGAACTGGCAGTAGACCGGCTGCCCCGTGGACCAAGGCACGAGAAAGGCCGCCGCGACGAGCAGGACGAGGCCCGGCGTCGCCTCCCAAGGCACCCGGCTTTCGGTCCAGCCGGCGAGGAGCGACTGCGCGAGGAGATCGCCAAACCAGAGACCCAGCCCCGCGATCGTCGCCACGGAATAAACCCAGCGCCAGCGCTGGAAACGCTTCGCCTTCCAGAAAGCGAAGAGGCAGCCCAGCCCGAGAAAAGCGACGAGCGCCGCGTCGCGCCAGCCGAAGGAGAGACGGCGCTCCAGCCCCTCCCTCCCCTCGGCCACGGCGAGGCGGTGGCTGAGGCTCTTCGCGACCGCCTCGCTCGTGCGCGTCGCGCCCGAGACCCCGTAGATCCCGGCGGCGGCGAGGTCGGTGATCGCGGCGATCTCGTCCCAGGAGCGACCGTTCCACCGCTCCATGAAAAGGAAGTCCATGCGCACGTCCTCGACATGGCTCGGCGTGTCGTAGCTGTGCCGGATGGCCACGCCCACGGCCTTGTCCCCGGCGTCGAAGACCCCGAGCACGTCGGAGGGTCCCGAATAACCCGTGATCCCGCGCGAATCGGGCATGGTCCGCACCGCATAGCCGATCCTCGCGCCGGAGGCGTCGAGCACCTCCAGCCCCCCGCGCGGCCCCGGATCGACGCGGAGACGGTGGGCGTCCTTGAGGAAAACCCTCACCTCCGCCACCGTCAGCGGCCAGTCGCCCTGCACGCGGAGGCGTTCGTGATGCCCCCGGACGAGCCAAGCGATGGCCACGAGCACGGCGAGACGGTAGATCTGGAGGAGGGCTTTGATGGGCGGCACTGTAGCACGTCCTCACGATGCCGGGGACAATAGAAGCTCGGAGGCGGAACCTGTGGCCGAGGTCTTTGACCTCGGTCGGGCGTCTCTAATGCTCAAATCGTTCTACGGACGCGGTTCCTGGCCCCAAGGAGGGCCGACATTCCTGTCGGCCGTCTAGTCTGGCCGTCGCCGGGCTTGTTGGCCGACAGGAATGTCGGCCCTCCTTGGGCTTGCAATCTATTTGAATGCCCCATCAACCATTCCCCCCCTACCCACCATCACAGCCGCGTCGGAGTCCGAGGGTAGCCCCGAGCGGCCCGCTCGGGGAACGAACGTCGTTTGGACGCCCGATCGGCCGCGCGAGCCGCGCGGCCCTACCCGCGCCTCGCGGCAAGCCCTTCCTTCGCAGCCCTCTCCCCGATGGATGGGGACTGCCGGACAGGTCAAACCTTGATCGTCTCCCCGGCAGAACCTAGGGTTTCCCTATTGGAGAGTGAAGCGCGGTAGGGACGCCTGGCTCAGGCGTCCGCCATGGATGCTTGGCTCGACCTTGCGGCGGACGCCTGAGCCAGGCGTCCCTACCATTTCGCTTAACCGAGCGTCATCCCCTACCCCAACCTCTCCGCACAACGCATCCCGTCGAGCGCCGCGCTGACGATCCCTCCCGCGAAGCCCGCGCCCTCGCCGCAGGGGTATAGCCCGCGCAACTCGGGATGCTGGAGCGTTTCGGAATCGCGGGGGATGCGGACAGGCGAGCTGGTCCGCGTCTCGAAACCGATCAGGCCCGCTTCCTCCCCCGTGTAGCCGGGCATCCGCTTGCCGAAGAGCTTCAAGCCCTCGCGCATCCGCGAGACGACGAAAGGCGGGAGCAGTTCGTCGAGACGGGCGGGCTTCAGTCCGGGTTTGTAGCTGGTCTCGGGCAGCTCCGGCGAATCGCGGCGGGCGATGAAATCCATGGCTCGCTGGCCCGGCGCGGTCTGCCCGCCGCCGCCCGCCGCCTTCGCGATCTGTTCGAGCCGCTTCTGGAAGGCGATCCCGGCGAGGACGCCGTGCTCCTCGAAAAAATCGCGCGTGTCCTCCGGCTCGACCGTGACGACGAACCCGCTGTTGGCGAAAGGCGAGTCGCGCTTCGAGAGGCTCATGCCGTTGACCACGACCTCGTCGTTCTCCGTGGCCGAGGGTACGATGAAACCGCCGGGACACATGCAGAAGGAATGCACGCCCCGGTCGCGGATCTTCGTGGCGAGGGTGTAGCTCGCGGCGGGGAGCAACCGCGGCCGCTCCCGACCCGGTTCGTAGTGGTATTGAAGACTGTCGATGAGGGTCTGGGGATGCTCGATGCGAACCCCCACGGCAAAGGGCTTCTGTTCGAGACGCAGCCCCTTCGCCGCGAGAAGCCGGTAGATGTCGCGGGCGGAATGCCCGGTCGCGAGGATCACGGCGTCGCCGGAAAGCTCCTCCGCCCCGTTCACGACGACACCCCGGATCGCATCGCCGTCGATCAGGAGATCGGTCACCTTCGCCCCGAATCGCACCTCGCCCCCGGCTCCGACGATGCTCCCTCGGATCGCCTTGACCACGTTGGGCAGCAGGTTCGAGCCGATATGGGGATGGGCCTCGACGAGGATGTCCTCCGGTGCGCCGTGGGCGACGAGGATCTCGTAGACCTTGCGGACGGGTCCGCGCTTCGTCGCGCGGGTGTAGAGCTTGCCGTCGGAGAAGGTGCCGGCCCCGCCCTCGCCGAAGCAGTAGTTCGAATCCTCGATCACGGTGCCGTGGCGCAGGATGGGGGCGAGGTCGTAGCGGCGGGCGGAGGCGTCCTTGCCACGCTCCAACACGACGGGCCGCCAGCCGCGCTCGATCGCGGTCAGCGCGGCGAAGAGCCCGGCGGGTCCGCTCCCGACGATGAGGACGGTCTTTTTCGCCCCGGAGACGTCGGGCAGCTCCGCGCGGATCGACGGCTCCGGGGGAAGCTCCTCGTCCAGCCCGACCTCGAAGCGAAGCTGGACCTTGATCTGCCGCTTCCGCGCGTCGAGCGAGCGCTTGCGCAGGCGCAGGGTACGGAGGCGACCGGGGTGGACGTCGAGCTTGCGGGCCACGGCCTTGCGCCACGCGCCCTCGTCCTCGGAGAGACCGAGCGGCAGGAGGATATCGACGACGGGCGGCTCCATGGCGTCACCCCTGTCCGCCTTGGAAAAGGAAGCCGGTCAAAGGACTGCTGGCGGAGGCGGAGGCGGAGACTTCGGGGAGGCCGCCCGACTCGCAGGCGATGCGACCGGCCTCGACCGCCAGCCGGAAGGCGCGGGCCACGGCGGGAGGATCGCCGGCGATGGCGATGGCGGTGTTGACGAGGACGGCGTCGGCCCCCATCTCCAGCGCTTCGGCGGCGTGGCTGGGACGGCCAAGCCCGGCGTCGACGACCACCGGGACGGTGGCCTGGGCGATGATGATCTCGATCTGCCGCCGCGTGGCGATGCCTTGGTTCGACCCGATGGGTGAGCCGAGGGGCATGACCGTGGCCGTGCCGACGTCCTGAAGGCGCTTCGCGAGGACGGGGTCGGCGTTGATGTAGGGCAGCACGGTGAAGCCCTCCTTCACGAGGATTTCGGCGGCCTTGAGGGTCTCGATGGGATCGGGCAGCAGGTAGATCGGGTCGGGATGGATCTCAAGTTTGACCCACTGCGGCAGGCCCGCCGAGGCGGCGAGGCGGGCGAGGCGCACGGCCTCCTCCGCGTTCATCGCCCCCGAGGTGTTCGGCAGGAGGAGGTAGCGCGAGGGGTCGATGTAGTCGAGGATGTCCGCGTAGGGGTCGCCTTTCCCGCTGAGGTCGGCGCGGCGCAGGGCCACGGTCACGATCTCGGTCCCGGAGGCTTCGAGAGCCTCGCGCATGACTTCGTTCGAGGAGAACTTCCCCGTCCCCAACAAGAGACGGGAAGAGAAGGAGCGGTCGGCGATGACGAGGGGGGCGGTCACGGGAAGGCGGAGAACCTACGGGATACCCCGGAAAGCTCCACAAAAAAACCCCTCCGAATCCTCGGAGGGGCTTTCTTTTGCGTAAGGCTTGGAAACCAAGCCCGCCACAACAACAACCAAGCAATGAAACTCGGGGCCAACAACAACCCCTCGAAACAACAACAAGAGAATTTTACCCGGAATCGCGAAAAGCGTCCATCTTTTTCTCGAATTTTCCTGCCGGATTGTGGAATTTTCTCAAATTTGATCAAAAAATAGGTGCGCCGTCTCCTCGCGCCAAGCCGGATTTCGCGCTTCCGGCTCCTCCGCTTGGCGTGCTATGCTTCGCCAGCCATGACCGCCGAGATCCGCACCGACGACCCCGCCCCCACCCACGACGACCTCATCAAGACGCTGCTCTCCCAGCCGAGGCTGCTGATCGACTTCCTCAGAGCCTTCGTCCCCGGCGTCTTGGAGTTCGCCGACCTCTCCTCCATCGAATACCTCGACAAGGAGCACCCCAGATCCCGCAAGCGGCCTCGCCGCGACGGCGATCTGCTGGTCAAGGTCCGATGGAAGGGGAAGGAGGCCGTCTTCCTCATCCACATCGAGAGCCAAGGCAAAGCCGAGGCCATCTCCCTCCAGCGCCTCATCGAGTACGCCATGCGCGACTCCATCCGGTATGGCATGCCCGTGATGCCCGTCCTGCTGCTGACCTATCCGAAGCCGGAAGTCCCCCACCCGGACACGCTGGACTGGCAGTTCGGCGAAGTCGCCTCCATCCGCATCCACTGCCCCGTGCTGCATTTCCATCGGATGGACCCGCGTCCGCATCTGGAAAGCGGCAACGTGGCCGCCTTGGCGTTGAGTTCGTTGATGAAGCTCGATGGAGGGCAGCAGGTGGAGGCCATCGTGCGGACCTTGGCCGAGGCGTTGAGGCAGGGCTTCTCCGAGGAGGAGTTGGCGGCGGCGACGGAGTTCGTGCAGCACTACGCGCCCTTGGACGACGGGCAGCTCTTGCAATTGGAGGAGCGCGTGCGTATGCTGTCGGAGAACGAACCCGAACTTGCGCCCATGCCAACTCTCGTCAATCCCTTCGTCGAACTCGGCAAGCTCAAAGGCCGTCAGGAAGGCCGTCAGGAAGGCCGCGCCGAGGGCGAGTTGGCTGTCTTGCAACGACTTCTGAAGCGGAAGTTCCCCCGCCTCGCACGGAAGGCCGCCCCCCTGTTGAAGTCTCTGGACGAGCCGGGGCTGCTGGCCTTCGGTGAGGCGCTGCTGTTCTTCGAGACGGAGGCGGAGTGCCTCGCGTGGCTGGAGGGGCGGTGATTGGCGCTGATCTTCGCTGATCTTTTGGGTGGGGCCGATGCTTCGGATTTCGAGCTTCGGGTTTCGGATTTCGAGCTTCGGATTTCACCTCCCCTCGATCTTCACGTCCGGGCGGGCTTGGCGGAAGGCGTCGAGGCCTTCGGCGGTCACGGGGGATCGGCGGCCGAGCACGACCTTCTGGAGCGATTCGAGCGGGATCAGCGAGGCGAGGGTGGCGTCGTCGAAGCGGGTGTCTCCGCTACCTAGCTGTGTCCCCACCCGAGTAATTTTGGAACCCTGCAAGGCGGCCAGACGCGATTCCGGCAGCCGGACATTTCGAAAGCTCAACTGCCTGAGCGCGGGCAGCATGGCCACCTGCTGGAGCAGGGCCTCCGCCACCTCCGGATCGCTGGAGGAAGAGGAGACTGCGCCGAGGAAGAGGAGGGACTCCAAGGATTTCAGACCGGCCAAACTGCCCGAAGTGGCTTCGCCAAAAGGTCTATTCGAGCCGAGGATCGACAGGGTGCGCAATTCCTTGAGCCGCCCCAGCTCCACGGGCTCGGCTAGCGAATCTTGAGAGAGATACAGGGTTCCGAGTTCCGGCAGCCCCGCCAAGGCTTCGAGGAAGGCCTTGTCCACCTTCGTGGCACCGCTGATGTACAACGTCCGGACCCGGCGCATTTCCAGGATCGCGGGCAGGGCCTCCCCATCCAGGCGGGGCAGGCCGGTCAAATGCAGGCTCTCCAGATTCTTCAAGGGCGCCAAGTGCAGGATGCCGGCGCTGGTGAGGCCGGAACAAGCCTCCAAGTTGAGCATCTTCAGGCCTTCCAAGGCCGCCACATGGAGCAGGCCCTCGTCCGTGAGATTTTCGCTGCAGCTGAGCCGAAGCCTCCTCAGCGCGGGCAGGCTTCGCAGCACGGATAGCGATGGCCCCGAGAGCGTGGTGTTGTGCAGGGTCAGCTCCTCCAGCCTCTTGAGGCCGGAAAGGCTCCGCATGTCCTCCTCGGAGAGGGGCGTGGGCGGGTTCAGGGACGAGGATTCGAGGCGCAGCTCCAGCACGTCGAAGGAGCCTTTGGGCAGATCCTCCAGCGCCTTCGCCTCGCGGCGGGGTTCGCGGCTGCTTTCGACGACGGCGACGCCGCCTTTGCCGAGGATCATCTCCGCCGCCGCGCGGTCGTCGGGCACGCGGGACGCCTTGCCCGCCGGAGCACTGGTCGGCGCGGGGGGCACGAAGACGATGCGGAAGCCGTGGGCGTAAGCATCGTTGGGGGCCACATGGCTGCGAACGGATGAAACCAAATGACGAGGGCTTTCTCCGAAGTAAAACGCATTACTGCGCAACACGTGTTCTTTTTTCTCTTCGTCCCACCAGTCCTCCACCCATTCCCTCACGTTCCCGCCCATGTCATAGAGGCCAAACCGGTTGGGCTTGAAGCTCATCACCGGAGCGGTCGTCGGAAAGCCGTCGTCGTAGTCTTTTATATAGCCCGCTCTTGCCGCCATCTTCTCCATGCGACTCCGATCAGCGTAGTTGCCCGCGCCTTTCGGTGGGGGCCATTCGTCCCCCCAAGGGAACTCTTTCGAGTCTTTGGAGACCGTCGCGGGTGTGGTGTCCTTCCCCCACTTCTCGTCGCGCCCGATGCCCACGGCGACGCTCCATTCCCGGTCCGTCGGCAGCCGGTAGGTGCGGCCTTCCTTCTGGCTCAGCCATTCGCAGAACTTTTGCGCGCCTTCCCAGCTCACATGGATGACGGGGTGCTCGCCTTGGCGCTCGGTGATCTCGTAGCCATCGACGGTCTGGTTCTTCCAAGCATCGCGGATGCCGGGACTCTCCTCCGCGAAGGCGGCGTAGTCCTGATAGCGCGTCTCGTGGATGCAGAACATCACCTCCGTCCCCTTCACGGGCACGAACTTCATCCCGAGGGAGTTGGTGAAGCCCTCCTTCAGCTCCAGCGTCCGCAGCGGGTCGAGGGGCGCGGACGAGGCGAGGCCGGGCGCGTTGCGGGCAGGAGTGCCCGCGCTCCCTTCCCCTTCCTCCAGAGCCTCGCGGTAGCCGCGCACGGTCTTGGCGTCGGCGAGGCGGTCGGCCTTGGTGAAGTCAGCCTCCAACTGCGCGAGCCTCTTGTCCAGCGGACCGGTCAGGGAGCGGAGGTGGTCGCCGCGCTCGTCCAGCAGACGGGCCTGCTCCGCCCGCCAGATGGCGCGCAGCTTTTTCAGCGATTCGGGATCCCCCTCCCCGTCCGCCTCGGGCACGGGCTGGCGGTCGCCGACGAGCGCCTTCTCGGCCTCCACGGCGAGCACGCCGTCGAGGCGGCCGGCGGCCTTCTCCGTGGCGATGGCCTTGTCAAGGCCGCCGAGGTATTGGGCGTTCAGCTTCGCCAGGTCCGCCTCGTAGGGCGCGGTGACGCGCTCCGCTTGCAGGGCGCGGAACTGCGTGTCGAGGGTGGCGAGTTCGGGAGGGAGGGGCGGCGGAGTGGCCTCCGGAGGAGAGGGTGGAGAAGGTGGCAGCGGCGTCCCGCCGCTTGGCTCCGGTGCGACGGCCTTGTCCGGGACGGGGGCCGGCTCCGCTGGCGGGGCGGATGCGGCCACGGCGGGCGTCGGCTCCTCCTCTGGTGGCATCGGCATCTTGCCGATGGGTTCGGCGGGGGCGACGACGAGCTTTTCCACCACGGGCGCTGGCTCTTGGGCGTCCGCTTTCTCCGCCGAAGCCACGGGCAGGATGCCCGTGCCACGTTCCGGCGTCTTGGCGATGGGTTCGGCGGGGGGATCGGCGGGTTTGGCGGCGACGGGCGTTTGCCCTTTGTCGTCCGTCTTCTCCGCCGAAGCTACGGGCAGGGTGCCCGTGCTGCTTTCGGGGCGCGTCGCGAAAAACACGACCGCCGACACCACTAACGCGGCTGCCACCCCGATCCCGGTATACAGCGGCGCTTTCGACGGCGGCGCGGGCTGCGGTTTCACTCGCGAGGGCGGCGGTGTGGACGCTAGGGCCGCAGCGACTGCCTCCATCTCCAGACGCGACCTCGGCTGGCTCAGCACCTCGTCCAGATCCGCGCGCACCGCCGACGCGCTGGGATAGCGGTAGTCGGGGTCCGCCGAAAATGCCTTCACGAAAATGTCGTCCAGACGCGGGTCCAGTTCGGGGAACATCTCGCTGGGCAGGTCGAAGCCGCCACGCGGCAGCTTGCCTGTCAGCAACTGGTAGAGCATCACCCCCACGGCGTAGAGGTCGGCCCGCTGGTCCACCTTCCGGCCCGTCTCCAAGGACTCGGGCGCGAGGAAGTCGGGCGTACCCACCGCCATGTTGCTCATCGTCAGCCCGAGGGCCGAATCGTCGGTGTCGAAACGCTTCGCCAGACCGAAGTCGGCGATCTTCACCCGGCCGTCGCGGTTCAGCAATATGTTCGCGGGCTTGATGTCGCGATGCACGATCCCGTGGCTGTGGGCGTAGGCCAAGGCGTCGAGGACGTGCGCGATGATGGCGATGGAGTCGTTCTGCGAGAGGCGGCCTCCCTGCTGCTGGAGGTATTGGCGGATGTCCATCCCGTCGATGAACTCCATCACGAAGTAGAGCTGCCCGGCGCTGGTCTCGCCGAAATCATACACGGAGATGATGGCGGGGTGGTCGAGCTTGGCCATGGCCCTCGCCTCCTGCTCGAAGCGCTTGGCGTAGTTCATCTCGTCGCCGTCGGCGGTGAGGGTCTCGGGCAGCACCTTGATGGCCACGTCGCGATCAAGCTTGGCTTGGCGTCCCTTGTAGACCGCGCCCATGCCGCCCCGTCCGAGGATGCCGGTGATCTCGTATTGGGGCAGGAGGGCTTGCAGTTCCTCCGGCAGGGGCGGTTCCCAAGATGGCATGGACGGGATGATGACGGTTTCCGCAAGCGCTGGCAAGGGGAAAATCCGAAGGCCGAAGCTCGAAATCCGAAGTGGCCGACCGCTGATTGACGCTGATCTTCGCTGATTTTTTTGAGGCTTCGGATTTCGAGCTTCGGATTTCGGGTTTGACCAAGGCAGGGCGGGCCGTTGGCCCTCGTTGCGGGGGACGACGGGCGGTCACCGGGGCGATGCCCCGGTGACCGCTGGTATGGAGCGGGCCTTTGGCCCTTGAGACGATGCTCCCTCTCCGGGTTGAGGGCCGAAGGCCCGATCCATCCCTGCCTCGCCCTTCCTCCGCAACGGCTCACGGGACGATTCGCCCCACCCGGCATGGGGTTTGGTATGGTGCCGCTGATTGGCGCTGATCTTCGCTGATTTTTTGGACTTGGAAAAATCAGCGGGAATCAGCGAAGATTCGCGGTCGTCGGAGGCCCATCGTGACTTCGGATTTTTGCGGCCATTTCCCTCCATTCGCGAAGATTCGCGGCCATTCGCGAAAATTCGCGTCCCCCATTTCTTTTGACGCAGATGGCCGCAATTATCCACGGATTCCCGCAGATGAGGCGACCGCCCCAAATTTCGAAATCGCAATGCGGGGAAGTCTGTTCGATCACGATTTCCCGCTTTTCAGCAGATCGCGGATCTCGGCGAGGAGCTTGACGTCGGCGGGAACTTCAGGCTCGCCGGTGGCGTCGGCTTTCTTCTCCATCATGCTGCGGAGCTTGTTCATCGGCTTGACGAAGACGAAGAAGACCACGGCGGCGAGGATGAGGAACCGGAAGATGGCGCTGCCGAGGCTGACGCCCCCGTTGACGAGCGCATCCTGCAGCGCCTTGCCTTGGGCTTCCAGCGCGGCGGCGTCGAGTTCCGCCCCCTTGGTGATGGTCTTCTGGATGATGGCGACGACGGGTTCGATGATGCCTTTGACGACGCCGTCGACCAGCGTGCCGAAGGCGGCGCCGATGACGACCCCGACGGCGAGATCGATGACATTGCCCTTGAGGGCGAACTCGCGGAATTCAGACAGCAGTTTCTTCATGGTCTAACAATGGATGTGGGTGGATTCGATTCGGGATGAACACGCCAGTGTTCCAAAAGGCGTCCCCTCGGACGGACGGAAACCTTTGGACAGGCCCGCGACCATCGCGCCGCCATCATGGTGAGAGCGGCTCCCGCCCGCAAGCCCAATTCGTCCGGTCGCAGGAATAATTTCGCCACGAATGGCAAGCGGGGGCAAAAGGCCGCCCCCGCCCTCAACCCGCCTTCTGGAACTGCTCGACCGCCTTCCACACCGCGAGCGCGGCGAGGAGGAGGATGGAGATGACGCTGATCCAGAAGCCGAGGTCGTAGCCCGGCGAGGGTTTCAGGGACGCCGGGAGGCGGCGGTAGCGGAAATGGACCGCCCCGACCACGACGAGCAGAAGGATCGCCGCCGTGATCGCCCCGCCCGCGAGGACCATGAAGACCGGGTCCTTGAAGAAGAAAAAGAGCACCGCCCACAGAGCCGGGAAGAAGAAGGAGAGGATGGCGATCATCCTCCCCCGCGAGACGGGGTCGCGGTAGTCGATCCACCCCACCGAGGAGAAGGCGTCGGAGAAGAGGCGGCTCCACGCGGCGAGTGCCGCGAAGAGGGTCGAGAAAAGCACGAAGAAGGCCCCGACGAGGAAGGCCGTCTCCGCCCAAGACCCGAGGGAGTCGGTGTACATGCGCGAGAGGGTCCGCACGGTCTCGAAGCCCTCGGGCCGAAGCCCCTGCGCGTGGAGGATGGCCGCGCCGAGGAGGTAGAAGGCCACCGTCATGAAGGTGTAGACGAGCATGGAGAGGAAGGCGTCCCAATACATCACCCGGATCCAGCCCCTCGCGCGGAGGGTCCACTCGGGCGTGTCCTCGCGCGGCCCGGTGCGGGCGGCGTAGCCTTTCTCCAGCAGCCAGTAGTTGTAGGCCATGATCTCGTCGCCCCCTACCCCGGTGATGCCGAAGGCCGCGATGGCCACTCCGACAACCGCGACAGGGATGCCGTTCCAGAAGGAGAGCCCCTCGACGATCTGCTCCCGCGTCATCGCGAACTCGGTGAACTGCACCCCGGCGACGCAGGCGAAGGTGAAGAGGGCGAAGGCCCCGACCATGAGGAGCGAAAGCTTCTCGATGAACCGGTATTTCCCCCGGAAAATCATCAACGAGACGGTCGGCGCGGCGAGGCAGACCCAGACCCAGACCGGCACGGCGGGAAAGAGCAGGTTCAGGATCAGGCCCACCCCGCCGATGATGCCGCCGACTTGGAGCGGCTTGATCGTCATCATCAGCAGCCAGAGCCAAGTGGCCCAGTTCCCCTTCCCCAATTTCGGACCAGGAAGCTGGTTCAGCGCCTCGAAAGTCGTCTCGCCCGAGTGGATCGCGTGCTTCCCGAATTCGAGCTGCACGAAGACCTTGACGAGGCAGCTCGCGATGATGACCCACATCGCGACGAAGCCCGCTTCCGCCCCCAGCGCGGTCGTGGCGATAAGCTCGCCCGAGCCGACGATGGAGGCGGTGAGGATGAAGCCCGGCCCCAGATAGCGGAGCATCCCCCCAAAGGACCGGGGAGGGTCTGCGATCATGGACCCGTCGTTGGCCATGGGCGGGCGGGGCGGCGGGACGCCGCCCCGGTGAAAGGTGAAAAGTGAACGGTCGGCTGGTGAGCCGTTTCACTGCGCGGGCTTCGCCGCGTTCGCCGGATCGGTGATCTGCGGCCAGTCGTCGGTGCGGAAGGGGATCACGGGCAAGCCATTGCGGCCCCGCAGGTTCGCGACCGGGTTGTCGGCCCAAGCGTAGCGGACCGCGACGGGATTGGCCACGGCGGAGCTGGAGACTTCGACCTTGTCGGGGGCGACGACCATTCCGGTGGCCCAATGCCAGACCTTGTCCTCTCCCGCCACGGCGAAGCCGGCGACCGCCTCCGTGTCGAAGGCGTAGAGGCCGCCCGAACCGGCGTTTTCAAACGTGAGAATGGCTTTTCCTCCATTGACTTCCAGCGACTTGTGGCTGGGGCTGAGATATTCGACTTGGGACTGGCCATAGTCGCGGGCGAGAGCGAGACGAGCGAGGCGCTTGGCGACATTCTGCTTGTCGCGGGGATGGATGTCGCGGCCCTCGCCAAGGTCGTAGATCACGGCCTGCCCGGTGTTCGGCAGGGCGAGGGTGTTGGTCTGCGCCTCGCGCAACTCGGCCCAGTCGGACTCGCCGGGTTCCGGCTTCTCCGCCTTGAAGTCGGCAAGCTGCACCCAGTAGAAGGGAAAGTCGCCGATGCTCCAAGCTTTGCGCCACTCCGAGATCATGAGACCGAAAAGGTCGTCGTACTGGTAGGCGCGACCGGCATTCGATTCGCCTTGATACCAGATCGCCCCGCGAATGCCGTAGCCGATGGTGGGATGGAGCATGCCGGCCCAGATGTTGCCGGGGCGGGCGTTGCCCGTGAGCAGATTGCTGGGTTGGCGCGGCGCGGGCTTCCCGGCGGCCTTGGCCTCCTCGGCTTTGACCTTCCAATCGGCCATCGCCTTCTCGTGGTCGTAGGTCGCCTCGATCTTCTTCCAGTTCTCCATCACCGAGGCGAAGCGGGTGTCGGCCTCCATCGTCTCGCGGGACACCCAAGCCTCGGCGGCGGACCCGCCCCAGGCGTTGTCGATCAGGCCGATGGGGACGTCGAGGGTCTGGTGGAGCTGGCGCCCGAAGAAATAGCCGACGCCGGAGAAGTCGCCGACGGTCTCGGGGGTGCAGGGATCCCACTGCCCCTTGAAGTCGTCTTGCTTCTCCTGGGTGCCGACCAAGGGCACGGTGATGAGGCGGATATTGGGATAGTTCGCCGTGGCGATCTCCAGATCGGGATCGTCGGACTGCTTCACCGACCACTGCATGTTCGACTGGCCCGAGCAGATCCAGACCTCGCCGACGAGGATGTCGGAGAGGGTCAGAGTCTCGTCCTTCGAGGAGATCGTCATGCTCAGGGCCTCGCGGGACACCGGGAGAGGAGTCAGCGCCACCTTCCATTTGCCGTCCTCCCCGGCTTTCGCCTGGTGCGTCTGTCCGGCGATGGCCACGGTCACGTCCGCGCCCGGATCGGCCCAGCCCCAGATCGGGTTGGCGAGGTCGCGCTGCAGGACCATGTGGTCACCGATGATGGCGGGGAGTTTCAACCCGGCTTGCAGCCCGGTCGCCGCGAAGGCGGAAAGGAGGAATGTCAGGAACAAGGGATTTCGTTTCATCGGCACGGGTTGTAGCGAAATCCGGGCGGAGGCGCAACCGCTTTTCTTCGCGGATTCGCGGGGGCGTCCCCCAATGTGGAACCCTCCATCGGACCGCCACCGTTAAACGGGTTTGACAGTCGCCGGAAACAAAGCAGGGTTTCAACCATGAGGATCTTGCTTCTGGTCGCCCTGCTTCTCGCCCCGTCGATCACTTGGGCTCACCTTGAGGCGTCGCTCGAGGAATGCGAGGCGAAATACGGGGCCACGCAGGGAGGACAGGATGGCACCTACGTCTTCTTTGTGGGCGAGCTGGTCTACGTCTGCGAATTCAATCAGGCGAACGGGCGGTGCAAGGCGATGACCGTTGCCACCAAAATCAAGCTGCCTCTGACCAACGCCGAGGTCGCGGCGATTCTGAAAGACAATCCCGGCGAAGGCGAATGGACTCCCGAGGGCGGGAGCACTTCGCGATGGAAGCATTCCGCAGGCAAGTGGGTCGCTGCCGTGGTCAACGGCAACTTGGTGATCCAGCGGGAATTCCGATAGGACTTGCCTCAGCCGGACGTCCGCAAGGCCGCGAGCACCAGATCGACGTGCTCGGCAGGCTTTACCTTCGGGAAAACGGCCTTCACCACCCCTTTCTCGTCCAGCACGAAGGTGCTGCGCTCGGTACCCAGGTAGGTCCGGCCATAGAGCGACTTCTCCACCCAGACGCCGTAGGCCGTGGCCATGGTCTTCTCCTCGTCGCTGAGCAGGGGGAAGGGCAATCCGTATTTCTCGATGAACTTCGCGTGCCGACGGACCGGATCGACGCTGATGCCGAAGACCTTCGCCTTCCTCGAAAGCTCGCCCCAAGCGTCGCGGATGCCGCAGGCCTGTGTCGTGCAGCCGGGGGTGTCGTCCTTCGGGTAGAAGTAGAGGACGACTTTCGACCCTTTCAAGTCGGCCAGCTTCACCCGGTCGCCCGGCGCGGAGCCGCCCCCGACCACGGGAAGGTCGAAGTCCGGGGCTTTCTTTCCGATGGCGGGAGGACTGGGCATGGATGGGTATCGTGGGGTTTGGCGCGGCTTTCGTCAAATGCTGCGTCCATCGATTCGGTGGGGTTCGAGTTTTAGGAGGTCGCTCTCTCCATACTCCTACTCTTACCTCCTTACTCTTACTCCTGCGGGCAAGGATCAAGCGGCCTTGCCTATGATGCATGGGGAGGAGTAAGAGTAAGGAGGTAAGAGTAGGAGTAGAAGGGCACCACCCCAATTTCCCCTTTCCACCCTCCCTCCCCTCCCCTATCGTCCGGCATTCCCTCTCCTGCCCCCATGCCCGACTCTCCCGCCCTCCAAGAAGACGACGTCGCCGCCATCGACCATCTCCGCAAAGCCTACGCCGACCTCCGCACGGAGCTCGCCCAAGTCATCGTCGGGCAGGAGGCGGTCGTCGAACAACTCGCCATCTGCCTCTTCGCCCGCGGCCACGCCCTTCTCATGGGCGTGCCGGGCCTCGCCAAGACCCTTCTCGTCTCCCGCCTCGCCGAGACCCTCTCGCTGAGCTTCAGCCGCATCCAGTTCACCCCCGACCTGATGCCCATGGACATCACCGGGACCGAGATCCTCCAAGACGACGGCTCGGGCCGACGCAACTTCGAATTCGCGAAAGGACCCGTCTTCGCCAACATCGTCCTCGCCGACGAAATCAACCGCGCCCCCTCGAAAACGCAGGCCGCCATGCTCGAGGCGATGCAGGAGCATCGCGTCACCGTCGCGGGCCACAGCTTCGACCTGCACCCGCCCTTCTTCGTCCTCGCGACCCAGAACCCCATCGAGCAGGAGGGCACCTATCCCTTGCCCGAGGCGCAACTCGACCGCTTCATGTTCATGGTCGGCGTGGACTACCCCTCGCGCGAGGAGGAGATCGCCATCGCCCGCACCACCACCGGAGAGACCCCGCCGAGGCTGAAGCCCGTTCTCGATGGCGAAGAGGTCATCCGCTTCCAGAAGCTCGTCCGCCGCGTCCCCGTGCCCGATCACATCTACGAACTCGCCGTCGACCTCGTGCGCCGCACCCGGCCCGAGGAGGGCGAGGCGCCCGGCTGGCTCAAACCCCTCATCGGCTGGGGCGCCGGGCCTCGCGCCGTGCAATACCTGATCCTCGGCGCCCGCGCCCGCGCCGCCCTCCACGGCAGCTACATGGTGCGGCAGGAGGATCTCGTCGCCGTCGCCGCGCCCGTCCTGCGCCACCGCCTCATCAAGACCTTCACGGCCCAGTCCGAAGGCGTCACCGCCCGCTCCGTCATCGCCCGGTTGATCGAGGAGCTGACGACATGACAAAATCCGAAGCTCGAAATCCGAAGCCCGACTGCCACCCGTGACTCGCGACCCGTGACCCGTGACTCCAAACGCGATTTCCTCGACCCGGCGGTGCTCGGCAAGCTCCTCGCCCTCGAGCTGAACGCCCGCCATCCCATGGTCGGCAGCGTCGCGGGCCGCCACCGCAGCCCCGTGCGCGGTTCGGCCCTCGAGTTCGCCCAATATCGAAAATACGTCCCCGGCGACGACACCCGCCGCCTCGACTGGCGCACCTGGGGCCGCACCGACCGCTACTACATCAAGGAGTTCGAAGCCGACACGAACCTGCGCCTCTGCCTCCTCCTCGACACGAGCGGCTCGATGGGCTACGGCGAACCCGGCGAGACCCGTCTCGACTACGCCCGCCGCCTCGCCGGCACCCTCGCCTACCTCGCCGCGCAGCAGGGCGACGCCATCGGGCTCTACAGCGGCGCGACCGGCTTCGACCAGGAGACCCCGCCCCGCCGCGGACCGCGCCATCTCGGCCTCGTCCTCGACCAGATCGCGGACTTGAAGGCCGACGGCGAAAGCGGACTCGTCAAAGCCATCCACGAGGTCGCCGAGAAAATCCGCCAGCGCGCCCTCGTCGTCATCGTCTCGGACCTCCTCTTCCCTCCCGAACCGTTGCGCGAGGCCCTCCAGCACCTCCGCTTCCGCAAGCACGACGTCTCCCTCTTCCACCTCCTCGACCGGCAGGAGATCGAATTCCAGTTCGACCGCCCCACCCGCTTCCTCGACTTGGAGGGCGGCCCCTCCCTCCTCGCCGACCCGACCCTGATCCAGCGCCGCTACCGCGAGGCCGCCCGGCAATACCTCGCCACCCTCGACGACATCGTGAACCATTCCGTCGTCGACTACCACCGCGTCTTCCTCGACGAAGCCTACGACCAGGTCCTCGCCCGCTTCCTCCTCGGACGGAATCCGAAGACCTTCTCCCGCACCGCGCGATGAGCTTCCTCCAGCCCATCCTCCTCGTCGGGCTGCCCCTGGCCCTGCTGCCGGTGATCATCCACCTCATCAACCAGCACCGCCACCGCACCGTGCGCTGGGCCGCGATGATGTTCCTCCTCGACGCGAAGAAGATGACCAAGGGCCTCGCCCGCCTTCGCCAGATCCTCATCCTCGCGATGCGCGTCCTCGCCGTCGCCGCCCTCGTCTTCGCCGCGAGCCGTCCCCTCGCGGGCGGCTGGATCGGGCTCGCGGGCGGAAAGGCCGACACCCTCCTCGTCCTCCTCGACCGCTCCGCGAGCATGGAGCAGCACAATCTCGAGACCGGCGAGTCGAAGCGCTCCGCCGCTCTCGACCGCATCGCCGGACTCATCGAGACGACGGGACATCGCGGCGAGATCGTCCTCATCGACAGCGCCACCCTCGCGCCGACGCCCTTGACCAGCGCCCAAGCCCTGCGCGACCTGCCCGCGACCGCGCCGACCGCGACCGCCGCCGACATTCCCGCGCTGCTGCGCAAGGCTATCGACTGGCTCGACACCCGCGGGGCCGGACGCGCCGACCTCTGGCTCGCCTCCGACCTGCGCCAACCCGACTGGAACCCCGGCTCGGGCGAATGGGAATCCCTGCGCGCCGACCTCGCCGCGAGGGAGACGGCGCGACTCTTCCTCCTCGCCTTTCCCGGGACCGAGGCCGACAACGCCTCCATCGCCGTGCGCGAGGTGAAACGACGCCGTTCCTCCGAAGGCCCCGGCCTCGTCATGGATCTCGTCATCCGCCGCCACGGCCCCGAGGTCGAAGGCACCGAGGCCGTCGTCCCCGTCGAGATCACCGTCAACGGCACCCGCACCGCGGAGCAGTTCACCGTTTCCGGCGGCGAACTCGTCCTCCTCGGCCATCCCCTCGCCCTCGGACCCGGCAACGAACGCGGCTGGGGCCGCCTCGACCTGCCCGCCGACGACAATCCCGCCGACAACAGCGCCTTCTTCGTGTTCGACGAACCCGCCTCGCGCCAAACCGTCGTCCTCAGCGACGACACCCTCGCCGCCGAGGCCATCCGCGCCGCCGCCGCCGCCGCGACCGAAGCGGGCGTCCGCTACGAGGCCATCGTCCTCGGCACCGCCTCGGCCGCGCAGATCCCCTGGGAGGAGACCGCCCTGCTCTTCTGGCACGCCCCCCTGCCCGCGCCGGACAGCGTCGAAGCCACCCTGCTGCGCCAGCACGTCGTCGCCGGGCGCAGCCTCGTCCTCCTCCCCCCGCCCGACGAAGGCGGCGGCGAACTCTTCGGCGTGCGATGGGGCGAATGGATCGAAGGAAGCGGCGACGACGCCCTCCCCGTCGATTGGTGGCGCACCGAGACCGGGCTGCTCGCCAACACCCGCAACGGTGCGCCCTTGCCCGTGGCCGAGCTCGGCATCTTCCGCGCCCGGAACTTCGAGGGCGGCACCCTGCCCCTCTTGAGATTGAAGGACGACCATGTCCTCGTCGCCCGCGCCATCCCCGAGAGCGCGGCGGGCGCGGACGACAGCGCCTCCGGCCCCATCCACATCTGGGGCACCCTGCCGAGGGCCGACCATTCCAACCTCGCCACCGAAGGCGTCGTCTTCTTCGCCATGACCCACCGAGCCCTCGAAGCCGGTGCCGCCGCCGTCTCCCGCGCCCGCTCCCTCGAAGTGGGCACAGGAGTGTTGTCAGGATTCCCCGGAGCACGCCCCCTCGACGAAGCCGCGACCGATTCCAGCGGACTCTCCGCCGGCGCTTGGGAAATCGGCAACGACGAGGCCAGCCGCCGCCTGCTCGCCCTGAACCGCCCCGAACGCGAAGACGACCCGCGCGTCCTGAATCCCGAAGCCCTCGAAGCCCTCCTCGCCGGAGTCGACTACCGCCGCATCGACGACGCCGTCGGCAGCGGCTCCTCCCTCGCCTCCGAAGTCTGGCGTCTCTTCCTCGTCGCCATGGCCCTCGCCCTCCTCGTCGAAGCCATCCTCTGCCTCCCCCCAAAACCGGACGAAGAACCGCAACCCAACCCTGTCAGGTCCGGGACTTGACCCTGTCATGCGCACCAAAATGAACGCCTCCCCAACCCACCGACCGGCCTCACTGAGGCCGGCTACAGGCGTTGCCGCGCCCTCCTGTAGCCGAGGTCATCGACCTCGGCCGCCCAAACCCGCACCCATGACCCGTGACTTCTGACCCGTGACCCTCTCCGACAGCGAACTGACCTTCTCCTCGACCCCGACGACGATCGTCTTCGGGGTCGCCGTGCTCCTCGTCACGGCGGTCTTCTCCTTCCTCATCTGGAAACGCAGCCGTTTCTCCCTGTCGAGCGGACTGCTCGAAACCCTGCGTCTCCTCGCCGTCGCCGCCGTCACCCTGACCCTGAACCAGCCCGAATGGCGCGAGACCTACCGGCCCGACCGCAAGCCCGTCCTCGCCGTGCTCCACGACGCCTCCGGCAGCATGAAGACCGAGGACGTGCCCGTCGCCGAACCCGCAGGCTCGCCCCCCCGCTCCCGTGCGAGCCTCGCCGCCGAACTGAGCGCTCCCGAAGTCTGGACTCCACTCGCGGGACAATTCGAGATCGTGACCGAGCCCTTCCCCGGCCCCGAGGCGGACGCCGCCGGCACCGACCTCGGTGGCGCCCTCGCCGGATTGCTCGACCGCCACCCCCAACTCGCCGCCGTCGTCCTCGTCTCCGACGGCGACTGGAACACCGGCGATCCCCCCTCCCGCGCCGCGACGCGCTACCGCATGGCCGGGATTCCCGTCTTCGCCGTGCCCGCGGGCAGCGAGACGCGCCTGCCCGACCTCGCCGTGACCGCCTTCGACGCGCCCACCTTCGGACTCGTCGGCAAGCCCGTGCGCCTGCCCTTCACCCTCACCAGCGCCCTGCCCCGCAACCACCCCGCCACCCTCGAAATCCGCACCAGCGAAGGCGAAACCCTCACCGGCGAGGTCGTCCTGCCCGCGATGGGCCGCCTTCAAGAGACCCTCCTCTGGACCCCCAAGGCCGAAGGCGACTACGAACTGACCCTGACCCTGCCGCCCGCCGAGGAGGAGCGCGACACCTCCAACAACTCCCTCACCGCCCCCATCGCCATCCGCAAGGAGCAGCTCAAAGTCCTCCTCATCGAGTCCTACCCCCGCTGGGAATACCGCTACCTCCGCAACGCCCTCGAACGCGATCCCGGCGTCGAGGTGCGCTGCCTCCTCTTCCACCCCGAGGGTCACGGAGTCGGCGGAGGCCCCGGCTACCTCGACGCCTTCCCCGAACCCGACGCCCTCTCCTCCTTCGACGTGATCGTCCTCGGCGATGTCGGCGTGGCCGAGGGCCAGCTCGGCCTCGATCAGGTCACGGCCTTGAAACAGCAAGTCGCGGCGCAGGCCGCGGGGCTCGTCCTCATGCCCGGCTTCCGAGGCCACCAGATCACCCTGCTCGACACCGTGCTCGGCGACCTCTTCCCCGTGCAGCTCGACACCGCCCAGCCGCGCGGCTGGGGCTCGGCCACGCCGGGACAGTTCGAGCTGACCGAACTCGGCGCCCGCAGCCTCCTCACCCGTCTCGAAGACACCGAGAACGCCAACGCCAACGTCTGGTCCTCCCTCCCCGGCTTCCAGTGGTATGCCGGCGTCGTGCGGGCCAAGGCCGGGTCCGAAGTGCTCGCGACCCACAGTTCCGAGACCAACCGCCACGGACGCATCCCCCTCATCGCCACCAAGACCTACGGCACCGGGAAGATCCTCTTCATGGGCACCGACGGGGCTTGGCGCTGGCGCAAGGGGGTCGAGGACAAATACCACTACCGCTTCTGGGGCCAAGTCGCCCGCTGGATGGCCTACCAGCGCAACATGGCCAGCGACGAGCGCATGAGGCTCTTCTACTCCCCCGACCGGCCTCGCAGCGGCGACACCCTCACCCTGAACGCGAACGTCATGAGCGTCGGCGGCGAGCCGCTCCAATCCGCCACCGTCATCGTGCAGATCGCCGCGCCCTCGGGCCGGATCGAGACCGTGCGCCTCCAGCCCGGTGGCGAGGAGCAATGGGGCCTCTTCACCGGCACCTTCACCCCCGCCGAACCCGGCGAGCACCGCCTTTCCATGACTTGCGCCGAGAACGGCGGCACCCTCGACACCGCCCTCACCGTGCAAGGCACGACCCTCGAACGCGTCGGCGAACCCGCCCGCCACGACGTGCTCGACGAGATCGCCCGTCTCACCCGCGGCGAATTGCTCGCCACCCTCGATCCCGCGCAGATCCGCGAGCGCGTCGCCGCCCTGCCCGAACCCGATCCGGTCGAGCGCCGCCTCCGCCTCTGGGCGCATCCCGCGTGGATCGGGACCATCGTGGCCTTGCTCGCGATGTTCTGGATCGGGCGGAAGATGGCCGGGGCGGTGTGAATCCGCCGACGCGAAACACTTGCGCCGTGACGGTATCCCGCGATACCTTTCCTCAAATTCCCCTTACTCCCCATGAGAGCGCTCCTTCTTCTCTCCTTCGCCCTGTTCCTCACCTCCTGCGCCACCAACTCTGAGCGGCGCATCCAGAGAAACCCCGAACTCTACGCCTCCCTCTCGAAACGCGACAAGGATCTCGTCCAGCGCGGGGCGGTCGCCGAGGGCATGTCCCGCGACGCCGTCTTCCTCGCTTGGGGACGGCCCGGCCGGGTCATGAGCGGAAGCCGCAGCGGGCGCGGACGCGAACGCTGGGCCTACTTCAGCACCGCCCCGGTCAGCAATATCTCCGTCGGCTACGGCTACGGAGGCTACGGGCCGCATCCCTTCTATTCCCGCTTCGGCGTCCATCCGCTCTACGGCTATGGCTACGGACCGGGCTGGGGCTACGGCAGCGGGGTCGATTTCGTCCCCGTGATCGACCGCACCGTCGAATTCGAGAACGGCAAGGTCGTCGCGTGGGAACGGCTCCGCTGACTCCCATGGAGGATCTCTTCGGCCATCGCATCAGCTACCTGCGCGTCTCCATCACGGATCGCTGCAACGAGCGTTGCGAATACTGCATGCCGCAGACCGATCTGGACTGGCTCCCGAAATCCGAAGTGCTCAGCTACGAGGAGATCCTGCGCGTCGTCCGCGTCGGGGCCGGACTCGGCATCTCGAACATCCGCGTCACCGGAGGCGAACCGCTGACCCGCCGCGACGTGGTCTGGTTTTTCGAGCAGCTCTCGCGCATCCCCGGTCTCCGCGACCTCGGTCTCTCCACCAACGGCACCCTCCTCGCCCGCCCCCTGCCGGACGGGCGCACCACCGCCCGCGCCCTGCGGGACGCGGGAGCGAGCAACGTCAACGTCTCCCTCGACACCCTCGACCGCGCCGTCTACGCGAAGACGACGGGCCGCGACCTGCTTCCCGACGCCATCGCCGGGATCGAAGCCGCCCGCGAGGCGGGCTTCGGGCGGATCAAGCTGAACACCGTGCTGATGCGCCACCGCAACGAGCACGAACTGTGGGATCTCGCGGCCTTCGCGCAGGAACGCGGGCTGCTCCTGCGCTTCATCGAACTGATGCCGGTGAGCACCTCCGAAGTCCTCACCGAAGACAACTTCCTCTCCGTCGGCGAGGCGAAGCGGATTCTCGAATTCCGCCTCGGCAAGCTCCTCCCCCGCCCTGACATCCGCACCAACGGCCCCGCCTCCTACTACGAGGTCGCGGCGACCGGGCAGATCCTCGGCTTCATCGGGGCGATGACGAACCTCCATTTCTGCGAGACCTGCAACAAGCTCCGCCTCACCTGCGAGGGCAAGCTGCGCCCCTGCCTCGGGAGCCATCTCGAATTCGACCTCCGCGCCGTCCTCCGCGACCCGGCCATGGACGACGCCGACCTCGCCCGCTTCTTCCGGGAGGTCGTCGCCAGCAAACCGGAGAAACACGACTTCCGCGAGAACTACCAGCCAAGGCGGCGCATGGTCGCGATCGGGGGGTGAGAGGGCTTGGTTTCGGCCTTCCTTGAATCCCCCACTCACTCCCTCTCCACCACCACCTCGACCTCGGCGCGGATCTGGTGCTTCTGCGCCGACGCCAGGACGAGGCTGCGGATCGCGCCGACCGTCTTGCCGCCGCGCCCGATGACGCGACCGCTGTCCTCGGGGTGGAGGAAGACGCGGTAGCAATGCACCCCCTCGCGCTCCTCGTGATCGATCTCCACCGCCTCGGGATGCTCGGCGAGGCCGCCGACGACGTAATCAAGGAATTCGTGGATGGCGAGGACGGGTTCCATGTCGGGATCGGGGGTTCGTGGCACGAAAAAAGGGGACATGCCCGACGGCATTCCCCTTCCTTTGATACCGCCCGAGGCGGCGTCCGTCACGAAAAAACGATCAGGCGGAGGCCTGACGCGCTTTTTTGATGAGGCTGCGGACCGTCTCGGAGGGCTGCGCGCCCTTGCCGATCCATGCGTCGGCCTTGCCCAAGTCGATGTTGAAATTCGTCTTGTCCTGGAGCGGGTCGTAGGTGCCGATCTGCTCGATGAAGGCCCCTTCGCGGCGCGAACGTTGGTCCGCCACGACGATGCGGTAGTAGGGGCGGTTCTTCGTGCCCTCGCGTCTCAGTCTGATTTTAACCATAACCCGTGCTTGATTCTTGAGTGGGGAACCCGCCTTCTTTCGGCGGGAAAGGAACTGGATACTTTGGAATCGGAAAAAATCAAACGCTAGTTTTCCAGGAATTCTCCGGATTCAGAGGCCAGCGTCACGGCCCCTCCAGAAGCCAGCCCACGAGATCGCGGAACTCGTCGGCTTTCAGAAGCTCGCCGAAATTCGGAGGCATCAGCGACAGGGCCGAATCCTCGCGCGAGGCGATCTCGCTCCGCAAGACCCGGTGCGGCTGCCCCGCCACGTCGAGGAGCGTGAGGACTTCCCCTCCCTCGTTCGCCACGAAGCCGCCGAGGACGACGCCGTCCGTCTTCTCGATCCTCGTCAGCCGGAAGTGCGCGTCCACGTTGCGGTTCGGATCGAGGGTGTCCTCGGCGAGACGGGCCAGCCCGCGCGAGCCGATCCCGTCGAGCTGCGGGCCGATGAGGCCGCCTTCGCCCCCGATACGGTGGCAGACGGCGCAATGGGTCGCGAACAGGGCTTTGCCTCGTCCCACATCGACCGCCGCCGGGTCGTAGGCGGCGACGCGTTCCGCGACGAGGCGGGCGAGGCGTTCGCGCTCCGCAGGCGGGAGGTCGAGCGGCGGAGCAGGCGGAGGCGGGGGCAGGTAGGGAGCGAGCCGATCGCGCAAGCCGACAGGGGCCGTGGTCGCGAGGAGGCGGGCGAAGCGTCGCAGCATCTCCTCCTCCCGCACGCCACGGGCGAAATCCGCCAAGGGCAGCTCGACTCCCTCGACCGCACCGAGAGCGAGCCAAGCGTAGGCGGAGCCTCCGTCGCCATCGACTATCTCAAGGCGCACCTCCCGCCCGGCGATCTCGGGAAAACGCCATTCGACGAGCACCGCTTGATCCTTTCGCGGCGGCAGGGCGAGGGCCAACTCGCGCCCGTCGGCGGCATCGACGAGAAGGACGAAATTCTTCCCGTTCGCCTCCTCGCCGGGGAAGCCGAGATGCCCGCAGAGCCGGAAGGCGAGGCGCTCCGGCATGGCGAAGGCGCGGGAGACGAGCCGGCCGGTGTGCTGCTCGGCCCCTTTCCTGCCGCGAACCAAGCTGGAAAGGACTTCGACGGATTCGCCCCCGTCCGTCTCCCTCATCTGCGCCCCCCAGCCGCTGGGCTCGCCCGTCTCGACTCGCCAGACGGGATCGCCAGCGCTTTCTCGGCGTTCCAGAAGCTCCGTCGCGAAGGCCGTCGCCTTTTCGTGGATGCCCGCCTCGCGGATCACGCCATGCCGCGCCTCGAAGGCCTCCACGACCGTGAGGAAGACGAAAGCTTCCACGGCCCTCAGGGAGGGCGAGCTTTCGCTTTCCACCGGCTCGCCTTCCAGCAAAGCGAGCACGGTCGCGACGTCGCCATGCAGGGCGATGTGGCGTCGGCGGAGATCGGGGAAGTCCGGCGGCAGCCCTTCGGAGCCGCGGAACCCGAGCAGCCAGTCCGCCGCTTCGGCGGTCGGCACGGCGAGAGCGACCGAGGCGATCTCCGCGTCCGCATCGTCCAGCGAGGACCAGGCCCCCGGCAGCGAAAGGCAGGCCCGCAGGGCGATCCGCAGCGCGTGGCGCAGGTGGCTGTCCTCCGGCGGCGTCTCCCCGAGCGCCCGCCGCAGCGGCGCGATGGCTTGGATCGAAGGCTGGTCCAGCAAAGCCACCGCCGCGCCGCGCCGCGCCCAAGGCGAGGGATCGGCCAGAGCCGCCACCGGATCGGACGGGGGAGTCGGCGGCTCGAAGGGCTCCGTCTCGGGACGCGGCCCGGTTTTCACCACCCGCCAGATGCGCCCCCGCTCCCGGTCGCGGCCCGGATGGTCGAGCGGCACCTCGTAGTGGCCGATGATGCGGTTGTAGAAATCGGCGATGTAGAGCGCCCCGTCCGGCGCGAGGGCGAGATCGACGGGGCGGAACCACGGGTCGCCGCTGACGACGAAATCCGCCTTCTCCTCCGCGCGAGGCGTCGTGCCGGTGAAATGGACGCGGTCGAGGTTCACCCGCGAGGTCACCGGATTGCCGATGAGGACGTGGTCGTCCCATTCCCCTCCCCATCGCCCGCGATCCACATAGACGATCCCCGCGATGCCCGTCGAGCCGTGGCTGTGCTCGATCATCGCCGGGCCGAAGCCCAGCCCATCGTGAGGCTTGCCGAAGCTCGGGTAGTGCGCCCCGCGCAGGAGCTGGTAGACCGGGGCGCTGTGGCAGTCGGCGCTGTAGAGGTTCCCCCTCCGGTCGAAGGTGAGGCCGAAAGGGTTCACCTGCCCCCGCGACCAGACCTCGACCCTCGACCCGTCGGGACGGAAGCGGAAGACGTTGCCCGAATGCAGCTCGACCTCGCTCCCGTCCTTCGCCCGAAGACGGCTCGTGTTGTTGAACCCGTGCGTCGCGTAGACCCATCCGTCCGCCCCGAGCCGGAGGCTGGAGACCATGCCGTGCGTGTCCTTCTCGTAGCCGAGCGGCCCGAAGAGCACCTCGCGATGGTCCGCCCTGCCGTCGCCGTCCGTGTCGGCGAAATACCAGAGGTTCGGGATGCTCCACGCGATGCAGCCGTCGGCGTGTTCGGGCCGGTGCCAAGGCAGGACTCCGGTGGGGATGTTCAGCCCGTCGGCGAAATCGGTCGCTTTGTCGGCCCGCCCGTCGCCATCCGTGTCCTCCAAGATCTTGATCGCATCGCGGCTCCCGCGCACCCGCGACCCCCGCTCGTCCTCCCATCGCTCCTTCTCCGCCGCGTAGGGATATTCGACCGTCGAGGAGACCCAAACCCGGCCCCGCCCGTCGATGGCGAGGTTGATCGGTTTGTTGACCATCGGCTCGGCCGCGAAGAGCTCGATCTCGAATCCCTCCGGCACCGACAGAGCGGCTTGCTCCGCCTCCGGGGCGAGCGCCTCCGTGTCGCGTACGAGGGTATCCTGAGCGAAGGCCGCCGCCCCGCCCAGCCAACACGCCAATCCGATGCCGATCCGTCTCATGGATGGCAGTGTGGCAAATCCAGAGCGTTTTGTCTCTCCCCTTTTCCAGCCATCGGCCCGGATCGACCCAGCTTCCGATTTCCCGAAAGAAGCGCTTTTCCAGTTGAATCGAACAAGGCCCATGCGCATCGTTACCTTATGAAATCCCTCATCCCTCCAGTTCTCTGCGCGCTCACCTGCCTCGCCGCAGCCTTGACCTTCGCCTCCTGCGCCTCGAAGGGCGGCGACGACGGCTACACCCCTCCGGCCAAGCTCTCCCCGGTCGATGCCACGACCCGGCTCCAGGACCAATACCGAAATTGGTGAAATTCTCGCGCCTTTCGCTTCCCATCGGCGCGAAGATTTGATATTCATGGTCCCGCAAGGGGGATCATGGAAAAGCACAGCATCGTCGAATCCGTCCTCGACAACCTCCCCGTGGCCGTCTTCGCCAAGGACGCCACGGACAGTTTCCGTTTCGTCCTCTGGAACAAGAAGCAGGAGGAGGTCACCACCCTGCGGGCCGGGAAGGCCATTGGGAAGAACGACTACGACCTCTTCTCGCAGGAGTCGGCGGACTACTTCCGCAGCGTCGACAAGGCGGTGATCCAGCGCGGCAGCCTCATGAAGGTGCCCGAGGAGATCATCGAGACGAAGAACGGGCGCGAGGTCCATCTCCGCACCGTCAAAATCCCCGTCCACGACGAGGAGACCGGACGGCTCCTCGTCGTCGGCATCAGCGAGGACATCACCGAGCAGGTGAAGTCGCGCGAACAGCTCGAACGGCTCAACCGCCACCTCGTGCAAGCGAACGAGGAACTCCAGCGGACCCAGCTCCAACTCATCCAAGCGGAGAAGCTGGAGTCCATCGGACGCCTCGCCGCCGGGGTCGCACACGAGGTCAAGAACCCCCTCGCCCTCCTCCTCCTCGGCGTCGACTACCTCTCCCAGGGCATCGACCCCGGCGACCCCAACGTCGCCACCATCCTGACCCAGATGCGCGACGCCGTGGACCGGGCCGACCGCATCGTGCGCGGCCTCGTCGATTTCTCCTCGCAGCGAGCCCTCACCCGCGAGGCGACCCAGCTCGACCGCGTCGTCGACGAGGTGCTCCTCCTCGTGAAGCACGAGCTGACCCGCTCCAATGTGAAGGTGAGCGTGCGCATCGAGAAGGATCTGCCCATCGTCTTCCTCGACATGTCGAAATTCGAGCAGGTCCTCATCAATCTCATTATCAACGCGGTCCACGCCATGTCCGGCGCGGAGTCGAAGCAGCTCAAAATCCGCGCCCGCGCCGAGACCCTCGAAGGGGTCGTGCGGAACGAGGGGGCGCGAACGCGCGAGCTCTTCCGCAGCGGCGACCGTGTCGTCGTCCTCGAAATCCTCGACAACGGCACCGGCATCGCCCCCGCCGACGCGGGGCGGCTCTTCGACCCCTTTTTCACGACCAAACCCACCGGGCTCGGCACCGGGCTCGGCCTCTCCGTGGCCCGGCGCATCGTCGAGCTGCACGGCGGCCTCCTCATCCTCGAAAACCGGGGCAAGGAGCCCGGTGCGGTGGCGAGGCTGCTCCTGCCCACCAAAATCGAAACAGGGAAGGTGCGCACCGTCGCCCAGCCTGGAAAAATCGACGAGCCTTCGAAAAAAGTTGACACCAAGACCAAAAAACTGGCACCCTAGAGACGAAGCGAAACCCACACCCATCCCCGAGCCATGGCCCGAAAAATCTTACTGGTCGACGACGAAGCGGGGTTCACCGAACTCCTCAAAATGAATCTGGAGCGGGCCGGAGGCTACGAGGTCCGCATCGAGAACGACTCGACCAAGGCGCTCGCCGCGGTGCGGTCCTTCATGCCCGACGCCATCCTCCTCGACGTGGTCATGCCCGGCATGGACGGCGGCGACGTGCAGGCGCAGTTGCAGGCCAATCCCCTCCTCGCCCGCATCCCCATCGTCATGCTCACCGCCCTCGTCGATTCCACGGAATTGTCGGAGGGCGCCGTGGCCCAAGCCGGATCGCAGATGGTGCTGCCGAAGCCCGTCAACCTCCCCCTGCTGCTGCGGGTGCTCGACGACATCCTCCCGGCGGAGACGGCGGCTTGAGCGGGTCCCGCCGACCGCCGACTCTTTTGCTTGTCCCCCGGCCCGGATTCCGCTAACGATCACGCGGCATCCAATGGTCTCCCTCTCCATCCGCGGGCTTGTGAAACGCTTCGGCGACCTCGTCGCCCTCGATCGGCTCGACCTCGACATCGCCGGGGGCGAGCTCTTCTTCCTCCTCGGCCCCTCCGGCTGCGGCAAGACGACCCTGCTCCGCGCCATCGCCGGATTCCACTTTCCCGACGAGGGTTCCATCCGCTTCGACGGCGAGGACGTCACCCGCGTGCCTCCCCACAAGCGAGACACGGGCATGATGTTCCAGAGCTACGCCCTCTGGCCGCACCTCAACGTCTTCCGCAACGTCGCCTTCGGCCTCGAAGAGCGCCGCGTGCCAAAGGCCGAACTCCGCGCCCGCGTCGAGGAGGCCCTCGCCATGGTCCGCATGGAGGGCCTCGGCACGCGCAAGATCCACCAGCTCTCCGGCGGCCAGCAGCAGCGCGTCGCCCTCGCCCGCGCCCTCGTCGTGCGCCCGCGCTGCCTCCTCCTCGACGAACCCCTCTCGAACCTCGACGCCAAACTGCGCATCGAGATGCGCGGCGAGATCCGGCGCATCTGCAAGGACTTCGGCCTCACCGCGGTCTACGTCACCCACGACCAGAAGGAGGCCCTCTCCATGGCCGACCGCATGGCCGTGCTCGACGCCGGACGCCTCGCCCAGGTCGGCACGCCCGAGGAACTCTACCGCCGTCCCGCCTCCGCCTTCGTCGCCGGGTTCGTCGGCGAAACGAACCTCGTCCCCGGCGTCCTCGTCGCCGTCTCCGGCGAGGACCACCTCGTCAGCACCCCCCTCGGCGAACTCGCCGGACGCGTCGTCGCGCCGGACTGGAAACCCGCCCCCGGCGAGTCCGTCCTCCTCTCCATCCGGCCCGAATGCCTCTCCCTCTCCCCCACCCCGCCGGAGCAAAACGCCATCGCCGGAACACTGGAGGAATCCGTCTACCTCGGCGAGATCGCCCAATACACCCTGCGCACCGAAGGGCACGACAAGCCCATCCACATCGCCGAACTGAATCCGAGGCGAGTCCTGCGCGACACGGGCGCGGTGTTCTACGCCGGCGCGAAGGCGGAGGATGTCGTGGTGCTGCCAGCAGGATGAGCCGATCGAAATGACGAACAGCGCCCAACCTCCCGAAGGATTCGCGGTGATTCGCGGCCATTTGCGATCATTCGCGTTGAATCCTTTTGGGGAACGCGAATGGCCGCGAATGGGGCGAATGGCCGCAAATCCAAACCGTTGCACCCTCCGTTGCTCCGTAGTTGGCTGAAGCCCCCACACCCACTTCCCGACCTTTCACTTTTTCCTTTTCACCTTTTACCGGGGCTGCGGCCCCGCTCCCATGTTGGCCCGCCTCCTCATCGTCGCAGCCCTCCTCGCCGCCGTTCTGGTAGCCCCCTTCGCCTTGCGCCCGAAGGAGGAGAAAATCCCCGCGAAAGCGGAGCGCCTCGTCATCATCACCCCGCACATCGAATCCATCCAATCCGAGTTCGCCCGTGCCTTCCGCGCCCACATGCGCGAGGCGCACGGGCGGGAAGTCCTCATCGACTGGCGGCAGCCCGGCGGCACTTCCGAGATCGCCCGCTTCCTCCGCTCCGAATACGCCACCCGTTTCGAAACGCTCTGGCGGGAAAAGAGCGGCCTGCCCTTCACCCTCGCCATCCGCGACGCCTCCACCAACCCGAAGCTGGACCCTGACAAAGACGCCATCCAAGAGGGGAAGACCTTCGACCCGACCCTCTTGAAGGACGCCCCGCCCGAGGCGCAGGCCGCCGCCGCAAGACGCCTTTTCCTCGAATCCGGGATCGGCTGCGGCATCGACCTCTTCTTCGGCGGCGGAGCCTTCGACTTCGAACGCCAAGCCGCCGCCGGACTGCTCGTCGCCCGCGACGCGAGCGGACGCTTCGGCCCCGGTGCGCTCGCCGAAGAGCATCCCGAATGGTTCTCCGACGCCGTCATGCCGCAGTCCTTCGGCGGCGAGCCCTATCGCGACGCCGGGTTCCGCTGGGTCGGGGCGGTCGTCTCGGCCTTCGGCATCTGCTACAACCGCGACGTTCTCTCCCGCCTCGGCATCGAGGAAGCGCCCGACGAATGGAGCGACCTCGAGGATCCCCGCTACCTCGGCCAGATCGCCCTCGCCGACCCCACCAAATCCGGCTCGACGACCAAGGCCTTCGAGATGCTCGTGCAGGAGCGCATCCAGACCCTCGCCCGCGAGCGCGGCCTGCCCGAGTCCGAAGCCGTCGCCGCCGGATGGAACGACGCCATGCGCCTCATCCTCCGCATCAGCGCGAACAGCCGCTATTTCACCGACTCCTCGGCCAAGGTGCCTCGCGACGTGGCCATGGGCGACGCCGCCGCGGGCATGTGCATCGACTTCTACGGACGCAGCTACAACGAGCTCCACCGCGACCCGGCCACGGGCGAATCGCGCATCAAGTTCGTCATGCCCGAAGGCGGCACCTCCATCGGGGCCGACCCCATCGGGATGCTGCGCGGAGCGCCGAACCCCGAGCTGGCCCACCGCTTCATCGAATTCGTCCTCTCGCCCGAGGGCCAAAAGCTATGGAACTACCGCCCCGGCGCTCCCGGAGGCCCCGTCCGCCACGCCCTGCGCCGCCCGCCCATCCGGCGTGACGTCTACACCGAAGCGAACTTCGCGCACATGACCGACCCCGGCTTCGACCCCTACCGCGCCGCCGCCGGGTTCACCTACCATCCCGAATGGACCGGCTCGCTCTTCACCGCCCTGCGCTTCGTCATCCGCGCCGCCTGCATGGACCCGCACGAGGAGCAGATCGTCGCTTGGGAGGCGCTGCTGGCGGCGGGCTTGCCGGACGAGGGTCTGGCGCGTTTCGAGGACGTTGCCCCGATCTCGTATGAAGCAGTCGTCAAGAACATCGCCCCAGCCCTGCGGAACAGCGACAAGGTCGCGCAAGTCCGGCTGGGGCGGGAGTTGGCGGAGGGGTTTCGCGAGCGGTATTTGCGGATTTCGGGGGAGTACGGGAGGCAGTGAACGCACGGTCGGAGAGGTTGCCTAGGCACCCTCACCCCTCACCGATCCCGCCAAAGAAGCGTCGACAAGCGTTGCCCCGGAAGCCTCACCTTTTCCTTTTCTTTCACCTCTTTGCCTGCAAATATCCGGAAGCCCGACACTCTCATCCCCCCTGCATCGCCCGCCGCAAGTCCGCCCATATGAATTCGCTAGGATGGATCATCGCCATCGTCTTCTTCGTCGTCACCATGATTCTGTTTGTCGGAACCGTTGCCCTCGTCACCAAGCTCTCAAGAAGAGGACGCCATCCGATCGGCAAGGATGTCAAGCTGCTACGACAACCCGGCGAAGGGCTGCGCGAACGCCTCGAGGTCATCGACGAGAGTTCTTTCGACGAAATCATCAAAGGGCTGGTCGTTCCATCCCTCGCCTTCCTCATTCCCCTGCTGGTTCTATACTGGCTCCCTGCCGGGCGTCATTTTTGGGCGGTGGTGGCATTGGCCGGGGTGGCCTACCTCTTTAGCGTCGGCTACCGCAGCTGGAGGCTTTGCCGACTGATCACGGAACGAAGGGCCTACAAATTGGGCCTCGTAGGCGAGCGGGCCGTCGCCGACTGTCTTGAACCTCTGAAGCAGAGGGGCTACTACGTGTTCCACGACGCCCCGGCGCAAGGGGCGAAAAAGGCGTTCAACCTCGATCACATCGTGGTGGGACCTACCGGCCTATTTTGCATTGAAACCAAGGCTCGTCGAAAAAACGCTGCCAAGGACGGCGGTGACGACTACAAGATCGGGTTCGACGGCGGAGCACTGACTTGGCCACGTGGGCGGGACGAAGCCCCCGTGCGTCAAGTCTTGGAAAACGCCAAATGGCTCCAGAATTGGATTCACCAGCGATTGGGGAGGAGGATCGAAGTGACTCCCATGATTACCATTCCGGGGTGGTACACCGACGAGACCCTCCGAGGCAATCTTCGCGTGCTGAGCCACAAACGATTGAGGTATTATATCCAGCAAGGCCCTCCGCTGGACGCCGAGAGCGTGAAACTGGTCACCCTCCAACTGGATTCCCTCTGCCGCGATGTCCCCTGCGAGAGTTGAACCATCCAGAGCTTACCCCCATTGCCAGTCCGCAGATATCGCGAGACTCTGCTGATGTTCGGTAAGCATCTCGACAACGGCGTTCCGGTGTTTCGCCCCTTCCCCCTTGCAATCCCGCCGATCCCGCGCTCCTTGCTCTGGCCGCTTCCTCCTCCCATGTCCCGCCCGCTCGCCCTCGCCATCTACGCGCTGACCGCGGCCTTTTTCGCGTGCTTCTTCGTCTATCCGATCTGGCACACGGTGCGCGAGGCCTTTGTCACGCCGGAGGGCGGGGTCACTTTCGCCTATGTGGAGGAGCTTTTCCGCAATCCCATCTACCTCGAAGGGTTCGCGAACTCCTTCTGGATGGGGCTCTTCTCCACGGTCCTCGCGATCCTCATCGCCCTGCCTCTCGCCCTCGCAAACCATGCGTGGAAGTTCCCCGGACGCGAGCTGCTGAACGCGCTTGTTCTTGTCCCGCTGATCCTGCCTCCCTTCGTCGGGGCGCTGGGCATCCGGCAGTTCCTCGGGCAGGCGGGGGTGCTGAACACCTTCCTCATCGAACTCGGGCTGATGGACGCCGCCGCTCCCTTCGACTGGCTCGGGGAAGGGCGGCTCGTGGGCATCGTCTTGATGATCGCCCTGCACCTCTATCCCATCGCCTACCTCAACCTCACCGCCGCCCTCGCCAACCTCGACCCGGCGCTGGAGGAGGCGGCGGAAAATCTCGGCTGCCACGGTTTTCGGCGCTTTGTCCGGGTGACCCTGCCGCTGATCACGCCGGGGCTCTTCGCCGGAGGCACGATCATCTTCATCTGGGCCTTCACGGAACTGGGCGTGCCGTTGGTCTTCGACTTCGACCGGGTCACTTCGGTGCAGATCTTCGAGGGGATCAAGGACCTCAGCGGCAACCCCTTCCCCTACGCCCTCGTCGTGGTGATGCTCGTGGCGACGACGCTGTTCTACCTCGCGGGGAAATGGTTCTTCGGACGCGACAGCTTTGCGGGTTCGGGCCGGGCCTCGACCGGGCGCCACCTGCGCCCCGCCTCGCCGGGGCGGGCGGCGCTCTGCGTTGGGATGTTCGCCTTCGTCACCGCCCTCGCCGTGCTGCCGCACCTCGGCGTCGTCCTCCTCTCGCTCTCGAACGACTGGTATGGCACGATCCTGCCCACGTCCCTGACCGGGCAGCACTACCTCGACGCCCTCGGTCATCCCCTGACCCTCTCCTCCATCGGGAACTCGCTGAAATACGCGGCCCTCGCCACGGGACTGGACCTGCTCCTCGGCATCGGGATCGCCTACGTCGTCGTGAGGACGAAACTGCCGGGACGCGAACTGCTCGACGCCATGGCCATGCTGCCGCTCGCAGTGCCAGGACTGGTCCTCGCCTTCGGCTACCTCGCGATGACGCGCGAGGGCCAGCCCTTCGCCTTCCTCGTCCACAGCGGCGATCCGCTGCTCATCCTCGTGATCGCCTACGGGGTGCGGCGGCTGCCCTACGTGGTGCGGTCGGCGGCGGCGGGCTTCCAGCAGACCAGCGTCAGCTTGGAGGAGGCGGCGCAGAATCTCGGCTGCCCGCCCCTGAAGGCGCTGCGGCGCATCACCCTGCCGCTGATCTCAGCAAACCTCATCGCGGGCGGATTGCTCGCCTTCTCCTTCGCGATGCTGGAGGTCTCCGACTCGCTCATCCTCGCGGAGCAACAGCAGCATTACCCGATCACGAAGGCGATCTACGCGCTCGTCACCTCGTTGGGCACGGGGCCGAACCTCGCCTCGGCCCTCGGGGTCTGGGCGATGGCCTTCCTGACGGTGACCATCGTGGGGGCGGGCCTGATCCTCGGGAAGAAACTCGGGGCGCTCTTCCGGGTGTAGGGGCACGGATGGAGAGGCGGAGGTGGATGACAAAATGGCAGGGGATAAAATTTTATTATTTACAATTTTCATAATTTCCATATATTTTCATCATTCCCTTTGTTTTCTGCCCCAAGCCTGATGAGCCGCCTTTTCCTCCTCGCACTGATCCCGCTCCTTCTCCCGTCCCTCGGGAGGGCGGACGAGGCCGTTCCGAACCGTGCCCCGATGGCGCATCCTTGGGACGCGAACGCTTGGGAGCCGGGCAGCGGAGCAGCCTTCTGGCGTCGGACGGCTCCGACCCGTGCCTCCCGAGGGAACAAGACCAATCTTCAAAAAGACGAGCGCACCGCCTCCCCCGCCATGCCCGCCCGTCCGGCAAAACCTTTTTCCAACAGACAGACCAGGAAGTGACCAGCTCGTGCGCCTTTGGCCGAGCCAGGACCGACGAAGCCCCCGCAGCGACCCTGCGGGGGCTTTTCGTTTCCATGGGCAGCTCTCCAAACCGAGCCGTAGCGAAGTTCGTGAACTTCGACGAAGGTCCGTTAAAACGCCGTTCGGGAGAAGTGCTCACGAACTTCTCTACCGTGTCTCGGGGCCGAGCCACAAATCACGCCGCCGCGTAGTCCCGCATCGCCGCGACGATGATGGAAACGCTCACCGCTCCCGCGTCGGGTTTGCCGAGGGAATTCTCGCCGAGCGTCTTCGCCCGGCCCATGGTCGCGATCATGCCCTCGCTCGCGTCGCGACCGGCGGCGGCCGCCTCGGCCACGGCGGCGAGAGCCTCGTCGAGGGGCAGAGTGGCGACCTCGGCGGCCTTGTCGGCGGCGGGAACCAAGGCATCGACCATGGTCTTGTCGCCCGGCTTCGCCCCGCCCCGCGCCATCACTTGGTCGGTGCCCTCACGGAGCAGCGCGGCCAGTTCCTTCGCGGTGAAGGCATCCCCCTCGCCCACGGCCTTGCCGCCGGAGCGGAAGAGCGTGCCGAAAATCGCGCCGGAGGCCCCGCCCATCGACGACATCATCGCCGTGCCCACGGCGACGAAGACCTTGCCCGCCGAGGGGAAGTCCTTGCCCGCAAGGGCCTCCTTCACCGCCGTCATGCCGCGCTCCATCCCCACACCGTGGTCGCCGTCGCCGAGGGCGCGGTCGGCGTCGGTGAGGATGGGTTCGGATTCGATGATCTTGTCGGCGGCCGCGAGCATCATGTCGCGGACTTCGGAGATGGTGAGAGAGGCTTTTCCCATGGTGGCGTTGGTGTTGCGGAGACTAAAGAGGGTCGAGTCGAGGATGCAACCCTGTTGAATGCGTCGGAAGCGAGCTTTCAGCCCCCGTAGCGGCCCTCCATCTTGCTGAAGCAGACCGACTGGCAGGGCATCTCCCAGTATTTCTTCAACTCCTCGTCCAAGCGGGTGATGGAGAAGGAGATGCCCGCCATCTCCTGGCAGGTGACGAGCGGCCCGACGATCACGTCGTGGACGCGGATGCCGCGCTCGACGAGGACAGCCTTGGCTTTGCGCAGGGCGATGAGGAGCTCCATCATCGTGGTCGCGCCGAGGGAGTTCACGAAGAGGAGAATCTCGTCGCCCGGAGCGAGGGCCGCGACCTCCTCGTCCTTTTCAAAATCGGCGAAGATCAGGTCGAGCATCTGCACGCTGAGATCGTCGGCGGTGGCCATGGGGATCTCGCCGACGCCGGGTTCGCCGTGGATGCCCATGCCGAGGCCGATCTTGTCCTCGTCGATGTCGAAGGTGGGCTTGCCCGTCGCGGGGATGGAGCCGGGGGACATGGAGACGCCGACGGATCGGGTCTGGAGCACGGCCTTTTTCGCCAAAGCCTCTAACTCGTCGAGGGACGCGGCGGACTGCGAGGCGGCCCCGGCGATCTTCACGATGGGGACGAGCCCGGCGATGCCGCGACGGTTCTTCTTCTCCGTCGGCGGGGCGGAGCAGACGTCGTCCCAGATCAGGATGGTGCGCACCTCGATGTCCTCGTCCGAGGCGAGCTCGGCCCCGAGGTCGAAATTCAGCACGTCCCCGGCGTAGTTGCCGTAGAGGTAGAGGACGCCTTTGCCCCGGTTCACCGCCTCGGTCGCCTCGAAGACGATATTCGGCGGCGGGGCCGCGAAGATGTCGCCGCAGGCCGCGCCGTCGGCGAGGTTGCGGCCGACGAGGCCGTGGTAGATCGGCTCGTGCCCGCTGCCGCCGCCGACGAGGAGGGCGACCTTGCCATCGGGGATGTCGTTCTTCACGATGGAACGGGTGCCGACGTGGCGGCATTCGCCGTTGTAGGCTTCGACGAGGCCCTCGACGAGTTCGTCGGCGACTTTCAGGGGGTTGTTGATCAGCTTTTTCATCGGGGGAAGGGAAAACCGGGGGTTCTGTTGTCTCAGAGATTGAGGGCGACGGCAAACGGAAAATGCCGGGGCCACGATTTTGCGGGACACAATCGGCGGAATCCGATACACTCCCCCCATGTCCACCGCCACTCGCGCCTTCCTGTCCCTGCTCGTGATCGCGACCTCGCTCCCGCTCCGGGCGCAACAGCAAAGCCTCGTCGCCGATCTCGACGTCTTCGTGACCTTGCCCGACGCCTACGAGCTCACTCCCGACGATCTGGAGAAGCGCTACGAGAAAGGCAACTGGAGCCGCAACCCCTACTTCGAATGGCTCACCGAAGACCGCTCCCGCGCCATCTTCCAGAAAAAGAACCACCGCAACCTGAAGGTCGATCTCACCCTGCTCAAGGGCACCGTCCCCGCCGAGGAGCTCATCGTCGATTTCAAGGACGGCAAGTTCCTCGGGGTGACGATCTCGATCTTCAACCGGGGCGACGGGGGTGCCATCGCCGTGGACGACTACGAAAAACGCTTCACCGCGATGGGCCGCCATCTCGGCGAGCAGCTCCAGGCCCGCCCCACCCAGCGCGCGGGGAAGCCGTCCCAAGGGCTCCTCACGGAAGGCTATTCGTGGATCTCGGCGCGCGGCAAAGCCCTGCTGGAGCGAAACGCCCCGGCGCAGGACAAGGTCGAGTTCCTCCGCATGCGCCTCGCCCGCCGCGATGCCGGGGGCGTCTACGAGGCTGCGATGCAGGCCCGCGCGGGAGCCTCGGTAAAGCTCTCCGAACTGTCCCTCAACGTCAGGAAAAACGGCGACGACGTCTTCATCGGCGGCCTGCCCATGGTCGATCAGGGCGCGAAAGGCTACTGCGTCGTCGCCTCGGTGCAGCGGCTCTTCGAATACTACGGCATCGCCTGCGACATGCACCAGCTCGCGCAGATCGCCGGCTCCGATCCCGACCGCGGCACCAGCAGCCTCGCTATCAACACGGAGCTCGGACGCATCGACCATCTTTTCAAAACGCGCTTCTCCTGCCTGATGGTGCGACAGGGCGAACGCCTCGTCGAACTGCTGGACGGCCAATACGTCGGTCCCGAAGTGCCCGAGCGGAAATACCACGAGGCGATCCGGAAACACATCGACCAAGGCATCCCCCTGCTCTGGTCCCTCGAAGTCGGGCTTCATCCGGAGGAACCGCCGCTGCAGGAGCAGGCCTCGGGAGGCCATATGAGGATGATCATCGGGTACAATCTCGCGAAGAAACAGATCCTCTTCTCCGACTCCTGGGGAGCGGGGCACGAGTTGAAGCGCATGGACGCCGACGACGCCTGCCAAGCGACGCACGGGCTGTTCGTGATGAAGCCGACGACGCGGTAAAGGCGGAACCGCCGCTCACCGCCTCCACTTCGCGAAGAAGCGCCCCGTCCTCGCCATGTAGTCCCGATACTCGTCGCCGAAGACCCCGATCAAGAACTTCTCCTCGTCCGCGGCCTTGACCGAGGAGCAGACGAAATGCAGCACGAGGAGCGCGAGGGAGACCCCGGTCGGCAGCAGCAGCGCGGCCCCGGCCAGCATCGCCATCTGGAAGGAATAGATAGGGTGCCGGATGCGGCGATACGGCCCCGTCTGCACCAGCTTCGAGGTCCCGCGCCGATCGATCCCGATGCGCCACGCCGCCCCCATGGCCGCGTAGCACCACAGGGTCGCGAGCCAGCCGAGCACGATCAGGGCCACGCCCACGACCCACGCGGCGGGGGACACCAGCGCCGGGATCGGCCCGAGCCATCCCCCCGCCCCCCGGAGCCAGAGCGGCTGCAAGACCCAGCCGAGGACCACGAGCGTCCATCCCACCCAGAGAACCCGCTCCTTCGCGCCCTTCGGATTCAGGTTCGGGGTGCGTCCGATGCGACGGCGGACCCTCCGCAACTGCACCGCGACCCCGATCCAATAGACCAAGCCCGAAATCGAAACGACGGCCCGCTGCCAGAGGAAGCCGTCCCCAGCGGCTAAATCCGCCGCAAACCAACTCGCGAGCCCCGTCATGCCTCCCCTCCTTTCTCCAGAACGAGGTCGAGGAAACGCTCCGCGACGCCCTCCGCCGCTTCCTTGGGGATGACCGCCTCGCGGTGGGTGAAGCCGAAATGGATACGCCCCTCGAACCCGGTCACCCCGACGATGAAGGGCACGGCCGGCCCGGTCGAGACGGCCCGGTAGTAATCCGTGACCGGACCCGGGGCCGCGCCGCCGAAGCCATCCATCCTGAAATTGGTGACGCCGCCCCACACCGGATAGACTTTGTGGTAGAAATGAGGCCGCTTCTCCTCCGACTGCCTCTCGAAGACGAGGCGGGCCACGAAGAACTCGGCTCGCGCGGCGAGGTAGAATTTGATCCGCTTCACTTCCTCGGTCTGCCGGTGGATGTCGTCAAGCAGCCCGGCCAGACCGAGGCCGAGCGGTGCCGCGTGGCTCACCGAGAAGGAGCCGAGGAACAGGCCGAAATCCTCCCGTCGCCTCGTCGGCAGGTCGCTCCGCAGGTTCACGACGCAGCCCGCGGAGAGGTTCCGTCGACGCTCTTCCTCGAAACGCCTCTCTGCCACGGGGGAGAGGGCGAGGATCATGGCGGCGAGGGAGAGGTCGTTCACCGTGGCCCCGTGGCGCTTCGCGAGGGCGAGGACGGAGGCGGTCTCGCGGGGATCGAGGGAGCGGCCGAACCATCCGCTGCGGAAATCGCCCGCCCGGTTCCCCGGCGGGCGGTGGCTCCGTCTCATCCGCCCGCGCTTGCGGCACGAGGCGACCATGCGGCGGGCCAGCGAAACCGGGTCGCCCAGCGGCAGTGGCGAATTGCCCCGGCGCGCCAAGCCGCGGTCGCGGAGGGGGCGGGGAGCCTCGTCGGAGCAGGCCGAGACCACTTCGCGGAGGAGGCGTCCGACGGACTCGGCGTCGGCGACGGCGTGGAAATAGGACAGGCCGATGAAGCACTCCCCCTCCCCGCGAACGAGGAACCAGCGGAAGGGCTGGAAGGTCCCCTGGCAAGGAAAAGGCTCGTTCACCTGGCGCTCCATCTCCCGGTGGACCACGGCGAGGGGGGCGTCTCCGCCCTCCAGGACGAGAGGCTCGACCTCGACCGTGCCCCCTTCGTAGCGATAGGCACCCCGCCGCTCCTCGACCGAGTAGTTCGTCAGACCCGCCTCGTCCAGGACGTGGGCGGCGCGGGCGGCGAGCCGGGCGGGATCGATCGCCGCCGCGATCCGGGCGACGTGGACGGCGTTGTAGGGATGGAGGCCGTTCCACTGGAGCATGGCCCGCTGGAAGGAGTTTAGGCGTCCCGACACTGGGCCGCCCTCCCGCTCCCGCTGACCGCTTTCCACCATCCCGAGCTTCCTTCCCTTCCCGAAACCCGGTCAGCGGCGGCGCTTCCCGGATTTCACGGCGGCGCGGACCGACGCGAGGACGTCGTTCTGGATCGCGTCGACCTTCTCGATGGTGACGTGGTTCGCCCCCCGGTATCGGGTGGAGACGTCGATCTCGGTGATCTTTCCTCGGAAGCCGTCCCCTTTGGTGTAGTGTCCGCCCATGTGGGTCCGGTAGTTGACCGCTTTTTTCGCGCCTTTGGTGAAGGTCCGCCGTCCCGTCGGGTCGAAGCCGACGACCAGCTCCGTGGCGATCCCGTTCCGCCCGAGATAGTTGGCGAACTCGGGCACGACATCCGCGCCGAAGGAATGGCCGAGGACGACGATGGGATAGGAGACCTTCTTTTTCTTCGAGCGCTGCACGATGTCCTCGGCGATGCCCCGCCACGCGGTGAAGCTGTGGGCCGAGGCCTTGATCTTCTGCCCCCTCAATTGGGCGGCCATCTGGTTCATTCCAGTCGAGAAGACATCGAAGCCGCCTCGGAAGAAGTAGACCTCCTCGGCGGAGGCGGGGGCGGCGGAGAGGGCGAGAAGCAGGGTGGGAATCAGGAGGAACGGTTTCTTCATGTTGGGCAAAACAGGGGCGGATCGCCGGCGCGACCCTGTCCAAGGCCGACCGCGAGCGCCCTTTCCTTTCCCCCGTCGCCGGGGATTGTCAACAGGGAAAGGAAACGATGCCGCGCACCCGTCTTATTGCGCCTTCCCGAAGGATTTCAGGATGTATTCCAAGATCGAAGCGGTCGGTTCGCCGGGGGCGCCGGGATGGAACAATTCGCACACCACTCCGCTCGCTTCGCAATGCTCCTTCAGCTTCACGCCGAAGTTCGCGCTGTGGGTCGGGTCCTTCTGCTCCTGCCCGAGGGCGGGCGGGGCGCTGTAGTAGAGATAGACCGGCGGATCGTCCTGAGAGACGAGGGCGTAGGGCGAATACTCCGCGATCCACGGCAGGATGGTGTCGCGCTTCACAAGGAACTCGGCGAACGAGGAAAGCTTCGCCGCCGGGTCGCCCTTGAAGCCGAAGGCGTGGCCGCCGTAGGTGCTGTTCGGCGTCCATTCCTTCATCTGCGCGGGGTCGAGACTGGTCTGCGCTCCGGTCACGGCGGCGAAGGCGAGGCGGGTCGATTCGCGGGCCACGGGGTCCTCGCTGGCCGGGTCGGCGAGGTCGTCGTGGAAGGCGAGCCAGAGCGAGGTGCAGGCCCCCGCCGATCCACCGCTCGCGCCGATGCGGGTTTTGTCGATGCCCCATTCCTCGGCCTTGCTGCGGACGAGCTGCAAGGCGCGGGCCGCGTCGTGGAGCGGTCCTTTCACCGGAGGCTCGATTCCGTCGACGGTGGCTTCGTCGGTGAAACGGTATCCGACCGAGGCCACGGAGACGCCCTCTTTCAACAGGGTCGCCAGCATGCCCGACAAGCCGCTGAGACGACCGCCGCCCCTCCAGCCTCCCCCGTGGACGAAGAGGAGCACGGGAGTCGGCTCGGCGGATTCGGCCTTCCAGAAATGGATCACCTGCTTCGGATGGGGGCCGTAGGCGACATCGTAATGGGTCGGCTCGGGCAGAGGCGGGTTTTTCGCGAGGACGGCGGTCGCCTCCTTCTCCCCGATCTCGCGGATGAAGACATTGCGCCAGCGGATCTCGCCGCCGTGGGTCTGGAGCATGAGCGGCCCTGTCGCGGGCAGGGGCGCGCCTTGGTCGAAGTAGTTGGCGTAGGTCGCGCCCTCGACGACGAGACGACCGTTCAGGGTCACCCAAGTGCGGTCGCCGACTTGCTTGATCTTGAACTCGTTCCACTGGCCGAAGGGCTTGTCGACGCGCATGATGGGATCGCGCCCGAGGGTCTTCACGGGATTGTTGAAGAGGCCGCCCGAGCCGAGGTGGGGGCGGCGGTCGGGCTTGGCCGGGTCGAAAACTTGGTTCATATCCCAGATCTGCACCTGCGGATTGCCGCGCAGGTAGATGCCGCTGTCGGCCCCGGCGACCGTCTTGTATTCGAGATGCAGCTCGAAGTCGCCGAAATCCTCTTCCGTCGTCGCGTAGGGTCCGGTGCCCGCGTTGACCAGCTCGCCGTTCTCGACGCGCCAGTGGTTGGCGAAATCGGCGCGCTGGGCCTTCAGGTTCTCCGCCAGCTTCTCGCCTTCGAGCTTGGCTGAGCTGTGGGGATTCCAGCCATACCAACCGCTGAGATCCTTGCCGTTGAAGATGGCGCGGAAGCCTTCCGGCGGAGCCGGGTCGGCGGACTGCGAAAAGAGCGGCGCGGCGGTCAAGGCGACCGCGAGAGTCAAGGACAGGCGGAGGTGCATGGCGGCAATCCTAGCCGTTTCCCGTCCCGCGTCGAGGGCGGGGTCGCGCCAGTCGGAGACAGGTTTCAGCGCCGCCCCACCGGGAGCACGATGGCCGAGGGATGCGCCGCGTCGTGGAGGATCGTGTTCTCCGCAACGACCTTGCGCCGATGCTCGCTGAGCGGTTCGCCCGTGTTCGGATTCACGTCGAAACGGGGGAAATTGCTGCTGCTGACCTCGACGCGGAGACGATGCCCCTTTTTGAAGACATTGCTCGTCGGATAGAGCCGGATCGTGAAGGGATAGACCGTCCCCGGCTCCATCAGCTTCTCCTCGGCGAGCGTCTCGCGGAAGCGCGCCCGCAGGATGCCCTCGGTGATCTTCAAATCGAAGCCTCCCGGCCAGTCGTCGGAGGCGGGGTAGACATCCACGAGCTTGGCGGTGAAATCCGTATCGACCGCGCTGGACGAGGCCCACAGCTTCACCTCGATCTCCCCGGTGACCTCAATATTCTCCGCGAGCGGCTCCGTCTCGAAGACGACGATGTCATTGCGGGCGCTCAAGGCGACGGGCTGTTTCCAGTTCCAGACATGCTCCCCTCCCCGCTGGTCCCACGCGCCTTGCAGAAGGATGTCATTGCCGCTGGAGATGCTGCCGCCGATCGTCGGCACCGGGTCGTCCGGATCGAAAACGTAGGTCGTGCTCCCGCCGTCCTCCGGCGGAGAGGTCTTCGTCAGGGCGCCGCCGCAGCCGAAGTAGAAAGGCGTCGGCTGCGACGAGGCCGGCGGCCAAGCGCTTTCGTCCCGCCATTCGCCGCCGTGGAAGAGCTTGCCATCCTCCGTCTTGCGCCCGTCGCCCGTGCCCATGGTGAAGAGGCGGACCTTGCTCGCGAAGGGCGCGGCCTTGCCCACCGAGTTGTCCTCGCCCTTCAGCCAGTGGTTATACCATTCCAGCCGCCACGCCAGCTCGTCGGGAATGGCGGCCTCCTTCCCGAAATCGACCTGCCCGTGTGCGGAGGCACCCTGCATCCCGTGAATCCATGGCCCCATGATGAGGTAGACGTCGCTTTTCAGCGCCTTCGACAGCACCCCGTAGTTCGCCGTCGTGTTCCCGGCCCAAGAGTCGTACCAACCGCCGACGAGATAGACCGGGAGATCCTGATAGGATTCCGCCTGCCCGAGGATGTGGTTCTGCGCCCAGAACTCGTCGTTCTTCCCGTGGCGCATCGCCTCGATCAGCCAGTCCTCGTATTCCGGGGCGAACTGGAGCGGGGTCATCCCCCGCCGCAGCGGCAGGTGCGGGAGGTAGTGGATGCGATTGTCCGCGAAATCCTTCAGCATCGCCGCCGTCGCCGGGTTTTTGCCCGCCTGCGAACCTCTCGCCGCGTTCAGCAGGATCCAGTTCCAGAAGCGTAGTTCGAAGGCCCCGCCGTTGCGCATCGACTGCACCCCGCAGTTCGAGACCGCGTCCACGGGGATGACCGTGGCCAGCTCCTTCGCGCCCTCCAAGGCGAGGGCGTGCTGCGTGCCGCCGACGTAGGAGGTGCCGATCATCCCGATCTTTCCGGCGAACCAAGGCTGCCGCCCGATCCACGCGGCGCAGTCGGCCCCGTCCTGCCCGTCGTCCGTCATCCAGTGCCAGACGCCCTCGCTGCCGTAGCGTCCCCGGCAGTCCTGCGCGACGAAGACGTAGCCATGCTTCGCGAAATACTCGCCGTGAGCCTTCGCCCCGGATTTGTTGTAGGGCGTGCGGGTGAGGATGACGTGGTATTTCCCGTCGATCTTCGCGCCACCTTTCGCGGGAAAATAGAGGTCCGTGGCGAGTTCGACGCCGTCGCGCATGACCACCATCACATCGGCCTCGACGACAGGCGCGTCGGGAGCCTTCGTCTGGTCGGCATGGAGGGACGCGGCGAGGAAGGTGAGGAGCAGGAAGGCTGGAAAACGCATGGGCCAGTCTGCAACGGGAACGCCGCCCTTGTCAAAGCTGGGCCTCGACGAATTGACGGGATGCCGCACGCAAATCGCTGAATTCCAGAAGGAAGCCCAAGGAGGGCCGGATGACTACTGCCAAGGGCGATCAAGCGCCGATACAGCCTCCGACTCGAACCATTCGGGGATCTCGGCGTCCATCAGGCGTCGGCATCGCCATTCCTGATGCTCTGATTCATCGGATTCAACGATCAAAAGGTCGCCATCGAACGAAATTCGCCGGACCCACCCTTTGCTTTCCTTCCCCGCTCGCAGCCGATAAATCCCCTCCGCTTCGATCTCTCCCCATAACCGATGCGGAAGCCATTGCCGCCCGGCTTTGGGATCATCATACTCGATGATGGAAAGGTAGCGGAAATCATCCAAGATTCGAAAAATGCCGTTCTTGGACGGGGCGGAGGAAAGCTCCCCATACCAAGTTCCTATCATCCTATCTGCGTCGAAGCTCATTCGAGTTGAGCGACGATACCATCGATCCCCTCACCGCGTCCACGGATTACCGTTTACTGGGGTGATCGCAAAACTCCTTCTGCCAGACCGGATTCGCGAACATTCGCGGCCATTCGCGTCCTAAAAAGACGACAAACGCGAATTTTCGCGAATGGAACGCGAATCGCCGCAAATGGAAGAAGGCTTTGCAACCGGCTACACCGACCATCAATCACCGTTTACCGCCTACCGCTCCCCTCTCCCGCTTCTTAAAAAGCTTCTTCAACAACGGCACCTCCACCCTCTCCGGGTCCGACTTGGCCACGGGATCGGCGGAGGCTTCGGGCATGGGCAGGGCTCGAGTCTGGTCCCAGCCTCCGCCGAGGGCCTTCACGAGCGACACGGAGGCGACCATGCGGCGGCCGGCGACACGGGCGACGGCTCGCTCGGTGTCGAGGGCGGTGCGATTGGTGGTGATGAAGTCGATGTAGGGACTCGTGCCCGCCTCATACTGGGTGCGGACGAGCCGGGCCGCCTTGGAGGCGCTGCCTGCGGCTCGGGAGAGGGCCTCGGATTCCTTCGCGAGATGCCGCAGGCCGGAAAGGCTGGTCTCGACGTCGGCGACGGCCCCGAGGAAGGACTGGCGGTAGGCGGCGAGGGCTTCGTCGTGCCTCGCGTGGGAGCGGGAGAGGTTGTAGCGGTTCTTGTTGCCCGAGAAGACGGGCACGCGGATGCTCGGTCCGTAGCGCCACATCAGCGAGGCGGGGTCGAAGAGCAGGTCGAGGTCGCCGCTCTGGTAGCCGGCGCTGCCCAGCAGGGACACGCTGGGGAAGAACTCGGCCTGCGCCACGCCGATGCGGGCGGTGGCGGCGGCGAGCTGGCGCTCGGCGGCGGCGACGTCGGGGCGGCGTTCGAGTAGGTCGCTGGGGAAGCCCGCCGGGATCTTCGGAGGGCCGGGCAGCCCCCGGGCGGTCGCGGGCAGGGCGAAGGACGAGGCGTTCGCGCCGAGGAGCAGGGCGAGGGCGTTCTCAAGCTGGTCGCGCTGGGCTTGGAGGACGGAGATTTCGGCCTCGGCGGAGGCGACTTCGGTCTCGCCCTGCGCTTCTTCGAGGTCGTTGGCGGCTCCGGCGCGGACGCGGGCGCGGGCGATTTTGAGAGCCTCGCCGCGCCAGCCGACGGCCTCGCGCACGATGGCGATCTCGGTGTCGAGGGCGCGGATCTGGAAGTAGGTCGAGGCGACTTCAGCCTGGATGCCGAGGAGCACGTTGTGGACCGCGTCGGCGGCGGCGAGGGCCTCGGATTCGTTGGCTTCGAGGCTGCGGCGCAGCTTGCCCCAGAGGTCGATCTCCCACGAGAAATCGGCGGCGATGTTGTAGGCGGGGCCTTCGTAGCGGAGCCCGTTCATGGGGATCGGCGAAGGCTGGTTCTCCGAGGTGCGCTGCCGTTCGGCGGAAAGGGGCACGCCGAGGGTGGGAAACAGGTCGGAGCGCGACATGCGGGCCGTGGTGCGGGCTTGGTCGAAGCGGGCGATGGCCCCCTTCAATTCCTGGTTGTTCGCGGTGGCGCGGGCCTGCAATTCGTTCAGCTTCGGATCGCGGTAGATCTTCCACCATTCCCCCTTGGGTAGGTGGGAGGAGGGATTGCCGGTGCGCCAAGCCACGTTTTTGAAGCGCTCCGGTAGCGGGGTCGGCGGACGCTCGTAGTCCGGCCCGACTTGGGCAGCGGCGCTGGTGGCGAGGAGGAGGATGGGGAGAAGGAATCTCATGGTCAAAGGGGTGTCCGCATTCGGTTCGGCTTATATTGCATCGCTTGGAAGATTGGCGAGAACCTCGTCTGCCGTATCCCATCGCTGGAGCGTCGAGACCACGCACGGCAAGGCGTCTGAAAACAGGCCCTCGATGTCGCTTTCCCCGTCCAAGCTCGGAGCATAGGGCAAGCGCTCGACCGGGGGGCAGAAATCCGATGCGACACCGTCCTTGTCGCCGCGCGGGTCGATACGATACCAACCATGACGGCGGAGATGGACCGCGACCAATCCGTGGAGAAAGAAAGCGGAGCCCGAAGGGTCGAAGGACAAGCGCTGGTAGCAGAGGGCCGCCGGTATCCCGCGAGCGCGAAGCAGGGCGGCAAGCAAATGGCTCTTGGCGTAGCAAAAGCCCGCACGATGCCTCAACACATCGGATGCGGTGCAGGTGACGACGGGAATCCCGTGATCGGAACTGTGACGCACGGAATCCCTGACCCACAGGAAGCATCGACGCGCGATCTCCTCGTCGTCCATTGCATCGCCGACGATCTCCGCCGCCGCCGCCACGATGGTCGGATGGTCGCAATCGATGACTGCGGTGGATTGAAGGTATTCTTGCATCGTCGTTTTCCGAATACGGAGGGTCAGCGGATTAAAAGAAGCGACCGCTTCGGAGGCAAGGGGAAGAGGAGCGCGGGCACTCCTGCCCGCAACGAGTCCGGCGTTGCTGCGACGAGGCCAGATCCCGACCCGGAGGCGGACAGGAGTGTCCGCGCTCCCTTCCAGCAGCCGCCGGCACCATGTAGCATGGGCTTCCAGCCCATGCCTCGTGAAGGGACGACCGATCCCACGGCGGACGGCTGAGCCAGCCGTCCCTACCGCGCTTCGCGCCAAAATCTGAGAGCTTGTCTGCATGTTGTCAGGCGATTATCTCTCCGGCAGATCAATCGGGTAGATTCTCAATCGGGCGGGGTATTTGCCATCCAGATGCAACGGGCGCAGGTTGGTCAACCGCCATGCTTTCCAGCCGGATTCCCAGTAGGTGGCGCAGGCCTCGTTGATTTCATTCTCCTTCCATTCCTCCACCGACTCCACATCGACGATGGCCACGGCTTCGCCATCGGGATCATCGGTCACGCCGTCACCGCTCAATCGGATCTGGTTCTGGACAATGACGAGATCGTGCAAAGGAACCAAATCAGGACTCCACCGACGAATTTCGAGGGTCTTCCTTCCTGATCGAATCCAATCGCCCGCCGGGGCGACGACTGATAGAGCGGGATGCGATTTCATACTCCTACCGGACATCAGCCATTGTTGAGTTCAAAGAGGGAGACCTTTTCCCCGGAGTAGAGCCAGCGCTCGAAGTTCGCCTTGCGCGAGGGCCAGTCCTTGTCGGTCATGGCGAACCAGTCGGTGTCGCGATTGCGTCCGCGCACCCTCATGTGCTGGCGGAAGCGCCCCTCGAAGACGAAGCCCATGCGTTGCGCCGTCGTGCGGCTGGCATGGTTGAGGCTGTCGCATTTCCACTCCACCCGGCGGTAGCGGAGATCGTCGAAGAGATGGCGCAGCAGCAGATACTGCGTCTCGGTGTTCATGGGAGACTTCTGCACGGCGGGCGAGAACCAGACGTGGCCGATCTCGGCGCGGCCATGCTCCGGCACGATGGCGGCGAGGGCTGTGGTGCCGACCGGATCGCCGCCGTCGGCGCGAAAGGCGGTCCAGAGCAGGAGATCGGTCCGGCCGCCGAGCGAGTCGCGGTAATGGGCGAAAAAATCCCCGGCTGAGGCAAAGGGACCATAGGGCAGGTGGTTCCAGACCGCCTCCTTCTCGGGGGAGCCGTGGGAGACAGCGAAGAGGGCGGGCGCATCGCGCTCCGCGTCGGATGGACGCAAAAGGACGAAGCGCCCCGAGAACTCTCGGATTTCCGGGCTGATCCACGAGGAAGGCATGCTCACCTGTGAGGGCATGGGCGGTGGAGGTGGTTGATGGGGTATTGGGTTAGGACTAACAGGGGCGAATCCATAGGTAGCATGGGCTTCCAGCCCATGCATCGTGAAGGGACTCCGGACCTCCGTTCGCTCCGAAACGATAGTTATCCGGTCTTCGGCGTCTTGGCACGGTGCATGGGCTGGAAGCCCATGCTACATGATGCTCGTTGATTGCATGGTAGGGACGCCTCGCTGAGGCGTCCGCCGTTCCTGTGGATAGGCGGCCAATTCCACGGCGGACGGCTGAGCCAGCCGTCCCTACCGCGCTTCGCGCCGAAACGGGAGGGCTTGTTTGGAGTTTGTCATGTATTGCAGTCATTGGTCTCCACTGAGTTGAATCGGTACCGCAAGGAGTGCCGCCGTTGATATCGCTGCGAGACCGAGAAGGACAACTGTATGAAAGGCGACAGCGACGAGCGAAACGAATAGGCGGCGATAGCGAGGCCAAGAACGAACGAAAAGCTCCAAGAGGACGAACACGAGAACAACGACGCCAATAATGAACCCCACGTAATGCCCAAGGAAATAAGAGGCGTCCATCAGCCACTGCGCTTTCGAGTCAGTCAAATTGGTATGCTCCCATAGCAATTGAAGTCTCGGAAGTAAGATTACATTCGAGAAAATCCAGATGATCAAGGCTGGCAGGATCGTCGCAATCGCCTTGAGATAAGTTCCCAGTGCCGTCTCGGGCCGCAGAAGCGGAGGTGGGACTGAATGGCTCATTTCAGTTTTCGTGAGAGGCACAAAACAGGGTCAAACAGGCGACTCGACAGGGTCAGGCGCATCGATTGCTTCCTCTGCTGCCTCCGCCACCTTCCTCCTCCCCGTCAGCTTCCTCACAACAAAGTAGAACACCGGGGTCAGGAACAACCCGAAGAAGGTCACGCCGATCATGCCGGAGAAGACGGCGGTGCCGAGGGCGCGGCGCATTTCGGATCCCGCTCCCGAGGCGAAGGCGAGCGGCACGACGCCGAGGATGAAGGCGAAGCTGGTCATCAGGATCGGTCGCAGGCGCAGGCGGCAGGCCTCGACGGCGGCATCGACGAGGCCGTAGCCGCGGTCCTCCAACTGCTTGGCGAACTCGACGATGAGGATGGCATTCTTCGACGCGAGGCCGACGAGCACGACGAGGCCGATCTGGGTGAAAATGTTGTTGTCCATGCCTCGCGTCATCACCCCGACGAGGGCGGCGAGGATGACGAGCGGCACGATGAGGATGATGGCGAGCGGCAGGGACCAGCTCTCGTACTGCGCGGCGAGGGCGAGGAAGACGAAGAGCACGCAGAGCGGGAAGATATAGACGGCGCTGTTCCCGGCGAGGATCTCCTGCAGGGTCAGTTCGGTCCAGTCGATGGTGAATCCGGCGGGCAGGACCTGCTCGGCGAGCTTCTCGATCTTGGCGATGGCCTGGCCGGAGGAGACGCCGGGCGCGGTGCTGCCCATGAGGTCGGCGCTGGCGGCGAGGTTGTAGGTGCTGGCAAGGTCGAGGCCGGTGGTCTCGCGCACCTGCACGAGCGAGCCGAGGGGGACCATGCCGCCCTGGTCGTTGCGGACTTTCAGCCGGGTGATGTCGGAGGCGTGGACGCGGTATTTCGCCTCGGCCTGGGCATAGACCTGGTAGACGCGGCCGAAGCGGTTGAAGTCGTTCACGTAGGCGGAGCCGAGTGCGGTTTGCAGCGTGTCGAAGATGTCGGCGAGGCGCACGCCCATGCTCTTGGCCTTGACGCGGTCCACGTCGATGACGATCTGCGGGGACTGCGGCCGGATGGAGGTGAAGACGCCGGTCAGGCCCTCGGTCTGGTTCGCGGCCATCATCATGGCGAAGGCGGCTCCGGCGAGGGCGTCCTTTCCCTGCGCGGTGGTGTCCTTGATCTGGAGCTTGAAGCCGCCGGCGTTGCCGAGGCCGTCCACGGCAGGGGGCGGGAAGCAGAGCACGTAGGCCTCCTGGATCTGCGCGTAGGCGCCGCCGAGCCGTCCGAGGATGGCGCCCATCGAGAGATTCGGGTCCTTGGCCCGCTCCTCGAAGTCGTCGAGGATGAGGAAGAGGGTGCCGGCATTCGGCGAGGCCGCGCCGCCGGCCATGAGGTTGAAGCCGGGGATCTCGACGGCGTGGGCGACGCCTGGAGTCTCCAGCGCGATCTCGGCCATGCGGGCGGTGACCTCGCGCGAGCGCTGGAGCGAAGCGGCGTCGGGGAGCTGGGCGAAGGCGACGAGGTAGCCCTTGTCGCTGCCGGGCACGAAGCCGGTGGGGACTCGCTGGAAGATGCCGCCGGTGAGGAAGAGGAGGCCGCCGTAGAGGAGCAGGGCGAGGATGGCGAGGCGCAGGGTCCGCCGCACCGCACCCGCGTAGCCGAGCGAGAGCTTTTCGAAGATCCAGTTGAAGCCCTTGAAGAACCAGCCGAAGAGGAGGTTGATGATGCGCTGGAACCAGTCGGGCTTGGCGTGGTGCGGCTTCAGCAGGATGGCGCTGAGCGCGGGCGAGAGGGTCAGGGAGTTGAAGGCGGAGATGACGGTGGAGACGGCGATGGTCAGGGCGAACTGCTTGTAGAACTGCCCGGTGAGGCCGGTCATGAAGGCGGTGGGCACGAAGACGGCGGTGAGCACGACAGCCACGGCGATGACGGGGCCGCTCACCTCCTCCATGGCGCGCTTCGTCGCCTCCTTGGGCGCGAGGCCGAGGGCCATGTTCCGCTCGACGTTCTCGACGACGACGATGGCGTCATCGACGACGATGCCGATGGCGAGGACGAGGCCGAACATGGTGAGGTTGTTCAGCGAGAAGCCGAAGAGCTTCATCACGAGGAAGGTGCCGATGATGGACACGGGCACGGCGAGCAGCGGAATGATGGAGGCGCGCCAGTTCTGGAGGAAGACGACGACGACCACGACGACGAGCAGCAGGGCCTCGATGAAGGTGTTGATGACCGCGTCGATGGACTTGCTGGTGAAGACGGTGGTGTCGTAGACGATCTTGTACTCGAGTCCGGCGGGGAAGTTCTTCTTCAGGTCCTCCATCTTGGCGATGACGGCCTTCTGGGTCTCGAGCGCGTTGGAGCCGGGGAGCTGGAAGACGCCGAGGGCGGTGGTGGGCATCCGGTCGATGTAGGACTCGGAGGAGTAGTCGCGCCCGGCCAGCTCGACGCGGGCCACGTCCTTCAGGTGGGTGACCTGGCCGCGCTCGCCGCGCTTGATGACGATGTTCTCGAACTCGGCGGTCTCGACGAGCCGCCCCTGGGTGGTGACGGTGTATTGGTAGGGTGTGCCCGCCGGCGCAGGCTCGGCGCCGAGGGTGCCCACGGCGGCCTGCACGTTCTGCTCGCGGATGGCGTTGGTCACATCGGCGACGGTGAGGCCGCGGGCGGCGATCTTGTCGGGGTCGAGCCAGACGCGCATGGAGTATTCCTTGCCGCCGAAGTTCATGACCATGCCGACGCCGGGCAAGCGGGCGAGTTCGTCCTTGATGTTGAGCAAGGCGTAGTTGCTGACGAAGAGTTCGTCGAGGGTCTTGTCGGGCGAGACGAGGTTGACGATGAGGGTGAAGTTCGGCGACTGCTTCACGGTGGTCACGCCCTGCCGCCGCACGTCCTCGGGCAGGCGGGCCTCGGCGATGGAGACGCGGTTCTGCACCTGCACCTGCGCCACGTCGAGGTCGGTGCCGAGCTTGAAGGTCACGGTGATGGTGCAGACGCCGTCGGAGGTGCTGTTGGAGGAGATGTAGAGCATGTTCTCCACACCGTTGATCTCCTGCTCGATGGGGCGGACTACGGTCTGGGCGAGCACCTCGGGGTTCGCGCCGGGATAGCGGGCGGTGACGAGCACGGTGGGCGGCACGACCTGCGGATACTGCTCGACGGAGAGCGTGGGCAGCGCGATGGCCCCCAGCAGGGTGAGCAGGATGGAGAGGACCGCCGCGAAGATGGGACGGTCGATGAAGAACTTGGCAAAATTCATGGAGTCCGTCTCAGAGTTTCACCTCGGCCGCCTTGTTGGCTTCTGCCCCGCCGTCCGCGGCAGGGGGATCGACGGGCTGCACGGGCATCCCGGGCTGGGGCAGTCGGGCCATGCCGTTGACGACGATCTTCTCTCCGGCGGCGACGCCGCTGCGGACGATGCGTTTCCCGTCATCGACGGACGGCCCGACGACGATGGGCTTGAAGACGGTGGTGCTGTCGGGGGTGACGCCGATGACGTATTTGTTGGCCTGATCGGTGAGGATGCTCTGCTCGGCGACGAGGAGAGCCTCGTATTCGGTGGTCATGGGCAGGCGCACGCGGGTGAAGAGGCCGGGGGTGAAGCGCCCGTCGGGGTTGGGCAGCTCGCAGCGCAGCACCATGCTGCCGGTGGCGGGGTCGAGGCGGTTGTCGAAGGACTCGATGTAGCCGCGGTGCGGGAATCCGGTCTCGTCGGCGAGCTGGACCTCGACGGGGACGCGGCCTTGGTCGTCCAAAAGGAGGCCTCCGTCGCGCCGCAGCGCTTGGAGGCGGAGGAGGCTGTGCTCGTCGATGTCGGCATAGACGTGGACGGGATCGACGCTGACGATGGTGGTCAGCAGGGTCGAGCCGGCGGTGACGAAATTCCCTTCGGTGGTGATGGCGCGGCTGATGAGCCCGGCGATGGGGGCCTTCACCTCGGTGTGCTCCATCTCGATCTCGGCGCCGAGCAGGGCGGCCTTGGCGGCCTCGACGGCGGCGACGCTCTGGAGGTGGGCGCTCTCGCGGCTCTCGGCCTGCTCGGGGGCGATGGCGCGGGCGGCGAGGAGGGCGGCGACGCGGGCGTTCTCGCTTTTGGCCATGGCCTCGGCGGCCTCGGCGCGGGCGACCTCGGCCTTGGCGGCGCGGAGCTTGGCCTCGAAGGGGAGCTGGTCGATGGTGAAGAGGACCTCGTCTTTCTTGACCATCGTTCCGGCCTTGAAATGGACCTTGGTGATGTAGCCGGAGACGCGGGGGCGCAGCTCGACGGTCTCGGTGGCCTCGACGCGTCCGGTGAACTCCTCCCACTCGACGAGCTGGCGGGTCTCGACGGTGGCGAGGGTGACTTGGGTCGGCGGCGGCATTCCCCCGCCGGCTTCGGGCGGCGGTCCCTGCGGCGCATCGCAGGCGGCGAGGAGGAAGAGAGGGGCGAGGAGGGATCGGAGTTTCATCTGGGAAGGGAAAGGGATTGCCCACGGAATCCACGGAATTTCACGGAAGAGGAATCGGGGAAAGGATTTTTCCGTGGATTCCGTGCGTTCCGTGGGCCGCCGCATCTGGATTGGATGTTACGCATCCTTAGTGGAAAAGGCTGGAGCGGGCTTGGTGGCTCGTTTGGTGGCGGACCTGGATTTGCTCCTGGGTTTCGGGGTCAGCGTCCTGCCCGCGAGCAGATAGAGGGCTCCGGCCTCGAAGTCGTCGAGGGGGGCGAGGTCGTTCTTCATCCGGGCGTGGAGGAGCAGGCCCTCGCTGTAGGCGAAGACCATGCGGGCGAGCATCTGCGGATCGCCGGGGACAACGCTGCCTGCGGCCTGTCCGTCGCGGATCGCGGCCTCGTAGTAGGAGACGAATTCGTCGAGGATCTCCTGGAGCCGGTCGCGGAGTCCGGGGTCGGTCGTCGCGATCTCGGCCCCGAGCGAGTGGACGGGGCAGCCGAGGACGCGGCCATGCTTCGCCCGCAGCTCCTCCTGCTCGCGGCGGAAGTCACGGAAGCAGGTGAGGATGCGCTCCAGCGGATCGACCTCGGGCGCGAAGACGGCGTCGAGTTCCTCGCGGTGCTCGGCCCAGCTATGGTCGAGGGCGGCGAGGGCGAGGGCCGACTTCGACTCGAAGAAGTAGTAGAAGCTGCCCTTCTTGACCCCGGCGTGCTCGCAAATATGATCGACCGAGGTGCCGCCGTAGCTCCCCGTCCAAATCAGCTCCATCATCGCGTCGAGGAGCCGCACCTTCGCATCGCTGACACGTCCCATGATCGGGACTTTGGCGAAAGTAGACGAACGGTCAACTATTTTTTCGGGCGAACGGTGGTCGCCGTAAAAGGTGAAAGGTCCGGAGCTTGGCGGCCTTGGTGGCCGCAGTGGGAGAGGTTCCATTCCGAAGCGCTCTTCTTCCTCTCAACTATCAACTCATCCTCCCACGATCACGGACTTTGCGAAAGCTAGACGAACGGTCAACTATTTTCGGATGCGGACTCCGTGAAGATGCGTTACAGGGTTCGTTGCTTTTCCCCGAGGAAATTCCCTCGCCTCCATGAAGCCCTGCTCCCCTCCCCCTCCCCATCTTTCCACTCCTTCCTTCGCGAATCTCGCGCTCTGCGCGGCCTCCGCGGGATGCGCCTGCCTCCTCGCCGCTTGCGGCCCCAGCAATGCGAAGCCGGACGCGCAGGACGCCCCTCCCCCACCCGCCGTGACGGTGACCACGCCCGTGGTGCGCGAGACTATCGACTGGGACGAGTTCACCGGACGCCTCGCCTCGCCCGAGACCGTCGAGATCCGTCCCCGCGTCTCCGGCTACATCCAAGAAGTGCATTTCAAGGAAGGGGCCGAGGTCGAGGCGGGCGATCTGCTCTTCACCATCGACCCGCGCCCCTACGAAGCCGTGGTCCAGCGCATGGAGGCGCTCGTCGAGAGCGCCCGCAGCCGCTCCGAGCTGACCGCCCAGGAGCTGGAGAACGTCGCCAAGCTCCAGACCAACGGGGCCATCTCCGCCGAGGACTACGAGCGCCGTGCCAAGGCCGCCGCCGAAGCCGCCAGCACCCTCCGCGCCGCCGAGGCGGAGCTGCGCCAAGCCCAGCTCGACCTTGAGTTCACCCAGATCCGCTCGCCCATCGCCGGGCGGACCAGCGACGCCCGCGTCACCAAGGGCAACCTCGTCACCGGCGGAGGTTCCGATCCCACGCTGCTCACCACCGTCGTCTCGCTCGACCCGATCTACTGCTTCATCGAGGCAGACGAACGCTCGGTGCTGAAATACCGCCAGCTCCACCGCGAGGGCAAACGGATGAGCGCGCAATTCGGTCGCGTCGAGGCCGAGATGGAACTGGCTCTCGAAAGCGGCTTTCCCCACAAGGGCTTCATCGACTTCGTGGACAACGCCCTCGATCCCGCTACCGGCACGATCCGCGCCCGCGCCGTCTTCCCCAATCCCGACAAGCTGATGGCCCCCGGATTTTTCGCCCGTGTCCGGGTACCCGGTAGCGGCACCTACCAAGGCCTCCTCATCCCCGACCGGGCCATCGCCGACGACCAAGGCACCAGTTTCGTCTGGGTGCTCGGGGCTGACAACACCGCCACCTACCGCAAAGTCTCCACCGGCCCGCTCCTCGACGGACTGCGCGTCGTCCGCGGGGGCCTCCAGCCCGGCGAAACCGTCGTCGTCGATGGCGTCATGGCCGTACGCAACGGACAGAAGCTCGACCCCAAACCGCTCGAAGAGCCAAAAGCCGCCGAACCAGAGGCCGCCGCGCCCGCGAACTGAATCCAAAAATCAGCGAAGATCAGCGCCGATCCGCGGTCCACTCCTCCCCAACCATCAGCGGTCCCGTTTTTCCAAGAATGAATCTCTCCCGCTTCTTCGTGGACCGGCCCATCTTCGCCGGAGTCATCAGCATCCTCATCGTCCTGCTCGGGGGACTCGCCTACATCGGCCTGCCCATCTCGCAATACCCCGAGATCGTGCCACCCACCGTCGTCGTCAGCGCCACCTATCCCGGAGCGGACGCCCGCACCCTCGCCGAGACCGTCGCTACTCCCTTGGAGCAGGAGATCAACGGGGTCGAGAACATGCTCTACCTCTCGTCCTCCAGCACCAGCGACGGGCGAGTCCAGATCACCGTGACCTTCCGTCTCGGCACCGACCTCGACCAAGCCCAGGTCCTCGTGCAGAACAAGATCAACGGAGCCATCGCCCGGCTCCCCGAGGAGGTGCGCCGCCAAGGCGTCACCGCGCAGAAGCGCTCCCCCGACCTCACCCTCGCGGCCCAGTTCTACAGCCCCGACGGCTCCCGCGAGGTCGGCTACCTCTCCAACTACGTCACCCTCCAGATCCAGAACGAGATCGCCCGCCTCCCCGGCGTGGCCGAGGCCTCCTCCCTCGGCGGGCTCGACTACTGCATGAGGATCTGGCTCGACGCCGAGAAGATCGCCTCCCGCGACCTCACCGCCGGCGACGTCGTCCGCGCCGTGCGCGAGCAGAACGTGCAGGTCGCCGCCGGCAGCCTCGGCCAGCCCCCCGCGCCGAGCGGGGCTCAGTTCCAATACACCCTCACCGCGCCCGGACGGCTCCGCACCCCGAAAGAGTTCGGCGAGATCGTGCTGAAGACCGGAGGCAAGGGCGAGGTCGTGAAGCTCGCCGACGTCGCCCGCATCGAGATCGGCTCCCGCGACTACTCCAGCAAGACCTACATGGACGGATACAACGCCGTCTCCCTCCGCGTCTTCCAGCTCCCCGGCAGCAACTCCATCGAGACCGCCGACGCCGTCTACAAGAAGCTCGCCCAGCTCAAGGAGCGCTTTCCCCCCGGCGTGGACTACCGCATCAACTACGACACCACCAAGTTCGTCCGCGCCTCCATCCGCTCGGTCCTCAACACCCTGATCGAGGCCGTGATCCTCGTCGTCATCGTCGTCGTCGTCTTCCTCCAGACCTGGCGGGCCTCCATCATCCCCCTCGTCGCCGTGCCCGTCTCCCTCATCGGCACTCTCGCCGTGATGCAGGCCTTCGGCTTCTCGCTGAACAACCTCTCCCTTTTTGGACTCGTCCTCGCCATCGGCATCGTCGTCGATGACGCCATCGTCGTCGTCGAAAACGTCGAGCGCAACATCGCCAAGGGACTCTCCCCCCGCGAGGCCTCGATCAAGGCCATGGGCGAGGTGAGCGGAGCCGTCGTCGCCATCTCCCTCGTCCTCTGCGCCGTCTTCATCCCCACCGCCTTCATCAGCGGCATCACCGGGCAGTTCTACAAGCAGTTCGCCCTGACCATCGCCACCTCCACCGTCATCTCGGCGATCAACTCCCTCACCCTCAGCCCAGCGCTCTGCGCCCTGCTCCTGAAACCGCACGGGGAGAAAGGCGACGCCTTCTCCCGCCTCCTCGACTTTCTCTTCGGCTGGTTCTTCCGGGGCTTCAACCGGGTCTTCGACGCCTCCTCCAGAGCCTACGCCGGACTCGTGCGCCGGATTCTCCGCCTCGCCGTCGTCGCCTTGGTTCTCTACGCCGTCCTCGTCGGGGGGGCCGTGCAGCTCTTCCGCACCGTGCCCACCGGCTTCATCCCTTCGCAGGACATGGGCTACTACATCGTCGTCATCCAGCTCCCCGACGGCGCCTCCTTCGAACGCACCGACGCCGTCGTGCGCCAGGTCGACGACATCGCCCGCGAACTCCCCGGCATCGCCCACACCTTCGCCATCTCCGGCTACTCCTCCGTGCTCCAGGCGAACCAGTCGAACGTCGGAGCCGCCTTCCTCGTGATGGACGACTACGCCGAGCGCACCGATCCCGCCCTGCAAGGCGAGGCTCTCCTCTCCAGCATCCGCGATGCCTTCTCCGTCATCAAAGAAGCCCGCGTCCTCGTCCTGCCCCCCGCTCCCATCCGGGGCCTCGGCAGCGCCGGCGGCTTCAAGGTCCAGGTGCAGGACCTCAACAACGCCGGCCTCGGCCCTCTCGAAGACGCGACCAACCAGCTCCTCGGAGCCCTCCGCGAGGAGCCCGGCTTCACCTCTCTCATCACCGGCTTCCGGCCCAACGTGCCGCAATACCACATCGACATCGACCGCGCCCAAGCCAAGACCATGGGCATCTCCCTCGCCGAACTGAACGAGGCCCTCCAGGTCTATCTCGGCTCCGTCTATGTGAACGACTTCAACCTCTTCGGTCGCACCTACCAGGTCACCGCCCAGGCCGAGGCCAACCAGCGCACTCAGCCAGAGGACCTGATGCGCATCAAGATCCGCAACCAGAACGGCGAGATGGTGCCCCTCGGAGCCCTCGTCACCATCTCGAAGCGCGGCGGGGCCGACCGCGTGCAGCGCTACAATCTCTACTACTCCGCCGACATCAACGGCAACACCCTCCCCGGCGTCAGCTCCGGCGAGATGATCGCGTCCGTCGAGCGCCTCGCGCGCCAGCACCTGCCCAACGGCTTCGCCATCGAGTGGACCGACCTGACCTACCAGCAGATTCTCGCCGGGAACACCATCGTCTACATCTTCCCGCTCTGCGTCCTCTTCGTCTTCCTCGTGCTCTCCGCCCTCTACGAGAGCTGGAACCTGCCGCTGGCCATCATCCTCATCGTGCCCATGTGCCTGCTTTCCGCCATCGGCGGCGTCTGGATGCGCGGCATGGACAACAACGTCTTCACCCAGATCGGCCTCGTCGTCCTCGTGGCACTGGCGGCAAAGAACGCCATCCTCATCGTCGAGTTCGCCAAGCAGGGGCAGGACGAGGGCAAGGACCGCTTCAGCGCCGCCGTCGAGTCCTGCCGCCTCCGCCTGCGCCCCATCCTGATGACCAGCTTCGCCTTCATCCTCGGCGTGCTGCCCCTCGTCCTCGCCCGCGGCGCCGGGGCGGAAATGCGGCAGGCACTGGGCACGGCGGTGTTCTACGGCATGATCGGCGTGACCTTCTTCGGGCTGCTGTTTACGCCGGTCTTCTACGTGGTGATGCGGCGCTTGGCCGGGGACAAGTCGCGACCACCGGAGGGATGATGCAGGGTACCCGCCAACCCCCTCCTACTGCCGGCATCCTTGGAGCAGGACGCTGAGGAAGGTCGCGATCCCGAGCAGGGCGGACTTGTGCTCGCCTTCGGGCAGGATGTCGAGCCGGGCGCGGGCACGGGAGACGAGATCCTCCCCGGTGTCGACCGAGGCCTCGATCGCCCCCACGTAGTCCGCGATGTTCGCGAGAGCGCCCAAGTCGATGGGCTCGCGCTGGAGGAGGAGACGGTTGAGCTTCTCCCGCTGGCGCTCCGAGGCCGTGGCGAGGAGGTTCAGGATGGGCAGGGTGAGCTTGCCCTTGTTCAGGTCGGTGCGCAGGGTCTTGCCGTATTCCTGCTCGTCGCCGATCAGATCGACGCAGTCGTCGTAGATCTGGTAGGCCGTGCCGAGGTCGAGGCCGAAATCGCGCAGCGCCTCGCAGACGGCGGGCGGCTGTCCGTTGAGACGCGCCGCCAGCTCCATCGCGGCGGCGAAGAGGGCCGCCGTCTTCTTGCGGATGATGTCGAAATAGTCCTCGCGGCTCAACTGCATGTCGAAGCGACGCTGCGTCTGGATGATCTCCCCGGCGCAGACCTCGTTCGCGGCGATGGCGACCTTTTGCATCACCTCCCGGTCCTCGAACTCCGTCGAGAGCATGAGGGCGTGAGTGAAGAGGCAGTCCCCGAGGAGGACGCTCAGGGCGTCGCCCCACTTCGCGTTCGCCGTGGGGGCTTGGCGGCGGATCTCGGCTCCGTCGATGATGTCGTCGTGGACGAGGGTGGCGACATGGATCAGTTCCAGAATGACGGCGAGCCGATGGTGGTCGTCCTCCACCCCGCCGGTGGCCCCTCCCGCGAGGAAGGCGAGGGCCGGGCGGATGCGCTTGCCCGAGGTGTTGAGGATGTAGGCGACGTAGGGCTCCACCGCCGGATCGAAGGCCGAAGCCTGCTCGCGGATGCGGGCTTCGACCCGGTCGAGGTCGGGTCGCAGGAAGGCGAAGGGCGAGAGTTCGCTGCCGTTCGAAGGGTCCAAAATCGCGGAATTCGCTGTCATGAGCAGGGTTCGGGTCACTGAATGGCTGGGGGCGGGATTGTCAATCCACGATTGGATACGTCCGGGCCACCGGAAAGGCTTCGCGGCGGTTCCTCGGAAGCTACCTCTCCCCGGCCTCCGGTCTTTCCCTTCGCCCGCTTTTTCACCTCTCGACAGGGATGGCGCGATCGCGCCACGCGAAGAAGTCGAGCGGTCTTGGGAAATACCTTTTGCATCGCCCCTTGGCTGGACCTACGCTCTCCTATGGAAAGATTTTACCTCGGTTTCGGCTTGGGCATGCAGGAGATGATCGTCATCTTCCTCATCGTCCTCCTCCTCTTCGGCGCGAAGAAGATCCCCGAGCTCGCCCGGGGCATCGGCAAGGGCATGGGCGAGTTCAAAAAGGCCAAGAACGAGTTCGAGCGCGAGATCCACATGGGCGAGGAGGAAGGCAAGCGCGAATGGGACCGCGTGACCGAGGAGCGCCAAAAGACCTCCTCCGACACCGCCCCGAAGGACTGACGCCCAAACCGGCCCTGTCGCCATGATTTCCGCGAAGACCGCTCGGATGCTCCCGGCGGTCTTTTTGCTTTGGTTCTCCGTCGCCGTCCCCCTCCCCGCCGACGAAGCCGCCCCCGTCACCCTCGCCTTCTACAACCTCAAGAACTACCTCGCGATGGAGCGCCGCGTCGGCGGCGAGATCGTTCCCGACGCGCCCAAGCCCGAGCGCGAGGTGAAGGCGGTCGTGGCCGGCCTGACCGCGATCCAACCCGACATCCTCGGGGTCTGCGAGATCGGCGACGAGAGCTTCCTCGCCGACCTCCAGAGCCGCCTCTGGGAAAGCGGGATCGACCTCCCCCACACCGAACTCGTCCGCGACTCGGCGGGGTGGAACCGCAACCTCGCCCTCCTCTCCCGCTTCCCCATCGTGGCGCGGAACTCGCGGGACGACTACACCTACGAGCTCGCCGGGACGAGGCACGCCTTCCAGCGCGGCGTTCTCGACGTGAAGCTCGCCCTTTCGCCGACCTACCACTTGCGCTACGTCGGCCTCCACCTGAAATCGAAGCGCGAGGTACCCGAGGGCGACGAAGCCCTCATGCGGCTGAACGAGGCCCGCCTCGCGCGGCAGCACCTCGACCGCCTCCTCGAAATCGAGCCGGGGGCGAACCTCATCGTCGTGGGCGACTTCAACGACCTCCGCGGCGAGCCTCCGGTGAAAGCCCTCCAAGGCACCTTCGGCGGACAGGGTTACCTCACCGCCCTGACCCTTTCGGACCCCTTCGGTTTCCGCTGGACCCATCATTGGTCTTTCGCCGACTCCTATTCGCGCTTCGACTACGCCCTTTACAGCGAAGGGCTCAAGGATGAGATCGACCGCAACGGCTCCGGCATCCACCATTGGGAGGACTGGGACAAGGCCAGCGACCATCGGCCTATCGTGGTGAAAATCGTGCCGGTGGACCGGTAGGGCGGATATTCCGATGAACGGCTTCGGAGGGATAGTGCGGCATCCGGGAAGGCAGGAGGTGTTGTTGAAGGAAGAAAGGAGGAATCGAGGGAGACATGGCTTAGTTGACCACCGACAAAGGTTGAAATAATGATATTTTAAGAAAACTCCATGAGATATGAGAGCAGCTTGATTTTCAAAAGGCCAAAGCCTTAAATCCAAGGCGTCGCAAGAGGCGAAAAATACTGAAAACCCTTGATCTGATGGGGAAAATCCGGTTCAATGCCCCAAGCTGGCAGGAGCCGCAAGCAGATGCGCCGCTGATAGCAAAGCTGGCTAATACCGCTGTTAGGCAGAAAATACAATGAACGAATTCCTGACTATTTTTGGCACCATCGTTACGGTTCTAAGTGCCGTTTACGCCGTATATGCGAACCGAAAGACAGCCAAAATCGTCGATTACAATCGAGAGCAGTCTTGGGAGCTATACAGAATGGCATCGAATGTTTTGGCGCGTTGCCAAGCACTTGAAGGAGCCGAGCATCCCAACCCTCAGTTCATGGTCGATTCCGCCAAGGCCGAGGTTGCTGCGACAGAACTGACGATGAGCACTATACGAATGATCAAACGATTCGAGGAGGATTTCAGCAAGAAGAGGATACAGGCGTGGCTTGAGGAAGGGAAAGTCGTCAATGAGTCTCACCTTAAACCATTCTTGAACCTGGCAAACAAATGAAGAATGAGCCTAACAAAGCGGTGGAGCCAACTCCGGTAGCTGTCACGAATCGTGCTTATCCTCCCTTCGGTCGGGCACGATTCGCGCCATCTACCTCCGTGGCTCACCTTTGACGTTGTGCCTAGAATATGAAAGTGCCGCGAATCTTCAGAATGACACCACTGAAT
>ERZ761602.124-NODE-124-length-181831-cov-68.898331_pt1 | contig 181831 bp, 185 predicted proteins | sample MGYA00512165_ERZ761602 | MGnify/ENA primary metagenome ERZ761602 (study PRJEB28899, sample SAMN02445085) | bioreactor sludge metagenome | biome: EBPR sludge; isolation source: Thorneside wastewater treatment plant | place: Australia: Brisbane, Thorneside...
CCGGCTCCGGCTCCGGCTCCGGCTCCGGCTCCGGCTCCGGCTCCGGCTCCGGCTGTGGCTCCGGCTCCGGCTCCGGCTCCGGCTCCGGCTCCGGCTCCGGCTCCGGCTCCGGCTGCGGCTCCGGCTCCGGTTCCGGCGCAGGCTCCCGCGCAGGCGCCGTTGTTCCGGGACCCCTCGGCGAGCAGGCCCCCGGTCAGGGACGACGGCGACGACTGAGGCACGCGCCGGCACCGGTGTCGACCGCGACCTGGGCGGCCCGAGCCCGGGTCGCCCGGCCTCGGCCCGGGCAGTGCGCCTGCCCGGGCACCCGGCGGACGCACTGCCAGGCCAGCCCGGGGCCCTGCCCCGTCCTGGCCGCCGCCAACCAGGGTTCCGCCTCAGAGGCGGTCGGGCACCACCAGGCCATGGCTCACCAGCATGCTGGCCAGTGCGACGGTGCTGGCGACCCCCAGCTTCTCCAGCACCCGGGTCTTGTGCGTGCTGACCGTCTTCTCGCTGATGTGCAGCTGCTGGGCGATGTCGCGGTTGCAGGCGCCGGTCGCCAGGCGCAGCGCGACCTCCAGTTCCCTGCTGGTCAGCTGCTCCACCGGCGAGCTCCGGCCGCCGTTGCGCAGCTGCCCCAGCGCCATGTCGCTGGCCACGCGCTGGCAGAGGTAGGAACGGCCCTGGGCGACCTCCCGGACCGCACGGACGAGTTCCTCGGCCGGGGCGTCCTTGGTCAGGTAGCCGCTGGCGCCCGCCTGGATCAGCCGGGTCGGCATCGGCAGCTGGTCGATCATGCTCAGGACCAGGATGCGCAGGCCCTCGCAGGCCGCCAGCAGGCGCTCGGTGGCCTCCAGGCCACTCATGCCCGGCAGGCGCAGGTCGAGCACGACGACGTCCGGTCGCAGGTTGCGCGCCAGCGTCAGTCCCTCCTCGGCACTGCCGGCCTGGCCGATCACCGCGACGTCGCCTGCCGCCTCCAGCACGCGCCGACAGCCCTCCCGGATCATGGCGTGGTCATCGATGAGCAGCACCCGGATCATGGGATCCCCTCCTCGACAGTGTGATGCCGATCACGTTTGCAGCGTCCCTGCGCCGGGCCCTCCCCAGGCCCCGCGCACAGGGTGCAAATGACATGTTGTCGCGCAGTAAACCCTGAGCCTTTTGCAAGGTCAAGTGCGCGGCCGGCGTTCACTGGCGCCGGCCATGGCGGCGGAGTATGGTCCCTGCCAGCAGCCCGCGAAGCGACACGCTCGCACTGCCCAGTCCTGGGCTGCCACGGACGGCGGCTCCATCCTTTCCACGGGAGCGCCACCATGTCCGCCATCGCCGCCAACACCCTTCGCCTCGCCACCTCCCCCATCCGCTGCGTCGCCGACGAGGACCGCCTGACCTGGTGGTGCCACATGCACGGCGACGACGCCGCCCGCTCGGCGGCGGGCGGCCGAGACTGTTTCACCCCGCACCTGGTCGCCGCCATCGGCCACTGGCAGCAGGGCCTGGCCCCGGAACTCAGGCGGCACAGCCAGGCCGGCCGCCTTCCGCACGTGGTGCTGGCCTCCGACAGCGACGTGTTCAACCTCGGCGGCGACCTTGCCCTGTTCGCGCACTGCATCCGCACCGGCGACCGGGCCCGGCTGCTCGACTACGCCCGCCAGTGCGTGCTTGGCGTGCACTGCTTCCATGCCGGCCTGTCGGCCGGCGCCGAGACCATCGCCCTGGTCGAGGGCGATGCGCTCGGCGGCGGCTTCGAGGCTGCGCTGAGCTGCCACACCATCGTCGCCGAGGACGGCGTCGGCATGGGCCTTCCGGAGATCCTGTTCGACCTGTTCCCGGGAATGGGCGCCTACTCCTTCCTCTCGCGCCGCATCGGACCGGCGCGCGCGGAACGCATGCTGCTCTCCGGCGACATCCACTCGGCGCAGGACCTGCACGCCATGGGCGTGGTCGACGTCCTGGTCCCGCGCGGCGAGGGCCGGGCCGCCGTGGAGGCGATCATCCGCCGCAACCAGCGCACCGCCCGCGCCCGCTGCGCCGTGCAGCAGGTCCGCGAGATCGTTCATCCGGTCAGCCTCGACGAACTGATGCGGATCACCGAGATCTGGGTCGACACCGCGCTGGCCCTGGACGAACGCGCCTTGCGCACGATGGAACGTCTGGTACGGGCGCAGCAGCGCCGCACCACCAGCGAGGTGGCGGTGCCCCTGCGCGCCTGAGCCGGTAGGCGCACGACCGATCCCGGTCGTGGAGGTCGCCCGTCCGGTGCATGTCCGGACGGGTCGCGGGCAAGCGGGTGGCTGCGCAGCCGCTTCGCGGAGCGGCCATGGCTGGCCGCTGAGGGCAGACGCCTCCTGGACTGCATGGCGGCCGGTTGCCGCCCCGGCCGGCCACGCCCCGGGGGCACCGCGCGGGCCCGCCGCAGGTCCCGGGCCGCTGACGCCGGTTTCAGGCGCGGCCGCGGTCGCCGGTCGCCGCCACCGCATCCGCCAGGCCGGCCAGCAGCGGGCCCAGGCGGCGCATCCGGCCGCGCAGGGCCTCGATCCGGTCCCGGGCCTCGCGCTCGGACGCGCCCGCCGCCAGCCCCATGCATTCGCCCGCCGCGACCACCACGGCGTTCAGGCCGAGGTTGCCCGCGACACCCTTGAGCGCGTGCGCCTGGTCGCGGAATTCGTCCCAGTGCCTGCCCTGGATGGCGGCGTCCATGCGTTCGAGGCAACCCTCGATGTCGTTGCGGCAGGCCCGGATGTAGCCCTCGAGGAAGCCCTCGCCGTCGTCCAGGGCGCCGAGCTCCCGCAGCACCGACGCGTCGATCTCCTCGTCGCCGCGGACCGCCACCGGGGCCTCGGTCCGCTGCGGCCGCGACTCGGCCGGCATCAGCGCCGCGATCGCGTCGAGCAGGCGGGCGGCCAGCACCGGCTTGCCGAGGAACGCCGCCGCCCCGGCCCGCTCGCAGGCCTCGCGCGCGGCCGGCGTGACGTCCGCGCTGAGGACGATGAAGTGCAGCCGCTGGCGACGGCCGGCCAGCATCGCGCGCGCCTGCTGCAGGACGTCGAGGCCGCTGACCTCGGGCATATGGAGGTCGATCACGACCAGGTCGAAGGCATCCTCGACCAGCAGTTCGAGCGCCGCCTCTCCCGAGCCGACGACCACGACCTGGTGCCCGGCCCGCTCGAGGATGCGTCTCAGCACCACCCGGTTGGCCTCGTAGTCGTCGGCGATCAGCACGCGCAGGGAACGGACCCGCGCCCGGTGCCGGACGAAGGGATCGTCGAAGGCGATCACCTGGGCACCGCTTCCGACCGCCGCGGCCTGCGCCGCAGGGTCCGGTTCCCCGGCGGCAGCCGGGCAGTCCGCGACCGGCGCGAAGGGCAGATCGACCCAGAAGGTGGAGCCCTCGCCTTCGACGCTGCTGAAGGCGATGCTGCCACCCATCGCCTCGGTCAGGCTCTTGGCGATGGTGGTGCCCAGGCCGGTCCCGCCGAAGCGGCGGGCGCGTCCGGCGTCGCCCTGCTCGAAGGCCTCGAACAGGCGCTGCTGGGCCGTCAGCGGGATGCCGACTCCGGTGTCGCTGACGCTGAACCGGACCAGCAGGGCGCCGTCGCCGGCGTCGCCGAGACGCTTGACGGCGAGCACGACCCGGCCCTCGTCGGTGAACTTTACCGCGTTGCTCAGCAGGTTCAGCAGCACCTGGCGCAGGTGGTCGGCATCGCCATGGACCTGCGCGGGAACGTCGTCGTCGATCTCGAAGGCGAGCTCCAGGCCCTTGCCCAGGGCACCCGGCCGCAACATGCCGGTGACCGATGCCACCAGCGAGGCGACGTCGAAACGCACGCGCTCGATGCGCAGCTTGCCGGCCTCGATCGCCGAGATGTCGAGGACGTCGTCGACCAGCGCCAGCAGGCTCTTCGCCGAGTTCTCGATGACGTCGGCGCATTCGCGCTGCTCGCTGCTCAGCCGGGTGCCGGCGAGCAGCGCCGACATGCCGACGATGCCGTTCAGCGGAGTGCGGAACTCGTGGCTCATGTTGGCCAGGAACCGGCTCTTGGCCTCGCTGGCCTGGCGCGCCTCCCGGGTCGCCCGGGTCAGGGTCGCGAGCAGCGAGGACAGGTACAGGGGCACCGCCACCAGGCCCAGCAGCAGGCCACCCGCCAGGGCGCCGTTCTCGCGCCAGTAGGGCGTGCTCCAGATCACCGCCGCAAAGGCCAGGGCGGCCAGCAGCATCGCCTGGGCCAGCGCCGGCCGCCCGTAGCGCAGGCCGTTGCCGATGGTCACCCACAGCAGCACCACGTAGAGCGGCGACCCGGGCTCCCCGAGCAGCACCATCAGGGCACCGGTGCTGCCGTAGTCGGCGAGCATGCCGACCGTCCGCCGCAACGGCGAGGCCGCCGGCCGCGCCAGGATGGCCGCGATGATGAGCACGCCGACCAGGGCCTCGATCCCGACCACCGCCAGGGCCGCCGTCAGCGGGATGCCGCCAGGGCCCTCGACCCGGTCCACCACCAGCAGGTAGGCGACGAAGACGCCCGTGATCAGCAGCCGGACGATGGCCTGGCCGTGCTCGCTGTCCGGCCGCTCGGACAGGCGGCGCCGCAGTTCGACCAGCCGCTCGCGCCAGGCGGCCACGGCCCCGCGCCCGCTCAGCCCTCGCCCTCGAGCGGGGCGAAGAAACGCCGGATCTCCTCGGCGCGGTCGGCGTTGTCCAGCAGGGCATCCACCAGACGCGGGTCGAACAGCACGCCGCGTTGCTGGCGCAGCCACTCCAGCGCCTGCGCCATCGGCCAGGCCGGCTTGTAGGGGCGTCGCGTGGTCAGGGCGTCGAGGACGTCGGCCAGTCCGACGATGCGGGCGCTGATCGGGGCCTGTTCGCCGATCAGGCCGTCCGGATAGCCGCTGCCGTCCCAGCGCTCATGGTGGCGCAGCGCGATCTCGGCGGCGAGCTGGACGAACCGGCTGGAGCTCTCGCCCAGGATCTCGCAGCCCAGCCGCGGGTGCTGGCGCATCAACGCCATCTCGGCCGGGTCCAGCGGTCCGGGCTTGTTGAGCAGGCTGTCCGGGACGCTGATCTTGCCGATGTCGTGCAGGGGCGCGGCCGCCTCGATCTGGCGGACCTCGTCGTCGGGCAGGCCGATCGCCTCCGCGACCAGGGCGCTGTAGCGGGCGATGCGCTCCAGGTGGGCGCCGGCGTGCAGGTCGCGGGACTCGGTGGCCTTGGCCAGCCGGAACAGGATGTCGCGCTCGCGCTGCTCGGTCTCGTGCTGGCTGCTGATCACCTGCTGCTCGAGGGAGCGGGCGCGGCGCTTGACCGATTCGGCCTGCTGCCGCAGCAGCAGCAGGTTGCGGCAGCGCGAACGCAGCTCGCGCGGCCGGATCGGCTTGACCATGAAGTCCATGACGCCGGCGTCCAGCGCCGCCTGCCGGACCGGCTCGTCGCCGACCACCGTGATCAGGATGATCGGCACGTCGCGGTGCGAGAGGTCGCGACGGAACTGGCGGGCGAACTCCAGGCCGTCCAGGCGCGGCATCCGGTAGTCGAGCAGGACCAGGTCGGGGTTGGCCTGCTGCGACCAGGCCATCGCCTCCTCCGGGTCGCCGAAATCGGCGATCCGGATGTCGGGGCTGATGCCCTCGATGATGTGCCGCAGCATGGTGCGTGCGGACAGCTGGTCATCGACGATCAGGACGTTCACGCGCGCACTGGCCCGGCACCGCCCCGGGACGGGTGTCCCGGAGTCCATATGCGCAAGACTCTACACCCTGCGCCGCCCCGGGCACAGGGGACCCGGCGCATGGCGGCGCCGGCGGCGGCCCTCATCGCGCCTCCGGCCTCAGGTACGGGAACAGCAGCACGTCGCGGATCGAGGCCGAATCCGTGAACAGCATGACCAGCCGGTCGATGCCGACGCCGAGGCCCGCGGTCGGCGGCATGCCGTATTCGAGCGCGCGGATGTAGTCGGCGTCGAAATGCATGGCCTCGTCGTCGCCGGCGTCCTTGGCGCGGACCTGGGCCAGGAATCGCTCGGCCTGGTCCTCGGGATCGTTGAGCTCGGAGAAGCCGTTGGCCAGCTCGCGGCCGCCGACGAACAGCTCGAAGCGGTCGGTGATCTCCGGGTCGGCGTCGTTGCGGCGCGCCAACGGCGAGACTTCGGCCGGATAGTCGGTGATGAAGGTCGGCGCGATCAGGCCGTGCTCGACGGTCTTCTCGAACACCTCGAGCAGCAGCTTGCCCCAGCCCTCGCCGCCGCGCACCGGGATGCCGAGCCGCCGGCAGTGCCCGGCCATGGCGTCGCGGTCGCGGATGTCCGCCTCCCGGATCTCCGGATTGCGCTCCAGCACCGCCTGCGCAAGGGGCAGCCGCCGGAACGGCTGGCCGAGGTCGATCCGCATCTCCTCCCAGGGCAGCACGGTGGGCCGCTCGCGGTCGGCGAACAGCTCCAGCGCCATGGAGCGCAGCAGGTCCTCGGTGAGGTCCATGAGGTCGCTGTGCACGGCGTAGGCCTGGTACAGCTCGAGCATCGTGAACTCGGGGTTGTGCCGGGTCGACACGCCCTCGTTGCGGAAGTTGCGGTTGATCTCGTAGACGCGCTCGAAGCCGCCGACCACCAGGCGCTTCAGGTACAGCTCGGGCGCAACCCTCAGGTACATGTCGAGGTCGAGGGCGTTGTGGTGGGTCTTGAACGGCCGCGCGGTGGCGCCGCCGGGGATGTGGTGCATCATCGGCGTCTCGACCTCCATGAAGCGCCGCTCCGGCGCCTCCAGGTAGTCGCGGATGTAGCGGACGATGCGCGAGCGCAGCCGGAAGATCTCCCGCGCGCGCGGCGTCACCACCAGGTCGACGTAGCGTTGCCGGAAGCGGGTCTCGGTGTCGCTCAGACCGTGCCACTTGTCGGGCAGCGGCCGCAGCGACTTGGTCAGCAGGCGCGCCGCCGTCGCCCGGACCGACAGCTCGCCGGTCCGGGTTCGCATCAGCACGCCCTCGACGGCGATGATGTCGCCGACATCCCAACCCTTGAACGCCTCGTAGGTCGCGGCCAGGGTATCGCGCTGCAGGAACACCTGGACCTCGCCGGTCATGTCGCGCAGCGCCGCGAAGCTGGCCTTGCCCATGACCCGCTTGGCCATCATGCGCCCGGCCAGGCGCACCCGGCGGCCCAGGGCGTCCAGCGCGGTCGCGTCCCAGTGGCCGGCATCGGCGTAGGCGGCCTGGAGGTCGCCGGCGAGGGCGTCGGGCCGGAAATCGTTGGCGAAGGCGACGCCGTCCTGGCGCAGGGCGCGCAGCTTGGCCCGGCGCTCGGCGATCACGTGGTTGTCGTCGCCGGCGGTCGGCGTCGGCGCGCTGTGTTCTGCTTCCATCTCGTGTCGTCCTCAGATGCGGCCGGCGCCGGCCTCCAGGCCCATCTTCAGGCTCGCCTCGACGAACTCGTCGAGGTCGCCGTCGAGCACCTTCTGGGTGTCGCTGCGCTCGACGCCGGTACGCAGGTCCTTGATCCGCGACTGGTCGAGCACGTAGTTGCGGATCTGGCTGCCCCAGCCGATGTCGGCCTTGGCATCCTCCAGGCGCTGCTTCTCGGCGCTGCGCCGCTGGAGTTCCTGCTCGTACAGGCGGGCGCGCAGCATCTTCATCGCGCGGTCGCGGTTGGCGTGCTGGCTGCGCTCGGTCTGGCAGGCGGCGACGATGCCGGTCGGCACGTGCGTGATGCGCACCGCAGACTCGGTCTTGTTGACGTGCTGGCCGCCGGCGCCGCTGGACCGGTAGACGTCGGTCTTCAGGTCGGCCGGGTTGATCTCGATGTCGATGTTGTCGTCGATCTCGGGGGCCACGAACACCGAGCAGAACGAGGTGTGCCGGCGGTTGTCGGAGTCGAACGGGCTCTTGCGGACCAGCCGGTGCACGCCGGTCTCGGTCTTGAGCCAGCCGTATGCGTAGTCGCCCTCGATGCGCAGGCTGGCGCTCTTGATGCCGGCGACCTCGCCCTCCGAAACCTCCAGCAGCTCGGTCTTCCAGCCGCGCGACTCGGCCCAGCGCAGGTACATGCGCAGCAGCATGTTCGCCCAGTCCTGCGCCTCGGTGCCGCCGGCACCGGCCTGGATGTCCACGAACGCCGGCAGGGGATCGGCCTCGCCCGAGAACATGCGCTGGAATTCGAGCTTGCCGACCCGACGCTCCAGCAGCTCGACGTCGGCCGCGACCGCGGCCACGCCCTCGGCATCGGATTCGGCGGCGCTGAGCTCGAGCAGCTCGCGGCCGTCGTCCAGGGCGGTCGCCAGGCGGTCCAGCTCGGTGACCACCGCCTCCAGCCGGGCGCGCTCGCGACCGAGCTCCTGGGCGCGTTCCGGGTCGTTCCAGACCTCGGGGTGCTCCAGCTCGCGACCTACTTCCTCGAGTCGTTCCCGGCGGCGGTCGTAGTCAAAGATACCCCCTGAGCGCGAGCGTGCGCGCCTTGAGGTCGTCGAGCGAGGCGTAGATCGGGTTCAGTTCCATGGCATCGGCGTGGCTGGCTGGCGGTCGACGGCGGGCGTCGCCGGATCGGTGAGGGGGCGGGACGGCGGCCCTGCCCGCGACGGCAGGCAGGGCACCGGAGGCGGGCGTTGCCGCGGCCGCGCAGTTTAGCAGCCCGCGGAACTTCGCCCGTGCGCGACGGGCCCCGCGACGCCGGACCTCAAGGCCGCCCCTGGATCCGGGACAGCGGCTCAGCGTCGCCAGAACCGCCAGCGATGTCGCGGTCGCCACAGCCAGCGTCCGGCAGGCGCGCGCCAGTCCAGGCTGGCGACATCGCCATCGGCGACCGCGGACAGCAGCGCCGCCAGGCGCCGGTCGGCGTCGCTGCGGCGGCGCAGGTCGTGCAACTCCTGCGTCGTCGCCGCGCCGGCGGAAGCCAGGCCGGCCAGGCCGAGCAGTGCCGGCTCCTCGGTGTCCAGCCGCGCCGGTGCCCGCGCCGGTGGCCCGGGCAGCATCCCGGCGCCTGAGAACCACAGGCCGTTGATGGCCGGCAACCCCTGCGCCTGCCGGCGCGCGTTGGCCGGGTGCGCGGCCAGGGCGATCTGCGCCTGGCCCAGCAGGGCCCGCCAGTGCCTGCCGGCGGCATCCTCGGGCCACAGCTCGAACAGGTCGGCGCCCAGCGCCTGTTCCGGCGCCGGCAGCCGCGGATACTCGGCGCCGCCGCCGGCGCGGAACGGGCGCAGGTACCAGCGCCGGGGCAGCGGCGCGCTCAGCTCGAAGCCGGCGTCCCCGAACAGGGGCGCCAGCGCCCGGACCAGGTCGGCGGTCTCGTCGGCGTCCTGGCCGAGCTCGCCGACCGCGAGCAGCCGCAGCGCCGCCGGTTCCAGCCGGAAGTGCGCGGGATCGGCGTGGAGCCAGTGGTGGCCGGCGGCATCGCCGGCATCGTGCTGCCGGCACAGCGCCGCCGTCGGCCAGGGGGCCGCAGGCGATCCGAACAGGTCGCCGACCAGGCCTTCGAGGCCGGCGTCGGGCGCCGGCAGCCGGTCCGCACGCGCCAGCAGGGCCGACACGGTGGCCGCCAGCCCGGCGTCGCCGGGCTGGCCGGGCGCCAGGACCACCAGGTTCCGTCGCGGCCTGGTCGCGGCCATGCCCTGGCGTCCGGCTCAGCCGTAGCTGACCGCGGCGATCTCGTAGCGCCGGGTGCCGCCAGGCGTCTGGATCTCGACGGTGTCGCCCTCGTGCTTGCCGATCAGGGCGCGCGCCACCGGCGAGGCCACCGAGATCAGGCCGCGCTTGATGTCGGCCTCCAGCTCGCCGACGATGCGGTAGCGCAGCTCGTCGTTGCTGTGCAGCTCGACCAGTTCGACGCTGGCGCCGAAGACGATGCGGCTGCCGGCGTTGAGCTTGGCGACGTCGATGATCTCGGCCAGCGACAGCGCCGACTCGAGTTCCTGGATGCGCCCCTCGATGAAGCCCTGCTGCTCGCGGGCGGCGTGGTATTCGGCGTTCTCCTTGAGATCGCCGTGGGCGCGCGCCTCGGCGATCGCGGCGATCACCTGCGGCCGGCGGACGCCCTTCAGGTTCTCCAGCTCGGCGCGCAGCCGAATCGCGCCCTCGGCGGTCAGCGGGATGCGCTTCATGCGGTCAGTCTCCCGTGCAGTTCCTGCAACGAGTGCACCGTACCCGATCCGGCATGGTCGAGCGCCCCGACCAGCGCGCGGGCGCCCGCCAGGGTGGTCGAGTAGGTGATCCGGTGCTGCAGGGCCTCGCGCCGGATCGAGAAGGAGTCGGCGATCGCCTGCTTGCCCTCGGTGGTGTTGACGATGTAGGTGATGTCGCCGTTCTTGATCAGGTCGACCACGTGCGGCCGGCCCTCGATCACCTTGTTCACGAAGGCGCAGTCGACGCCCTGGCCGCGCAGGTAGTCGCAGGTGCCGCGGGTGGCGACCAGGGTGAAGCCGCGCCGGATCATCTCGCGGGCCAGCGGCAGCAGGCGCGGCTTGTCGCTGTCGCGGACGCTGACGAACACCTGGCCGGGCTGGGGCATCCGGATGCCGGCCGCCTCCAGCGACCGCGCGAACGCCGCGGCGAAGCTCTCGCCGACGCCCATGATCTCGCCGGTCGAGCGCATTTCCGGACCGAGGATGGGATCCACGCCCTGGAACTTGGCGAACGGGAAGATCGCCTCCTTGATCGAGAAGTACGGCGGAACCACCTCGACGCTGGCCCCCTGCCCGTCCAGCGAGGCGCCCGCCATGCAGCGCGCGGCGATCTTGGCGAGCGGCCGGCCGGTCGCCTTGGAGACGAAGGGCACGGTGCGCGATGCCCGGGGATTGACCTCGAGCACGAAGATGTCCTCGCCCTGCACCGCGAACTGGGTGTTCATCAGGCCGACGACGTTGAGCGCCCGGGCCATCTCGCGGGCCTGCCGACGCAGCTCCTCCTGGATCGCCGGCGACAGCGAGTGGACCGGCAGCGAGCAGGAACTGTCGCCCGAGTGCACCCCGGCCTCCTCGATGTGTTCCATCAGGCCGCCGATCATGCTGGCGCCGGTGGAGTCCGCCACCAGGTCGACGTCGACCTCGATCGCGTGGTCGAGGAAGCGGTCGAGCAGGACCGGCGAGTCGTTGGAGACCTTGACCGCGTCGCGCACGTAGCGCGCCAGGTCGGCGTCGGAATGGACGACCTCCATGGCACGGCCGCCGAGCACGTAGCTGGGCCGCACCACCAGCGGATAGCCGACCTCGCGGGCCAGGGCCAGCGCCTCGTCGGCGTTGCGCGCGGTGCGGTTGGGCGGCTGCCGCAGCCCGAGCCGCTCGATCAGCTTCTGGAAGCGCTCGCGGTCCTCGGCCAGGTCGATGGAATCGGGCGAGGTGCCGATGATCGGGACGCCGGCGGCCTCGAGGGCGCGCGCCAGCTTGAGCGGCGTCTGGCCGCCGTACTGCACGATCACGCCTTCCGGCCGCTCGGTCTCGACGATCTCGAGCACGTCCTCGAGGGTCAGCGGCTCGAAGTACAGGCGGTCGGAGGTGTCGTAGTCGGTCGACACGGTCTCCGGGTTGCAGTTGACCATGATCGTCTCGTAGCCGTCCTCGCGCAGGGCGAGGGCGGCGTGGACGCAGCAGTAGTCGAACTCGATGCCCTGGCCGATCCGGTTCGGACCGCCGCCCAGCACCATGATCTTGCGGCGCCCGGTCGGCTCGGCCTCGCATTCCTCGTCGTAGCAGGAATAGAGGTAGGCGGTGGTGGTGGCGAACTCCGCGGCGCAGGTGTCGACCCGCTTGTAGACCGGGCGCACGCCATAGGCACGGCGCAGCTGGCGGATCGCCGCCTCGTCGGTGCCGGTCAGCCGCGCCAGCCGGCTGTCGGAGAAGCCCTGTCGCTTGAGGGCGCGCAGGCGGGCGGCATCGAGCGCGGCGACACCGCCCAGGCTGACGTCCTTCTCGGTCCGCACCAGGTCCTCGATCTCGGCGAGGAACCACGGGTCGATGCGGGTCAGGTCGTGGATCTCGTCGGCGGACAGCCCGGCCCGGAAGGCGTCGGCGACATGGAACAGGCGGTCCGCGCCCGGCTCGCGCAGTTGCCGGCGCAGCTCGACCAGGCCCTCCTCGTCGGGCGCGTCGCCGCGCGGACTCAGGCCGTCGACGCCGATCTCGAGACCGCGCAGGGCCTTCTGCAGCGACTCCTGGAAGCAGCGGCCGATCGCCATCACCTCGCCGACCGACTTCATCTGGGTGGTCAGGCGCGCGTCGGCGGCCGGGAACTTCTCGAACGCGAAACGCGGGATCTTGGTGACCACGTAGTCGATCGCCGGCTCGAACGAGGCCGGCGTCGCGCCCCCGGTGATCTCGTTGCGCAGCTCGTCCAGGGTGTAGCCGACCGCCAGCTTCGCGGCGACCTTGGCGATCGGGAAGCCGGTGGCCTTGGAGGCCAGCGCCGACGACCGCGAGACCCGCGGGTTCATCTCGATGACGACCACGCGGCCGGTCTGGGCGTTGACCCCGAACTGCACGTTGGAGCCGCCGGTGTCGACGCCGATCTTGCGCAGCACGGCGATCGAGGCGTCGCGCAGGCGCTGGTACTCCTTGTCGGTCAGGGTCAACGCCGGCGCCACGGTGATCGAGTCGCCGGTGTGCACGCCCATCGGGTCCAGGTTCTCGATCGAGCAGACGATGATGCAGTTGTCCGCGCGGTCGCGGACCACCTCCATCTCGAACTCCTTCCAGCCGAGCACCGACTCCTCGACCAGCACCTCGCCGACCGGCGACAGGTCCAGGCCGCGACGCACGATCTCCTCGAACTCCTCGCGATTGTAGGCGATGCCGCCGCCGGTGCCGCCCAGGGTGAAGCTGGGCCGGATGATGGTCGGGTAGCCGACCTCGGACTGGATCGCGACCGCCTCGTCGAAGCTGCGGGCGATGCGCGCCTTCGGGCACTCCAGGCCGATCTGGGCCATCGCCTGGCGGAACAGCTCGCGATCCTCGGCCATCCGGATCGCCTCGCGCGAGGCGCCGATCATCTCGACGCCGTACTTCTCCAGCACCCCGGCGTCGGCCAGCGCCAGCGCGCAGTTCAGCGCGGTCTGGCCGCCCATGGTCGGCAGCAGCGCGTCGGGCCGTTCCTTCTCGATGATGCGCTCGACGATGCGGGCGTTGATCGGCTCGATGTACACGGCGTCGGCCGTGTCCGGGTCGGTCATGATGGTCGCCGGGTTGGAGTTGACCAGGATCACCCGGAACCCCTCCGCGCGCAGCGCCTTGCAGGCCTGGGCGCCGGAATAGTCGAACTCGCAGGCCTGGCCGATCACGATCGGCCCGGCGCCGATGACGAGGATGCTGCGGATGTCGGTGCGCTTGGGCATGGCCGTCAGGGAGCAGGGAGCGGGGAAGAGGGAGCAGGGATGCGTGCGCGAAGGCTACCCTGCAACGACCGGAGCATCAGACGCAGCTGCTCGGTTTCGTCGCGGATTTCTTCGTAGGACTCGCCTTCCAGCGAGTAGAGCTCCATTGCCAAGTCCAGGAGCGTAGCTAGTTCCGAGATCGATCCAAGCGCGATGGAGACGAAACGGAGGTAGTCGCGCGTCGACTCCCTCCCATGGCCCTCCGCGATGTTGGCAGGAACCGAAACCGCTGCCCGTTGAAGCTGGGGAACCAGGCCGAACCGCTCTGTGGACGGAAGTTGCCCGGCCACAAGGTAAACGGACTTCACCAGTGCCATGCTTCGGCGCCAGACGTCCAGGTCGCGAAAGCTGCGGATCATCCATCCTGCTCCCTGCTCCCTTTCCCCTGCTCCCTCTGCATTATCTGGACGAACCGATCGAACAGCCCCTCGACGTCGCGCGGCCCCGGGCTGGCCTCCGGGTGACCCTGGAAGGAGAACGCAGGCGCGTCGGCCAGGGCGATGCCCTGGTTGGAGCCGTCGAACAGCGAGCGGTGGGTGACCCTGACGTTCGCGGGCAGGGTCGGTTCGTCGATCGCGAAGCCGTGGTTCTGGCTGGAGATCATCACCTTGCCGGTCTCGAGGTCCTGGACCGGGTGGTTGGCGCCGTGGTGGCCGAACTTCATCTTCACCGTGGCGGCGCCGGCGGCCAGGCCGAGCAGCTGGTGGCCCAGGCAGATGCCGAACAGCGGCATCCGCGCCGCCAGGAACTGCCGGATCGCGTCGATCGCGTAGTCGCAGGGCGCCGGATCGCCCGGCCCGTTGGACAGGAACACGCCGTCCGGCGCCATCGCCAGGACCTCGGCGGCGGGCGTGGTGGCCGGCACCACGGTGATCTCGCAGCCGCGGTCGGCCAGCAGCCGCAGGATGTTGTGCTTGACGCCGAAGTCGTAGGCGACCACGCGCAGCCGGCCCGGGCTGCTGCGGAAGGCGCCGCGGTCGAGATCGAAGCTGCCCTCGCGCCAGGCATAGGGCGCGCCCGTGCTGACCACGCGCGCCAGGTCCAGGCCGGCCAGGCCGGGAAAGGCGCGCGCCTGCGCCAGGGCGGCCTCGACGTCGCCGGCGCCGGCGCCGGCGACGATGCAGCCGGACTGCGCGCCGCTGCTGCGCAGGATGCGGGTGAGCCGGCGGGTGTCGACCTCGGCGATCGCCACCACCCCGTGCCTGGCCAGCCAGGCCTGCAGGCTCTCCTGGGAGCGCCAGTTGCTGGCGACCCGGGAGGCGTCGCGGATCACCAGTCCGGCGGCATGGGCGCCGGCGGACTCGGCGTCGTCGGGATTGCAGCCGACGTTGCCGATCTGCGGGAAGGTCAGGGTGACGATCTGCCGGCTGTAGGAGGGATCGGTGAGGATCTCCTGGTAGCCGGACATCGCGGTATTGAAGACGACCTCGCCGACGGCGCTGCCGATGGCGCCGATCGAGCGGCCGCGGAAGATGCTGCCGTCGGCAAGGACCAGGAGGGCTGGATCGGTCACGTTTTCGCCTTGGATCGGGTGCGACGAGACCCGCGGCCCTCCGCTGGGGAGGCCCGGGGCTTTCGGTCGGGGGCGAGGCGGGATTGTAGGCGCCTGGCCGGGCCCTGTCATCCCGCGGCGGCCGTGGCCGTTCAGGCCGGGGCCGGATCCAGGCAGTCGTCGATCCGGTACAGCCCGGGCGGGCGGCCACGCAGCCAGCGTGCGGCATGCAGGGCGCCGCGCGCGAACACCCCGCGATCGCCGGCGCGATGGACGATCTCCAGGCGCTCGCCCGGGCCGACCAGCATCAGGCTGTGCTCGCCGACGATGTCGCCCGCCCGCACCACCGCGAAGCCGGTGCCGGCGTCGCCGCGCACCGGGTCGGCGCGCACCGCATCCTCGTCGAAGGTGGCGCCGCGCGCCTGCGCCAGCACCCGGCCGAGCGCGAGCGCGGTGCCCGAGGGCGCGTCCAGCTTGCCGGCGTGATGGGCCTCGACGATGGCCGCCGACCATCCGGGCAGCAGGCTGCCGGCGAGCGCGGCCAGGCGCCCGAGCACGGCGACCCCGATCGCGAAGTTGGCCGACCACAGCACCGGGACGTCGCCGGCGGCGCGCGCCATCTCGGCGCGCTGGCCGGCATCCAGTCCGGTGGTGCCGGAAACCAGCGCCACCCCGTGCGTCCGGCACCAGGCGAGGATCTCGGGGAAGGCGTCGGCGCGACTGAAGTCGATCACCACCTCCGGTGCCGCGGCCCGGTCCGGTCGCGCCCAGACCAGGCCCGGCCAGTCCGGCCCGACCGGACGGCCGAGCAGGACGGAACCGGCCGGCACCCAGGCACCGCGCACCCGGTCGCCCTGGCTCGCGGCCACCGCCAGCAGTTGCCTGCCCATGCGCCCGGCCGCGCCGTGCACGGCCAGCACCGGCGGATCGCCGGCAGCGGCAGGGTCGGCGTTGGCGGCGGCGGTCACGGTCGGGGTTCCTCGCGGCGGGTCGGCGACGAGTATCCCACCGAAGCCCCGGCCATCGCGACCGCCGTCACCCCCGGGGACGGCGAGTTCCCATACAATCGGCGCGGGAAACGCCAGACGGGGATAGTCCACAATGAACAGAATGATCCTTCTGCTTGCCGGTGCGCTGGCGGCGCTTCCGGCGCTGGCCGCACCGGAGCCGCTGGCCTCGGTCGTCGTGGCCGAGCTGCAGCGCAAGGCCGCCGCCGGCGAGCCGGCCAAGCCCCTGGCGACGCCGGTGGACGCCGACGTCCGCTTCGAGCGGACCGCGACGGTGCTGCCCGACGGCACCGTCATGTACGGCTGCCGCGACGCCGGGCGCAGGGATTTCCGCATCTCCGGCGGGCGCGACGGCGCGCAGGTGCAGCGATGAGCGCCCTGCCCCGCCTGCTGGCCGCCCTGCTGCTGGCCGCCGGCAGTCTGCCGGCCCTGGCGCAGGTGCTGCTGACGCCCGGCCAGTCCCGGCAGTTCCAGCTGCCGGCCAACGCGCTGAGCACCGAGCTGGCGATCGACGTGCCCGCCGGTACCCGGCAGCTGCACCTGGAACTGCAGACCGTCGGCAACGCCGACGTCGACCTGCTGCTGCGCTTCGGAGAGCCCTTCCCCCTGAACGGCAACGCCGGCGTCTTCGGTGGCCTGGACTGGCTGATCGAGCACGCCCACTACCGCTCGATCAGCCCGACCGGCAGCGAACGCATCACCGTCAGCCGGGCCCAGCACGAGCCCGTGCGCGCCGGCCGCTGGCACCTGGCGGTGATCAACTACGCCGGCCAGCCCGCCGACTTCTCCGTGCTGGCGACGCTGTCCCAGGAGGATCCGGGGCCGGCGCCTTTCACGGTGGTGTTCGACGACCAGGCCGGCTGCAGCGCCCGCGGCGCCAACACCTTCGCGTGGTTCGAGGCGACCGCCGCGACCCCGGTCGGCGGCAACCCCGGCACCACGGTCGGCGAACAGCGCCGAAACGCCTTCACCCGGGCGATGGAGCAGCTGCGCACCGAACTGCCCGGCACCGCGCCGGTGCGCATCCTGGCCTGCTGGCGCGACCTCGGCGGCACCGCCAACAGCGCCACCCTGGCCAGTGCCGGGCCGACCGCGGTCTACCGGGATGACGGCCTGAACAGCTTTTCCGGCGGCCCCGCCGAGCGCGCCCTGTTCCAGCTGCCCTCGCTGCCGAGCCTCTACACCTGGTACGCCGGCCCGGCGATCGCGCAGCGGGCCGGCACCGCGACCTGCCGGGCCGCCTCCGGCAACTGCAACGCGCCCGACGTGTTCATCCAGTTCAACAGCGCGGTGGACGGCAGCTCGGCGCTGGGCAACCGGCGCTTCCACTACGGCTACGACGTGCCGGCGCCGGGCGGCAACCTCGACTTCATCGCCACCGCGATGCACGAGATCAACCATGGCCTCGGCTTCTTCGGCCTCGCCAACACGCGCGCCGAGCAGGGCCCGATCGGCGAGAAGTTCCGCGCCACCTTCAACGGCGTGCCGGAGCCGGACGGCCACAACGACGCCTACACCGACGAGCTGGTCGTGGTCCAGGGCAACACGGTCGCGCCGTTCAACGAGCTGCCGCTGGACCTGCGCGCGGCGGCCCTGACCTCCGGCTTCAACCTGCGCTGGGCCGACCCGGCGACGGTCGAGGCGCCCGGCAACGTCCTGCGGCCGCAGCCGTTCCCGCTCAACCTGCCGCCGGTCTACGCGCCGCCGAACCTGCAGCCCGGGTCGACCCTCTCGCACCTCGACCCCAACACCTACTTCAGCGAGCAGATGGGGCCGCAGATCGTCGCCGGGGCCCGCGCCCTGGGCCTGGCCCGGCCGATGCTGCAGGCGATCGGCTGGAACAGCGAGCCGTTGCCGGCACCGCAGTACGCCCGGCCGTTCGGCGGCCAGTGGTTCGACCCCGCGCGCGGCAACCACGGCCTCGACCTGATCCGGGTCAGCGGCACCGCCGACACCTACATCCTCACCCTGTACACGTTCGACGCCAACGGCCTGCCGGAGTGGTACCTGGCGATCGGGCGCATCGTCGACGGCGTGTTCCGGCCCGGCAACGACGCCAACGGCAACAGCCTGTGGCGGACCCGCTACCTGTTCGGGACGCCGCCGTCCCAGGAGCCGGACACCTCGGTGCCGGGCCAGATCCGCATCGACTTCAACCAGGCGGCGCGGGCGCCCGCGTGCAACGACGGCACCCCCCGGACCGGCCCGCTGGCCCTGATGACCTTCACCCTGGGCAGCGACTTCAACCTGCGCTGGTGCCTGCAGGCGATCGTGCCGCAGGCGTCCCGCCCGGCCACCGACCTCACCGGCCACTGGGCCGCGGCCAGCCAGCAGGACGGCGGCTGGGGCCTGACCACGCTGAGCTACGGCGGCAACGCCGGCAGCGGCCTGTTCACCATCCTTTACTTCCCCGACAGCCAGGGCCGGCCGCGCTGGGCCGCCGCCCAGACCGACACCTTCCAGCCCGGGCAGCCGCAGCCGCTGTTCCAGCTGCAGGGGTACTGCCGGACCTGTCCGCAGCCGCCCGGCGGGGCCGTGCCGACCCAGATCGGCCAGCTGCGCATCGCCCCGGCGGCCAACGGGTCGGGGACGGTCGAGTTCAACGCCACCTTCAACGGCGCCGGCAGCACCGGCAGCTTCAGCCGGCCCAGCATCCCGCTGACGCGCCTGGGCGTCTCGTCACCGGGCGGCTGAGGCCGACCCGGGCGGGGTGGGCGCGCGCCCCGCACGGCCCCCGGCCCGGCCGGGGCGCCGTGCCGGAGCGGCCGACGGGCGCCCGGCCCGGCGTCGCCCGGTGTTCAGGACAGCCGTTCGGCCAGGGCCTGCGCGAAGCGCGCGGTGCTGCCGTCGCCGCCGAGGTCGGGGGTGACCCGGTCCTTGGCCTGGAGGGTGGCGCGGATCGCGCCGCGCAGGCGGTTGCCCTGCTCCGGCTGGCCCAGGTGGTCGAGCATCATGGCCGCGGCCAGCAGCAGCGCGCAGGGATTGGCGACGCCCTTGCCGGCGATGTCCGGCGCCGAGCCGTGCACGGCCTCGAAGATCGCCGCCTCGGCGCCGATGTTCGCGCCCGGGGCCAGGCCCAGCCCGCCGACCAGGCCGGCGCACAGGTCGGAGATGATGTCGCCGAACAGGTTGGTGGTGACGATGACGTCGAACTGCTCCGGATCCATCACCAGCTGCATGCAGGTGTTGTCGACGATCATCTCCCGGCATTCGATCTGCGGGTATTCGCGGGCGATCTCGCGGGCCACGTTCAGGAACAGGCCCGACGTGGTCTTCATGATGTTGGCCTTGTGCACCACGGTCACCCGGCGCCGGCCGGCCGTGCGGGCCAGCTCGAACGCGTAGCGCACGATCCGCTCGGAGCCGCGACGGGTCACCCGGATCAGCGACTGCGCGGACTGCCCGTCGGGCGAGAGCACCTGCCCCTCGGCGCCGTAGGCGCCTTCGGTGTTCTCGCGCACGGTGACGATGTCGATGCCGTCATAGCGCGCCCGGGTGCCGGGAAAGGTGATCGCCGGGCGCACGTTCGCGTACAGGTCGAAGCGCTTGCGCAGCTCGACGTTGATCGAGCTGAAGCCCTCGCCGACCGGCGTCGTCAGCGGCCCCTTCAGCGCAACGCGGTGACGGCCGATCGCCTCGAGGGTGGCGGCCGGCAGCAGGCTGCCGCTGGTCTGAAGCGCGGACATACCCGCCTCGACGAACTCGTAGTCGAGGCCGGCCCCCAGCGCATCGAGCACGTGCAGGGTGGCGTCCATGATCTCGGGACCGATTCCGTCACCCTTGATGACGGCGATGCTGTGCGACATGGGAATCTCCGGGAGGGGGCGGCGGAACCGGGCGGCCCGGGCAAGCCCGCCCCGGACCCGGGGCGACCGGACCCGTGGCCGGGGCGCCAAGCCGGTCATTATGGCGCATGCGGCGACTGCGGCCCACCGCGACGCCGGCCGGCGCTCAACCGTCGGCCGCTTCCGTGGCGGCGGACGCCGCATCCGCGGCGCCGGCCTCGAGCGCGTCCAGGAAATCGACCGCGCGGCGCAGGTGCGGGATGACGATGCTGCCCCCGACCACCAGGCCCACCGAGAAGACCTCGAACAGGGCGTCGCGGTCCACCCCGGCCTCGTGGCACTTGCCGATGTGGTAGGCGATGCAGTCGTCGCAGCGCAGGACCAGGGAGGCGACCAGGCCCAGCATCTCCTTGGTCCGGACGTCGAGCACGCCTTCGCGGTAGGTCTGGGTGTCGAGCGCGAAGAACCGGCGCACCACCTGGTTGTCGTGGCCGAGGATGCGCTCGTTGAGGCGCTGCCGGAACGCCGCGAACTCGGTCGCGCGATCGCTCATGCCTGGTCCTCCAGGATGCGTGCCAGCGCGCCGCTGCGCTCGGCGGCGACCAGGTCGTCGAAGCCGCCGACATGGACGTCGCCGAAGAAGATCTGGGGCACGCTGGTGCGCTGGCTGCGCTCGAGCATCTCGCGCCGGCGATCGGCGTCGAGGTCGATGCGCACCTCCTCGTAGCCGATGCCCTTGCTGCGCAGGAAGTTCTTGGCGGCGACGCAGTATGGACAGATCGCGGAGGTGTAGACGGTGGCGTTGCGCATGTCGGCGGGCAGGTGGCGGTCGGATCGGGTGCGACCAGCATAGTGGCTGGCCCGCGGCGCCGGCAGCGGCCGTGCCCGCCGGGGGGGGCGGCTCAGATGCAGCTGGCCGGCCGCGGCAGCCCGGCGTAGCGGGCGGCCTGCTTGGCCGGCCCCTGCGGGAACAGCCGGTACAGCAGCCGGCTGTCGGCGCGCCCGGCGCCCAGCACCGGCGCCAGTTCGCGCACCAGCACGCGCATCGCCGGGCTGCGGCCGTGCCGGCCGTGCCAGTCGCGCAGGAAGTCGATCACCTGCCAGTGCGCCGGCGTCAGGGCCAGGCCGTCGGCCGCGGCCATGGCCTGCGCCAGCGCCGGATGCCAGGCACCGGGATCGACCAGATGCCCGCCCCGATCCACCGCCACACGGTGGCCGGCCAGCTCGCGCCAGGTGGCGCCGGCGTCCGGATGAACCGGGCCGAACCGGGCGGAACCGCCGCCCCCCGGCGGGGTCTGACCCGACCCGGCCACCGGTTATGATCCCGCCGTGCGAATCTTCATCGTGCTCATTGTAGGCCTGCTCGCCGCCGGCGGCGGCGCCGGCGCCGTGCGCGGCCAGGGCAGCGTCAACCTGCCCGACCTCGGCTCGTCGGCGGAGGCGATCGCCTCGCCCCAGGAAATGCGCCGTTTCGGTCGGCAGATGCTCGGCTCGTTCCGCCAGGCCGGGCTGCTGTTCGACGACCCGCTGCTGGACGAATACATCGAGACCCTCGGCTTCCGGCTGGTGGCCCACGCCAACCGCCCGGACCACCACTTCCGGTTCTTCCTGATCCGGGACCGCAACGTCAACGCCTTCGCCGCGCCCGGCGGCTACATCGGCACCTATGCCGGCCTGGTCATGATGACCGAGTCCGAGGACGAGCTGGCGGCGGTGATCGCCCACGAGATCGCCCACATCACCCAGCACCATGCCCTGCGCGGCTACGAGTCGGCCAGCAAGGCCTCGATCCCGATCATGATCGGCATGCTGGCCGCGCTGGTCGCCGCCAGCCAGGCGGGCGGCGCGCAGGCCGGGGAGGCGGCGCAGGCGGCCATCGTCAGCGGCATGGGCCTGATGCAGCAGCTGCAGATCAACTACACCCGGAGCAACGAGTACGAGGCCGACCGGATCGGGATCCAGACCCTCGCCCAGGCCGGCTTCGATCCCCTGGGCATGGCAGACGTGTTCGGCCGCATGGGCCGCCAGGCGCGCAACTACGGCCTGTCGCCCCCGGAGATCCTGCGCACCCACCCGTTCGAGTCGACCCGCATCGCCGAGGCCAAAGCCAGGGCCGAGGAGGCGGCCCGGCGCAGCGAGCGCATCACGCCCCCCGATCCGGCCGGCCAGCGCTCCCTGGACAACCGCTTCGAGCTGTTCCGCGAGCGCATGCGCGTGCTGCTGGCGCCGGCCGGCGAGAACCAGCTGGCCCGCTACCGCGAGCAGGTCGCGCGCGCGCCGGACGATCCCTTCCAGCGCTACGGTCTGGCGCTGGTGCTGGCCCGCCAGGAAGCCTGGCGCGAGGCCGAAGAGCTGGCGCAGGCGCTGCTCCAGGCGCACCCGGACACCCTGGCGTTCTCGCTGCTGCTGGCCGACATCGAGGGCCGCACCGGCCGCGAGGCCGAGGCGCTCGCCCGCTACCAGGCGCTCGACGGGCGCCATCCCGACCGCGCGGCGGTGCTGGCGCCCTACGCCGAACTGCTCCTGCGCAAGGGCGACGCCGGCCAGGCCCGGATCGCCGCCAGGCTGCTGCGGCCCCTGATCGACCGCGACACCGACCATGCCCAGCTCTATGCCCTGGTCGGGCGCGCCTACGAACTCGCCGGCGAGCCGATCCGGGCCGCGGAGGCGCATGCCCTGTCGGCGGCCTACAACGGCCGGTTCGAGGATTCCATGGTGCAGTTCGAGCGCCTGCAGCGGCGCGACGACCTCGATTACTACCAGCGCGCCAGGGTCGAGGCCCGGATCACGGAACTGACGCCGATCGTCCTCGAGGTGCGCCGGCGCGGCGACCGCGGCACCGGCTGACCGCAAGCGGCACGGCGACGCCGGTGGCGCATGTCACCGGGCTGTCATACAACCGACGCAATAATGCCGCCGTTGTCCCAGCCAGGCACGCCGGATCCATGCAGAAGCGCATCCTGATCGTCGAAGACGAACCCGCGATCCGCGACATGGTCGCGTTCGCGCTGCGCAAGGCCGGGCTCGACGCGGTCCATGCCGGCGATGCCCGCGCCGCCCAGGAGGCGATCATGGAGAAGGTGCCCGACCTGATCCTGCTCGACTGGATGCTGCCGGGCCAGAGCGGCCTGGACCTGGCGCGCCGGCTGCGCCGCGAGGACCTGACCCGGGAAATCCCGATCATCATGCTCACCGCACGGGGCGAGGAGAACGATCGCGTCAGCGGCCTGGAATCCGGCGTCGACGACTACGTGGTCAAGCCGTTCTCGGCACGCGAGCTGGTGGCGCGGATCAAGGCGGTGATGCGGCGCAGCCAGGCCGAGGACGAGCGCGGCTCGGTGGAACTTGGCGAGCTGCGCATCGACGGCGCGGCGCACCGGGTGTTCGCCAACGACACGCCGGTGCAGATCGGCCCGACCGAGTACCGCCTGCTGCACTTCTTCATGACCCACCCGGAGCGGGTCTACTCGCGCGGCCAGCTCCTCGACCACGTCTGGGGCGGCAACGTCTACGTCGAGGAGCGGACCGTCGACGTCCACATCAGGCGCCTGCGCAAGACCCTGGAGCCGCACCGCCTCGACGCCATGGTGCAGACCGTGCGCGGCGCCGGCTACCGATTCTCGACGTCGTACTGACGCCGGATGGAACGGCCTGCGGCCCCGGCCCGGCCGGGGGCGGCAACCAGCATCCGCCGACGGCGGTGGCGGCGGTGGCGGCGGTCGCGCCGCCCGGGCGCCGGCCACCGCGCGCCCGGCGGCACCGCACCGGGCTGACGGGCTAATCTGCCGGCCATGCACGAGCGCCTCGAACGCGTCTGGACCCGCCTGCTCGGGCGCACGCTCGCCCTGCTGGCGCTGGCGACGCTGGCCGGCGCCCTGGCCGGCCATGCCTGGGCGGCCCTGGCGGCCGCCCTCGCCCTGGTGCTGGCCTACACGCTGGCCAAGCTGTACCGGCTGCATGCCTGGCTGCTGTCCCGGCGCCAGCAGCCGCCGCCCGAGCAGTACGGGCTATGGTACGAGCTGCATGCCCTGCTCCGGCGCCGCAAGCGCGACGAGCGCCGTCGCCAGCGCCGCCTGCTGGCCCTGCTGGCCACCTTCCGGGAGGGCGCCGAGGCCCTGCCGGATGCCCTCATCTACCTCAGCGAGGACTTCCGGATCCTCTGGTTCAACCCGGCCGCCACCCGCCTTGCCGGGCTCAGCCACCCGCGCGACATCGGCGTCGGCGTCACCCACCTGCTGCGCTCGCCGAAAGTCTCCGACTGGCTTGCCGGCGGCGCCGCCGAGCCGCTGTTCGACATCCCGGCGCCGGACGACGAGTCGCGCCGGCTGAGCTTCCGGCTGATCCGCTACGGACATGCCGGGCGGCAACTGCTGATCATCCGCGACATCAGCCAGCTGATGCGCCTGGAGCAGGTCCGGCGGGACTTCGTGGCCAACGTCTCCCACGAGCTGCGGACGCCGCTCACGGTCCTGCACGGCTATCTGGACCTGCTCGATCCCGAGGATGCGCCGGGCCTGGCGCCCATGCTGGTGGAGATGCGCACGCAGTCGCTGCGCATGGCGCAGATCGTCGAGGACCTGCTGACCCTGTCGCGGCTGGAGGCGGGCAGCGCCGTCGACGACGACCGCGTGGCCATGGACGGCATGCTGAGGACCCTGCGCCGCGAGGCCGAGGCGCTGAGCCAGGGCCGGCACACGGTGGAGGCGGAGAACGCCCTGCCCGCCGACCTGGTCGGATCCGCGAAGGAGCTGCACAGCGCGTTCTCCAACCTGGTCAGCAATGCCGTGCGCTACACGCCGGCGGGCGGCCGCATCGCCATCCACTGGCGCGGCCATCCCGGCGGCGGCGCGGTCCTGGAGGTCGTCGACACCGGCCAGGGCATCGCCGCGCAGCACATCCCGCGCATCACCGAGCGCTTCTATCGCGTCTCCAACAGCCGCTCCCGCGACTCCGGGGGAACCGGCCTGGGCCTGGCCATCGTCAAGCACGTGCTGGCGCTGCACCAGGCGCGGCTGGAGATCGCCAGCGAGCCGGGCAAGGGCAGCCGGTTCGCCTGCGTGTTCGGCCCGGAACGGGTCCAGCCCAGCCTGGCCCGCGCCGGCGCGGGGACCGGCGCCTGAACGCTGAACGGCGCGCATCGACGGCGCCGGCGGCGACCTGGCGCGGCGCCGGCGACTCGGCGCCCGTGGAACAATGGCGCCTTCCAGGATCCGTCCCCGCTGCCGCCCCGAGGCGCCCGAGACCATGAACCAGCACCGTGCCGAGGACGTCGCCATCGACCTGCGCGACCCCGCGCTCTACATCAACCGCGAACTGTCGCAGCTGGAGTTCAACCACCGGGTTCTGGCGCAGGCGCAGGATCCTTCGGTGCCGCTGCTGGAGCGCCTGCGCTTCCTGTGCATCACCTGCACCAACCTCGACGAGTTCTTCGAGATCCGCGCCGCGACCGTGCTCGAGCAGAAGGCGCTGGGCGTGCCGGCGGTCGGTCCCGACGGCTTCTCGCCGGACGAGTTGCTGGGCAGGATCCGCGAGCGCGCGCTGGAACTCGTGGACGCCCAGTACCGGCTCTGGAACGAGGTGCTGCTGCCGGAACTGGCCGCCCACGAAATCAAGGTCCTCGGGCGCGACGTCTGGAACGCCCGCCAGCGGCGCTGGCTGAACGACTATTTCCGCGCCGAGATCCTGCCGGTGCTGTCGCCGCTGGGCCTGGACCCGGCCCATCCGTTCCCGCGCATCCTCAACAAGAGCCTCAACTTCGCGGTGTCCCTGAAGGGCAAGGACGCCTTCGGACGTCCGGCCGGCATGGCCCTGGTCCGCGCGCCCCGCTCGCTGCCGCGGGTGTTCCGGCTGCCCGCCGGCATCGCCGGCGGCGAGAACATCTTCGTCACCCTGGCCGCGGTGCTCGCCGAGTTCATGGACGAGCTGTTCCCCGGTCTGCAGGTCAGGGGCTCCTACCAGTTCCGGGTGACCCGCAACGGCGAGCTGTTCGTCGACGAGGACGATGCCGAGAACCTGGCCCACGCGCTGAAGGACGAGCTGCGCGAGCGCGGCTACGCGCGCGCGGTACGCCTGGAGATCGCCCAGTCGTGCCCGCGCGAGATCGCCAGTTTCCTGACCGGGCATTTCGAGCTGGACGAGCAGGCCGTGTACCGCTGCGACGGCCCGGTCAACCTCAACCGCATGGCCGCCGTCTACGACATGGTCAGCCGGCCCGAGCTCAAGTACCCGAAGTTCCAGCCCCGGATCGCCATCGATCCCGGCGACGACGGCAGCCTGTTCGACGACATCGCCCGCGCCGACACGCTGCTGCACCATCCGTTCGACAGCTTCGCGACCGTCGTCGAGCTGCTCCGCGAGGCCGCCCACGACCCGCACGTGCTGGCCATCAAGCAGACCCTGTACCGGGCCGGCGTCGATTCGCCCATCGTCCAGAACCTGGTCGAGGCGGCGCGCAACGGCAAGGAGGTCACCGTCGTCATCGAGCTGCGCGCGCGCTTCGACGAGGAGGCCAACATCGCCCTGGCCAACCGCCTGCAGGAGGCCGGCGTCCAGGTGGTCTACGGCGTGGTCGGCTTCAAGACCCATGCCAAGCTGATGCTGATCGTCCGCCGCGAGGCCGAGGGGCTGCGCCGCTACCTGCACCTGGGCACCGGCAACTACCATCCCGGCACCGCCAAGGCCTACACCGACATCGGCCTGCTGACCTGCGATGCCGACCTCGCGGAGGACGCCGGCAAGCTGTTCCAGCAGCTCTCCGGCCTGGGCTCGGTGATCCGCATGAAGCGGCTGCTGCAGTCGCCGTTCACCCTGCACAAGGCGATGCTGGCCAGGATCGGCCGCGAGGCCGCCAACGCCCGCGCCGGCCGGCCATCCGGCATCCGCGCCAAGATGAACGCGCTCACCGAGCCGGCCATCATCGAGGCCCTGTACGCCGCCTCGCAGGCCGGCGTGCCGATCGAGCTGATCGTACGCGGCGCCTGCGCCCTTCGACCCGGCCTGCCGGGCATCTCCGAGGGCATCAGCGTGCGCTCCCTGGTCGGCCGCTTCCTGGAGCATTCTCGGGTCTACTGGTTCGCCAACGCCGGCGACCCGGAGGTGTTCGGCTCCAGCGCCGACTGGATGGAGCGCAACCTGCTGCGGCGGATCGAGGCGTGCTTCCCGATCCTGGACCCGGCGCTGGCCGCGCGGGTGGTCTCCGAATGCCTGGACAACTACCTGGCCGACAACAGCCAGGCCTGGCTGCTGCAGTCCGACGGCAGCTACCGCCGGATCACGCCCGGCGAGTCGATGCCGCACTCCGCCCAGTCGCACCTGCTGGCGCAGGTGCTCTAGCCGGGATCTTCCGTGCGGCCGCGCCCGCGGCCCCCGCCCGGCAGCATGCGCCGCAGGGTGTCGTCCCGGAACAGGACGTGGTGGGCCAGGGCGGCTGCGGCATGGATGCCGACCAGCAGATAGCCGGCATTGGCCAGCGTCTCGTGGAGATCCTTGAGGCGGTCGGCGAGTTGAGGGTCGGCCGCGACCAGTCCCGGGAGCGCCAGCCCCCAGAACGGGATGGCCTTGCCGGATGCGCTCAGCAGCAGCCAGCCCAGCAGCGGCATGGCCAGCAGCCAGGCGTACAGCAGCAGGTGGACGGCGCCTGCGGCCAGGTGCTGCCAGCGCGGCGGCGACGGCACGATCGGCGGCGCCGGACTGGCCCGGCGCGCCGCCAGCCGGACCAGGGTGATCGCCAGCACGCTCAGGCCCAGGGTGAAGTGCCAGGCCTTGAGCGCCTCCCGGGGGTCGCTGCCGCGCGGATACAGCTCGCGCAGCTCGATGCAGGCGAACACCGCGATCACCAGCAGCAGGGTCAGCCAGTGCAGGGCGATGCGCAGCGGGTGGTAGCGGTCGCGATGCGAGGCGGCGGGGGCGGGCATGGCGCGGTCTCCGGGGGCTGCGCGCGCCATTCTGCGCCACACCCCGGCCGGGCGGCGGAACGCGAATCGAGTGCGTCCCTCCCCGGCCCGGCCGGACCGGTCACCAGCGCGTCCGGATCTGGTTGCGCTCGGCGTCCCGGTCGTACTGCCGCATCTCGCTGCGGATGTAGGCCACGGTCTGCTCGACCAGCGGGTTGCGCGACTCGTCGAGCAGTTCCGCGTCGAGCAGCTGGGCGACCCGCTGCGCCACCGGCAGCATCGAGTTCCAGGCGTCCAGGGCCGGCATCGGCCCCGGCAGGGTCATGAAGAAGGTCAGTCCCGGACTGGTCAGGCGCGGCAGGTCGCGCAGGTCGAAGCTGCCGGGCTTGGCGATGTTGGCCATGCTGAACAGCGGTCCGTCGGTCTCGCGGCCGTCGACCAGGCGATGGAAGATGCCCATGTCGCCATAGACCAGGCCGACCTTGTCGGCGACCACCACCAGGTCGTCGCCGCGCAGGACGCCACCGTCGCGGGCGTGCACGAACAGGCTGACGATCCGGTCGAACGGCCGGTTCGGCCGGCTGCCCGGGCGCGGACCCGACGGCTGCGCGGGCGCTGCCGGGGCGACGCCGCCATCCGCCGCCGGTCCGGCCTCGTCGTCGAGCAACTCGCCCTGCTCCGGGTCGTCGCGGTCGCCGGACAGCAGCTGGCCGAGTTCGGCCAGCTGCTCGCGCAGGTCGGGGTCCAGGGCGTCGACGGGATCGGTGGCCGGCGCGTCCGCGCCGTCCGCGCCGAGCAAGGGCTCGACCCGCCCGTTGCGGCCGGGACGCGCCGGCCCGGGCGCCGGCGCGCGGGCCCGCGGCGCCCGGCTTCCGAGCCAGTAGATCAGCGGCAGCACGACCAGGAAGCCCACCGCCAGGATGAGCAGGCTCAGCATCAGCTTGTCGTTCATGGCCCCACCTGTGTCGACCGTCGCATGATCGCAGGTCCGCGCCGACGCCGCACGGCCCGGTCAGGCCGCGCCGGCCAGCTCGGCGGCCTCGGCCAGGTCGACGCTGACCAGCCGCGAGACGCCGGGCTCGCGCATGGTCACGCCGCACAGCTGCCGCATCGACTCCATGGTGACCTTGTTGTGGGTCACGGTAAGGAACTGGACGCCCTCGCTCATTTCCCTGACCAGCTCGCAGAACCGGCCAACGTTGGCCTCGTCGAGCGGCGCGTCGACCTCGTCGAGCAGGCAGAACGGCGCCGGATTCAGCCGGAAGATCGAGAACACCAGGGCCGCGGCGGTCAGCGCCTTCTCGCCGCCGGACAGCAGCGAGATGCTGGCGACCCGCTTGCCCGGCGGCCGCGCCATGATCGCGACGCCGGTGGTCAGCAGGTCGTCGCCGGTCAGCTCCAGGTAGGCGTGGCCGCCGCCGAACAGGCGCGGGAACAGCGCCTGGATGCCGGTGTTGACGCGGTCGAAGGTGTCCTTGAAGCGGCTGCGGGTCTCGCGGTCGATCCGCCGGATGGCGTTCTCCAGGGTCTCCAGCGCGCCGGTCAGGTCGGCATTCTGGGCATCCAGGTACTCCTTGCGCCGGGCCTGCTCCTCGTACTCGGTGATCGCCGCCAGGTTGACCGGCTCCAGGCGCCGGATCTTCTGCTCCAGGTCGTCGATCGCGTGCAGCCAGCCGGCCGGGTCGGCGTCCGCCTCCAGTCCATCCAGCAGCGCGGCACGGTCGAAGCCGGCCTGCTCGATCTCCTCGACCAGACGCTGCGCGCGCAGCTGCAGCGCCTGCGACTGCATCCTCGCGGTCGCGATCCGGTCGCGCAGTTCCGTCGCCTCGCGTTCCAGGCCGTGCCGGGCGTGCTCCTGGCGACGGAACTCGGCCTCGCAGGCCTCCACCGCCTCGCGCGCGGCGACCAGGTCGCGGTCGACCAGGACGCGCTGCTCGAGCGCCGCCTGGCGGGCGGCGGCCAGTTCGTCCTGGGGCGATCGCGCCTGTTCGATCTGCACGTCCAGGGACTGCACGCGCTCGACCAGCTGTCCGCGCTGGCCCTGCAGGCGGGCCAGCGCCTGCTCCAGGGAGGCCAGCGCCGAGCGGCGGGCCTCGAGCTCGCGATCGACGGCGTGCAGCTCCGAACGGGCGGCCTCGGCGGCGCCACGGCACTGCTCGCGGACGTCCAGCAGCCGACGCTTCTCGCCGTCCAGCCCGAGCCGCGCCGCCTCCTGCTCGGCCATGCGCGCCAGCGCCTGCTCCAGGCGGGCGCGGCCGGCCCGGACCTCGGCCTGGTCCTGGGCCAGCCGGGCGGACAGCCCGGCATCCTCCTCGGCCAGCTCGGCGATGCGCTTGCGCGCCCCCTCGAGCCGGCCGCGCTGGCTGCTCAACGCGCCGCCGATCTCGCTCAGCGCCCGGTGCGCCTGGTACAGCGCGCGCTGGGCGTCGTCGCGCTCGATCTCGGCCGCGCGCTTGTCGTCGCGCGCCTGCAGCAGGCGACCCTGCAGCGCGGCGAGCGCGGTGGCGGTGGCCTCGAGGGCGGCGCGCACGCCGGCAAGCTCGTTTTCCCGCGCCAGCACCCCCGCCTGGGCGCCGTCGCCGCGCACCGTGCGCACGAAACCGTGTCCCAGCCAGACGCCGTCGGCGGTGATCACCGAGTCGCCGGCCGCCAGGCTCGGCAGCAGGCGGGTCGCCTGGCCTGCGTCGGCGGCGACATGCACGCGGGACAGCAGGACCATCGCGGCCGCCGGACCGGAGGCGTGCGCGGCCAGGGTGCCGGCGCTGGCGGCAGTGGCCGGCCGGCCGTCGACCACGGTCAGGCCCTGGCCGGTTTCGGCCGCGATCGCCGCCAGCAGGGCGGCGGGATCGTCCTGGATCGCGGCATCCAGCCAGCCGGCCAGCACCGTCTCCACCGCCGCCTCCCAGCCGGGCTGCACGCGCAGGGCCTCGCCCAGGCGGGGCGCCGAGGCCAGCCCGAGCCGCTCCAGCACCGCCCGCCGGGCCGGCTGGTCGTCGCCCAGGGCGGCGCCCTGCAGGGCCTCCAGCGAAGCCAGCCGGCCGCGCTCGCCCTGTTCCTGCTTGCGCAGGTCGGCCAGCTGCTGCTGCAGGGACTGCTCCTCGCGCTCGGCGGCGGCCAGCGCCTGCCGGCGCGCCTCGAGCTGGGCACCGGCCTCCTCGACCGCCGCACGCAGCGCGGTTTCCCGTCCTTCCATCTCGACCAGTGCGGCGGCCAGCGCCTCGGCATCGTTGCCCTGCCGCTCCTGGGCCAGCGTCGCCAGCCGGCGATCCGCCTCCAGGCACTGGCGGTCGAGCAGTTCGATGCGGGCACGCTCGACCTCGGCGGTGCGCGCCGTCTCGCCGCTTTCGCGGGCATGCGCGTCCTGGCGCGACTGCCAGTCGGCCAGCGCCGCCTCGGCGGCCTGCAGGGCCTGGCGGCTGGCCTCCGCGCGCGTGCGCGCCTCGGCCAGGCGCGGCTCGGCGGCCGCGATCGCGGCGCCGAGTTCCCCGACCTGGGCGAGGTCGGCGCCGATATGCCCGTCGACCTCGGCCAGGGCCTGCTCGGTCTCGCCGTGCTGGCGCGCCAGGCGCTCGGCCAGGTCCTTCTGGTGCGCCAGGGTCTGCTCGATCCGGGTGATCTCGCCGGCGACCCGGTAGCTCTCGGCCTGGACCTGGTTGAAGTGGCTGCCGGCCTGGGCCTGGCGCTCGTGCAGGGTCTCCAGCGCCGCCTCGCAGGCGCGCTGTCCTGCCACGGTCCGCTCCAGCGCGGTCTCCCGTTCGGCGAGGGCGCTGGCGTCGCGGGCCAGTTCCGTTTCCAGGCGGCCGAGCTCGAGGGCGTGCAGCTCGGCCTGGCGGCGGGCCAGCTCGCCCTTCAGCTCGGTCCAGCGCTCGGCTGCGCGGGCCTGCCGGCGCAGGTGCTCGATCTGCTTGCCGATCTCCTCGCGCAGGTCGTCCAGCCGCTCCAGGTTCTCGCGGGTGTGGCGGATCCGGTTCTCGGTCTCGCGCCGGCGCTCCTTGTATTTGGAGATGCCGGCGGCCTCCTCGAGATGGACGCGGAGCTGCTCGGGGGCGGCCTCGACGATCTCCGAGATCATCCCCTGCTCGATGATCGCGTAGCTGCGCGGACCCAGGCCGGTGCCCAGGAACAGGTCGGTGATGTCGCGGCGGCGGCAACGGGTGCCGTTGAGGAAATAGGCCGAGGTGCCGTCCCGGGAAACGCTGCGCTTGACCGAGATCTCGGCGAAACCCGCGTACTCGCCGACGATGGTCCCGTCGGCGTTGTCGAACACCAGCTCGACGGTCGCGGTGCCCACCGGCTTGCGCGCGGTGGATCCGGAGAAGATGACGTCGGTGAGCTGGTCGCCACGAAGGCGGCTGGCCGCGCTCTCGCCCATGACCCAGCGGATCGCGTCGATGATGTTGGACTTGCCGCAGCCGTTCGGGCCGACGATGGCGGTCAGGTTGGTGGGCAGGTGCAGGGTGGTCGGATCGACGAAGGACTTGAATCCGGCCAGCTTGATGGTGGACAGGCGCATGGGCGTGGGATCGGCTGGAGGGCGGACGCCGTCGGCGCCGCCGGGCGGGCCGGCCGGCCCGGCGCCGCAGGCGCCCGGGCAGCGCCGACCGGGCGCGCGAGGATAGCAGGGGCGCCGCGGGGGCGCCGCCGGACGGTCAGCGGCGCTGCCGGCGCTTCGGGCCGGCCAGCCGCCCGGTCACTGGCCGGGCAGCTCGATCCGGGCCGCCGCCTTGAGGGCGTCCACCCGCGCCCGGCTGGCCTGGGCGATCAGCATGCGCCGGATCCCTTCGCGCACCTGCTCGAACGGCGGCGCTTCGAACGGCCGGGTGCCGTCCAGGTGCAGCAGGTGCCAGCCGTACGAGGACTGCACCGGCTCGGCAGTGGTGCTGCCCGGCTGCAGGCCGCGCAGGGCGCCGGCCAGCCCCTCCGGCAACTGTCCCAGCTTGAGCCAGCCCAGCTCGACCGGCGGCCGGACCCGGTCGCCATAGGCCGCGCGCAGCGCCGGGAACGACTGCCCGGCCGCGAGCGCCGCCGCGGCCTCGCGCGCCACCGCCTCGTCGGCGAACAGCAGGTGGCTGACCTGGTACTCGAGGGCGCCGTTGATCTGGCGCTGGCTTTCGTACTCGGCGCGCAGGGCCGCCTCGCCGGGGTCCTCGACCGCGGCGATCCGGGCCATCACGGCGCTGGCCCGCGCCGACAGGGCGTTCAGCTCGATCTCGGCGCGGACCGCCGGGTCGGCCAGGGCCGGATCGCGCCGGCCGGCCTCGACCAGGACCACGTACTCGACCAGCTCGTCTAGCAGCTGCGCGTGCTGCGCCGGGTCCTGCAGGTCCAGCCCCCGGCCGCGTGCCAGCGCCTCCAGCCAGCGGCGGTCGATCGCCACGCCGTCGACCCGGGCGACCACCTCGGCCGCGCCGGAAACGGCCAGCGGGGTCGCCGGACCCTCGCCCCCGCCGGGGGCGGCCGCGGGCTCGGCCCGGCAACCGGTGAGCAGGACGGCCAGGGCGATGGCCAGCAGGACGGGCAGGGGCAGGGACATGCGTGGACCTTCGAGGGGACGGCAGGATCGGACAGTCAGGACCGCGCGCGGTTCCCCTGGCGATCCTCGCCGGGCGCGCGCAGATCCAGCGCCAGGGCGTGGATCTCGGTCTGCATCAACCCGGCGAGCGCGGCGTGGACAGCGCGGTGGCGCGCCAGCGGCGGCTGGCCGGCAAACGCCGACGATACCAGCCGCACCCGGAAATGGCCGCGGCCGTCGGCGGCGCCGGCGTGGCCGCGATGGCGGTGCGACTGGTCCTCGACGGCCAGCTCCAGCACCGGGAACGCGGCCGCCAGGCAGGCCTCGATGGCCGCCACCCGGTTCACGGCAGCACCCGCCGGAACGGCATCACCTCGACCTCCGCGTAGACCCCCGCGGCGACATACGGATCGGCGTCGGCGAAGGCCCGCGCCGCCGCCAGGTCCTCGAACTCGGCGACGATCAGGCTGCCGGTGAAACCGGCTGGCCCGGGATCCTCGGCATCGGTCGCCGGCAGCGGTCCGGCCAGCAGCAGGCGGCCGGCATCGCGCAGCGACTCGAGCCGGGCCAGGTGCGCCGGCCGCGCCGCCAGGCGGGCCGCGAGGCTGTCGGGCCGGTCCCGGCCGAGGATCAGGTACCACATGCGCGCACTGCTCCCGGTGACGTTGCCGGCGACGATGATTCCACGGCGAGATGCGGACGTCACCCGCAAGCGTCGGGCGCCGGTGCCGGGAACGCCCCGAACCCCGCCACGCCTGCCGGGACCGGCCGACCTTTTGACAAGGCCCCTGGCGCCCCCTAGTCTTGGCCGCGAAACGTCGACCCCGCAACGCGGGCGTCCCCGTCTTCCGTCCCGTCCACCGGACGGCGTCGCCTCCAGCGACCGGCGCCAGCCAACTGGCGCCCTCCAGTCCAGGCCCAGCCGCGCACCGTGTCCCCTGGGGCCCGGTGCCCGCGGCCACAGCGTACCCGGAAGGCCCCTGCCCCCGATGACCCCCGCGCAGTCCCAGACCGATCAGGCGCCGACCGCGGCGACGCTGCCGCAGCAGCGCGAGATGCCGCTGGCCGTGGTCCAGGGACAGCCCTTCCTGAAGATGCCGGAAGACCTCTACATCCCGCCTGACGCGCTGGAGGTCATCCTCGAGGCCTTCGAGGGCCCGCTGGACCTGCTGCTGTACCTGATCCGCCGGCAGAACCTGGACATCCTGGACATCCCGGTCGCCGAGATCACCCGCCAGTACATGGACTACATCGGCCTGATGCACGAGCTCAAGCTCGAGCTGGCCGCCGAGTACCTGGTGATGGCCGCCATCCTGGCCGAGATCAAGTCGCGCCTGCTGCTGCCGCGGCCGCCGGTGGAGGCGACCGAGGAGGACGACCCGCGCGCCGAGCTGGTCCGGCGCCTGCAGGAGTACGAACGCTTCCGCAAGGCCGCGCAGGACCTCGATGCGCTGCCGCGCCAGGAACGCGACTTCATGCCGGTCCGGATCGACCCGGGCGAGCGTACCGTGGTGCGGCTGCCGCCGCCGGTCGACCTGCGCGAGCTGCTGCTGGCGCTGAAGGACGTGCTCAAGCGCGCCGAACTGCTGACCCGCCACGAGGTCCAGCGCGACGCGTTGTCGGTCCGCCAGCGCATGACCGAGGTGCTGCAGCGGCTCGCTGGCGGCGCGTTCGTGCGCTTCGAGAGCCTGTTCAACCCCGGCGAGGGCCGGCGCGGCGTGGTGGTGACCTTCATGGCGCTGCTCGAGCTGGCCAAGGAGCAACTGCTCGAGATCGTCCAGGAACAGCCGCTGGCGGCGATCTGGCTGCGCGCCGCCGGCGAGGCCGATGCCGATGCCGCCACCGTGCCCGATCCGGGCATCGACACCCCTCCCTCCGACGAGACGCAATGGACGCAGAGCGCCTGAAACCCCTGCTGGAGGCGGCCCTGCTGGCCGCGCCGGCGCCGATGACGCCGGTGCAGCTCGCCGAGCTGTTCGAGGAGCCGGCGCGGCCGGGCCTGGACCAGATCGGCCAGGCCCTGCTGGCGCTGGCGGCCGATTGCGCCGGGCGCGGCATCGAACTGGCCGAGGTCGGCACCGGCTTCCGCTTCCAGGTCAAGGCCGAGGTCTTCCCGCACATCGCCGGACTGTGGACGGAACGCCAGACGCGCTACTCGCGCGCGCTGCTGGAGACCCTGGCACTGATCGCCTACCGGCAGCCGATCACCCGCGGCGAGATCGAACAGATCCGCGGCGTCGCGGTGGCGACCAGCATCCTGCGCACCCTCGAGGAGCGCGAGTGGGTGCGCGTGGTCGGCCACCGCGACGTCCCCGGACGTCCGGCCCTGTACGGGACCAGCCGTGCCTTCCTCGACTATTTCCAGTTGCGCAGCCTGGACGAATTGCCGCCCCTGTCGGCGCTGCGCGACCTCGACGCGATCGAACCCGAGCTCGGCTTCGACCTGCCCGGACCGGCGCCGGCCGGCCCCGATGCCGCCGCGGACGCGCCGGCGCCGGCCGACGACGCCGGCCTCGACGACGATCCCGATGCCGGTGCCGGCCCCGATGCCGACGCCGACGCCGATGTTCCCGGCGATGCCGATCCCGAAACCGAACCCGCCCCCGGAGTCCGCACCGGCGCGCCGCCGGAAGTGGCGGTGGATGGCGGCGAGCCGAACCCGGCGCAACCCGACGACGACGGCCGGACCGGCCGCTCCTGACAGCCAGAAAAAATGACCACCGAACGCAAAGTCCTGTCCCTGCGCCGCAAATCCGACGGCGAACCGCTGATCCAGGAGCGCCTGCACAAGGTCCTGGCCAATGCCGGCCTGGGCTCGCGCCGCAGCCTCGAGGAGCGGATCGCCGCCGGCGAGGTCCGGGTCAACGGCGAGATCGCGCAGGTCGGCGCGCAGATCGAGAACGGCGACCGCGTCGAGCTCGACAACCGCCGCTTCGTCGCCACCCCGTGCACCCCGGACGAGACCCGGGTGTTGATGTTCAACAAGCCCGAGGGGCTGGTCACCAGCAACGACGACCCGGAGGGACGCCCGACCGTGTTCGAGAAGCTGCCGCGCCTGAAGGGCGCGCGCTGGGTCAGCGTCGGCCGGCTCGACATCAACACCACCGGCCTGCTGCTGCTGACCACCGACGGCGAGCTCGCCAACGCCCTGATGCATCCCAGCCGCGAGGTCGAGCGGGAATACGTGTGCCGCATCTTCGGGACGCTGACCGACGAGCACCTGCGGCAGATGAAGGCCGGCGTCGAACTGGAGGACGGGCCGGCCGCCTTCGACGAGGTGGTCGAGATCCACCGCGACGAGAAGCACGCCTGGCTGCGGGTCAGCCTGCGCGAGGGCCGCAATCGCGAGGTGCGCCGCCTGTTCGAGGCGCTCGGCCTCACGGTCAGCCGGCTCAAGCGCATCCGCTACGGGCTGGTCGAGCTGCCGCGCGAGCTGCGCCGGGGCCACCACCGGGCCCTGGACGCCGACCAGGTGCAGGCGCTGCGGCACAGCGTCGGCCTGGGCGACGCGCCGCAGTCGCTGACCCTGGAGCCGGTGGTCGGGCAGCGGCGGGCGCCGGTGCGCAGCAACGAATTCCGTCCGGAGCCCCGGCAGCAGCGCGCCTGGACCGGCACCAGCCATGAGGAGGCGCGCGAACTGCGCGCCTTCGACCGGCCCCTGCTCGACGACACCCTGGGCCGGCGCGGGCGCCGCGGCAAGCCCGGCGCCAAGGCCGGCCCGGCGCGCAAGCGCGCCGGCGGCAAGCCCGCCGGCAAGGGCGGGCCGCGCCCGCAGCGCGGCCGCGCCGGCGGTGGTGGCGGCGCTGGCGGTGGCGGTGGCGGTATCGAGCGCGGCAACCGGGCGCTGCCCAACGCCGGCGCCGGCGCGGGCGCCGGCACCGGCCAGCCCCCGGCACCCGGCGCCCGCGGTCGCCGCAAGCCGCGCGCACTCACCGGACCGATGGACAGCAACGAGATGCTGTTCCGGACCTGGTATCCGGGCGAGGGCCCCGGCAACACGGCCGGTCGCCCGCCGGCCGACTTCGACGACGACATCGGCAACCGCATCGACGGCCCGTCGGGGGGACAGCGCGGCAACGGGCCGGCGCCCGGCGGCAATGCACCGGGCGCCGCCAGGAAGCGGCGCAAGCCGGCCGGCGGCCAGCGCCGCCCGCGCGAAGGCAATCTCCAGGGCGGCCCGTCCGGCGCGCCGTCGGGCAAGCCCGACAACGCCGGCAATCGCACGCCGGGCACACCGCCCGGCGAGGGCGCCGGCCGCAAGCGCCGCGGTCCGATGCGCCGCGGCCGCGGCAAGCCCGGCGGCGGTGGCGGCGGTGGCGAGAGCGGCGGCGGCGGTCCGGGCAACGGATGAAGCCGACGGTACCGGCCAGCGGCGCCCCGGCCCGGGACGGCCAGGCGCTGGTCGAGGCCTGGCTCGAGGCGATCTACCGGATCCGCGCCGATGCCGTCGGCGCCGCCGGCAGCCTGCGCCTGGTGCCGGGCCGGCCGGCGCCGGTGCCGGCGCCGGTGCACGGACGGGTCCATGGCCTGCTGACCGCGTTCAATCCCGGCGCCCAGCGCCTGGATGCCGCCGCGAACCTGGCGCGGGCCGCGCGGCTGCGGGTACGCCTGGCCGAACTGGACCTGACCTGGCACCCGGCGGCCAACAGCGCGGCGGACGGCGGCTGGCCCGAGCCCTCGTGCTGGCTGCCCGACGTCGACGCCGGGCTGCTCGACGCGCTCGCCCGCGAGTTCGGCCAGGCCGCTACGGTCTGCGTGGGCGCCGACGGCATCGCCCGGTTGCGCCTGTACCGCGACGACTGGCACGCGCTGCTGGGCGAGGACCCTCGCTGGCAGTGGCCGCGATGAACGATCCGGCCCTGCATGCCGCGCCCCTGCCGGCGCTGCTGGCGATCCGCGCGCTGGCCTTCGGCTATGCCGGCGACCCGCTGTTCCAGGGGCTGACCCTGGCGCTGCGGCCCGGCCAGGCGCTCGTGCTCAACGGCGGCAACGGCAGCGGCAAGAGCACCCTGCTGCGCCTGCTGGCCGGCCTGCTGGACCCCGACGAGGGCGGCGTCGAACGCGCCGTCGAGGCCGATGGCGAACCGGTGGCGCTGGCCTGGCTGGGCCATGCCCTGGGCCTCAAACCGGCACTCACGGTGGCCGAGAACCTCGCCTTCGGTGCCTGCCTTTACCCGCGCCGGGGGCGCATGGGGCGCGACCCGGCGCTGGCCGCGGTCGGCCTGGACGGCTTCGCCGCGGTGCCGGTGCGCGAGCTCTCCGCCGGCCAGCGCAAGCGGGTGGCGCTGGCGCGCCTGCTGCTGGTCGACGCTCCGGTGTGGCTGCTGGACGAGCCCTATGCCAACCTGGATCCGGAGGGCTGCCGCCTGGTCGATCGCCTGGTCGACCATCAGTTGCGCGGCGGCGGCGCCGTGGTCCTGAGCGTGCATCGCGCCGGCCAGGCCGGGTTCGCCGGCCCCCGCCAGGTGCTCGACCTGCAGGGGGCGGCGTGATGCGGGCCCTGTTCGCGCTGTTGCTGCGCGACCTCCGGCTGGCGTCCAGGCGCCGCTTCGACCTGCTGCAGCCGCTGTTCTTCGCGCTGCTGGTCTGCCTTCTGGTGGCGCTGGCGGTCGGCCCGGAACCGGCGCTGCTGGCGCGCCTGGCGCCGGCGGTCAACTGGATCGCCCTGCTGCTGGCCCTGCTGCTGGCGCTGGACACGCTGTTCCGACCGGACGCCGAGGACGGCAGCCTCGAACAGATGATGGTGGCGCCGGCGCCCCTGCCGGTGCTGGCCGTCGCCCGGGTCACCGCCTTCTGGGCGACCGCCGCCCTGCCGCTGATCCTGGCGGCACCGCTGTTCGCCGTGATGCTGCGGCTGCCGGCGACCGACCTGCCGCTGCTGATGCTCACCCAGCTGCTGGCGACCCCGACCCTGGCCTGGATCGGCGCGATCTGCGCCGCCCTGACCGTGCATGCCGGTCGCGGTGGCGCGCTGCTGGCGCTGCTGCTGCTGCCGCTGGCGGTGCCGGTCCTGATCCTGGCGGTAGGCACCCTCGACGCCGGCCGTCAGGGCCTGCCGGTGCTGCCGCCGCTGCTGCTGCTCGGCGCCGGGCTGGTCGCCGCGTGCTCGGCCGGTCCCTTCGTCTGCGCCGCCGCGTTGCGCCTGGGGCTGCGATGACCCCGCCGGCCCGGCCCAGCCTTGACCTTCGTCAAACCGGCGTCGACGCGCGCCGTGCGATCATTGCCCCGGGCCTTCCCGCCTGCCTGCCGTCGCCATGAAACTGCCGCTCTGGTTCCACCGCCTCGGCTCGCCGCCGACCTTCTACGCCTTCGCCGCCCGGCTGCAGCCCTGGTGCTACGGACTGGCCGCGGCGCTTGCCGTCTACGGCCTGTACGCCGGCCTGGTGCTGGCGCCGCCCGACTACCAGCAGGGCGACAGCTTCCGGATCATCTACGTGCACGTGCCGGCCGCGTGGATGTCGATGGCGGTGTTCGTGTTCATGGCGGTCGCCGCCTTCGTCGCCCTGGTCTGGCGCATGAAGCTGGCCGAAACCCTGGTGTTGACCGCCGCCCCGACCGGCGCCGCCTTCACCCTGATCACCCTGGTCACCGGCTCGATCTGGGGACGGCCGATGTGGGGCACCTGGTGGGACTGGGACCCGCGACTGACCTCCGAGCTGGTCCTGTTCTTCCTCTACCTGGGCGTGATCGCGCTGGCGCAGGCCTTCGAGGACCGGCGGGCCGGCCGCCGCGCCGCCTGCCTGCTGGCCCTGGTCGGCGTGGTCAACGTGCCGGTGGTGCATTTCGCCGTGACCTGGTGGAACTCCCTGCACCAGGGTCCCACCGTGCGCATGTTCGGCGAGTCCTCGATCCATCCGTCGATGCTCTGGCCGCTGCTGGCTATGGCCGTGGCCAGCAAGCTGTACTTCGCCGGCAGCCTGTTCGCCCGGACCCGCGTCGCCCTGCTCGAGCAGGAAGCCGGCAGCGCCTGGGTGCGCCGGGAACTGGAGGCGCGCGGCCATGTCTGAGTTCCTCGCCATGGGCGGCTACGGCGCCTACGTCTGGAGCGCCTACGCCGTCACCGCGGTGGTGCTCGCCTGGGACGCCAGCGCACCGCTCCGCCAGCGTCGCGCCCTGCGCCGACGCCAGCCCCGTCGGCCGCCGCCGACGCCCAACAACCCGACGACGACGCCATGAGTCCCAAGCAGAAGCGCCGCCTGCTCGCCATCTCCCTGATCGTGCTGGGTGCCGGCACCGCCACCGCGCTGGCCCTGTACGCGCTGAGCGGCAACGTCAGCTACCTGTACAGCCCGACCGCGGTGCGCGACGAGGGGCTGGAACCGGGCGCCCGCTTCCGCCTCGGTGGCGTGGTGCTCGAGGAAAGCATCCAGCGCCAGGGCGGCCTGAAAGTCGGCTTCACCGTCACCGACCGGGTCAACGAGCATGCCGTGTTCTACGAGGGCATCCTGCCCGACCTGTTCCGCGAGGGCCAGAGCGTGATCGCCCACGGCCGGCTTCGCGAGGACGGCGTGTTCGAGGCCGACAAGGTGCTGGCCAAGCACGACGAGACCTACATGCCCAAGGAAGTGATGGACGCGATGGAACGGGCGCGCGGCGACGGCGCCTCGCCCGCCAAGGCCTACTGACCCTCCCCCACCCGCACCCGGCGATCCCCATGCTTCCCGAACTCGGCCACTTCGCGCTCATCCTCGCCCTGCTGCTCAGCGCCGTGCAGGCGCTGCCGCTGCTCGCCTCCGCGATCGGCCGGCCGGCCTGGCGGGCGGTCGCGGCACCGGCCGCGGTCGGCCAGTTCGTGTTCGTGGCGCTCGCCTTCGGCGTGCTGACCTGGGCCTTCGTGGTCCAGGACTTCTCGGTGGCCTACGTCGCCCAGAACTCCAACGTCGACCTGCCCTGGTACTACCGGTTCTCCGCGGTCTGGGGCGCGCACGAGGGATCGCTGGTGCTGTGGGCCCTGATCCTGGCCGGCTGGACCCTGGCCGTGGCGATGCTCGGCGGCCACCTGCCGGAGCGCTTCGCCGCCCACGTGCTGGCGGTGATGGGCCTGGTCAGCATCGGCTTCCTGAGCTTCACCCTGTTCACGTCCAACCCGTTCACCCGGCTGCTGCCGGCGCCGCCCGACGGCGTCGACCTGAACCCGCTGCTGCAGGATTTCGGGCTCATCGTGCATCCGCCGATGCTGTACGCCGGCTACGTGGGTTTCGCGGTCGCCTTCGCGTTCGCCATCGCCGCCCTGCTCGAGGGCCGGCTGGAGCGGCAGTGGGTGCGCTGGGCGCGGCCGTGGACCAACGTCGCCTGGGCGTTCCTGACCCTGGGCATCGCACTGGGCTCCTGGTGGGCCTATTACGAACTGGGCTGGGGCGGCTGGTGGTTCTGGGACCCGGTCGAGAACGCCTCGTTCATGCCCTGGCTGGTCGGCACCGCGCTGATCCACTCCCAGGCGGTCACCGAGAAGCGCGGCAGCTTCATGGCCTGGACGCTGCTGCTGTCGATCGCCGCGTTCTCGCTCAGCCTGCTCGGCACCTTCCTGGTGCGTTCGGGCGTGCTGACCAGCGTGCACGCCTTCGCCAGCGACCCCGAGCGCGGCATGTTCATCCTGATGTTCCTGGGCCTCACGATCGGCGCATCGCTGCTGCTGTACGCCGTGCGCGCGCCCAAGATCGCCGCCGGCGAACCGTTCGCGGCCAATTCGCGCGAGACCCTGCTTCTGCTCAACAACCTGTTCATGGCGGTCGCCTGCGCCATGGTCCTGCTCGGCACCCTGGCGCCGCTGGCCCTGGACGCGGTCACCGGCGACAAGATCTCGGTCGGTCCGCCCTATTTCGGCCTGCTGTTCACCCTGCTGATGATCCCGATCGTGCTGCTGCTGCCGTTCGGACCGGTCAGCCGCTGGCGTGCCGAACAGGCCTCGACCCAGGCCCGGCTGCTGTGGCCGGCCGCCGTGTTCGCCATTCTGGCGGCGCTGCTCGCCCTGGCCGTGTCCGGCGTACCGCTGGTCGCCGCCGCCGGCATCCTAGGCGGCGCCTGGGTGGTGGCCGGCACCCTCGCCTTCGTCCTGGCGCGGCTGCGCGACCGCCGCGCGTTCACCCGCGAGATGATCGGCATGGTGATCGCCCACGTCGGCGTCGGCCTGTTCGTGATCGGCGTGCTGGTCACCGAGTCGACCAGCATCGAGCGCGACGTCGCGCTGTCGCCCGGCGAGTCGATCGAGGTCGCCGGCTACCAGTTCCGCTTCGACGGCAGCGCCCACCGCGACGGCCCCAACTTCGGCGGCGAGTACGGCACCGTCACCGTGCTGCGCGGCGACCGCGAGCTCACCGTGCTGCGGCCCGAGAAGCGCAGCTACCGGGGCGGCCAGGTGATGACCGAGGCGGCGATCGACCCCGGCCTGTTCCGCGACCTGTACGTCGCCCTGGGCGAGCCGGTCGACGAGGCCGGCGGCTGGGCGCTGCGGGTCTACCACAAGCCGTTCATCCGCTGGATCTGGCTGGGTTCGCTGCTGATGATGCTCGGCGGCCTGTGGGCCGCGGCGGATGCCCGCTACGCGCGCCGCCAGGCGACGGTGCCTGCCGCCGCCGGCAAGGTCGCGGCATGATCGCGCGCCTGCTGCCGCTGGCCGCCTTCCTGGGCCTGGTCGTTCTGCTGTTCGCGGGCATCCGGCTGAGCGAGGAACGGCCGCCCGACCGCCTGCCTTCGGTGCTGATCGGCAAGCCGGCGCCGTCGTTCACCCTGCCCGGCCTGCGCGAGGGCGAGGCCGAGGTCAGCAGCAGCGCCTTCCTTGGCCGCCCGTGGCTGCTCAACGTCTGGGCGAGCTGGTGCGCCGGCTGCCGCGTCGAACACCCGCTGGTCGAGCGCTTGGGCCAGCGCCGCGACATCGCCCTGGTCGGCCTGAACTGGAAGGACGAGCGTGCCGACGCGCTGCGCTGGCTGGCGCAGTTCGGCGACCCCTACCACGCGATCGCCGCCGACCCCGACAACCGCGTCGCCCTGCACTACGGCGTCTACGGCGCCCCGGAGACCTTCGTGATCGATGCCGCAGGCGTGATCCGCCACAAGTTCGTCGGGCCGCTGACCGAGCAGGACCTGCAGCGCACCCTGCTGCCCCTGCTCGCCCAGCTGCTCGCCGAGGCCGGCTCGTGAGCGCGCCGCGCAGGGTGCTCGCGGCGCTGGCGCTGGCCATCGCCGGCCTGGCCGCCGCCGCGGTCGACCCGTTGCCGTTCGCCGACGAGACCGAGCGCGCCCGCTTCAATGCCCTGGCCGCCGAGCTGCGCTGCATGGTCTGCCAGAACCAGAGCCTGGCCGACTCCGACGCGCCGCTGGCGCGCGACCTGCGCCGGGAACTGTTCGAACTGATCCGCGACGGTCGCAGCGACACCGAGGTCAAGGCCTTCCTGACCGAGCGCTACGGCGATTTCGTGCTGTACCGTCCGCCGCTGGACCGGCGCACCTGGTGGATCTGGTTCGGGCCGGCCCTGCTGGTGCTGGCCGGCCTCGCCACGGTCGTCGTGATCGTGCGCCGGCGCCGCGCAGGCGCTGGCGCCGCCCCGCTTGAACCTGCCAAGGACGAGGAATGGTGATCGCCCTGTTCTGGCTCGGCGTGCTGGCCCTGAGCCTGACCGCGCTGGGCCTGCTGCTGCCGCCGCTGCTGCGCCGGCGTTCCGGCGACGGCGACGCCCGTCGCGCCCTGGAGGCCGAACTGGCCGTGCTGCGCAGCCGCCACGCGGCGGGCGAACTCGACGACGCCGGCTTCGCGCGCGAGCGCGAGCGGATCGCGGCGGCGCTGCTGGCCCTCCTGGAGGCGCCCGCGACCGCGCCACCGGCGCCGGCCCGCGGCCTGGCGATCGGCCTGGCGATCGCGGTGCCGGCGCTGGCGGTGGCGATCTGGTTCGCGATCGGCCAGCCGGCCGCGCTCGATCCGCGCGCCCTGGCCGCGCCGTCCCAGGCCGGCAACGCCCAGGACATGGAATCGGCGCTCGCCGGCCTCGAGCAGCGCCTGCGCGACGAGCCCGCCAACATCGACGGCTGGCTGCTGCTGGCGCGCAGCTACCGGTCCCTGGAGCGCTTCGAGGACATGCTGCGGGCCACCAGCAGCGCCTATGCGCTGTCCCCGGCGCAGCCGGAGGTGCTGGTCGAGCACGCCGAGGCCCTGGCCCTGACCTCGCCGGATCGCCGCCTCGCCGGCCGCCCGCGCGAACTGGTCGAACAGGCGCTGGCGCTCGACGCCAGCCAGCAGAAGGGCCTTTGGCTGCTCGGCATCGCCCGCCAGCAGGACGGCGATGCCGCCGGCGCCGCGGAAACCTGGACGCGCCTGCGTGGCCTGCTGCCCGAGGGCGACCCGGTGGTGGCGCGCCTGGACGAACAGATCGCCGCGGCCCGGCAGCGCGCCGGTACCGGCGCCGATGCCGCTCCGGCGGCACCCGCCGACGCCGGTGCCGGGCGCGGCGACCAGGCCGTCGCCAGCGGCCCGCAGATCGCCGTCGAGGTCGTGCTGGACCCCGCCCTGGCCGCGCGGGCCCCGCAGGACGCCACGCTGTTCGTGATCGCCCGCGCGCCGGGCGGCGGCCCGCCGCTGGCGATCCGCCGCATCCAGGCACCGCGCTTCCCGCTGGTGGTCTCGCTGTCGCAGGCCGACCGCATGCTCGACGGCGTGCAGATCGAGGAAGGCGCCAGCATCCTGGTCAGCGCCCGCCTGTCGCGCAGCGGCCAGGCACAGCCGGCCGACGGCGACCTGGAAGCGGCGGCGCAGGAGATCGTTGTCGGGCAGGTGCGCGCCCTGGGCCTGGCCCTGGACCGCATCGTCGGTGGCTGAGGCGGGCATCCACCCCGAAGCGCGGAACGCAGCCGCGCACGATCGCGAACCCGCCGCGCGGCGGCGCGCCCGCCAGGATCCAGGCACTGCCAAGGCCGCCGGCCGCTGCTGAGGCACCCCGGCAGCTTCCGACCAGCCGGAGGGAATCGTCCCCCGCTCCCTGCCACCGGCACGGCGCGGGCGGCCTAGTCGAGCTCGGCCTGCAACCGCCAGAGCGTGTGGCCGCTGTCGCGGTACTTGGACTCGAACGGCGTCAGCACCGGCTCCTCGGGGGGCAGGATGGTCAGGCGGCTGCGCTGCCCGCACAGGTCCAGGGCGCGGGCCAGCTCGGCCAGGTACAGCGGCCAGTTGCTGCGCGCCTCCAGGCGGCCTCCCAGGCGCACGAGGTCGGGGAACACCGGATGCCCGTGCCAGCGGCGCAGCAGCTGGGTCGGCTTCGGCCAGGGATTGGGATAGAGCAGCCAGTGCGCGTCCAGGCGGATGCCGGCGCGGGCCAGCAGGCGCCAGGCCTGGGCGACCTCGGCCCGGCACAGGCAGACGTTGCCGCGTCGCAGCCAGCCGCCGGGCGCCAGCCGCTGCAGGCGCTGCGCCGACTTGTCGAGGCCGATGACCAGCGCCGAGGGGTGCCGGTAGGCAAGGCGCAGGGTGCTGGCGCCGTCGCCGCAGCCGGAGTCGAGCACCACCGGTCCGCGCCAGGCCGCCAGTTCGTCGAGCAGCGGCGCCAGCGCGCGCTCGGTGGCGGCATGCACCGGCGCGCGCCACGGCTGCGCCAGGTGCCGGCGCACGACCTCGTCCAGGCGGTCGTGGACATCGGACTGGCGGCTGCGGACCGGGCTGGAATTGCCGTGCATGGCCAACAGCATACGCAAGCCCGCGGGGCCGCGTCCGCCTCGCGCTTGGCCGCGCCGGCGCGCGCCTGTAGCCTTGCCGGCCATGACGCCCGCGACCCGCCACTGCCCGCTGCCCTCGCCGTTCGCCATGCGCCGCGGCGGCCACCTGGAAGGCGCCACGGTCGCCTACGAGACCTGGGGCGCGCTTGCGCCGGCCCGCGACAACGCCGTGCTGGTCCTCACCGGCATGTCGCCCAGCGCGCACGCCGCGGCCCATCCCGACGATCCGACGCCGGGCTGGTGGGACGACATCATCGGCCCCGGCAAGGCGATCGACACGCGCCGCTGGTTCGTGGTCTGCGTCAACTCGCTGGGCAGCTGCATGGGCTCGACCGGTCCGGCCTCGGTCAATCCGGCCACCGGCCAGCCCTGGCGCCTGGACTTCCCGGCGCTCAGCCTGGAGGACGTCGCGCTGGCCGCGCACGAGGTGGTCCGGTCGCTGGGCATCGAACGCCTGCACTGCCTGGTCGGTCCCTCGATGGGCGGCATGAGCGCGCTGGCCTATGCGCTGAACCTGCCGGCGGCGGCGCGCCACCTGCTGCTGGTGTCGACCGCCCCGCACTCGCTGCCGTTCTCGATCGCCATCCGCTCGCTGCAGCGCGAGCTGATCCGCTCCGACCCGGCCTGGAACGGCGGCCACTACGACGCCGAGGCGTTCCCGGTCACCGGCATGCTGCTGGCGCGCAAGCTGGGCATGACCACCTACCGCTCGGCGCGCGAGTGGCGGCAGCGATTCGGGCGCAGCAAGGTGCCCGAGGACGCCCGCGACGGCGCGCCGTTCGGCCCGGAATTCGCGGTCGAGTCCTACCTGGCCTACCAGGCCGAGCGCTTCGTGACCCGCTTCGACCCGAACTGCTACCTGTACCTGTCGCGCGCCATGGACTGGTTCGACGTCGCCGACTACGGCGGCTCGGTGGCGCGCGGGCTGGCCCGCATCCGCGCCCGCGGCGCCCTGGTGATCGGCGTCGAGACCGACCTGCTGTTCCCGCTGGAGCAGCAGGAGGAGATCGCCGAGGGCCTGCGCGATGGCGGCGTGCCCACGCAATTCGCGGCCCTGCCGTCGATCCAGGGCCACGACGCCTTCCTGGTCGACACGCCGCGCTTCGGCAAGACGATCGGCGACTTCATGGCGGCGATCTGAGCGACGGCCGGCACCGCCTGGGGGGCGCCGCCGTCCGTGATGGTAAAGTGACGGCCATGAACGCCACCGCCTCCGCCCCGATCCGCGATTCCGCGGGGCACGCCGAGCTGGTCCGGGCCCTGGACGAGGCCATCCGCGGCCGCGACTGCGCCGGCCTGACCACCGCGCTGCGCCAGACCCTGTGCCAGCTCATGCGCGAGCGGCGCCTGAGCCTGCCCGACGAGGTCTTCCAGCCGAATCCGGAGCACTACGCGCGCCGCGAGATCCACCGCAGCGAGGAACTGGGCTACACGGTGATCGCGATGACCTGGGGGCCCGGCCAGGGCACCCCGGTGCACGACCACTCCGGCCTGTGGTGCGTCGAGGGCGTGGTCGCCGGCACCCTGGAGATCACCCAGTACGAACTGCTCGAGCGCGACGGCGACGACTTCCGCTTCGAGCAGCGCGGCACCCTGGACGCCGGCCCCGGCTCGGCCGGCAGCCTGATCCCGCCGCACGAGTACCACGCCATCCGCAACGCCAGCGACCGCGACGTCGCGGTCTCCCTGCACATCTACGGCGGCGAGATGCGCTGCTGCTCGGTGTTCCAGCCGCGCGGCGAGGACTGGTACCGCTGCTGCGCCCGCCCGCTGGCGCTGGACTGATCCAGCCCGCATCCTTCATCGCCACGACGATCGGTTCCACAGATGGCCCAGTCGATTCTTCGCAAGCTCCAGTACGCTTTCGCAGTGACAATCGCTCTGTGCGGCCACGCGTGGGGCGGCATCGCCTTGCGGATGGTCGTGGACGCGACGACCATCCCGGATCCGGCGCTGCATTTCCTCGACATTCCGCTTGACCTTCAGCCCAACGCGGGCGACGGGCCCAGGATGGTCTGGCATGCCGGCTCGCTGTACGCCGTGGGAGTCCGGCCGGAAACCGGCCAGGCGCTCTATCGCATCGATCCGGAGACCGGCAACTCGACACTGGCACTGGAAGTCGATGCCGGGCCGGACCACGACCGGATCAAGCACCTGCTCCCCTCGACCGGCCCCCTGTACGCGGTCGTCCATCGCGGGGGGCAACTCGAGATCTGGGCTGTCACCGGCGACCAGCAGGCGACCCGTGTCGCCACTCTCGCAGGCGACACGGGGACGGCGGTGATCCTCGGCATGGCCACGGCGGGCGACCGGATCGTGTTCGGCGAGGGCGCCTCCCTGTGGTCGGTGCGCCCGGGCGAGAGCAAGATCCAGCTGCAGTCGTCGGCGGGCGGGTGGTCGTATACGAGCATGGCGACGGTCGGCAATCGCGTCGTATTCCTGCGCGAGGCCGCGCAGCCTCCGGTGCTGCTGGAACTGTGGAGCACCGAGGGCCTGCCGGGAAGCAACGCGCTGCTGGTGTCGGTGCCGGCCGGCCATGCCTGGGAGTGGCCCCGCGTCCTCCACGATGCCGGCGACGGCTACTACTGGCTGCTGGTTCGCGACTGCGTGCATCAGCGCCTGGTCAGGACCGACGGATCGGCGGCCGGCACCCAGGTCGCGGACTGGACACAGGAGCCGTCCTGCGTGTCCCAGCCGCTGGCCCTGTCCGCGCTTGGCCACCAGGCCTACTACACCCGCTCGCACTTCGCCGGCAGCAACCACGTTTCCGAGCTTCGTCGCTTCGACGGATCGTCGTCCGCGGTTTCGGTGATCGAATCGGTCGTCGGCGGCCTGTCGCAGCCGCCACTGTTCCTCTCTCTGGCGGCAGTGGATGATGGCCTGCTCTATGCCCGCACGGACGAAGGCCTGCTGCGCTACTCCAGCCCGATCGGCCACGGCCTGGTCCTGGAGGGCGGCGCGCCGGTCGCCTTCCCGGCCGCGCCCGCCCAGGTCGGCCACCGGTGGCTGCGCAACGGCGGCGGCATCCTCCGGTCGAGGCCCGTGCCCGCCGGTCAGGGCGATGGCGACGAGATCGTGCGCCTGCGGGCCGCCGTCGACGGCGTTTCCCTGGTGCTGCGGGATGTCCCGTTCATGCTCTCGACCAGCGCGCGGTCGTCGGACCAGCTGTTCTATTTCGCCAGTCGCCCGGGCCAGCACACCCACGAGATCTGGCGCAGCGACGGCACGCCGGCGGGTACCGCCCCCCTCGCCGATGTCTGGCGGGGCACGCGCTCTTCCCGCGCGGCGAACATTCCCGCACCCGGATACCGGGCCGACGGGGAGTGGATCGCAGATCGCTTCTATGGCTCGTCCTGCTCGGGCGCCTGCCCTTTCCCTTGGCCATTCCGGGTCGATCTGCAGAACGGGCAATGGCACGACCTGCAGCTCGACGGTGGGTTGCAGTTCGATTCGACCCCGTTGGCGATCGGCTCCCGCCTCGTCTACCGGACCTCGGGCGCCGAGCCGTTCGCCCTCTGGCACGCTGCGGAGGATCTGCTCAATCCCGAGATCCTCCAGGCGGCCGGCGGCATGCCCCTCACCGGCGTGGATGGCGGTGCGGTCCCCTACCTGCTGTTCCGGTGCCGGGTGCCTCCGCAAGACCAGGTGGGGGTGTGTGCCTGGTCCGCTCCCTGGGGTACGCGGGTGCTCGTCGACGCCGGCGCCGGACAGGACCTCCAGGTCGCCCCGTACGGACAGCATGGAGGCGTGGCTATGCTGGCCATTCGCCGGCCGATCGACGGGGCCGACCTGCTCTGGCGAACCGACGGCACCGTGACCGGTACCCAGCAGCTCGTTCCACCGCTGTTGCCCTGCCCTACCTTCGACCCGCGTGGCGTCACCGGCACCGGCGGGCAGCTTGTCTTCTGCGCGCAGGACGTGCAGGGATCGGGGTTGTGGGGGATGCCGCGCGCCGGCGGTACGCCCACGCGGATCCGGCAGTTCGACCAGAACCCCGTGGACCTGAGCGCTTCCGGTTCGGGGATGGTGGCCTTCAGGCTCTGGCAGCCCCCGGAAGGCTGGACGGTCTGGGCATCGGACCTTACGGCTGCGGGTACGGTCCGCCTGCCGGTGCCGCCCCTGGCCCCCGGCAATTCGCCGGCCTGGGTGGGCAACCACCTGCATATCGCCACCGGACCGGACTACTGGATCAGCACGGGCACGCCGGCCGGCACCCAGCGCGCCATCGACGGACTTGGGGAATGGTATTTCGGGCCCCCTGTGAGCATTCCATCCAGCCTGCTGGACCCCGACGAGTCGCCGCACCAGGCCCTGTTCGCCTGTCGCCGCGACGGCCGCCAGAACCTGTGCCGGATCTCTGGAGACGGCACCTGGTGGCAGGCCGGACTCCTTCCCTCGCCAGGCGGCGCACGCTACGCACCCGTCAACTACTTCAGATCGGAAAACCGGCTGCTGTTCTGGCTGGATGACTGGATCCATGGCGAGGAGCCCTGGCAGGTCCTGCCGGATCGCGCTTTCCGGAGCGGATTCGAATCAAGCGACTGACGAAGACGTCCCCATCGAGCTGCCGCCTGCGGACCGAATGCCGCGGTCCGCCTCGCCGCCGCGGGCAGGCCCGCCCCTTGCCGGTGGCTGCTAGACTTGCCGCCCGCGCCGGAGTGGCGGAATCGGTAGACGCAGCGGACTCAAAATCCGCCGCCCTCAAAAGCGTGTGGGTTCGAGTCCCACCTCCGGCACCAGGGACCCGGCACGTCCGGCACCGCAGCCCCTCCCGCCCGCCAGCGCGCGCATGCACGAACCGGACTACGCCTACGACCCCGCCCGGCTCGCCGCGATCGCGCAGGCGCACGCCGACGGTTTCCGCAACGCGGACCCGTACCCGCATCTGGTGATGGACGGCTTCCTGCGCCCCGAAGTGGCCGCGCGGCTGGAACAGGTCTTTCCGGGTCCGGAGGACGCCCTGGCCTGGGACCGGTTCGGCGCCGAGGGCTTCGAGGTCAAGCTGGGCAGCGCCAACGAGGAAGCCTTCCCCGGGCCGCTGCGGCAGGCCATCCACGACCTCAACGCCGGCCCGTTCATCCGCTTCCTCGAGGCGCTGACCGGCATCGACCACCTGCTTCCCGACCCGCACCTGCGCGGCGGCGGCCTGCACCTGAGCCGCCAGGGCGACCACCTGGGCATCCACGCCGATTTCAACTGGCACGAGGGATTGCAGGCGCACCGCCGGCTGAACCTGCTGGTCTATCTCAATCCCGCCTGGCAACCCGGCTGGGGCGGCGAGCTCGAGCTGTGGGACACCGGGGCCCGCGCCCTGTGCCACCGGATCGCGCCGCTGTTCAACCGCGCCGTGCTGTTCGCCACGCGGTCGGACACCTTCCATGGCCATCCGGCCCCGTGGGCGGCGCCGCCGGACGTCCACCGCCGTTCGATCGCCATGTACTACTACACGACCGACCGACCGGCGCACGAGCAGCGGCCCGCGCACAACACCCTGTACAAGGGCTACCACCTGTGACCCGCGGCGCCGGCGGACGCCGGCGCGCGCGACGGCTCAGTCGGGGGCCGGCCCCCAGCGATCCGGATTATTGCGCCAGATCGCCCTGACCCAGAGGTGGTGCATCGCGGACTCCTCGTCGCTGTCCGCGGCCGGCATCCGCGCCAGCAGGTCGGCCGGATGCTCCTCGCCGTAGAACATCGGGAACAGGCTGGCGAACCAGTGCGTCCAGGCGGGGCTGTAGCGGATGGCCGCGATGTCGTCGCGCAGGCGCGCGCCGACCGCGTCCGCGGGCTCGCCGCCGGGCTTGACCGCGACGGCCTGCAGGAACGGGGCGCCCTCCTCGAGCAGGGCCAGCTCGAAGCCGGCGGCGCGCACGAACAACGCGACCTCCTGGGGGCAGGTGAACTGGTTGCGCGCGACGTCCTTGCGAACCGAGTGGTCGAAGTCGACGTACTGGGCGACCTCGGCCTCGAAGCGCCGGAAGCCGACCGGGTGGGCCAGGTTCCAGTGGTCGAAGTACAGGCGGCCGCCGGGCCTGAGGACGCGGAACAGCTCCCGGAGGTAGATCAGGAAGTCCTCCTTGTCCATGTGGATGAACACGGCGACGCAGTAGGCCTTGTCGTAGGCGCCGTCCGCGCACGGCGCCAGCCGGGTGCGGTCCAGCGCATCCAGGCGGACCCGGCCCGGGGGCAGCGCCGCCAGGCGCTCGCCGGCGACCTCGATCATGCGCGGCGCGATGTCCACCCCGTGCCAGTGCGCGCAGGCCGGCGCCACGTGGCTGCCGATGCGGCCGACGCCGCAGCCCAGTTCCAGGACCCGGTCGCTGGCGTCGACTTCGAGGGCGCGCAGCACCTGGCGGCCGGTGTAGCGGCCGGTGGCCTGCAAGGTGGCCTCGTCGGCACTGCCGTCGACGGCGATCATGGCGCCGGTCACGGTGCTGGCCTTGTCGTTCCAGAACGACTGGTAATTGGTGAACTGGCTGGTCATGGGCGCGTCAGGCTGGACGGCGGCCGAGCGGCCGCCGGGCCGGCTTCGCGCAGGGCGCGCGGGTCCGGGCGGCCGGCAATTATGCGGTCCCGGCACCCCCCGGACAAGGAAGACGGCGTCCTCCTCCGCGCCGCCGGCCGTACCCCGGCGCCCGCCGCCGGCCGGGGCGGCGGGCGCTTGCCGGGGTCAGCGCACCGGGGTCACCGCCACCTGCACCCGGATGCTGTCGCCGGGGTGGTAGTCGGTGCGGGTCTGGTAGATCTCGCCGCGGTAGCGGTAGGTCACGTCGTATCCGAGCAGCTCGTCGGCCGGCTGCCACTCGCGCTGGTACCGGCAGCGCTGCTCGTAGCCGCGCGCGACATGGCCCGGCCCGCGGCTGGCCTGGTAGCCGATGGCGGCGCCGATGGCGGCACCGGCGGCGGTCGTGGCGTCGCGGTGCGGCCCGTGGCGGTAGTAGCCATGGCGGCTGCCGCCGCTGCGGCCGATCTGGTTGCCGATCACGCCACCGATCACCGCGCCGAGGACGGTGCCGCCGGCCGAGCGCGGCCGCCCCTCGTGGTAGTAGTCGACCGGCTCCTCGTAGCAGACCTCGCGCGAGTGCGGGACATGCGTCGTCCGGTAGATGGGCGTCACCTCCAGGACCTCGCCCCAGGCATGGCGGACGGCGCCGCTGTCGCTGTAGTAGCCGCCGGCGTCGCGCTGGTAGTAACCGGACGGCTGGCCGTCCCAGGCCTGGGCACCCGTGGCGAGACCGAGGCCGGCAGCGAACAGGATCAGGACGCGCATCGTGGTGGCTCTCCATGCATCGCGACGATCGCGATGGACGACGCCACTATCGGCAGCAGGCGGTTAATCGGTTCTGAATCCGTCCCGGGCGGACAAACGGCATTCAGCGGGGATTGCCGGAGGCGCCGACCAGGGCCAGCCAGTCCGCTGCCAGCATCGCCGCCCGCGATGCCTGCTCCCCGAGCAGCGGCGACAGGTGGCCCTGCCCGGGCAGCACCAGGCAGTCGCCGCCCAGGCGGCCGGCCAGCGCCCGACTGGTCGCCGGCGGCGTGTCGGTGTCCTCGGCGCCGGCGAGCACCAGCACCGGGCACCGTGGCGCCTCCGCCACGACGCCCGCGGCGGTCTGCGCCAGGACCTGCCCCGACTCGTCGCGCCAGCGCTGGTGGATGGCCCTGACATGCGCCAGCGGCAGACCCGGCAGGGCGGCGGCGGTCGTCGCCAGCGGCGCGCGCGACCAGGCGACCACCGCGGGGCGATCCTTGAACCGCGGCCAGGGGCGCACGCCCGCCGGCGGCACCGGGTTGACCAGCACCAGCGCGGCAGGCGGGTGGCGGGCGGCGGCGCGCAATGCCAGCAGTCCGCCCAGGCTGGCCCCGACCAGCACCAGGCCGGCGCCGGCCGCGGCGCACCAGGCATCGACCTGGTCCTGGTAATCGTCCAGGGTCGTGGCCGCCGGCCCACCCGGCGCCCAGCGCAGGTCGGGCGCGAGCACCGCCAGCCCGGCGCGCGCCAGAACCGGCGCCCAGGACTGCCATTCCCAGCCACCGCCCCCCGCCCCGTGCACCAGCACCGCCGTCGTCGCCATGGCCCCTCCTGCCGCCATTGTGCGGCGAACCTTGCAAATCGCGGCGCGCCCCGCAAGCTGTCCGGACAGGCATCCGCCACCGGCGGCGCGGGCGACCGCGACTGTCCGGCGGCCGGGGGCGCGGCGCCCGTGGGAGCGGCGCGCCACGTCGGCGGCCGGAAGGGCCCGCCCGGCGTCGTCGCGGATGCCCGCAGCTGGTCGGCCCCGGGACCGGCCGACCGACCATCGCCAAGGGAGCGCAGGCATGAGCCACCGTACCGAACAGATCCGCAACATCGCCCTCGTGGGCCACTCCGGCGCCGGCAAAACCACCCTCTGCGAAGCCCTGCTGCAGGCCGGCGGAACCATCCAGACGGCAGGCACGGTCGAACGCGGCACCACCGTCTCCGACTTCGACCCCATGGAGAAGGCACGCGGCCACTCGATCAACTCGACCATCACCAGCATCGACCACGGCGGCGTCCACATCAACCTGATCGACACCCCCGGCTATCCCGACTTCAGGGGCCCGACCCTGTCGGCGCTGGCGGCGGTGGAGACCTGTGCGGTGGTGCTCGACGCCGCGGCCGGCATCGCGCATGGCAGCCAGCGGATGATGGACTACGCCCGCGCGCGCCGGCTGTGCCGGCTGATCGTCGTCAACAAGATCGACCACGAGGGCATCGACCTGGAGCTGCTGGTCGAACAGCTGCGGGAGACCTTCGGACCGGAGTGCCTGCCGATCAACCTGCCCTCGGGCGGGGCCACCGGCGTGGTCGATTGCTTCGGCCGCGGCGAGGGCTCCGCCGATTTCGGCTCGGTGGCGCAGGCCCACCAGCGCATCCTCGACCAGGTGGTCGAGGTCAACGAGACGGTGATGGGGCGCTACCTGGAGGAAGGCGAGGCCGGGCTGAGCGGCCAGGAGCTGCACGACGCCTTCGAGCAGTGCCTGCGCGAAGGCCACCTGGTGCCGATCTGCTTCGTGTCGGCGCGCACCGGCGCCGGCATCGCCGAGCTGCTGGCGCTGTTCGAGTCGCTCATGCCGCACCCGGGCGAGGCCAATCCGCCGCTGTTCGTGAAGGGCAGCGGCCCTGCCGCCGAGCCGTTCCGTACCATTCCGGATCCGGCCCGCCACGTGGTCGCCGACGTGTTCAAGATCGTCAACGACCCCTTCGTCGGCAAGCTGGGCGTGTTCCGCGTCTACCAGGGCACGGTCCGCCGCGACACCCAGCTGTTCATCGACGACGGCAAGAAGCCGTTCAAGGTCGGCCACCTGTTCAAGCTGCGCGGCAAGGACCACGTCGAGATCGACGAGGCGGTGCCCGGCGACATCGCCGCGGTCGCCAAGGTCGAGGAGATCCACTTCGACGCCGTGCTGCACGACAGCCACGACGAGGACCACATCCACCTGAAGCCGATCGATTTCCCGCAGCCGATGTTCGGGCTGGCGATCGAGCCCCAGCACAAGGGCCAGGAGCAGAAGCTGGCGACCGCCCTGCACCGGCTCGCCGAGGAGGACCCCTGCTTCCGGGTCGAGCACAACAAGGAACTCAACGAGACCGTCATCCGCGGACTCGGCGAGCTGCACCTGCGGGTGATGCTCGAGCGCATGAGGGAGCGCTACGGCGTCGAGGTGAGCACCCGGCCGCCGCGCATCGCCTATCGCGAGACGGTGAGCGGTCGCGCCGACGGCCACCACCGCCACAAGAAGCAGACCGGTGGCGCCGGCCAGTTCGGCGAGGTCTTCCTGCGCGTCGAGCCGCTCGCCCGCGGCACCGGCTTCGCCTTCGAGGACGACACCGTGGGCGGTTCCATCCCGAACCAGTTCATCCCGGCGATCGAGAAGGGCGTCCGCCAGGTGCTCGAGCACGGCGCGATCGCCGGCTACCAGATCCAGGACGTCAAGGTCGTGGTCTACGACGGCAAGCACCACCCGGTCGATTCCAAGGAGATCGCCTTCGTCACCGCCGGCCGCAAGGCCTTCCTGGACGCGATCGGCAAGGCCCGGCCGATCGTCCTGGAACCGATCGTCAACCTCGACGTGTCGGTGCCCGAGGCGCACATGGGCGACGTCACGGGCGGCCTCGCCGGCAAGCGTGCGCGAATCAACGGCACCGACGCACTGCGCGGCGGCGAGCTGGTGGTCAAGGCGCAGGTGCCGCTGGCCGAGGTCGGCGACTATGCCAACGAGCTGAAGGCGGTGACCGGGGGCAAGGGCCGCTACACCATCGAGTTCAGCCACTACGAGCCGGTCCCGCCGCAGGTGCAGAAGCAGCTCGCCGAAGCGTTCCGGCCGCGCACCGACGACGATTGAGGCTGCGCTGGCCATGGCCGCTCGGGATGCCCCCTGGGCGCAGGACCGGTCGCGCCCGGCCTGCCCTGGCCATGCCCCGCCGGAGGCCGTCCGGCGCCGGTCGCTGCCGGGCGCCGCCGCACGGCCGGAAGGCCGGCAGTGAACATCGCCGCCCTGCTGGCCGACCTGGTGCTGGCCGTGCATGCCGCGGTGGTCGCCTTCGTGGTCCTGGGGCTGGTGCTGGTGGTCGCCGGCGGCCTCCGCGGCTGGCGCTGGATCCGGCACCGTCGCCTGCGCCAGGCGCACCTGGCCACCGTCGCCCTGGTCGCGCTGCAGGCCTGGCTGGGCCAGCTGTGTCCATTGACCGTCTGGGAGCAGGCGCTGCGCAGGCGTGCCGGGCAGCCGGTCTGCGACGGCAGCTTCGTCGCCTGCTGGCTGGACCGGCTGCTGTACCTGGAGGCGCCCTGGTGGGCGTTCGTCGCCGCCTACACCCTGTTCGCGCTTGCGGTCGCCGCGGCCTGGTGGCGGTGGCCTCCGCGACCCGGAACGCGACTTCCGGCCCATTGATCCACCCGGGCCGGGCTCGCATGATGGCGGCTCCTCCCCCTGTCCAGGACCATGCGATGCAGACGTCCAGCTTCCTCGACCAGCTCCTGCGTGCGGCCAACGACATGGCCGGCGATGCGCGCAACCGCGCCGGTGGCCTGTCAGACCGCCTGGAGAACCAGGGGGTCGGCGGCCTCAAGCTGGGCCAGTTCGCCCAGGGCGCGCTTGCCGGTGGCGCGCTGTCGCTGCTGCTGGGCAAGCGCAGCGGCCGCAAGCTCGTGAAGTGGGGCGGCCTGGCCGCGATCGGTACCCTCGCCTGGCGCGCCTGGCGCCAGCACCAGGCCGGTGCCGGCGGCCACCTCGCCGGCGTCGAGCCCAGGACCGTCGACCACCTGTCGGGGCCGGAACTCGAGCAGCACAGCCAGGCGATCCTGGTGGCGCTGATCTCGGCGGCCAAGGCCGACGGCCACATCGACGAGCGTGAGCGCGGCCTGATCCGCGACGAGGTGGCGCGCATCGTCCACGACCCCGAACTCGAACAGTTCGTGGCGGCCGAACTGGCCAGGCCGGTCGACCCGGCCCGGGTCGCGGCGCTGGCCAGCTCGCCGGAACTGGCCTCCGAGGTCTATCTCGCCACGGTGCTGATGGTCGACGAGAAGGGCACCATGGAACACGCCTACCTGGATGCCCTGGCCGAGGCGCTGCGCCTGGATCCCGGCTTGCGCCGCAGCCTGGATGCCCAGATCGGAAACGGCGCAGGCTGAGCCACCGGCGCGGGCCGGCGCGGCGCGGATCCGGCCACGACCTGTCGTGGCCGGCGCTGGCGGGACGTCGACGCCCGGCCGACCCGTGCGGCTCAGGCGGCGCGCCGCCGCCGGGGCTGCAGCAGGGTGCCGGTGCAGTTCCGGGCGCCGCAGCGGCAGGCCCAGACGCGCTTGAGACGGGCGGTGTGCGGCACGTCCAGGACGATGCCGTAGTTGTAGGTCAGCTCCTCGCCGGCGCGGATCGGCCGCAGCGTCTCGATGAACACCCGGTCGCGCGCCTCGTCGCCGTTGCGGTCGACGTGGATCACCGCCTCGCAGTTGGGATCGCAGCTGTGGTTGATCCAACGCGCGCTGTTGCCGCCCTGGTTGGCGTCGACGATCCAGTGGTCGTTGAGGGTGAACAGGAAGGTGTGGCCCGAGTCCAGGGTGCCGTCGTAGGTGCGGTCGGCCTCGTCGTGGCTGATCCGGCGCCCGCGGTACTCGATCACCCGGATGCCGGCGCCGAGGTCGGCGGCGGCGAACACGCCGCGGCCGTGGATGCCGGAGCGGCGGACTTCGATGCGTCTGGTCATGGTCTGCTGGCTGGCGTGACAGCCGCGCAGTCTACCGGTCCGCCGCGCCGCCCGGGCGCGACGGACCGGTATCCACGGTCAGCCCAGCAGCTTGCCGACCAGCCACATGACCAGCATGGCGAAGGCCAGCACGGTGGGCGTGCCCAGCGCCGCGCGGCCCTCGTCGACGCCGGCGACATGGCGCAGGCCGGCATTCAGCGTCAGCACCAGGTAGCACAGGCCGTAGAGCATCAGCAGGCCGACCAGGATGGCGCCGAACTGGCTCTTGAACAGCCAGCCCACGATCGCCGCCAGCAGCGCGGCGATGCCGAGCGGCAGGAAGGCGGTGGCCGAGACCAGCAGGGCCGAGACCGGATTGGTGCGGCCGCCCAGCAGCGGCGCGAACAGCAGCACGCCGCCGCCGGCGGCGGCGATCATGATCAGGTTGCCCAGCACCGCCTTGAGGAACTGCCCGAAGTTGAAGCCGAAGCCGAAGCCGGGCATCGCGCCATAGGCGCCCATCGCGGCACCCATCATCGACCGGACCAGGGAACCTCCCGCCAGGGCCAGGCCGATCGCCGCGACCAGGGCGAACACCAGGGCGACGCCGAGCGCACGGTCCTGGGTCAGGCCGGCATGGGCCGGGCCGATGCCACCCACCGGATTGCCGAGCAGGCGCCGGGCCACGCCGAGGGCGTCCTGCGCCGCGACCTTGGCCCGGTCGGCGGCCGCCTGGGCATGCTGCGCGTAGGGGTTGCCGCGATCAGGCCCGCCCGGCGGCGGCGGCGGCGGGTTCGGGTTGTCTTGGTTCTGCGTCATGTCGCTGCTCCCTGTGGCTGGCCTGGTGGGACGGGGCGCGCCGACGCCAGCCGGTCGGCACGCCGCGGTTCGAAGGATCAGCAGCAGCCGTGGTCCTTGCCGAAGCCGGCATGGCCCCCGGCGGCGACCGCGCTGCCGCGGGTCAGGCCCTGCAGCCCGGCCCGGTGGTGGTCGGCGATCACCTGGGCGACGCAGGCGGTCAGCTTCTTGCCGGTCGGTATATGCAGGAACTCGTTGGGCCCGTGGGCGTTCGACTGCGGCCCGAGCACGCCGGTGATCAGGAACTGCGCGCCGGGGAACTTGGCGCCCAGCATGCCCATGAAGGGGATGCTGCCGCCCTCGCCCATGAACGCCGGCGGCGCGCCGAAGTGCTGCCTGGAGGCGGCATCCACGGACGCCGACAGCCAGGGCGCCAGCGGCGGCGCGTTCCATCCCGCCCCGGCCTTCTCCAGCTCGAAGTGGACGTGGGCCCCGCAGGGCGGATCGCGCTCGAGCAGGTCCTTCACCAGGGCGCCGGCGCGGTTCGGGTCCAGGGTCGGCGGCAGGCGCAGCGACAGCTTGACCGCGGTATGCGGGCGCAGCACGTTGCCCGCGGCGTCCAGCGGCGGCATGCCGTCGACGCCCGTCACCGACAGCGCCGGGCGCCAGGTGCGGTTGAGGATGAGCTCCTCGAGCTCCTCGCGCATCGGCCGCATGCCGGGCAGGAACGGGAACTTGCCCCAGACCTCGTCGCCCAGGAAGGCGGCGGCGACCTTCGCCTGCTCGATGCGGTCGGCGGGGACCTCGACGTGCAGCTCCGCGGGCCGGATCGCGCCGGTCGCCTCGTCCTCCAGGCGCGACAGCAGCTGGCGCAGGATCCGGAAGCTCGAGGGCACGACGCCCGAGGCGTCGCCCGAGTGCACGCCCTCGGACAGCACCTTCACGGTCAGCTCGCCGCCGGTCAGGCCGCGCAGGCTGGTGGTCATCCACATCTGGTCGTAGTTGCCGCAGCCCGAGTCGAGGCAGACCACCAGGGACGGCTGGCCGATCCGCCCGGCCAGGTGGTCGACGTAGTACGGCAGGTCGTAGGAGCCCGACTCCTCGCAGGCCTCGATGAGGACCACGCACCGGGCATGCGCGACTCCCTGCGCCTTCAGGGCCATGATCGCGGTGACCGAGGCATAGCAGGCGTAGCCGTCGTCGGCACCGCCGCGCCCGTACAGGCGGTCGCCGCGCAGCACCGGCTGCCACGGGCCGAGATCGGCGTCCCAGCCGGTCATCTCCGGCTGCTTGTCGAGATGACCGTAGAGCAGCACCACGTCGTCGCCGTCGCCGGGGATGTCGAGCAGCAGCAGCGGCGTCCGTCCGGGCAGGCGCACCACCTCGACCTGCATGCCGGGCACGTCCTTGCTGCGGCACCAGGCCTCCATCAGGCGCACGGCATCCTCCATGTAGCCGTGCTTCTCCCAGTCGCGGTCGAACATCGGCGACTTGTTGGGGATTCGGATGTACTCGGTGAGCTGCGGGACGATCTCGTCGTCCCAGACGGAGGCGGCGAAGCTGCCGGCGGCCTGGTGGTCCATGGCGGATCCTTGGTCAACTGTCAGGGCCAGTCTAACGCGCGGCGGGCGCCCGGCCGAACCGGCGCGGCGACACGGCCCGCGGCGCCGGGGTCCGGGCGCGGCGGGCGGCCGCGCGGCAGCGCCGAGCGACCGAACCAGCGGGCACCGGCCTCGGAAATTTCCGCCGGGCCGACGCGCCGCCTGCCTAGGCACGGTCGCGGCGGACGCCGATGGTGGCGGCGTCGCCGGAAACCGACGATGACCTGGCCGCGCAACTCCGCCGGCAGTCAGCAAGCCATCGAGGAATCCACCATGTCCCTGATCAAGTCCCTCCTGTTCGCCGCAGCCCTGGCCTTCGCCGGCCTCGCCTTCGCCACCGGCCCGGTCGACATCAACCGCGCCGACGCCGCCACCCTGGTCCAGCTCAACGGCATCGGCCCGGCCAAGGCCGAGGCGATCGTCGCCTGGCGCGACGTCAACGGTCCGTTCCTGCAGGTCGAGGACCTGGCCAAGGTGCGCGGCATCGGCCTGCGCATGGTCGAGCAGCTCCGCGCCGACATCACGGTCGGTCCGGAACCGGTTGCGGCCGCGGCGGCGGCGCAGCGCTGACCGCCCACGCCCGTCCCGTCGGCGACCTCCTCCCGGGCGCCGACGGGGCTGGGCAGGCCCTGACGGCGGCCATTACCATGGCGCGCACCGCCCACCGGAACCGCCATGCTCACGCCCCCGACCTGGCCCGTCCTGATCGTCTCGCTGCTGCTGGTCGTCGCCGGCGTCGCCGGCCTCCTGCTGCCGATCGCCGTGCTCAGCCCCAACGCCGCCTGGGCCCTGCTCGCCGGCTACGCCACCCTGCTGCTGGGGGTGTTCTCGAAGCGGCTCTGAGCGACGCGGCGTCGCGGCGCCCTGCCGCGTCGGGGATGGCCCGGCCGGAACGGCGGGGCCGGCCGCGGCCGGCTCACGGCTCGATTTCCCAGCGCGGCGGCGGCGGCGGTCGACGCCAGTGACGGGCAAGGGCGAACCAGAGCAGCAGGCCGGCCACCATGCCGCCCAGGTGGGCGAAGTGGGCGATGCCCGGCACCCAGCCGGTGACGCCCAGCACCGTGCTCGCGACCGCGAACAGCACGACCAGCAACCAGGCCGGCATCGGTACCGGCGGAATCAGCAGCAGCACGCGCTGGCGCGGGTACAGCAGCGCGAACACCGTCACCACGCCGAACACGCCGCCGGAAGCGCCCAGGGTCACGCTGACACCCTCGCCCGGGGCCGGTGCCGCGGTCAGCAGCCACTGCGCCAGGCCGCCACCGATCACGCACAGGGCGAAGAACAGCGCGAACCGCGCGGCGCCCCAGCGCAATTCCAGGGCCGGGCCGAATCCCAGCAGCACGACCCCGTTCAGCAACAGGTGGGCGATGCCGCCGTGCAGGAACCCGTGACTGAGGAACTGCCACCAGTGGAAGCTCGCATGGACCGGCCCCTCGCTGGTGCGCGCGACCAGGATCGGCCCCAGGTCCGGCCACAGGCCGAAGCGGGCAAGCATCGGGTCCGGCCACAGCTGCTGCAGCGCGAAGACCACGGCGAAGGACAGCAGAAGCAGGCGGGTGGCTGCAGGGATCTGGCTCAGCATCGTCGACTCGCGCAGGGGACGGTCGCCACCGGCGACAACGGCGACAGCGGCGGGGTCGAGTTTGACAGCCCGGGGCCGGCGCTGCGCGGCACAGTCCCGCGTCGGGCGTCTCGCCCGCGCCCTGTCCGGGGTGGCCTCGCCCCGGGGCCGCCCGCCCGCGTTCACCGTGCCGGCGGCGGACCCCAGACCGCGGCATCGAGATCGATGCCCGCCGTCGGCCCCGCCAGCCGGCCGCGGGCGTCGACGCGATGGCCCTCGGCGAGCAGGCGGCTGCGCTGCAGACGGAAGCCGCTGCTGCCCGGAGGCAGGGCGATCCTTCCGCCCGCCGCGACCACCCGGTGCCAGGGCAACTGCAGCGCCTCGGGCGCCAGCCGCAGGGCACGCGCCGCCAACCGGGCCCGCCCGGGCAGGCCGGCGCGCCGCGCCACCTCGCCGTAGCTGGCGACCTCGCCCGGCGCCAGCGCGGCGACCACCCGCCAGATCGCTTCCAGCGCGTCCGCGCCGCTCGGCATGGCCGGCTGCGGTTCCTGTTCCGGTCGTTGCCGGCTTGCCGGCATGGCGCTCTCCTGGCCGCGATCGACGCCGGCGGCGGCCACCGGTGCCGCGCGGCCGTCGCAGGCGTCGGACACCGTACACCAGACCGGCCGCACCGCCATGCCGGACCGGGCGCACGCCGGCAACGCAGCACGGAAGACGGTCCGGGCCGGTTACACTGGCCGCGTCGCCCGAGCCGACCCGGACCCCGCGCCAACGGAGAAGACGCCATGGACAGCTTCGAGGACATCCGACTGCACTGCGCATCGCGCTGGCCGCTGGGCAGCAACGATCCCTACCTGCTCAGCTTCGACCTGCCGCTGGACGCGGGCAGGCGCCAGGGTGTGTTCCTCGCCGAACTGGAGGACGAACGCGGCAATCGCTACCTGCGGGTGTCGACGCCGGTGGCGCCGATCGACGGCGACGGGTGCGTGCGCGCGCTGCGTTTCAACTGGGAGCAGCGGCTCGGCTACCTGGCGGTCAGCGATCTCGACGACGTGCCCTACCTGCACCTGTGCGAGAACCGGCCCTACGAACTGCTGGACAGCCGCGAGCTGGACCGCGTCGTCGCCGAGATCGGCACGCTGGCCGACCGCCTGGAACGCGCCCTCGCCGGCGGCGGGGGCGACATCCTCTAGCCCGGATGTTCCAGAAGGCCGCGGCGGCGTCCTGACGCGCCATCCGGACCGGCCGGGTGCGCGGCGGCGGCGCGGGCCGGGCGGCCCCGTCCGGGCGCCGGCGGCAGGTCCCCTGAAGTGTCGCTCAGCCGGCGTCGCGGCGAGCCGCGGGGTGCCGGACGTCCTTGCCTTCCACCAGGTAATGCACGTAGTTGGCGATGTTCTTGGCGTGGTCGGCGATGCGTTCGAGGGACTTCGCCATGAACACCAGGTCGAAGGCGGCGTCGACGAGCTCCGGGCGCGATTGCATCAGGGCCTTGCCTTGCGTGATCGCTTCTTTCAGCGCCTGGTCCTGGAGATCGTCGCTGCCGGCGACCTTGCCGGCCAGCTCCAGGTCGAGGCGGACCAGGGCGTTGAGGGCGTCGTGGAGCATGCCGCGGGCCAGCACGGCCATGTCGAGGACGCCGGCCAGGGTCGGCATGCGCGCCAGCTCGCGTCCCTCGGCGACGCCGTTGCGGGTGCCGCGGGCGATCTTCTTGGCCTCGTCGCCGATCCGCTCCAGGTCGCTCACGGTCTTGCCCAGGGTGAGCACGGTGCGCAGGTCGATGCCCAGCGGCGCGCGCAGGGCCAGCAGGCGGGCGACCTCGGCGTCCGATTCCAGCTCGATCCGGTCGATCTCCCGGTCGCCGCGGACCACCGCCGCGGCGGCGGCGCCGTCGCCGCGTTCCAGGGCGTCGACGGCGGCGGCGAGCTGGTTCTCCACCAGGCCGCCCATGCGCAGCACCAGGTCGCGCAGGATCGCGAGGTCCTCATCGAACTGCTTGACGATGTGACTGGAGGAAGGCAGGGTCATGTCGGTTCCGGTCAGCCGAATCGGCCGGTGATGTAGCTCTCGGTCTTTTCCTTGGCGGGCTTGGTGAACATCTGGCGGGTCTCGCCGAATTCGACCAGCTCGCCCAGGTACATGAAGGCAGTGTACTTGGAGACCCTTCCGGCCTGCTGCATGTTGTGGGTGACGATCAGGATCGTGACCCGCGACTTCAGCTCCGCGATCAGCTCCTCGATGTTGGCGGTCGCGATCGGATCCAGCGCCGACGTCGGCTCGTCGAAGAGCAGGATCTCCGGCTCGGTCGCCAGGGCGCGGGCGATGCACAGGCGCTGCTGCTGGCCGCCCGACAGGCTGGTGCCCAGGGTATGCAGGCGGTCCTTGACCTCCTCCCAGAGCGCAGCGTCGCGCAGCGCCTTCTCGACCTTGTCCGCGAGCACCTGGCGGCGCTTCTCGCCGATCACCCGCAGGCCGTAGGCGACGTTCTCGAAGATCGACTTCGGGAACGGGTTGGGCTTCTGGAACACCATGCCGATGCGCAACCGCGTCTCGACCGGGTCGATGCCGCGGTCGAGCAGGTTGACGCCGTCCGGCCGCAGGTTGATCTCGCCCTGGTAGCGGCTGCCCGGATAGAGGTCGTGCATGCGGTTGAAGCAGCGCAGGAAGGTCGACTTGCCGCAGCCCGACGGGCCGATCAGGGCGGTCACCTCGTGCTCGGCGACCGGCATGCTGACGTCCTTGACCGCCTGGAAGTCGCCATAGAAGAAGCTCAGGTTGCGGACCTCGGCCTTGACCGCGGGAGTGCTCTGGTTCATCGGGTCACCACTTGATTCGCTTGCGGGCGCGGTAGCGCAGCCAGATGGCCGTGGCGTTCATCAGCAGCGTCATCGCCACCAGCACCACGCCGGCGGCGGCGGCGTTGACATGGAACTCGGGGTCCGGGCGCGACACCCAGTTGAACATCTGGATCGGCATCACCGTGAACGGCGAGGACAGCCAGTCCATGTTGACGAACGGCGGCGTCGAGGTGACCGGCGCCGGCGGCAGGAAGGCGATGAAGGTGAGCGCGCCGATGGTGATGATCGGCGCGGTCTCGCCGATCGCGCGCGACAGGCCGATGATGATGCCGGTCAGGATGCCGGCCGAGGAATAGGGCAGGACGTGGTGCCGGACGGTCTGCCATCGGGTGGCGCCGAGCCCGAACGACGCCTCGCGGATGGTGCCCGGCACCGCGCGCAGGGCCTCGCGCGTGGCGACGATGACGATCGGCAGGATCAGCATGCCGAGCGTCAGGCCGGCGGTCAGGATGCTCTGGCCCAGGCCGAGCCCGTACACCAGCAGGCCCAGCGCCAGCAGGCCGTAGATGATCGAGGGCACCCCGGCGAGGTTGCTGACGTTGATCTCGATCGCCTGGGCGATCCAGCCCTTGCCGGCGTACTCCTCGAGGTAGATGCCCGCCGCCACGCCGACCGGGACCGCGGCGAAGGCGGTCACCAGCATCACCAGCAGGCTGCCGACCCAGGCCGACAGGATGCCCGCCTGCTCGGCGCGGCGCGAGGGGAACTCCAGGAAGAAGCTGCCGTTGATGCGCACCAGGCCATCGGCGACCAGCTGCGCGAACAGCGCCGCCAGCACCAGCAGGGAGACCAGCATGACGACCAGTCCGACCACCTCGAAGGCGAGGTCCTTGGCCTTGTGGCGGACGCTCAGCGAATGCAGCTGTTCGGCGGTCAGGCGCATCAGTAGGCCTCCCGGTAGCGGCGCCGGACCCAGTGTCCGATCAGGTTGAAGAACAGGGTGATCGCGAACAGGGTGAGGCCGGCCGCGAAGATGCTCTGGTAACCGATCGAGCCGTGCGGCAGGTCGCCCATCGCGACCTGGACGATGTAGGCGGTGATGGTTGCGGCCGCCTCGGTCGGGTCGAAGGTCAGGTTGGGCTGCTGGCCGGCGGCGATCGCCACCACCATGGTCTCGCCGACCGCCCGTGAGATGCCCAGCACGTAGGAGGCGACGATGCCGGACAGGGCCGCGGGCACCACCACGCGCACGGCGGTCTGGAACCGGCTGGCGCCCATCGCGTAGGAGGCCTCGCGCAGGTGCATGGGCACCGCGCGCATGGCGTCCTCGGACAGCGAGCTGATGTAGGGGACGATCATGATGCCGATGACGATGCCGGGCCCGAGCATGTTGAACCCGGGCAGGCCGGGGATCAGCTTCTGCAGCATCGGCGTGACGAACAGCAGGGCGAAGTAGCCGAACACCACGGTCGGCACGCCGCTGATCAGCTCGAGGATGGGCTTGACCACCTCGCGCACGCGCGGCCGGGCGAACTCGCTCAGGTAGATCGCGGTGATGGTGCCCAGCGGTACCGCCACCAGCAGCGCCACCAGGCTGGTGGTCAGCGTGCCCGCCACCAGCGGCGCGATGCCGTAGCGGGCGTTCTCGAACAGCGGCGTCCACTGGGTGTCGGTCAGGAAGTCCCAAAGGCTGACGTGCCGGAAGAACGCCGACGACTCGATCAGAAGCGTGGCCACGATGGCGAGGGTGATCGCCACCGCCGAGAACGCGGCCAGGAACAGCACGCCCTGCACCAGGCGCTCGATCAGCCGGCGCCTGCGCGCAGCCGGACTGTCAGCGCGCAGGCGGCTGCCGGCGGCGGTCGCCGCCCTGGCGTTGGCGATGGCCATGGCCTGGACTCCCTGCGCCGGCCGTCAGCGCGGCTGCCGCGACAGCAGTTCCTCGACGCTGACGCCGATCTCCGAGTGGCCCTCGAAGACCGTGCCGGTCAGGCGCGCCCGGAACCGTTCGCGGGCCAGCTCGTAGGCGCGCGCGGGCAGCGGAACGTACTTGACCTCCTCGATCAGCGGCGCCGCCTCGCCCAGGAAGTACTCGACGAAATCGCGCACCTCGGGGCGCTCGACTGCGGCGGCGCTGACGTAGATGAAGTTGGGGCGCGACATCGGCGTGTAGCTGCCGTCCAGCACAGTCTGCTGGGACGGTCCGACCGCGCTGTCGGCGCCCTCGCCGCGGATCCTGACCGCCTTGACCCGGCCGGAATTCTCGGCGTAGTAGGCGTACCCGAAGTAGCCGATGGCGTTGACGTCCTGGGCGACCCCGGTCACCAGGACGTTGTCGTCCTCGCTGGCGGTGAAGTCGCCGCGGCTGGCCTTGGCGCGGCCCATCACCGCCTCGGTGAAGTAGTCGAAGGTGCCGGAATCCGAGCCGGCCCCGAACAGCTTGACCGGCTGGTCGGGCCAGGACGGATCGACCTGGTTCCAGCGCATCACCACGCCCTGCGCCGAGGGCTGCCAGAGCGTGCGCAGCTGCTCGACGGTCATCTCCTCGGCCCAGGTGTTTTCCGGGTGGATCACCACGGTGAGGGCGTCGAAGGCGATCGGCAGCTCGATGTAGCCGATGCCGGCGGCGCGGCAGGCCTCGATCTCCTCGGCCAGGATCGGCCGCGAGGCGTTCGAGATGTCGGTCTCGCCGCGGCAGAACTTCTTGAAGCCGCCGCCGGTCCCGGAGACGCCGACGGTGACCCGCACCCGGCCGCCCCGGCTGGCCTGGAACTCCTCGGCGACCGCCTCGGCCACCGGATAGACGGTGGACGACCCGTCCATGCGGACCATGGTGGTTTCGACCCGCTCGCCGCAGCCGGCCAGGACGGCGGAGACGGTGGCAAGGCTCAGCAGGGCTCGGCGCAGGGGCATCGGGGCGGTCTCGGGGCGGGATGACGAGGGAGGGCAGTGGGTCCCGGGCCGGCCCGGCCGGGCGGTTTCGGGACGCGAGGCAGGATATTTCAGGTATGTGACCGTTGTATGACAATGGCGGTCCGCACCGCCCGTGCGCGAGGATGGCAACGGTCACACGGGTACGCCTACCATCGCCGCGCCCCGGAACGGACTGCGGCCGCACCATGATCCAGCAGGAGTCGCCCATGCCCACCAGTTTCATCGCCGGCATCTTCGGCCGGTCGCCGGTCCAGCCGCTCAAGGACCACATGGCCAAGGCGGCCGAGGCCGGCCACGTGCTGCTCGAATTCATCGAGGCGGCCCTGGCCGCCGACTGGGAGCGGGCGGCGACCATCCGCGCGCGCCTGCAAGAGGTCGAGCACGAGGCCGACCGCCTCAAGGCCGACCTGCGCATCCGGCTGCCGAGCACCCTGATGATGCCGGTCGACCGCGGCGACCTGCTCGACCTGATCACCACCCAGGACCGCATCGCCAACCGCGCCAAGGACATCGCCGGGCTGATGTACGGCCGACGCATGGTGCTGCCGGACTCGCTGGCACCCGGCTACCGCCGCCTGGCGCAGCGCAGCGTGGACGCCGTCGACCAGGCCGAGCGCAGCGTCGGCGAGCTGGACGAGCTGTTCACCGCCGGCTTCCGCGGTGCCGAGGTCAAGCTGGTCGAGCGGATGATCACCGAGCTGGACGCCATCGAGGACGATACCGACACGCTGGCTTCCGAACTGCGCGCCGAGGTGTTCGCCATGGAGCGTTCGCTGCCGCCGGTGGACGTCATCTTCCTGTACAAGGCGATCGAATGGCTGGGCGACCTGGGCGATTTCTCGCACCGGGTCGGTGGCCTCCTGCAGCGCCTGATCGCCCGCTGATCCGCCCCTCCCGCAACCCAGCGACGGAAAGCCCATGGAAGGCATGACGCTGTACATCATCCTGGCCGCGGTGTTCGGCCTGTACATGGCCTGGGGCATCGGCGCCAACGACGTCGCCAACGCGATGGCGACCTCCACCGGCGCCAAGGCGATCAGCATGCGCCAGGCGTTCCTGATCGCCGCGGTGTTCGAGTTCGCCGGCGCGGTGCTCGCCGGCGGCGCGGTCACCGCGACCATCCGCAGCGGCATGCTCGACACCGGAGACCTGGCGGGCGATCCGGAGCTGCTGATCTTCGGCATGCTGTCGGCGCTGCTGGCGGCCGCGGTCTGGCTGAACCTGGCGTCGCGCAACGGCTGGCCGGTCTCGACCACGCACTCGATCGTCGGCGCGATCGTCGGGTTCGCCATCGTCGGCATCGGCTTCGAGGCGGTCAAGTGGGCGAAGGTCGGCACCATCGTGATGAGCTGGGTGGTGTCGCCCCTGCTCGCCGGCATCGTCGCCTTCCTGATCTTCCGCACCGTGCAGTGGCTGATCCTGGACCGCGAGGACCCGCTGGCGCAGGCCAAGCGCTGGGTGCCGGTCTACATGTTCTTCGCGGCCTTCAACATCTCGCTGGTCACCCTGCTCAAGGGCCTCACCCACATCGGCCTGGATCTGGACACGCGCCAGACCTATCTGCTGTCGGCGGCGATCGGGGTCGCGATCGCGGTCCTGGGCTGGGCGCTGATCCGTCGCATCCAGCCGCTGCCCGGCGCCGACCGCGACAACCACTTCGCCACCGTCGAACGGGTGTTCGCGGTGCTGATGATCGTCACCGCCTGCTCGATGGCGTTCGCGCACGGCTCCAACGATGTCGCCAACGCGGTCGGGCCGGTGGCCGCGGTGATCAGCACCGCCACCAGCGGCCAGGTGCAGCAGACCTCGTCGATGCCGCCCTGGATCCTGCTGCTGGGCGGCGCCGGCATCGTGTTCGGCCTGATGACCTACGGCCGCGCGGTGATGCGCACGGTCGGCGAGCAGATCACCGCGCTGACGCCCAGCCGCGGCTTCGCCGCCGAGATGGCCGCCGCCGCCACCATCGTGCTGGCCTCGGGCACCGGCCTGCCGATCTCGACCACCCACACCCTGGTCGGCGCCGTGCTCGGCGTCGGCATGGCGCGCGGCATCGCCGCCATCAACCTGCAGGTGGTGCGCAACATCTTCGTTTCCTGGGTGGTCACGGTGCCGGCAGGCGCCCTGCTCTCCGTTGTCTTCTTCCTGATCTTCCGCGCCGTGTTCTGAGCCACGCACCCTCGTGCTGATCGACCTGCTGGTCATTCTCGGCCTGATCCTGCTCAACGGCTTCTTCGCGATGTCGGAGATGGCCGTCGTCACCTCCCGGCCGGCCAGGCTGCAGGCCATGCTGGGCAACCGCAAGGGCGCCCGCGCCGCGCTGGCGCTGGCCAGTCATCCGGACAACTTCCTGTCCGCCGTGCAGATCGGCATCACCCTGGTCGGCGTGCTGACCGGTGCGCTCGGCGGCATCGCCATCGCCGACGACGTCGCCTCCTGGCTGCGCGGCATCCCGCTGGTGGCCGGACAGGCGCAGGCGCTTGCCGTGGCGTTGAGCGTCGGCGCGATCACCTTCGCCACCCTGATACTGGGCGAACTGGTCCCCAAGCGCCTGGCCCTGCTCAACCCCGAGGGCATCGCCTGCCTGGCGGCCCCGGTGATGTCCTTCGTGGCCCGGGTCACCCGGCCGGCCGTACTGCTCCTGTCCCTGGCCACCCGCCTGGTGCTGCGCCTGCTGGGTGTGGCGGGGAGCGCGCCACGCACGGTCACCGACGAGGAGATCCGCCTGCTGGTCGCCGAGGCCGCCGACCAGGGCGTGATCGAGCGGCGGGAACGCAGCATGGTCGACCGCGTGCTCAGGCTCGGCGACCGCAGCCTCGACAGCCTGATGACCCCGCGCAGCCGGATCGTCTGGCTGGACGTCCAGGCCGATCCGGCGCAGACCCTCGCCACCATCCGCGACAGCCGCCACACGCGCTTTCCCGTGCGTCGCGGCGACGACCAGCAGGTGCTCGGCGTGTTCGACCTGCGCTCGCTGGTCGATCGGCCGGACGGCTGGCCGGCCGACCTGGCCGGACGCACCCGGCCGGTCCGCTACCTGCCCGAGAAGACCGACGCGCTCCGGGCACTGGCCGTGCTGCGCGAGGACGACCTCGGCTTCGCCCTGGTGGTCGACGAGTACGGCGACATCCAGGGCCTGGTGACCTGCGACGACATCCTCTCGGCGCTGGTCGGCGCCGCCCCGGGCCGCCCGGACCCCCTCGCGCCGCCGGTGCCGCAGGTGGTGCGGCGCCACGACGGCAGCTGGCTGGTGGACGGCCGCCTGCCGGTCGACGACCTGCGCGACCTGCTCGACGTGGCCAGCCTGCCCGGCGAGGAGGATCATGAATTCCACAGCATCGCCGGCATGCTGGTCGCCCGGGCCGGCCGGATTCCCGAGGTCGGCGAGGCCTTCCAGTGGCGGCGGTGGCGGTTCGAGGTCGTCGACATGGATGGCGCCCGCATCGACCGCGTCCTGATCGCGCCGGGCGACGAGCCGTCCGGAAACGGAGCGGGCGGCGATGGCTGACGTTCAGCGCCGGCACGGGCGGCACCCCTCATGCTCGGTGCCGGAATGAACGCCAACGGCCGCCACAAGCGCACCACCGAGGTCATCCAGGATGCCCTCGACGGCATCGACGGCGGCACCGTGGAGATCGGCGCGCTGGTCGACCGCTTCGAGCGCCGCGGTTTCGGCGTGCTGGTGCTGCTGCTGACGCTGCCGGCCTTCATTCCGGTGCCCGGGGTCGGTGCGCTGACCGGGCCGGTGATCGCCCTGCTCGGCCTGCAACTGATGGTCGGACGGACGCACCCCTGGTTGCCGGCGCGGGTGCGCCGCAAGTCGTTGCGCAAGGAGAGTTTCGCCCGCTTCATCGGCCGCATGGGCCGGGTCCTGCGGGTCCTGGAGCGGTTCTGCCGGCCGCGCGCGCTGTGGCTCTTCGACAACGCCGGCAACCGGGCCTCCGGCCTGATGCTGGTGTTCTACGGGGCGCTGCTGTCGTTGCCGATCCCGTTCACCAACTACCTGTTCGCGCTGGTGCTGCTGGCGATCGCGATCGCCATGATCGAGCGCGACGGCGTGCTGCTGATCAGCTCCTGGTTCGTGGTCGGCCCCCTCATCCTGGCCCTGGGCGTCGCCTGGCGCAACCTCAAGGCCGGCCACCTGCGGCGCCGCCGCCGCAACGGCCGCCACGCCGGCAATGGCAATGGCCACGGCAACGGCGAAGGGCCGGCCGGAGGCTGAGCGCCGTTCGCCGCGCCAACCGGGTCAGTTACCGAAGTCGTCCAGGAACAGCGCGTCCACCCGCAGGCGCTCGACCAGCATCGGCAGCAGCTCGGCAAGGACCTGCGCATGCTGGTCCGCCGCCGGGATGCTGGCGGCGCCACCGCAGGCGGACTCGCCCAGGGTGCAGGTGAACCAGCCGTCGGAGAACTGGCAATGGCTGCCGCCGGCGATGTCGAACAGCAGGCGATGGGCGGGCGGCGTCGCGAGGGCGGCGAACATCGGCCCGGCGTGCTGGGCGGTCGGGGTCACGCAGTCGCGGGAACCGGTGACCAGCAGGGCCGGCGCACGGATCGAGGCCGCCGCGGCGATCGCCGACGGGTTGGTCTCCGCCGGCGCCAGCGCGAACAGCGCGCCGGCGCGTGGCGCCGATGCGACCGCCAGCAGCGCCGCGCCGCCGCCCATGGAGTGGCCGCCGATGGCATGCGGCGTACCGGCAACGGACGCGAACGCAGGATCGCGGACCAGCGCCCGGGGCAGGAAGGCGAGATCGCCCGCGAGGGCACCGTGGCTGGGCGACAGTCCGGTCTCGGTGGCGGGCAGTGCGACCACGAAGCCCTGTGCCGCCAGCGCCAGCGCCAGCCAGCGGTAGCGGGTCTCCGGGATGGTGAAGCCATGACCGAAGGCCACGATCGGGAAGGCGCAGCCAGCGACCGGCTGGCCGCCCGCCCCGGCGGCGATGCCCGGATGGAACAGCCGCGCCGGCACCTCGCGGTCGTTCCTGGAGACATCGAGGAAGACACGGCTGGTCTCGGCCACCGGCCAGGGACCTGCGCAGCCGTCGCCGGCCCGCGCCGACGGCACGACCAGCGCCGCGGCCAGCGCGAACGCGGCCAGGGCGCATGTCCGGTAAGCCTGGGCGATCCACATCGTCCGTACTCCCCTTGCAGGCCGATTCTGGCAGCCCGCCGTCAGCGCGGCGTCGACGCCGCCCCGGCCAGGCGCGCCATGCGCTCGGCATCGGCCAGGATGCCGTGCAGGATGGCGACCTCGCGATCGCTCGGCCGCGCCCGCAGGAACAGCCGGCGCAGGCGCCGGGTGACCGTGGTGCCGTCCTTGCCCTTGTGGAAGTCGATCGCGTGCAGGGCCTCGTCCAGGTGCCGGAACAGGCCCTCCATCTGGGCATCGGTGGCGGCCGCCTCGGCGGCCTCGCGGGGCGCCCCGGGATCCGGCGCTTCCTCGGCGGCCAGTGCCGCCAGGCGAATCTCGTAGGCCAGCACCTGCACCGCCTGCGCCAGGTTCAGCGAACCGTACGCCGGGTTGGCCGGAATCCGCACGCAGGCGTGGCAGCGCTGCAGCTCGTCGTTGGTCAGCCCGGTCCGCTCGGTGCCGAACAGCAGCGCCACCTCGCCATGGCCGGCCGCCTGCAGCGCCATCGCGGCCGCCTCGCGCGGGCTGATCTCCGGCAGCGACACGCCGCGGCGGCGCGCGCTGGCGCCCAGCAGCAGGCTGCAGTCGGCGACCGCCTGGTCCAGGCTGGGCTCGACCGCCGCGGCGTCGAGGACGGCGCCGGCGCCGGCGGCCAGGGCGGTCGCCTCCTCGTGCGGGAACAGGCGCGGCGCCACCAGGTGCAGGCGGTCCAGGCCCATGGTCAGCATCGCCCGCGCGCTGGCGCCGATGTTGCCTGGCTGGCTGGTCGCCACCAGCACCACCCGGATCCGCTGCAGGCGGTTCACGCCGGGACCGTGGCCGCCGGGCCGTTGTAGGGTAGACTGCCGGCCGCCGCGGCTGAGCCGCGCACCGACCGCCCGATCTTTGCCAGTCCCGTCATGATCAAACCCGCCCTTTCCGTCGCGGTGAAGGCCGCGCGCGCCGCCGGCACCGTCATCCTCCGGCGCATGGCCCGGCTCGATGCGATCCCGGTCACCGAGAAGGACCGCTACGACTTCGCCAGCGAAGTCGACCGCCAGGCCGAGGGCGAGATCATAAAGGAACTGCGCCGCGCCTTTCCGCGCCACGCCATCCTCGCCGAGGAGAGCGGCGCCCAGGGCAAGGGCGATACCGTCTGGGTGATCGACCCGCTCGACGGCACCCACAACTACCTGCGCGGCATCCCGCACTTCAGCGTGTCGATCGCCCAGCTCGTGCGCGGGCAGGCCGAACTGGGCGTGGTGTTCGACCCGATCCGCAGCGAGCTGTTCACCGCCAGCCGCGGCGGCGGCGCCTTCCTCAACGACCGCCGGATCCGGGTCGCCGACCGCCGCTCCCTGGAAGGCGCGCTGGTCACCACCGGCCTGCCGTTCCGGCAGCGCGAGCACCTGGATCCGCAACTGGCGATGCTGCGCTCGATGCTGGTCGAGGCCGGCGCCGAGGACGTCCGTCGCACCGGCTCGGCGGCGCTCGACCTCGCCTACGTCGCCGCCGGCCGCTGCGACGGCTATTTCGAGCCGGGGCTCAAGCCCTGGGACCTGGCGGCCGGCCAGCTCCTGGTGCGCGAGGCCGGCGGCCACTGCACCGACTTCACCGGCGGCGACGGCTTCATGCACAACGGCCATGTCGTCGCCGGCAACATCAAGGTCGTCGACGCCATGCTGGCCTGCATCAGGCCGCACCTGACCACCGCGCTGCGCTGACGCGGACGGCGCGCTCCGCACCCTATGACCGGCAACGGCGCCAGCCTGTTGATCGCCGCCGCGGCACTGAACGCGGTGGCGGCGCTCCTGCACGTCGGCGTCGTGCTTGGCGGGCCCGACTGGTACCGCTGGTTCGGCGCCGGCGAAGGGATGGCGCGCCTGGCCGCGCAGGGCAGCGCCTACCCGGCGCTCGTCACGCTCGGCATCGCCCTGGTCCTGGCGACCTGGGCGGCCTATGCGCTGGCGGGCGCCGGCATGCTGGCCAGGCTGCCGCTGCTGCAGACCGTCCTGGTCGCGGTCACGGCCATCTACCTGATCCGCGGCGTCGCCGGATTCGCACTGGCGGTGCTCGCGCCGGGCGGCAACAGCCCCGCCTTCTGGGTCTGGAGCTCGACGATCTGCCTGGCCATCGGCGTCGTGCATGCGGCCGGCGTCTGGCTCGCCTGGCCCCTGCCCGCCGCGCCTCGACCCTGACCGGAACACGTACCCGGCACGGCGGTCGCGGGCGGGGCAGGTCGCGGGACCCTCGGGGCGCCGACCCCGCAGCGTCGAAGGGCGGCGCAGCCGCCGCCGGTCGGCCCGGTTTCAGCCCGACGCGACCTCGACCACGGCACGCCGCAGGGCCGGCAGCCGCCGCAGCAGGCCGTGGCCGAACGCGCGGAGGCCGGCGGCGCCGGGCAGATCCCAGGCGTACAGGCCAAGGATCGCCCCGAAGCCGTGCGCGGCCAGGGCATTGGCACCCTGGCGGGCACGCGCATAGCGGGCCAACACCGCGGCGTTTCCGGGATCCAGGCCGCGGCTGACTGCGGCGGCCAGCAGCGGGACCAGGACCGCGACGTCGGCCAGGCCCAGGTTGAGTCCCTGCCCGGCCAGCGGATGCACGGTATGGGCGGCGTCGGCGAGCAGCACCATGCGGCCCTCGACGTAGCGCTGCGCCAGCTGCCGGCGCAGCGGGAAGCAGACCCTCGGCCCGGACGGCGTCAGGCGGCCGAGGATGCCGCCGGAGGCCTCGGTCAGGGCCTGGCCGAAATCGCCGTCGGCCAGCGCCGCCAGGCGGTCGGCGGCGCTGGCCGGCAGGGTCCAGACGATCGAGACCGCATCGTCGGCCAGGGGCAGCAGGGCCAGCGGCCCGGTGGCCAGGAAACGCTGGCGGGCGACGCCGCCGTGCCCGACCGTGGCGGCGACGTTGGCGACCAGCCCCGCCTGCCCGTAGTCGTGGCGGTCGACGGCGATTCCGGCCTGCTCGCGCAGGGGCGAGGCGGCGCCATCGGCGGCCACCAGCACGGCGCCCCGGCGGCGGCGGCCGTCGGCCAGCTCGACTTCGATGCCGGTCCCGTCCTGCCGGCAGCCGACCACGGTGGCCTGCTGCAACCGCTCGATTCCAGCGTGTCCGGCCAGGCGGCCGGCCAGGCCGTGCTGCAGCACGGCATGCTCGACGATCGTGCCCAGGGCCGGGGCCCCGCTGGCGGCAGCGTCCAGTACGAAACCGTCGGCAGGATCGCGCTCCCACACCTGCATGCGCCGGAACGCCTGCACCCGCTCCGCCTGCGGCGGTGGCCAGGCGCCCAGGCGCCCGAGCAGGGTCAGCGAGGCCGGCGTCAGTGCGAACACCCGCAGGTCGGCCCCGCCCGCGGCCCCGGGCGCGGCCGGCGCCGGATCCAGCAGGGTGCAGGGCAGGCCGCTTTCGGCGAGCGCCAGCGCCAGCGCCTGTCCGGCCGGCCCGGCCCCGGCGACCAGGATCCGTGGCGCGCTCATGGCGACGTCGACAGGGCCAGCGCCGGGGCGTCGTCGGCGAAGCCCATGGCCGCCAGGGCCAGGGCGTCGCGCAGCGGCGGCAGCAGGTTGAACAACGCCATCGTCATGCCGGCGGCCAGCGCGCTGCCCGGCACCGCCAGCTTCGGCCAGCGCGCCAGGGCATGGCTGAGGCCGGCGATGCGCGCGCGGTCGGGCTCGCGGCGGGCGGCGTGGACGGCCAGGGCGTCGGCCGGCCGGGCCGCGCCAGCCAGGCACTCGGCCAGCACCAGGGCGTCGCGCAGGCCGAGGTTGAAGCCCTGGGCGGCGATCGGGTGCAGGCTCTGGGCGGCATTGCCGACCAGGACCACGCGTCCGTCGTGCAGGCGCCGGGCATACCGGCGCAGCAGCGGCCAGGCCGCGGCCTGGCCCGGATCGTGCAGGCGCCCCAGGCGCTGTCCGAACTGCTGTTGCAGGGCATCGACCAGGGCCGTGCCGCCGTTCGCCATGATCGCGGCCGCCTGCGCCGAGGGCAGGGTCCAGACCATCCCGGCGCGGCGGCCCGGCAACGGCAGGGCGGCCACCGCGCCGTCCGCGGTGAAACGCTCGTAGGCGACGCCGCCGTGCGACCGTCCCAGGCCCATGCTGACGACGATGGCCTGCTGGCCGTAGTCCTCGACATCGACAGGCACCGGCAGGGCCGAGCGGACCGGCGAGTCGGCGCCGTCGGCCGCGACCAGCACGCAGGCCTCGAGCATCCGGCGGCCGGCGTCGGTGTCGAGCTCCACCCGCACGCCCTCGGCATCCTGCTCGAAACATCGCAGGCGTGCCGGCCGCAGCCGCTCGACCAGCGGGCAGGCGGCCAGCGCCGCCTCCAGGGCCTGGCCCAGCACGCTGGCCGGCACCACCGCGCCAAAATCGTCGCGGCCCTGTTCGCGGGCACGCAGCAGCACGCGGCCGAAGGCACCGGCGCGGCTGGCATGGACCGCGGCGATCGGCTGCGCACGATCCGCCAGGCGCGGCCACACCTTCAGCGCCGCCAGCGCATTGACGCTGCCGGCCGACAGCGCCAGGTAACGCTCGCGCATCGGATCGGCCAGTGCCGCGGTCCCGGGGCGCGCCTCGACCAGGGTCGACGGCCGACCGGTCGCCGCCAGGGCGAGCGCCAGGCTGCTGCCGACCAGACCGCCGCCCACCACCACCAGTTCGCGCCGTCCCGGATCCATGTCGGCCATCATAGCCGCGGCTGCCGCAGCTTCCGTCGGCCGGGCCGGGCCGGCATGATGGTCTTCCGCCAACTCAGGCAGCGCGCGATGAGGCTGGTCCTGCTCTACCACGGCGAGGCCGAGGGTGCCGCCGGGCGCTGCATCGGCCGCACCGACCTGCCGCTGTCGGCGCATGCCCGACGCCAGGCCGGGCAACTGGCCGACGCCTGGCCCTACCCGCCGGCCAGCCTGCTGGTCGCCTCACGCCTGCAGCGCAGCCGCGCGATGATCGAACCGTTCGCGCGCCGCTTCGGGCGCCTGCCGCGCGTGGAGCCGCGCCTGGACGAGATGGATTTCGGCAGCTGGGAGGGCGAGCTGTGGTCGCGCCTGCACGAGAGCCGCCCGGCCGATGTCCACGCCTGGCTGGCGGACTGGGTCGGGCACGCGCCCGCCGGCGGCGAGTGCTTCGCCGAGGTCGCCGAGCGCGCCGGCCGCTGGCTGGCCGAGACCGAAGCGGACCAGGGCGGCGACGGCCTGGTCCTGGTGGCCGGCCACGCCGGGCCGATCCGGGCCCTTGTGTGCCTGGCCCTTGGCCTGCCCCTGCAGCATGCGCTGCGGCTGGCGCTCGGACATGGCCGGGCCAGCGCGCTGCGGCAGCGCCACGGCCGCTATGAGCTATCCTATTGCAACGCCTCGCGCTTCGAGGCGAGCCTGTCTGGAGAGGATCCCTGATGTCGAAAGCCGCCGAGCTCCTGCTCAGCCCGCGTGGCCGCACCCTGGTCGCGATGATCGCGCTGGTGGCGCTGGCCCGCCTGCTGCCGCACCCGCCCAACTTCGCGCCCGCGGAGTCGATGGCGCTGTTCGCGGGAGCCCTGTTCGTCGACCGCCGCCTGGCCCTGCTGGTGCCGCTGGCGGCGATGGCGCTGTCCGACATCGGCCTGGCCGTGCTGTTCGGCGCCGGCTACGGCTTCCACGCGCTGCTGCCGGTGGTCTATGCCTGCATCGCCGGCACCGTGCTGCTGGGCTTCCTGCTGCGCGGCCGGATCGGTGTGGCCAGCGTGGCTGCGGCCAGCATCGCCAGCGCGGTCGGCTTCTTCCTGGTCACCAATTTCGCGGTCTGGTGGGGTTCGTCGTTCTATCCGCAGGACGGCGCCGGCCTGCTCGCCTGCTACGTCGCCGCCCTGCCGTTCCTGAAGAACGCGATCGCCGGCGCCCTGTTCTACTCGCTGCTGCTGTTCGGCGGCTGGGCGATGCTGACCCGGCGCTGGCCGGCGCTCGCCGGCGCCGGCCGCTGAGCACGATGGGCAACCGCCTCTCGCGGATCTACACGCGCACCGGCGACGACGGCTCCACCGGACTGGGCGACGGCGCCCGGGTCGGCAAGGACAGCCTGCGCGTCGAGGCCTACGGCACGGTCGACGAGCTCAACAGCGCGATCGGCATCGTGCTGGCGCAGCAGCCGCTCCCGGATTCCGTGGCCGCCGTCCTGGTGCAGGTCCAGCACGAGCTGTTCGACCTGGGCGGCGAGCTGTGCCTGCCGCCGGGCACCGAACTGGTCCACGACCGGGACGTCGAGCGCCTGGAACGCCACCTGGACGGCTTCAACGCCGACCTGCCGCCGCTCAAGGACTTCATCCTGCCCGGTGGCGGCGCGGCCGCAGCGCACTGCCACCTGGCCCGGACCATCTGCCGGCGCGCCGAGCGGGTGCTGGTCGCGCTGTCCCGGGAGGAACCGGTCCGCGGCGAGTGCATCCGCTACCTCAACCGCCTGTCCGACCTGCTGTTCGTGCTGGGCCGGGTGCTGGCCCGCGCCGCGGGCGCCGGCGAGGTGCTGTGGCAGCATGCGCGCCGCCAGCACGATGCCGGCGGCTGAGCCGCCGCCAAGCGCCCCGACCGGACCCGGCGACCGATGACCGACCCCGACGCAGCCGGCGCCGCCGGCACGACGCCGCCGGGAGCGCCGACCCTGGCGCTGTTCAGCCACCCCGACTGCGCCAGGCACGATCCGGTACCCGGCCACCCGGAGCAGCCGGCGCGCCTGGCCGCGGCGCTGGCCGCCTTCGACCACCCTGCCCTGGCCGACTGCCCGCGCATCGATGCGCCGCTCGCCGACCGCGAAGCCCTGCTGCGCGTGCACAGCGCCGCCCACGTCGAGCGCGTCTTCGAGGCCGGCCGGCGCGGCGCGCTGGTCCAGCTCGATCCCGACACGGCGGTGGCGCCGGGCTCGCTGGACGCCGCGCTGCGGGCGGCAGGCGCGGTGGTCGCGGCGGTCGACCATGTCATGGCCGGCACCGGTCGGCGCGCCTTCTGCGCGGTCCGGCCGCCGGGCCACCATGCCACCCGGCGCCTGGCCATGGGCTTCTGCCAGTTCAACGCGATCGCCGTCGGGGCCGCGCACGCGCTCGCCCGGCACGGCCTGTCGCGGGTCGCGGTCGTCGACTTCGATGTCCACCACGGCAACGGCAGTCAGGCGATCTTCTGGGACGAGCCGCGCGTGCTGTTCGCCTCCAGCCACCAGTGGCCCCTGTACCCGGGCAGCGGCGCCGCAGAAGAGACCGGCGCCAGCGCCAACATCGCCAATGCGCCACTGCCGCCTGGCGCCGGGCCGGCGGCGTTCCGGTCCGCCTGGGCGGACCGGCTGCTGCCGCGCATCGACGCCTTCGCCCCGGAGCTGCTGCTGGTCTCCGCGGGCTTCGACGGCCACCGCGACGACCCCCTGGGCGGCCTGCGGCTGCTGGCGGACGACTACGCCTGGCTGACCGCGGAGCTGGTGGCGCTGGCCGGACGCCACGCGGTCGGCCGCCTGGTCGCAAGCCTGGAGGGCGGTTACGACCTGGCGGCGCTCACCGAGTGCACGCGCGCGCACGCCCTGGCCCTGCTCGGCCAGGCAGCGCCCTGAGACCCGGCCGCGACGCCCGTTCCGGCCGGTGACCGCGGCGCTAGGACCCGGGCGCCGCGGCCGGTCCCGCCCTGGATCAGCGGGCGGCTTCCAGCGCGGCGATCCGCTCGGTCAGCGGCGGGTGGCTCATGAACAGGCGCTTGAGGCCGGCCGCCATGTGGCCGCTGATGCCGAACGCCTGGACTTCCTGGGGCAGGGTCGACTCGCCCTGGTTGCCGCCCAGCCGGCGCAGCGCGGCGACCATCTTCTCGCGGCCGGCCAGGCGGGCGCCGCCGGCGTCGGCGCGGAACTCGCGGTGGCGCGAGAACCACATGGCGATGATCGAGGCCAGGATGCCGAGCAGGACCTGGGCGATCATGACGGTGATCCAGTAGCCCATGCCCGGGCCGCGCTCGTTCTTGAACACGACCTGGTCGACGATCCGGCCGATCACCCGCGACAGCACGATCACGAAGGTGTTCAGCACGCCCTGCAGCAGGGCCATGGTGACCATGTCGCCGTTGGCGACGTGGGCGACCTCGTGGCCCAGCACCGCCTCGACCTCGTCGCGCTCCATCTGCCGGAGCAGGCCGGTGCTGACCGCCACCAGGGCGTTGTTGCGGTTCATGCCGGTGGCGAACGCGTTCATCTCCGGGGCGTCGTAGATGGCGACCTCGGGCATGCCGATTCCGGCGTCCTTGGCCTGCCGGTGGACGGTCGCGACCAGCCAGCGCTCGGCCTCGTTGGCCGGACGCTGGGGATCGATGACCTGGGCGCCGGTGGCGCGCTTTGCCACGAACTTCGACATCGCCAGCGAGATGAAGGAGCCGGTGAAGCCGAGCAGCGCGGCGAACACCAGCAGCGAGGTGAAGTCCTGGCCGGTCGAGGCCAGGTACATGTCCAGGCCCAGCAGCTTCATCACGACCGACAGCACCAGCAGGACGGCGATGTTGGTGGCGGCGAACAGGGCGATCCGCTTGAGCATGGGACACTCCGGGTGGATGGGTTTCAGGCGATTATAGGTGGGGCGCGTGTGCCCGCCGTTCAAGCCCGATGACCGTTCAGGATCCCGCCACCCGCAGCCTCCCCTACCGCGGCCGCTTCGCCCCCTCGCCGACCGGCGCCCTGCACCTGGGATCCCTGCTGGTGGCGGTGGCGAGCTGGCTGCGCGCGCGCAGCCGCGACGGCGCCTGGCTGGTGCGCATCGAGGACATCGACCCGCCGCGCGAACGGGTCGGCGCCAGCGCCGGCATCCTGGCGACCCTGGCCGCCTTCGGGCTGGCCAGCGACGAACCGGTGCTGTTCCAGTCCGGGCGGTCCGCAGCCTACGAGCGGGCGCTGCAGCGCCTGATCGCCGCCGGTCGGGCGTTCCCCTGCCGCTGCTCCCGGCAGGACGTGCTTGCGCGCGGCGGCCACCACGGCCGCTGCAGCCCCGATGCCGGCAGCAAGCCCGACCCGGCCTGGCGCCTGCTCGCGCCGACCGCGCCGGTGGTCTTCGACGACCTCTGGCAAGGCCGCCAGGTCCAGGACGTCGCGGCCACCGAAGGCGACTTCGTGATCCGCCGCAGCGACGGGCTGTGGGCCTACCAGCTCGCGGTGGTGGTCGACGACCACTTCCAGGGCATCACCGAGGTCGTGCGCGGCAGCGACCTGCTCGCGTCGACCGCGCGCCAGATCGCCGTGCAGAAGGCGCTGGGGCTCCCGACCCCGGCCTACCTGCACCTGCCGGTCCTGCTCGACGACGATGGCCGCAAGCTGTCCAAGCAGAACCTCGCGCTGCCGGTCGACGCCGGCGACCCGCTGCCGGCGCTGCGCCGGGTCCTGGCGATCCTTGGCATGCCCGCGGCGGTGCGGGCCGGGACGGGCCCGCCGTCCCGGATGCTGGCCGCGGCGGTCGGCCACTTCGCGTTCGACCGCCTGCCGCGCGGCGCCGATCTTTGCAGTGCAACATGGCAGGCACTGGCGAACCGCTAGACTTCCCGCGCACGTCCCCGACAAACCCCAAGGAGCGCTCCATGACCTCTCGCGTGGCACTGGTGACCGGCGGCACCGGCGGTATCGGTTCGGCAATCTGCGAGCGGCTGGCCAGCCGCGGCCACAAGGTGGTCACCAACTACCGCAACGAGGACAAGGCGCGCGCCTGGCAACGCGAGATGAAGGAGCGCGGCGTCGACATCGCGATCGTCCCCGGCGACGTGTCCACGGCCGCCCAGGCCGCCGACATGATCAGGGCGATCGCCGAGCGCATCGGTGCGGTCGACATCCTGGTCAACAACGCCGGCATCACCCGCGACACCACCTTCCACCGGATGACCGCCGACCAGTGGCAGGAAGTGATCAACACCAACCTCAACTCCTGCTACAACGTCACCCGCCCGGTGATCGACGGCATGCGCGAGCGCAAGTGGGGGCGGATCATCCAGATCGCCTCGATCAACGGCCAGAAGGGCCAGTACGGCCAGGCCAACTACGCCGCCGCCAAGGCCGGCATGCACGGCTTCACCATCTCCCTGGCCCAGGAGAACGCCAAGCTCGGCATCACCGTCAACACGGTATCGCCGGGCTACGTCGCCACCGACATGGTGATGGCGGTGCCCGAGGAGGTGCGCGCCAAGATCGTCGCGCAGATCCCGGTCGGGCGCCTGGGCAAGCCCGAGGAGATCGCCTATGCGGTCGATTTCCTCGCTGCCGAGGAGGCCGCCTGGATCACCGGCGCCAACCTGTCGATCAACGGCGGCCACTACATGGGCTGGTGACACCCGCCGGCCCCCGGCGACCGTCCCCGCGGCCGGTCGCCGGGCGTCGGCAGACCGGTGCCAGCCGCCCGCCGCGGCGTGCCTGCCCCTGCTGCGCCGCCGCAACTGGTGCGCCGCACAAGCCCCTGCTAGGCTTGGGCCATGGCCGACAAGCGCGTCATCAAGAAGTATCCGAACCGGCGTCTCTACGACACCGCGATCTCCAGCTACATCACCCTCGAGGACGTCCGCCAGCTGGTCATGGACGAGGAGGAGTTCGAGGTCGTCGACGCCAAGAGCGGCGAGGACCTGACCCGCTCGGTGCTGCTGCAGATCATCTCGGAGCACGAGGACCACGGGCAGCCGATGTTCACCACCAAGCTGCTGACCCAGATGATCCGCTTCTACGGGGATTCCATGCAGGGCTTCATGGGCAGCTACCTGGAGCGCAGCCTGCAGATCTTCATGGACCAGCAGCAGCAGTTCCGCGACCAGCTCGGCAACCTGCTTGGCCGCACGCCCTGGTCGATGCTCAACGACCTGGCCGAGCGCAACATGGACCTCTGGAACAACATGCAGCAGGGCATGCTGTCCGCGGCAACCCGGATGCAGAAGGAAGCCACGCCGCGACCGGCCGGCGGCAAGCCCGACAAGCCCGCCAAGGCCTGAGCGCACGCCGGCGCCGGCGGCCGCCACGACCCGTCCCCGCCCGGCCCTGTGGCCGGACCCGGTTTGACGCACCGCCGCAGCCTGCCTACCATCGGCCGCCGTTGCGGGCCGCGCCCGCGCCAGGGAAGGCTGCACGATCATGGACGACAGACGCATCGCGGTGGTCACCGGCGGCATCGGCGGCCTGGGCACGGAGATCTGCCGGCATCTTGCGCGCGCCGGCCGGCGCGTGATCGCCGCCGACCTGCCGGTACGCGAGGAGCGACTGGCCGGGTTCGCCGCCGAGACCGCCGACCTCGGCGACGCGGTGTCGTTCGCGCCCCTGGACGTCACCGACTTCGACGCCTGCCAGGACTTCGCCGCCGGACTGGAACGCAGCCACGGGGCCATCGACATCCTGGTCTGCGCGGCGGGCATCACCCGCGACACCACGCTGCGCAAGATGGACGAACGCCAGTGGCGCGAGCTGATGCGGGTCAACCTGGACGGCGTCTTCAATGCCTGCCGGGCGGTCGTGGAGGGCATGACCGCGCGCGGCTTCGGCCGCATCGTCAACATCTCCTCGGTGAACGGCCAGACCGGGCAGTTCGGCCAGACCAACTACGCCGCCGCCAAGGCCGGCATCCACGGCTTCACCATGGCGCTGGCCCGCGAGGTCGCCCGCAAGGGCGTGACCGTCAACTCGGTGGCGCCCGGCTATTGCCGGACCGCGATGGTGATGGCGGTGCCCGACGCCGTGCGCGAGCAGATCGTCGCCCAGATCCCGGTCGGCCGCCTCGGCGAGCCCCGCGAGATCGCCCGCACGGTGGCCTTCCTGAGCGACGACGACGCCGGCTACATCACCGGCGCCCTGGTGCCGGTCAACGGTGGCTACTTCATGAGCTTCTGAGCCGGCGGCCGCGCCCGGCTCAGCCGTTGCGCGCCGCCAGCCAGTCGTGGATCGCCTGCGGCACCTCGCGCTGGGCGCGGCCGGAGACGTAGATGCCGATGTGGCCGCCGCGGAACGCCAGCTCGCTGTAGTCGTCGGTGCCGACGATGCCGCCCAGCGGCCGCGAGGCGTCCGGCGGCACCAGGTGGTCCTGCTCGGCATAGATGTTCAGCACCGGCATGGAGATGGCGAGCGGATCGACCGCCCGGCCGCCGATCTCCAGGCCGCCCTTGACCAGCTTGTTGCCCTGGTAGAAGTCCTTGATGAACTGCCGGTAGGCCTCGCCGGCGAGGTCGGGCGAATCGAAGATCCACTTCTCCATGCGCAGGAAGTTCTCCAGCTCGGTCTTGTCGTCGAGGATGTCGACCAGGCCGACGTACTTCTGGAAGTTGAGCCGGTACGGCTTGAGCATCAGGTAGCAGAAGTTCATCAGGTCGGCGGGCACGTTGCCGACCGCGTCGACGAACAGGTCGACGTCCATGCCGCGCGCCCAGTGGCCCAGCATGTTGTCGGGCGTATGGAAGTCGACCGGCGTGACCATGGTGATCAGGTTGCGCACCTTGTCCGGGTGCAGGGCGCTGTAGCACACCGAGAACGCGCCGCCCTGGCAGATGCCGAGCAGGTTGATCGCGTCCAGGCCGTGGCGGTCGGCCACCGCCTGCACGCAGCGGTCGATATAGCCGTTGATGTAGTCGTCCAGGGTCAGCCAGCGGTCGGAGCGGTCCGGATAGCCCCAGTCGATCAGGTAGACGTCCTCGCCGCGCGCCAGCAGGTTGCGCACCAGCGAGCGGTCCTCCTGCAGGTCGACCATGTAGGGCCGGTTGACCAGGGCGTAGACGATCAGGATCGGCACCTTGGCGGTCGGCGGCTTGTCGCCCTTGAACCGGTACAGGACCAGCTTGTCCTCGCGGTAGACCTCTTCCTTCGGCGTGCAGCCGAAGTCGACGTCGTCGACCTCGCGGAGGGTCGACAGGCCCGCGGCCAGGCGCTGGTTGAAGCGCATCGCTTCCTCGACCAGGGCCTGCGGGCCGAACTTCAATGCTCCGATCATGGCTCAGCGGCTCCTGCGCGGGCTGCGGGCGGTGGAACGCACCACCGGCGTCTCGGCGCCGCGGGCACGGGTGGCGCGCGCGGCCTTGCTCTTGCTGCGGGCCTTGGCGGCCTTGGCGGGCGTGGCGGCCTCCCCGGCCGGCTTGCCGGCCGGCTTGCCGGCGGGCCGGGCCACGCCTGCATCCGCACCGCCCTTCGCCGCCGGGCCGGCCGCGGGACCGGCACGGCGCAGGGCGTCGATCTCCGAGCGCAGCCGGCGCAGCTCGCGCCGGTGCTCGTGCAGCTGGCGGGCCATGGAGTCGACCTCGGTCCGCCCGGGCAGGCCGAACTGCGCGCCGATCCGCTCGATCTCGGCGTTGATGCCGGCGCGCACCCGCATCTGGGCATCGACCAGGGCGCCGCTGGCCTGGCGGTAGTCCGCGCCCAGCGCCACCTCGGCGAAGGCTTCCTCGGCGGCGTCGATCCACAGGTCGTAGAGCGCGCGCACGGTCTCGATCTGGCGTCCGGGCTGCTCGCGCTCGGCGAGCTTGCGCTCGAACCTGTCGAGGGCACCGCCGGTCGCCTTCAGCATGACCTCCCGGAAGCGTGCCGAGGCGGCCTGGAACGCCAGCCAGGCCCGCGCCAGCGCCTGGCCCCGCTCGACGTGCTCGCGCTGCAGGCCGAACGCCGGCAGCGACAGCAGGCCGCCGAGATCGCCGCTGACCGCCTGCATCGGGCCGCTGGACAGGGCGCGCACCAGCTGCTCGACCTGGCCGGCGTCGACGCCACCGAACCAGGGCGGCTGGCCGAGGCCGGTCAGGGCGCCGGCGCCGAAGCGCTCGTGCACGCGGCGCAGCTCGGCGACGAAGGCCTGCGGATCGATGCCGCCGCCCGGCGCCTGCAGGGCGCCGGCGTTCATCATTCCCTGCAACAGGCCCAGGTACTGCTTGCCGTGCGCCATCATCTGCTCGAACAGGGCGTTGTGGTCGCTGCCGGCGAAGCCTCCGGGGACCCCGCCCGGAAAGGCACCGGGCAGGCCGCCGGACTGCGCGACCAGGGCGCGCCGCCAGGCCTCCAGGCCGTCCGCCCAGGGCGAGGTGGCTGCCGGCGGTCGCGCCGGTTCCATCACCTGGCCCGCCAGGCCGCGCCAGCCGTCCCAGTACTGCTGCTGCAGCTTGGCCATCTGGCCGAGCCAGTCGCCCTGATCGCTCATCGGTCGGTATCCTCGCATCTGCGGATGACGGCCATGCTAACGCGGATGGCCGATGCCAGGTCGCGCCACGGCCTTGTGGCAGGCAGCAGGCCGCTCCGGCGCCGGACCGTGACGCCGGCCGGCCGGGCGGCGCGCAGCGCGCTCAGCCGAGCCGGTCCACACCGCCCAGCCAGGGACGCAACGCCTCGGGAATGCGGATCGAACCGTCGGCCTGCTGGTGGTTCTCCATCACCGCGATCAGCGCACGGCCGACCGCCACGCCGGAACCGTTGAGGGTGTGCACCGGCTCCGGCTTGCCGGTCGCCGGGTTGCGCCAGCGCGCCTGCATCCTGCGCGCCTGGAAACCCTCGCAGTTCGAGCACGAGCTGATCTCGCGGTAGCTGTCCTGCGACGGCAGCCAGACCTCGAGGTCGTAGGTGCGCGCCGCCGAGAAACCCATGTCGCCAGTGCACAGCAGCATGCGCCGGTAGGGCAGCTCCAGCCGCTCCAGCACGGCCTCGGCACAGGCGGTCATGCGCTCGAGTTCGGCATCGCTGTCCTGCGCCGCCACCACGCTGACCAGCTCGACCTTCTCGAACTGGTGCTGGCGGATCATGCCGCGGGTGTCGCGTCCGTAGGAGCCGGCCTCGGAGCGGAAGCACAGCGAGTGCGCGGCCATCCGCAGCGGCAGCGCCCCGGCCTCCAGCAGCTCGCCGCGCACCAGGTTGGTGAGCGGCACCTCGGCGGTCGGTATCAGGTAGCGGGTCGGCTCGTCGCGGGTGGCGAACAGGTCTTCCTCGAACTTCGGCAACTGGCCGGTGCCGAACAGGCTGTCGGCGTTGACCAGCAGCGGCACGTTGCACTCCAGATAGCCGTGCTCGGTGGTGTGCAGGTCCAGCATGAACTGCGCCAGGGCCCGGTGCAGGCGGGCGAGCTGGCCGCGCAGGACGGTGAAGCGGGCGCCGGACAGGCGCGCGGCGGCGTCGCCGTCGAGCCAGCCGTCGCGGGCGCCCAGCTCGACGTGGTCGCGAACCGGGAACTCGAAGCGACGGGGCTCCCCGACGCGCCGGACCTCGACGTTGCCGGACTCGTCGCGACCGTCCGGCACGCCCGCCTGCGGCAGGTTGGGCAGGCCGGCCAGCAGGGCCGAGAGCTGGTCCTGGATGCCCGCCAGGGCGGCCTCGGCGGCCTTCTGCTGCTCGCCCAGGCCGGCGACCTCGGCCAGGATCGGCGCGGCATCCTCGCCGCGCGCCTTGGCCTGGCCGACCGCCTTCGACAGGCTGTTGCGCCGTGCCTGCAGCCCCTCGGCCTCGACCTGCAGGCGCTTGCGCTCGCTCTCCAGGCGCTCGAACTCCGCGCGGGGGAAGGCGAAGCCGCGCCGCGCCAGGGCGGCGGTGACGGCGTCGGGCTGGCCGCGCAGGAGGGCAGGATCGAGCATGTCGCTGGGGCCTTGGCGCTGGGGGATCGCGATTATCCCGGGCGCCCGGGGGGCGGCGCAAACCGCGCGCGGACGTGCGCGGCGAGCGCCCGCGTCGAGGCATCCAGGCCGTCGCCGGGTTCCCCGCCCGCCAGCACCGGCGCGAGCTTCGCGGCCAGCGACTTGCCCAGCTCCACGCCCCACTGGTCGAAGGGATTGATGCCGCAGAGCAGGGCGTAGACGAAGGTCTTGTGCTCGTACAGCGCCAGCAGCGCGCCCAGGGCCTCCGGCGTCAGGCGATCCAGCAGCAGGGTGTTGGAGGGGCGGTCGCCCGGGAAGCTGGTCTGCGCGGCGAGCAGCTCGCGGCGCGCCGGGTCGGCCTCGCCGGCCAGCAGCGCACGGGCGCTGGCCCGGTCGCGACCGGCCATCAGGGCGGCGCCCTGCGCCAGCAGGTTGGCCAGCAGCGCCTGGTGGTTGCCGTGCAGGTCGTGGTCCGGCCGCACCACGCCGATGAAGTCGACCGGCACCACGTCGGTGCCCTGGTGCAGCGCCTGGAAGTAGGCGTGCTGGGCATTGGCGCCGACGCTGCCCCAGATCACCGGTACGGTCGGCAGGGTCACCGGTTCGCCCTGCGCGGTCACCCGCTTGCCGTTGGATTCCATCTCCAGCTGCTGCAGCCAGCCCGGGAACGCCGCCAGGCGGTCGTCGTAGGGCACCACGCAATGGCTGCCGCGGCCCAGCCAGACCCGGTTCCACCAGGCCAGCAAGGCCAGCCGCACCGGCAGATTGTCGGCCAGCGGGGCGTCGCGGAAATGGCGGTCGACCTGGGCGGCACCGGCGAGCAGGCCGCGGAAGCCGTCCATGCCCAGGGCCAGCGCCACAGGCAGGCCGGCGGCCGACCACAGCGAGAAGCGGCCGCCGACGAAGTCCCACATCGGCAGCACCTGGTCCGCCGGGATGCCGAACGCCTGCGCGGCCGGCACGTTGGCGGTGACCGCGAACAGGCGCCTGCCGGCCGCTTCCCGGCCGAGGGCGGCGACCAGCCAGTCGCGCAGGACCCGGCCGTTCAGCAGGGTCTCCTGGGTGCCGAAACTCTTGGACACCAGCACCACCACCGCGGTGGCCGGATCCAGGGTCGCGCAGGCGTGCGCGAGGCGGCCACCGTCGACGTTGGCCAGGAAGTGGACCCTCGGACCACCGGCCTGCCCGGCCAGGGCCTCGCAGGCAAGCCGCGGCCCCAGTTCCGAGCCGCCGATGCCGACGCTGACCACGTCGGCGACGGCCGGAAGGCCATGGTCGCCCGGCGTCGTGCGCAGCATCGAGACCAGCGCGTCGATGCGCGCGAGCGTCGCGGCGATCGCCTCGCCCTGCGCCCGCAAGGCCGGCGGCACCTCGTCCGGTGGTGTCCGCAGCAGGGCGTGCAGTGCCGGGCGATCCTCGGTGGCGTTGACCCGGGCGCCGCCCAGCAGGGCCGCCCGGGCCGGCTCCAGGCCGAGGCGATGCACATGCCCGAGCAGGGCCTGCCAGGCGCCGGCATCGACCGGCTGCTTGGCGCAATCGACGTGCAACGGCCCGATCGTTCCGGCCAGCCAGTCGATCCGCCCGGGCTCGCGTTGGAACAGCTCGGCCAGGGGCACCCCGGCCAGGCGCGCGGCGTGGCCGGCCAGCACGTCGATGTCGTGGTCAGGGGACTGGCTCATGCCGGGCCGCGCGGGCCTCTCCGCCGGAAAGCTGGCGGCAAGGTTAGCAGGCGCCCCGCGCCGTACCGGAGGACCTCGCGCCGGGCTCAGCGCGCCGCCCCGGCGTCGCCGCCGTGCTGTCCGACCTCGATCCGCGCCAGGTGCACGCGCGGCCCGCCGTCCTCGACGCCGGTCCAGGCCAGCAGGGCGCCGCCCTCGACCGCGGCCAGGCGCGGAAAGCCCAGGGCGGATGCCAGCGGCATGTCCGCCACGTCGACCTGGGCCAGCGGGCGTCCGGCACGATCGAGCAGCTCGACCCGCAACACCGAACGGGTGCCGATGGTCAGGTAGTGGCTGAGCAGGAAACGTCCGCCCGGCAGCGCCGCCAGGTCGAGGCGGCCGATGCTGTCGCCGCGCGCGACGGTCACCGCCGCCTGCCAGTGGCGGCCGCCATCGCGACTGGTGCGGACCTGTACCCGGCCCTGCCCTTCCGCCTCGTCGTAGGCAGCCGCTGCCACGGCCTGGCCGCGGGCCGCGATCGCCGGCCCGTTCACCGGACAGCCGGCGATGCGCCAGCCGGTCGCGAACAGCGGCTCGGGCGCTTGCCACTGCCCGCCCGCCTGGCGCAGCAGCTTCACATCGCGCACCTCGTCGGCACTGCGGCCGCGGTAGACCACCAGCAGGCCATCGGTCACCGGCGCGGCATCGGTCTGGCAGCAGTCGCACACCCGGCCGTCGAGCAGGACGCTCGGCGCCGCACCTCCGGCATCGACGCCGGCGCCACGCAGGGTCATGGCGCCGCCCTCGGCGTCGACGCGACCGTGCGTCCCGGCGCCGTGGCCGGCATGCCCGCCGGCGGTGTCGCGACCGTCCAGCCAGACCGCCTGGGCGCCACCACCGGGCAGCGGGACCCAGGCCACGAACCCGTGCTCGGTGGCGCTGTCGTCGTCATGCAGGCGCCCCTGGTCATGCCAGCTTTGCCCCTGGTCGGGCGAGGCGACGAGCCTGATCTCGTAGGCGTAGCGCGCCGGTCCGTTGCGTTGCAGCCAGTACGCCAGCCAGGTGCCGTCGGCCAGCTCCAGGGCGGCCGGAAAGTCCGCGCCGTTGACGAACCAACCGCGACCGCGGGCGATCTCGCCGCGCGCCAGCGCCCGTCCTCGGTCATCCAGGCGGGCGAAGCGCAAGGCGGTGGCGCCTGCGCCCAGTCGGGCCTGCCAGGTCAGCAGGACGCCGTCGCGCAAGGCCGCCAGCGACGGCTCGCCGGCCGCGCCCTCGATGCCGATGGCGAGCGGCTGGACCCGCAGCGCCGGCGCCGCTGGACCCTGCATGGGCAACGCCAGCAGAATCGCGGCCATGGCCAGCCATCGACGCATACGCTCCCTCCGTGCCCTGTTCCTGGCGCCGGCCCTGGCGACCCCGCTGGTCGCCGGCAGCCTGCCAGGTTCCCCGGAAGAGTACCTTGCGCGCATGGACGTCGACGGCGACGGCGTGATCGGCCTGGCCGAGTACCGCGATTACCTGAGCCGGGGATTCCGGCGCATGGACCTGGACGGCAACGGCGTCCTGGAGGCCGCCGAGCTGCCGGTCCCCGGTGCCCGCGCGGTCCTCCTGCGCGACCACCTGGACGCCCTGGAGCGCAGCTTCAGGCGCATGGACCGCAACGGCGACGGCGTGCTGGACGCGAAGGAACTCGCCGCGCCGCCCTGACGCCGCCGGCCGCGCCCGCCGCCAGCGACACCCGCCGGACGGACACCCGGCAACAGGCGTTCAGGCCGCGGCGCTGAGGATGCCGGCGCGGTAGCTGGCGGCGGCCGCCTGGCCGCGCGCCGACTCCACCACCGCGAAACTGCGCTCGAGGTGGTCCATGAACTCGCGCTCCGTGCGGGAGCGCTCCAGGCGCATCGCCAGCAGGTCGGCATCCTCGCCCATCACCTGGTGCAGCAGGGCGCCCGCGCGATCCCGCAGCACCCGCCAGTCCGGACCCTCGGGCAGGCTCTCGCCCGCCGTCTCGGCGACCGCGACGACCACCGGGGCGGCGGCCGTCTCGCGCGGGGGCGTCGCAGGCGCCGGCTCGGCAGGGGCAGTGGCAACCGGCGGCGACACTGGCGGCGCGGACGGCGCGGGCTCGACCCGGGTGCGCTCGACCAGGCCCTGCTCGAGCAGGTGTTCGAGCATGGTTTCCAGTTCGGCCTCCTTGCCGGCGCCGAAGCGGGCGCGCAGGGCACCGACGCTGAGCTCGCCGTTGATCGAGATCAGCACGGCGCGCTGGCGCGGGTTGAGACCGTGGCTGCGCTTGCTGATGGCATCGCGGCCGAGGTCGGTCTTGGCAAGCACCTGGGTGGTATCGAGCATCTGGAACTCCTCCAGACTGCGTGTGTAGCCGATGCGGACCAGCGCTGGCAAGTGCGCGGCCGGTCCGGTGCACGAAGTTTGCAAATCGAGGCGCCGCCCGGACGCCATCGTGACGGAGATCACAGAGTCAGGCCGGACCTGGTCCGCAGCCGACAGGCACAAAAAAAGCCCTCGTCAATCGACGAGGGCTGGTTTTTGGGAGTGACGATGTCTGCAATGCGCCCTGCTGGCTGGAGGTCGGCGTTGCGCCTGACCTACAGTGGTTGCAAATCTACCACAGCCTGTGGCGAAAAGTCCAGCGCTGTTCGGATTTCCCGACAGGATGGCGCATCTCGTTGTTTTCATTGGCCATCCTCTTCGCCCAATGCCAGGTTGTCGATCAGCCGGGTGGCCCCCAGGCGGACCGCGGCGAACGCCCGCAGGGCGCCTGGCCGGTCCGGTGCGGGGCGTTCGAGGTCGTCCTCGCGCCGCACCTCCAGATAGTCGACCGCCAGGCCGGCCGCGGCGAGTTCCCCGACCCCCGCCGACTCCAGCGCCGGCAGCGCGGCACCGGCGCGCCAGCCCTCGCGCAGCCGCAGCAGCGCCGCCCGCAGGGCCGGCGCGCGGGCGCGGGCATCGGCGTCGAGGTAGCGGTTGCGCGAGCTCAGGGCGAGGCCGTCGGCCTCGCGCACGGTGGCGCCGCGCACCACGTCGATGCCGTAACCCAGGTCGTCGGTCAGCCGCTCCAGGATCCGCAGCTGCTGGAAGTCCTTCTCCCCGAACACCGCGAGGTCCGGCCGCACCTGGTTGTACAGGCGGGCGACCACGGTTGCCACGCCGTCGAAGTGGCCGGGGCGGTGGGCACCGCACAGCACCCCGGCCAGGGCCGGCACGACGACCCGGCAGGCCTGGTCCGGTCCGTGCGGATAGATCGCCGGCACCGCGGGCGCGTAGAGCAGGTCGCAGCCCTGCCGCGCCAGCGCCGTGGCGTCCTCCTCGAGGGTGCGCGGATAGCGGTCGAAATCCTCGCCCGGCCCGAACTGCGTCGGGTTGACGAACACCGTCGCCACCACGCGCTGGCAGTGCGCCTGCGCCTTCGCGACCAGCGCCAGGTGCCCGGCGTGCAGGTTGCCCATGGTCGGCACCAGGCCGATGCGCAGGCCCTGGCGGCGCCATTCGTCGACGCGCGCGCGCAACGGCGCGGGCAGGTCCAGGCGTTCCATCAGGCCGGGTCGCGGGCGGGCGGGAAGCTGCCGGCGCGCACGGCGTCGGCATACGCCTTGATCGCGGCCGCGATCGACCCGCCATCGGCGAGAAAGTCGTGCGAGAAGGACGGCCGCGGCCCCGGGGTGATGCCCAGCATGTCGTAGCTGACCAGCACCTGGCCGTCGCAACCCGGGCCGGAGCCGATGCCGATGGTCGGGATCGCCAGCTCGGCGCTGATCGTCGCCGCCAGCGCATCGGGCACGCACTCCAGCACCAGGGCGCTGGCACCGGCGCGCTCGACGGCATGCGCCTGCTCGAGGATGGCGCGCGCGGCCGCCTCGTCCCGGCCCTGGGTCCGGTAGCCGCCCAGCGCATGGACCGACTGCGGCGTCAGGCCCAGGTGCGCGCAGACCGGGATGCCGTGTCCGACCATCGCCTCGATCGCCGCCAGGCGGTGACCGGCACCCTCGATCTTGACCATCCGGGCGCCACCCTCGGCCAGCAGGCGACCGCCGTTGCGCACCGCGGTGGCGGCGTCGACGTCGCTCAGGAACGGCAGGTCGGCGACCAGCAGCGCGCGCTGCAGGCCGCGCGCCACCGCCGCGCAGTGGTAGACCATGTCGTCGACCGTGACCGGCAGGGTGGTCGGGCGGCCCTGCACGACCATGCCCAGGGAGTCGCCGACCAGCACGAAGTCGACGCCGGCGGCCTCGACCAGGCAGGCGAAGCTGTAGTCGTAGGCGGTCAGGGCGACGATGCGCTCGCCGCGGGCCTTCATCGCCCGCAGTCCCGGGGCGGTCACCTGGGCCCGCACACGGGCTGGCTTGTCCACGTACATCGGGGCTCCAGGGGTGCTCAGGCGCGGGCCGGCCAATCTATCGCAGCGGTGCCGGCGGCGTCGACTTCGGCCGCGCGCGCCGCCACGGTGCCGTGGCCCGGCAAGGCCAGGTCCGGCACCAGTTCGGCCATCGGCAACAGCACGAACGGGCGTTCGGCCAGGCGCGGGTGCGGCACCTGCAGGCCCGGCCGGTCGATGCGCAGGTCGCCATAGACCAGCAGGTCGAGATCGAGGCTGCGGGGTCCCCAGCGGTCGTCTCCGCGACGGCGACCGGCTTCGCGCTCGATCGCCAGCAGGCCTTGCAGCAGGGCGTCGGCGCCGCCTTCGTGGTCGAGGCAGGCCACGGCGTTGACGTAGTCGGGCTGGTCGGCGGTGCCCCAGGGCGGACTGCGGTACAGGCGCGAGCACCGCAGGCCGGTCACGCCCGGCCAGTGCGCCAGCCGGTGCAGGGCGGCGGCGATCTGCCGGGCCGGCACGGAAAGGTTGCCGCCGAAGCCCACCAGGGCCCGCGCCGCCGCCATTCAGTCGCCGCCGCCGGCGCCGCCCTGGCCGCCACCGCGGCGACGGCCGCCGCGCCGCCGCCGCCGCTTGCCCTGGCCGTCGCCCGCGGGCCCATCGCCGGGCACCTGACCGAGGTGGCCTTCGAGCGAGGCCTCGTCCAGCGACTGCGTCTGGCGCCACCAGTCGACCAGCTCGGACAGCGCCGGCTCGACCGATGCGCGCAGGACCAGGAAATCCCAGGCGGCCCGGAAGCGCGGATGCGCCAGCAGCCGGACCACGCGCCGGCGCGTGCGCTGCGTCAGCCAGCCCTGCAGGGTCCAGATCTCCTGGCTGACCAGCGAGATCCGCCGCGGCACGGCGACCCGCTGGCAGAACGGCATCACCACGGCATCGGCGGCATGCTGCCAGGCCAGGTTGGCCTCGGTGCCCTTCGCCACCATCGCGGCATGGGTGCGCTGCGCGAAGGGCCACAGCAGCACCGCGAGCATGAACCCCGAGGTCAGCGGCCTGCCTTCGGCGACCCGCTGGTCGGAGCCCCGCAGCGCCTCGCGCACGAACGACAGGTAGCGGCCGTCGGCATCGGCGGCGAGCTCGTCGGCCACCTGCGGCATCAGCGCCGGCAGCAGGCCGTGCTCGCGCAGCAGGTCGAAGCTGCGCTCGGCGTGGCCCATGAGGAACAGCTTGGTGGTCTCGTCGAACAGGCGGGGCGGCGGCACCTCGGCGAGCAGGTAGGCCAGCATCGGCAGCGCGCGCGCCATCGCCGGCTCCAGCTCGAAGCCGAGCTTGGCGGCGAAACGCACCGCGCGCAGCATGCGCACCGGATCCTCGCGGAAGCGGGCCTCCGGCTCGCCGATCAGACGCAACCGGCGCGCGCCGATGTCGGCGACGCCGCCGGCGTCGTCGCGCAGGCTGAAGTCGGCGATGTTGTAGTACAGGGCGTTGATCGTGAAGTCGCGCCGGAAGATGTCCTCCTCCAGCGACCCGTAGATGTTGTCGCGCAGCAGGCGACCGTTGTCGAGCTTGCGGTCGCCGTCGTCGCCGGTGCCGCGGAAGGTCGCGACCTCGATGATCTCCTGGCCGAAGTGGATGTGCGCGAGCCGGAACCGGCGGCCGATCAGCCGGCAGTTCCGGAACAGCTGCCGGACCTGGTCGGGACTGGCATCGGTGGCGACGTCGAAATCCTTGGGCCGGCCGCCGAGCAGGAGGTCGCGCACGGCGCCGCCGACCAGGTAGGCCTGGAAGCCGGCCTCGTCGAGCCGGTACAGGACCCGCAGCGCGTTGTTGCTGATGTCCTTGCGCGAGATGCCGTGCTGGTCGCGCGGGATCACCACGGCCCCGGGCGCCAGCGCCGGAGGTTGCCGGCGCGGACGCGGGGCGGCCGGTCGTTCGCGCTCGTCGCGGCCGCGCATCGGACGGCCGTCGCGGCCCTCGGCCCTGCCCTCGGCGCGCGGGCCGCGGCCGCGACCGCCGCCGCGGCCTTCGCGGGCGGGCGGGCGTTCGCGATGGCGGGGCGATGGCGGCGTCGCCTGCGCCTGCGGCGCGACCTGGGCGGTGGCGGCGCTGCCCACACCGGACACGGCGCGGAACGGAGCGGCCACCAGGCGGGCGGCGCGGCGCAGCAGATCGCTCAAGGCCAAGTGACGTGCTCCGTGCAGTCGTTGCGGTCGGTCCATGCCGGCAGCCGCTCGGCAGGCGACGGGCGCCGCGGCGGCGGAAGGTCCGCGAGGGCTTGTCCGTCGCGGAGGATCGACTATACTAGCGCCCGGCCGAGCGCCGCCTCAAGCACGCTCCCTTCGTCTAGCGGTCCAGGACACCGCCCTCTCAAGGCGGGAACAGGGGTTCGAGTCCCCTAGGGAGCGCCACTCCGGCGTCGCGGCACGGCCCACCCGCGCAGTTGCTTTCCGCTCGGTCCGGCGCGCCGGCCGCGCGCCCGCGCCGGCGGACCACGCCCCAGCCGGATGCCAGGACATGCCCTTCGTCGTCACCGAGAACTGCATCAAGTGCAAGCACACCGACTGCGTCGAGGTGTGCCCGGTCGACTGCTTCCACGAGGGCCCGAACTTCCTGGTGATCGATCCGGACGAGTGCATCGACTGCACGCTGTGCGAACCCGAGTGCCCGGTCAACGCGATCTACCCCGAGGATTCGGTACCGGCCGGCCAGGAGGCCTTCATCGCCCTCAACGCCGAGCTGGCGCGGGACTGGCCGGTGCTCACCCAGCGCAAGGATCCGCCGGCCGACGCCAAGGAGTGGGACGGCAAGCCGGGCAAGCTGGCCCTGCTGGAACGCTGATCCGCGCGCCCGGCCCGGGCGACCCGGAACCGCGCCCGCACGCCCCTCCGCTCAGCCCAGGCGGCGGCGCAGTTCGTTGAGCACGGCCCGCACCGCGCCGGCATCGCCGGCGCCGCGCACGCGCGTGCCCTCGGCGCCGGCCTCCAGGGACAGCACGACGTCATGGCTGACGCGCTCCTCCCGACGCAGCAGCCGCGAGATGCCGGTGGCGCGCCGGCTGGTCTCGACCTGCAGGCGGAAGGTGCCCTGGCCGGCATCGCGCTCGACCACCACCACCTCCCCCGCCATCCGCTCCAGCGCCACGCCGACCCGTCGGAACACGCTGTCGGGGTGATCGGCGATCACCAGGGTGCCGTCGGAGACCGCCGAGCGGCCAGGCGCGAGCCGGCGCGCCGGCCGTTCGGGAATGCGCATGGCCTGGTCGACCAGCGGACGGTCCAGTCCCTCGGGCACCACCAGGGGCGGGTGGTTGCGCGCCTCCAGGTGGGGCGATTCCCGCTTGGCCGAAGTGCCGCAGGCGGCCATCGCGAGGGTGCACAGCAGGAGCAGGGCGGTACGCAGCATCATCGGGTCATCCTTGGTCGGCCGCGCCGGCAGCCATCGCCCCGAGCCCCTCGAGCACGGCGCGGGCGGCGGCCTGCAGCGCCGGCGACAGCGGTGTCAGGGGCAGGCGCGGATCGGGGCCGCACAGGCCCAGGTGGTGCAGCATCCACTTGGCCGGAATCGGGTTCGGTTCGCGCCCGAGCATGTCGTACAGCGACTGCAGGCGATCGTCGATGGCCAGCGCCTGGGGGCGCCGGCCGGCCGCGGCATGATCGCACATCTGCGCGAACGGGCCGGGAACGATGTTGGCGGCGACCGAGACCACCCCCCGGGCACCGGCCAGCAGCGCGGCGCAGGCGGTGCCGTCGTCGCCGCTGAGCACGTCGAAACCCGGGCCCTGCAGCGCCAGCAGCGCACGCAGGCGCGCCGGTTCGGCGACGGCCTCCTTGATGCCGTGGATCGCCGGGTGGCCGCACAGGCGCGCCACCGTCTCCGGCAGCAGGTCGCAACCGGTCCGCGAGGGCACGTTGTAGAGGACCACCGGCAGCAGGCCGCTGTCGGCGACCGCGTGGTAATGCCGGTACAGGCCTTCCTGGGTCGGGCGGACGTAGGCGGGGGTCACCACCAGGGCGGCGTCGACGCCGGCGTCGCGGGCGATCCGGCACAGCGCCAGGGTGCGCGCGGTGGCCGGCGCGCCGCAGCCGGCCAGCACCGGCAACCGGCCGGCGCAGCGCTGCACCGCCAGCGCCAGCACCCGCGCGTACTCGGCGTCGTCGAGCAGGTTGGCCTCGCCGGTCGAACCGGCCACCACCAGGCCGTGGCTGCCGGCGGCAAGATGCAGGTCGAGCAGGCGCAGCAGGGCCGGCTCGTCGATCGAGCCGTCCGCCGCAAACGGGGTGATCAGGGCGCAGATGCTGCCGCGGAGCGTCAAGTCGGAAATCCTGCCGGAGCGCCGGCATGTTACTTGCGGCCCGGAAGGGGTGACAAGTATGCTCGCTGCCGGGAGTTTTGCGGCGCAATAACGCGCCGCCACGGCAGGAAACCGGCCTTGAAAGAGCAGCCCAAGCGCAGCCGACCGAACGAGAACTACCTGCTGATCAACGCCTTTGCCCCGCGCGAGGACTCGCCGCTGGTGCAGCTGGCCCGCCGGATCGCCGAGTCCGGCTGCAACCTGGTCGAGTCGCGCCTGGCCACCCTGGGCCAGGAGGTCAGCATCCAGGCCCTGTGCCAGGGCGCCTGGGACGCCGTCGCCAAGCTGGAATCGGCGATGGCGCGCATGGAGCGCGACGGCGGCGTCCGCCTGGTCTATTTCCGGACCTCGATGCGCGAGGCCCAGGGCAACGCCCTGCCCTACGTCGTCGAGGTCACCGCCGCCGACAAGCCCGGCGTGCTCTACCAGCTCGCCGAGTTCTTCGAGCACCACGGCATCAGCATCGAGGCGATGACCTGCAGCCGCTACAAGGCGGTGCAGACCGGCGCCGAGGTGTTCTCCGCGCAGTTCACCGTCGGCATCCCGGTCGACACCCACATCGCCGCCCTCCGCGACGACTTCCTGGAGTTCTGCGACGGCCTGAACCTGGATGCCATCCTCGATCCCATGAAGTTCTGACCATGCAGCCCGGCGACGCCCTGCCCGACCTCCGCCTCGCGACCACGGCCGACCCGGCCCTGCACCTGCCGTCGCTGGCCGGCAACCTGGCGGTGGTCTACTTCTATCCCAAGGACGCCACGCCGGGCTGCACCACGGAAGCGCGCGATTTCGCCGCCCTGCACCCGGAATTCGCCGCGCTCGGCGCGCGGGTGATCGGCGTCTCGCGCGACAGCCTGGCCAGCCATGCGCGCTTCCGGGAGCGCCAGCAACTGCCCTTCGAGCTGGCCAGCGACACCGACGAGGCGGCCTGCCGGGCGTTCGACGTGATCCACGAGAAGACCCTGTACGGCCGCACCTCGCTGGGCGTGGTGCGCAGCACCTTCCTGTTCGGCCGCGACGGCCGCCTGCTCCGCGCCTGGCGCGGCGTCCGGGTGGCCGGGCACGCGCAGGCCGTGCTCGACGCCTGCCGGGAGGCGGCTTGAGCCCGGCGCGCGGTCGCCGAACTCCACCGCGCCGGCACAGTTGCCGCCGGTTGCCGGCCTCTCCCCCGCCGCATCGGAACCCACCCACGCCATGACCGCGAGCAAGCGCACCTACGTGCTGGACACCAACGTCCTGATGCACGACCCGACCTCGCTGTTCCGGTTCGAGGAACACGACGTCCTGCTGCCGATGATCGTCCTGGAGGAGCTCGACGCCGCCAAGAAGGGCGTCTCCGAGGTCGCCCGCAACGTCCGCCAGGTCAGCCGGTTCCTCAACGAGCTGATCCAGGCCCATGGCGCCGGCGCGCTGCACGAGGGCCTGCCCCTGCTGCGTCCCCAGGACCTGCGCCTGGACGTCGGCGGCCAGCATGGCCGCCTGTACTTCCAGACCGCGCCGGGCAACGGCAACGGCCCGAAGGGCGGCGCCGACAACCAGATCATCGCCGCCGTGCTGGCGCTGCGCGAGCGGGCGCCCGACCAGCCGGTGGTGCTGGTGTCCAAGGACATCAACCTGCGCATCAAGGCGAGCATCTACGGCATCGCCGCCGAGGACTACGAGAACGACCGCGCGCTCGACGACTTCAACCTGCTGTTCACCGGCATGGTGCGCCTGGGCGAGGATTTCTGGGACCGCCACCCGGAGCTGCGCTCCTGGACCGAACGCGGCCGCACCTACTACGAGATCGAGCTCGCCGCCGACGAGGACTGGCAGCCCCAGCAGTTCCTGCACTTCGAGGGCGAGGACGAGGTCGAGCTGCGCCTGCTCGACCGCCAGGGAAACCGCGCCCTGCTGCAGATCCTCGACGACTTCCGGCAGGGCAACCACGCGGTGTGGGGGATCAGCGCGCGCAACCGCGAGCAGAACTTCGCGCTCAACGCCCTGATGGACCCGGACGTCGACTTCGTGACCCTGCTGGGCACCGCCGGCACCGGCAAGACCCTGCTGGCGCTGGCCGCCGGCCTGGCGCAGACCATGGACCAGCAGCGCTTCCGCGAGATCATCATGACCCGCGCGACGGTCAGCGTCGGCGAGGACATCGGCTTCCTGCCCGGCACCGAGGAGGAGAAGATGACGCCCTGGATGGGCGCGCTCACCGACAACCTCGAGGTGCTCACCAATCCGCAGGAGGGCGGCTCCTGGGCGCGCCAGGCGACCAACGACCTGCTCGCCTCGCGGATCAAGATCCGCTCGATGAACTTCATGCGCGGGCGCACCTTCCTGAACCGCTACGTGATCATCGACGAGGCCCAGAACCTGTCGCCCAAGCAGATGAAGACCCTGCTGACCCGCGCCGGGCCGGGCACCAAGATGGTCTGCCTGGGCAACGTCGAGCAGATCGACACGCCTTACCTGACCGAGACCACCTCGGGCCTGACCTACGCGGTCGACCGCTTCAAGTCCTGGGCGCACAGCGCCCATGTCACCCTGCGTCGCGGCGAGCGTTCGCGGCTGGCGGACTTCGCGTCCGAGGCGCTGTAGGGACGCCCGGCGGCCGGGCGGGCACGGCGGAGCGCGCCCGTCCGTTGCGTGCACCGCCAAGGGTTTGTGGCAGGGAAGCACCGGGATACCGTTCCGTCGTGTCCGGAACGGTGCGCCGGTCACCGGGCCGGCCTGATCCCCCGGACCACGAGGAACACGGCCAGGCCCAGCGGCCCGCTCGGGGCGGCACGCAGCGTCCAGCCCAGCCGATCCGGCACGGTGGGTTACCTGCTGCCCTCATGCAGGGCCGGCGACAGCCAGACGCCCACGATCAGGACGAGTCCGGGAGGCGAGCCCCTCCGATCTTCTCCCGTCAGGGCGGTACGCGCGCGTGGCGCACCCGGAACCGGAGCGACAATTGCACGTGCAGCGAATACCTGCGCTCTGGAAGGCACCCCCCGCCGGAGCAGGTCCGTCCCTTGCGCCCCCCGGGTCTCCGGACTGTCAAGGACACGGTCCGGGCCGTGGTCACAAGGCCTGCTGACCTTCGCCCCGCCGGCCGAGGGCCTTTCCTGCAACGCGGGACGGGACCGGTGGGAGAGGGACGGCGCTGCGCGTCGACCGGGGCTGTCCATGCCGGCCTCCGCGCTGCAGGGACACCGGCAGCCCGGACGCAGCACGGCCGCCCTGCGGCGGCCGTGGATCGGGAACGCGGTCCGGCGCGAGGCCGGGATCAGAACTGCGCGGTGAACAGCAGTTCGGCCTCGATCTGGCGGGAATCGCGGTAGGGCCGCTGGAACGGATCGACCAGGCCCAGGAAGGCGGCGGTCGGCGCGTAGCTGGCATTGAAGCCGAGGTGGAAGCCGTCCGCCAGGCGGCGCAGGTAGCCGATGCCGTACTGGTGCGGGCTGCCGCCTTCGTCGAGCGCGCGGCGCAGCGCCGGCGCCGTCGGTTCCGGCTGCTGGCTGGTCGAGTAGCGCAGGGTGAAGCTGTCCTGCGCGGTCGGCAGCCAGCGCCACTCCGCGCTGTACACGGTCAGGTCGCGCCAGCGGAAGTCGGGGCTCGTCCCGTCGCCCAGCAGGGCCAGGAAACGGTTCGGCAGGGCCGGGCTCAGGAACGGGCGGACCCCGGAATACTGGATCTGGTCGATGCCCAGCGCGAACGCCGTGGTCGATCCCAGCTGCCAGCTCAGGCGCGTGCCGATCTCGGCCGGGATGTCGAAGCGACCGGGCTCGGCATAGACGCCGCGGTAGCTGTTGAAGGCATCCATGTCGATGCGCGAGCGGTAGCTGATCGCGTAGCCGAGGCGCTCGCCGAGGTCGCCGCTCAGGCCCAGGCGTACGCCCTGGCCGAACGCCGATTCCGGCCGCCCGCCCAGGGGATCGACCAGGCCAGGGCCGGACTGGGCGCCGAACGCACCCATGTCCCAAGACGCGAAACGCTGGTAGGCGAACACCGCGCCGACCTCGACCTGGCCCAGGCGGGTCTGCGCCATCACCCCGGGGCTGACCACGTCCTGGCGCAGTGCGCCCGGCGCGCTGTCGGCCAGCCGCAGCGGCGCGAAGCCGCCACCGTTGCGGCCGGTCTCGCGCAGGGCACCGCTGCTGCGCTCCAGGCTCAGGCCCAGGCGACCGCCCGGCAGGCGGCTGCTGGCGATGCGTCCGAAGGCGACGCTGGCGAGATCCGGGGCGGCCGCCTGCGGACGGTCGGCCCAGTCGAAGTCGGGTACGATGCGCGCGTGCGCGTACTCGCGCCACGCCTGGAGAACCTGCTCACCGGCCAGCGCCTGGGCCATTGCGGACGACAGCGTGCCTTCGGCCGCCACCGGGGCGACCAGGCAGAGAGAGCAAGGGAGCGCGAGCGCAAGCCCGACGACTCCCTTGAAACGCGTTGCTGTTTTTACCGACATACCCCTGGGAATGTCCGCAAGCCGTGTGGTGTGGAGCAGCACTGTGGTGTACGGGCCACAGCATGGCGAGAACGCAACACCCTGTCAAGCCGGCGGTCCGGTCGGACAGCCCGCGGGAAACCAAGCCGATGTTGCATGAAAACAACAGGCCGGCCCGGCCGGCGTCACCGGTCGTGCTGACCATCGCCGGCTCGGACAGCGGCGGCGGCGCCGGCATCCAGGCCGACCTGAAGGCGTTCATGGCCCTGGGCTGCCACGGACTGAGCGCGATCGCCGCCCTGACCGCCCAGAACACCCGGGGCGTGACCGCCGTGCACCACCCGCCCCTGCCGTTCCTGGCCGCCCAGCTCGAGGCGGTGTTCGACGACTTCCAGATCGCCGCCGTGAAGATCGGCATGCTGGGCACCGCCCCGGTGGTCGAACTGGTCGCCCGGGTGCTGGCCGAGCGCGGCGCCGGCAACATCGTGCTGGACCCGGTCCTGGTGGCCTCCTCCGGCGCCCGCCTGAGCGACGACGAGGCCCTGGTGGCGCTGCGCGAGCGCCTGCTGCCGATGGCCGACGTGCTGACCCCCAACCTGCCCGAGGCGCAGGCCCTGCTCGGCACCGCCATCGATACCGAGGCCGACGCCGACGCGGCCGCGCAGGCGCTGGCCGGCCTGGTCCGCGGCGGCGTCCTGCTCAAGGGCGGCCACGGCCACGGCGCGGCGCTGGTCGACCGCTACCTGGAACGCGGCCGGCCGATGCATACCTGGCGGCATGCGCGCCTTCCGCTGGAAGGCCATGGCACCGGCTGCACCCTGGCCGCCGCCGTCGCGGCGCGGCTTGCCCAGGGCGATGCGCCCGGGCAGGCGGTCGACAACGCCATCGCCTTCCTGCAGCGCGCGCTGGGCGCCGCCTACCGGCCCGGCCGCGGCCCGGTGCATGTGCTCGACCCGATGGCGGCGGCGCTCGCCGCGCCGGCGGCGGTTCCGCCGGCCGGACTCGATCCGTCCTGAGCAGGGGGCGACCCCGCCGGCAGCTGCGTCCGACGCCTTTCGGCAGGCAAACGCAGGCAGGCCGGGATCAGATCGCCAGGGAACGGCCGATCGCGGCCTCGGCAACCCGCACCGGCACCGCCTCGGCGACCAGGCGGCCGACCGTGGCGAGATCGTCGATCAGCAGGCGGTCGTACTCCAGGAAGCTGATGCCGGCGTCGCGCACGGCGTCCAGGACCGCACGCGCGGCCGGGCCGGCGGTGGCCGGCTCGCCGGCCAGGTCCTCGGCCAGCGTCGCCAGCTCCTGCCCGAAGGCCTGCGCGGCGGTGCCGGCCAGCGCCTGCGGGCGGTCGATCTTCGCGGCCAGGCGCTCGGGGTCGGCGGCCAGCCGGGCGGCCGCGGCCAGCATCCGCTGGCGCAGTTCCAGGGCCTGGCTGGCGGTGAGCAGCTCGATCGCCAGCACCTGCTCGACGTCGCGCAGCATGGCCAGCAGGTCGAGCGCGTCGGTGGCGCCCATCGACACGTGGTCCTCGGCGTTGGCGCTGGTCGGCACCGAATAGACCGCGGCCGGGTGCGCGCGCGTGGCCAGGGCGTTGACCAGGGCGGCGGCGGTGTACTGCACGATCATCAGGCCGGAATCGGTGCCTTCCGGATTGGCGATCAGGAACGGCGGCAGGCCGTCGCTGGTCGCCGGGTCGGTGAGCTTGGCGATGCGCCGCTCGGCGATCGAGGCCAGCACCGGCAGCGCGGCCTTGAGCTGGGCAAGGGCCAGCGCCAGCGGCATGCCGTGGAAGTTGCCGGCCGACACCACGCTGCCGTCCTCGGGGAACACCAGGGGATTGTCGGTGACCGCGTTCAGCTCGATCTCGAACACGCCGGCGGCATGGCGGGCGGCGTCGCGCACGGCGCCGTGCACCTGCGGCACGCAGCGCAGCGAATAGCTGTCCTGCGGCTGCGCCTTCTTGCCGCCGCGGAACGGCGGGTTGCGCTCGAAGAAGGCCTCGCGGCCGGCCCGCTCGGGCAGCGGCACCCAGCGCCAGCGCAGGTCGAAGTTCTCCGCCGAGGCGGCGCCGTCCGGCCAGCTCTCCGGCGTCCACGGATGGAAGCGCGGCGGCCGGTGGTAGGGCTGGTCGACCAGGCCGCTGCCGGCCAGCAGGGCGCGCAGGTTGGCGGCGGTGGCGACCTGGCCGGGGTGCGGTCGCGCCGCGTGCACGCGCGGGTCCAGCGCCGCGCTGCGCCCGCAGAAGGCTTCCAGGGTCAGCGCCGCGGTGACGTCGGCGGTGCGCAGCAGGCGCTCGACGTCGGCCAGCGCCAGCACGCCGATCGCCAGCATCAGGGTGGTGCCGTTGTTGAGCGCCAGGCCCTCCTTGAAGGACAGCACCAGCGGCGCCAGGCCGATCGCCGCCAGCGCCTCGGCGGCCGGCATGCGCTCGCCGCGCAGGGTCGCCTCGCCGCGGCCGAGCAGCATCAGCGCCTGGTGCGAGAGCGGCGCCAGATCGCCGCTGGCGCCCACCGAGCCCTGCGCCGGGATCACCGGCAGCAGGTCGGCGTTGAGGCAGGCGACCAGGTGCTCGAGGGTCGCCTCGCGCACCCCGGAGTGGCCCTGCAGCAGGGTGTTGATGCGGATCGCCATCATCGCCCGCACCACGTCCGCGGGCAGCGGCGCGCCGACGCACACGGCATGGCTCTCGATCAGCTTGCGCTGCAGCTCGGCGACCAGCGACTCGTCCTCGAGCGCCCCGGACAGCGCCGCCGGCCGCTGCCGGCGCTGGCTGAGCAGGCGCTCGGCGTTGCTGCCGAAACCGGTGGTGACGCCGTACAGCGGCTCGCCCTCGGCCAGTTTGGCGGCCAGGAAGGCCGCGGCCGCCCGGACCCGCGCCAGCGCCGCCGACGCCAGCGCCACCGGCGCGCCGTGCCGGGCGACGTCCAGCACCTGGGCGCGGCTCAGCCCACGGCCGTCGAGCAGGACCGTGGCCATCAGCCGGCGTCCCCGCCGGCCGGCGGCATCACCCGGGCCTGGGCGATCTCGACCTCCAGGGCGCGCGCCAGCTCGGCCGGCGCCACCTCGAACTGGCTCTGCCGCGCCAGGTCCTTGACCGCCACCACGCCGCGCGCCAGTTCGTCCGGCCCGGGGATGGCCACGAACCGGATGCCGGCGCGGTCGGCGTACTTGAGCTGGTTCTTCAGCTTGCCCGGCTCGAGCTGGGCCTCGACGTTGATGCCTGCCTCGCGCAGGGCCGTGGCCAGGCGCAGCGCCTCGGGCAGTTGCGCCTCGTCGAGCAGGGCGATCAGCACCTGCACGGTCGACTCGCTGTCGCGGAACAGGCCGAGCTCGCGCAGCTGCCAGAACAGGCGGGTGGCGCCGATCGACAGGCCGACGCCGGGCAGGCGCGACTTCGTGTAGTGCGAGGCCAGGTCCTCGTAGCGGCCGCCCGAACAGACGCTGCCGATCTCCGGGTGGTCGGTGAGCACGGTCTCGTAGACGGTGCCGGTGTAGTAGTCCAGGCCGCGGGCGATCGCGAAGTTCAGGCGCACGTGGCTGTCCGGCACCCCGAAGTCGGCCAGCCGCGCCAGCACCTCGCGCAGCTCGGCGACGCCCTGCTGCAGCAGCGGGTGGTCGTGCGCCGCGGCGAGGCCGTCGAGCAGCTCGCCGGCATGGCCGTAGGATTCCGAGCGCGAGCCGACGAAGGCCAGCAGGCGATCGACGGTCGGCGCGTCCACGCCGAACTGCCCGGCCAGGGTCTCGCGCAGCCAGTCGGCGCCGCGCTTGTCCAGCTTGTCGACCTCGCGCAGCACCAGCTTCTGGCGCTCGCCGTCCTCGATGCCCAGCGCCGCCAGGAAGCCGCGCAGCAGCTTGCGGTTGTTGATCTCGATCCGGAACCCGGCGAAGCCCAGGCCGGTGAACAGGTGGTGGATCACCGCCGGCAGCTCGGCGTCGTAGCGCACCGGCAGCGCGTCCTTGCCGACGATGTCGATGTCGCACTGGTAGAACTCGCGGAAGCGGCCGCGCTGGGCCCGCTCGCCGCGGTAGACGCGCTGGATCTGGTAGCGCCGGAACGGGAAGGCGAGCTGGTGCTCGTACTGGGCGACGTAGCGCGCCAGCGGCACGGTCAGGTCGAAGCGCAGCGCCAGTTCCGGCGCGCGCCCGGCTTCGCGGTCGCCGGTCGACTGCGCGAAGTACACCTGGCGCTCGGTCTCGCCGCCCTCCTTGGTCAGCAGCACCTCGGCGAGCTCCATCACCGGCGTCTCCACCGGCAGGAAGCCAAACCGCTCGTAGGTGGCGCGGATGGTGTCGAGCAGGCGCTGGAAGGCGATCTGCTCGCGCGGCAGCAATTCGAGCGCGCCCGGCAGGGTGCGCGGCTGGACCAGGCTCATGGGGGACCTTTCGAGGGACCGCGCAAGGGTAGCAAATCCGGCGCCGCCGCCCGGCCCCGCCGGACCGGCCCCGGCCACCCCCCGTTGCGCGCCGCGGGCGGGGCGACTAGACTGCGCGGCTCGCACCGTCGGGGTGTAGCTCAGCCTGGTAGAGCGCTACGTTCGGGACGTAGAAGTCGCAGGTTCAAATCCTGTCTCCCCGACCAAGATCTGCGCAGCGCCGGCCCCCAGGGCCGGCGTTGTCGTTTCTGGCCTGGACCGCACCGGATGACCCTGCCCGAGCTTCCCCTGCCGAAGGCCGGCCAGCGCGTCGCCCGCGTCGGCCCCCTGCCCGGCGCCGGACTGGCGCTGGCACTGGCCGGCACCGCCCGCGCCAGCGCCGCGCCGGTGCTGGCGATCACCGCCGACACCGCCGCCGCCGCGGCGCTCGAGGCCGACCTGGCGGCGCTGGCGCCCGACCTGCCGGTGGCGCACCTGCCGGACTGGGAGATCCTGCCCTACGACCAGTTCTCGCCGCACCCGGACATCGTCTCGCAACGCATCGCCGCGCTGAACGCGCTGCCGGCGATGCGCCGCGGCGTGCTGGTGCTGCCGGTGGCCACCCTGCTGCAGCGGCTGCCGCCGCGCAGCTACATCCAGGGCCGCACGCTCCAGGTCAGGGTCGGCGACCGTCTCGACCTGGCCGCCGAGCAGCAGCGGCTCGCCAACGCCGGTTACCGGCACGTGCCGCAGGTCGCCGAGCCGGGCGAGTTCGCGGTGCGCGGCGCCCTGCTCGACATCTTCGCGATGGGCCAGCCCGAGCCGGTGCGCATCGAGCTGTTCGACGACGCGGTCGACTCGATCCGCGGCTTCGATCCGGAAAGCCAGCGCTCGACCGGCAGGATCTCCGCCATCGACCTGCTGCCCGGCCGCGAGTACCCGCTCGACGAGGCCGGCCGGCGCTTCTTCCGGGACGCCTTCCTGGACCGCTTCCCGGACGCCGACCCGCGTCGCGTCGACCTGCTGGTCGACCTGCGCGAGGGCCTGGTGCCGGCCGGCCTGGAGTCCTGGCTGCCGCTGTTCTTCGCGGCCACCGAGCACCTGTTCGACTACCTGGCCGGCGATGCCCTGGTGGTGCTCTGCGGCGAGGTCATGGCCGCCGCCGCGCGCACCCTGCGCCAGGCCGGCCACCGCCACGAGAACCGCGCCCACGACGCGACCCGGCCGATCCTGCGCCCGGACGAGCTGTTCCTGGACGAGGAGACCCTGCGCCGGCTGCTCAACGCCCACCCGCGCATCGAGGTCGGCGCCCCCGACGCGCCGCCGCCGGCCGCCGTCGCGCCGCCGCCGCCCGCGCCGGCCGCCGTGCGCGGCGAGGCGCCGGCCGCGACCCTGGCGGCCTGGCTGCGCGCCCTGCCCGGCCGCATCGTGCTGGCGGTCGACTCGCCCGGCCGCAAGGAGGCGATGCTCGGCCAGTTGCGCGAGCACGGCCTGGAGCCGCTGCAGGCGGCCGGCTGGGACGCGGCGCTGGCGGCGCCGGCCGATGCCGCCGTGCTGGCCGTGCTGCCGCTGTCGGGCGGCTTCGCCCTGCCCGCTGCCGGCACCGTGGTGCTCAGCGACGCCGAGCTGTCCGGCGGCCAGGCGCGCGCCGCGCAGCGCCGCCGCGGCGCCGCCGCGCGCGATCCGGAAACCATCCTGCGCGACCTCACCGACCTCGCCCTCGGCGCGCCGGTGGTCCACGAGGACCACGGCGTCGGCCGCTACCAGGGCCTGGTCAAGCTCGACGCCGGCGGCCTGGCCAACGAATACCTGGCCATCGAGTACGCCGGCGGCGACAAGCTGTACGTGCCGGTCGCCGCCCTGCACCTGGTCAGCCGCTACACCGGCGGCAGCGCCGACAGCGCGCCCCTGCACACCCTGGGCAGCGAGCAGTGGGCGAAGGCCAGGCGCAAGGCCGCCGAGAAGATCCGCGACGTCGCCGCCGAGCTGCTGGAGATCCAGGCGCGCCGCCAGGCGCGGCCCGGCCAGGCGATCGCACTGGACCGCGACCTCTACGCGCAGTTCGCCGCCGGCTTCCCGTTCGAGCCGACGCCCGACCAGCAGGTCGCCATCGACGCGGTGCTCGCCGACCTCGGCCGCGACGTGCCGATGGACCGCGTGGTCTGCGGCGACGTCGGCTTCGGCAAGACCGAAGTCGCCCTGCGCGCCGCCTTCGCCGCCGCCATCGGCGGCCGCCAGGTCGCCCTGCTGGTGCCGACCACGCTGCTGGCCGAGCAGCACTTCCGCAACTTCCAGGACCGCTTCGCCGACTGGCCGCTGCGCATCGAGCTGCTGTCGCGCTTCCGCAGCGCCAGGGAGATCGCCGCCGCCCTGAAGTCGCTGGCCGAAGGACGCACCGACATCGTCATCGGCACCCACCGCCTGCTCTCGCCGGACGTGAAGTTCGAGCGCCTGGGCCTGGTGATCGTCGACGAGGAACAGCGTTTCGGCGTGCGCCAGAAGGAGAAGCTGAAGGCGCTGCGCGCCGAGGTGCACCTGCTGACCCTGACCGCCACGCCGATCCCGCGCACCCTGAACATGGCGATGTCCGGCCTGCGCGACCTGTCGATCATCGCCACGCCGCCGAAGAGCCGGATGGCGGTGAAGACCCTGGTCACGCCCTGGGACGCAGCCCTGGTCCGCGAGGCCTTCGCGCGCGAGCTCGGCCGCGGCGGCCAGGTCTACTTCCTGCACAACGAGGTCGACAGCATCGAGCGCCAGGCGCGCGAGCTGGCCGAGCTGGTGCCCGAGGCGCGCGTCCGGATCGCCCACGGCCAGATGCCGGAGAAGGAGCTGGAGCGCGTGATGGCCGACTTCTACCGCCAGCGCTTCAACACCCTGGTGTGCTCGACCATCATCGAGTCCGGCATCGACGTGCCGACCGCCAACACCATCCTGATCAACCGCGCCGACCGCTTCGGCCTCGCCCAGCTGCACCAGCTGCGCGGCCGGGTCGGCCGCAGCCACCACCGCGCCTTCGCCTACCTGCTGGTGCCCGACCGCCGCGGCCTCACCGGCGACGCCGCCAAGCGCCTGGAGGCGATCGCCTCGCTGGAGGAGCTGGGCGCCGGCTTCATGCTGGCCACCCACGACCTGGAGATCCGCGGCGCCGGCGAGCTGCTCGGCGAGGAGCAGAGCGGCCAGATCGAGGCGATCGGCTTCAGCCTGTACACCGAGCTGCTGGAGCGCGCGGTGCGCGCCATCAAGGCCGGACGCATCCCCGACCTGGACGACGCCAGCCACCACGGCGCCGAGGTCGAGCTGCACCTGCCGGCCCTGATCCCCGACGACTACCTGCCCGACGTGCACACCCGGCTGATGCTCTACAAGCGTATCGCCACCTGCAGCGACGACGCCGCCCTGGACGCCATGCAGGTCGAGATGATCGACCGCTTCGGCCTGCTGCCGCCGCAGGTGAAGAACCTGTTCGCGGTGACCGCGATCAAGCTGCGCGCCACCGGCCTGGGCATCCGCCGCCTGGAGTTCGGCGAGCACGGCGGCCGCGTGGTGTTCCACCCGCAGCCCGGCTTCGAGCCGCTCAACCTGATCCGCCTGATCCAGGCCGAGCCGAAGACCTACGCCTTCGACGGCCAGGACAAGCTGCGCATCAAGGCCGCCCTGCCCGAGGCCGCGCAGCGGATCGCCGCGGCGCGCGTGCTGATGGGGCGGCTGGCGGGGGGCTGAGGAGTTCGGGCAGGCGCGCCGGGCCGCGGCCCGGCGGCCGCAGGAACCGGCCCCGACGCGGAGCGGTCACGCCCGGCAAGGGCCGGCGGACGCGCCGTGGGCGGTGGAGACCTGCGCGGCGCGCAGCGGACCACCTCCCTGGCCGCCCCGGATGCACCGCAGCGACGACGCGCCCCACCGCCACGGCCGAGCGTGGTCGACTTCACACAGGTTTCGGGAAATCCGCGTTAATCTGCCTGGAGGGGGAGCAGGCACAGGAGCTGTCGCCATGACCCGAGCCACCATCGCCCTCCTTCTGGGCCTTGCCGCCACCTCGGCGCCGGCCCAGGAAGAGCGCTACGAGGAACGCTGGGTCCGCCTGGCCGATGCCTGGACCGCGGCCGCCGCCACCGATGCCGGCGGCGCCTGGCAGGCCGAGTTCGAGCGCGTCCATCCCGCCGTCCAGGCCGACGCCGAACGCCGCTGCGGCCGTGCCGGTGCCGCCGCCGGCTTCAACAGCTTCCAGGCCGTCCTGGTGATCGGCCGCGACGGCCGCGTCGAGGAAACCCTGCCGATGCCGCCCAGCAGCCACTTCCGCTGCTTCGAACGCTTCCTGCGCGGGCAGCGCTACCCCGCGCCGCCCAGCCAGCCCTGGCAGGTGCAGGTGGAATTCGCGCTGGAACGCAGGTAGCAAGATATCCCGGCAAGGCACGCGGAGTCCGGTCGACCTGGACCCGGGACCCGGGACCCGGGACCCGGGACCCGGGACCCGGGACCCGGGACCCGCGACCCGGAACCCGGGACCCGGAGCTCGGAGCCGCGTACCGGGAACCTGGAACCTGGAGCTCGTGATCCGGGGAGCGGGACCCGGTACCTGGGACGCATGGATCCTGGCCGGCATGGGATGGCCGAAGGCGATCACTGGGTATGCGAAGAACCGGGCCGGGGCCGGGTTTCGATCGTCAGGCACTGGCCGCGGCACCGCACTTCTCCCCTCCCCCGCGGGCGGGGGAGGGGCGGGGGAGAGGGCCGGCACCTGCGGCGCGCAAGTTGCCGACCGTGCCATGGCCCGATGGCTGGCCGATAGGCCTGGCCACGCGCTCCGGCATCGGGTTCCGGTCCCGGGTCGCGAGTCCCGGCTCCATCAGACCAACCCGTCCACCACCAGATGCTGGCCATGAACGTCGCGTGCAGCCTCCGAGGCCAGGAACAGCAGGCAGCCGGCCAGCGCGTCGGTGGATACCCAGCGAGCGTGGTCGGCATCGGGCATGGCGGCGCGATTGGCCGGGGTATCGATCAGGCTGGGCGCGATGCTGTTGACCGCGATGCCCTCGCCGCGCAACTCGGCGGACAGCGACTCCACCAGCCGCTGCAGCGCGCTCTTGGCAGCCACATAGGCGCCCTTGTGCGCCTCGCCGCGGGCCGCGGCGCGCGCCGTGACCGCGACGATCCGGCCGCCCCCCGCCGCGCGCAGCGCCGGCACAGCCGCACCCGCGCACACCACGAACGACCAGGCATTGAGATCCATCATGCGCTGCCAGCTTTCGCGGCTGATCGCGTGGCTGGCCTCGCCCATCTCGAAACCGCCGGCGACGTGCACCAGCGCGTCGAGCCGCCCGAAGCGCTGCACCGCGGCCTCGACCGCACGCGCCATGGCGTCGCCGTCGCAGACGTCGGCGACGCAGGCCAGGCAGTCCGGACTCAGCGCGTCGGCCACCGTCGCCAGCGCATCGCCCTCGCGGTCGACCAGGCACAGCCGGTCGCCACGCGCGTGGAAGGCCTGCGCGGCGGCGCGGCCGAGCGCGCCGGCGGCGCCGGTGATCAGGACGGTGGCGGGCTGGTTCATGGCATGGGTCTCCGGACGATCGAGCCGCCTACGATAGCCCAGGAGGATGCCGAGGCCGACCGTGCCATGTGCGGGCCACCCCCGTCACCGGCTGCGATGCCCGGCGATCAATCGGCCGGCAACTGGTAGATCTGGATCAGGTTGCCGCAGGTGTCTGCGAATACCGCGATCCAAACCGGACCGGCCTGCATGGGCTCCCGAGTGAATTCGACGCCCGCATTGCGCAGCCGCCGGTACTCGGCGTGGATGTCGTCGACCTCGAAGGCAGTCAGCGGGATGCCCTGCTCGAAGAGCGCCTGCTGGTAGGCGCGGGCGGCCGGATTCGCATTCGGCTCGAGGGTCAGCTCGGCATCGCCGCCTTCGGGCGAGCGCACCGAGATCCAGCGGTACTCGCCGACCGGGATGTCCTGACTGGGCAGGAAGCCCAGCGTGCCGGTGTAGAAGGCCAGGGCCTTGGCCTGGTCGTCGACCAGGACAGAATTTAGCCGGATCCTCATGGCTTGCTCCTGTGATGTGATGGGGACCGGCACTGTGCAGCGCTTCGCTCCGACGCGCTTTGCAAAAATTGCGGGCTGCTCCAGGCCGCGGTCATCAGCGCCAGGCAGCCCGGCACGAGCAGGGGCGGCATCCGTCCTGGCGCCGCCAGCGCCGGCAGCAGGCGGCGCCGGAATGCCGACGGCGGCTCGCCGAAGCGCCGGCAGAACGCCGTGCTGAATCCGGCCGGGCTCTCGAAGCCGACCGACAGGGCGACCTGGGTCACCGACCCTTCGCCCAGCGCAAGGAGCTGGCGAGCGCGCTCCAACCGCATCCGGATCCGGTACTGGTGCGGCGTGTCGCCGAACACGGCGGCGAAACGACGGATGAAATGGAACGGCGACATTCCAGCCTGCGCGGCGACATCGGCTAGCGCCAGCTGCGAGGCGTCGGGGTCGGCCAGCAGTTGCCGCGCACGATGCAGTCGCAGTCGCATGCCGCGCGTCAGCATGGCGGGAGGGCGTGTCGGCAGATCATTTGGCCCGCAACGCTACCACCGTGTCCCTCGTGCGTGTCGCCGCGCACACAGGACCGCTCAGCTGCCCGGAAATCCGCCGGCGGCCAGCTTTGCGCTGGGAGGCCGACCACCGACCCTGCTCCGACCCGGTAGCGTGGCGGGAATGCACAGGGCAACGCCATGCCACAGGGCGACGCGCGGCCCGAAGCGCCCGCAAGCACCCGGCTGTGCCTCAGCCCCGCAACACCTTCGCCATCGCCTTGCCCTTCGCCAACTCGTCGACCAGCTTGTCGAGCATGCGGATCCTGCGCATCAGCGGGTCTTCGACATTCTCGACCCGTACCCCGCAGACCACGCCAGTGATCAGCTCGCTGGCCGGGTTGAACGCCGGCGCCTCCGCGAAGAAGGTGCGGAAATCGGTCTGCCGGTCGAGCTGGTCCTTCAGGCCCTGCGCGTCGTATCCGGTCAGCCAGCAGATGACCTGGTCGACCTCGGCGCGGGTGCGGCCCTTGCGCTCGGCCTTCTGGACGTACATCGGGTAGACCTTGGCGAAAGCCATCGCGTAGACGCGGTGGTCGCTCATGGCTGCGCCTCCCCGGCCGGCCCTGCCTGGCGCGCGAGCAGATGCGCGCGGATGCCGGACACCAGCTCGCGCCAGTACGCCAGCGCCCCGGCATCGGGGGACTCGCCGAAATGCCGCCAGCGCCGGGCCTCGAAGAACAGGCAGGTGCGCAGCGCATCCAGGCTCGAGTGGTCGCGCCGGTTGGCGATCTCCGCGCAGCGCTCGAACGATCCCCAGCGCTCGTAGCCATCGAAGGTGTGGGCGAATTCGATCAGCGCCAGCTCGCCGGCGTCGTCATCCGGGACATCCGCCGGCGCAAGCCGGTCGCTTGCGATCGTCCGACTGCTCACCACGGCATTCCTCCATTCCTCCGGTGCCGTCAAGGGCGTGGCGGCAGGGCCTGCGCACAAGCGCGCCGATCGCCTGCCTCGGTGCGGGACGCCCGCCCCGGCAACGGCCACGAGCGCCGAGTCTCCCAGCACGGCTCTCCGTATGCCACTGCGCGGGTCACCGGCGCTGTGCAGGCAGGCGCCCGTCCCGCCGCATCCGCGTGCACAGCCACGGCGCCAGCAGCACCGCCACCAGCACCAGCGGCCACAGGTTGCCGTCGGCGAAGGTGTAGGCCGACGCCAGCTCGGGCCAGGACAGCCCCCGGGCCAGGCCGAAGCCGGTCTCGAAGAGCAGGGTCGCGGCCAGCCAGCCCAGGCCCAGACGCCATGCCTGGGCGGGCGAGCGCGCCGGGCGCCAGCGCAGCAGCAACCAGGCCACCGCGAACACCGCGGCGATCAGCACCAGGCCGCTGGCCATGGTGCCGGCGACCCGGCCCAGGCGCGGCAGCAGCGCCGCCTCGCGCAGCAGGCCGTTGCCGATCGCCAGAAGCAGGATCGTCAGCCAGGCCAGGGCGGCGTGCGGGAAAGCCAGGTGCGCCATTGGCATGGTGCGGCTCCTTTGCCCGTTGCCGGCAGTGTGGCGGCAAACGGGCCACCCGGCATAGGACCGCAGGCCTGGAGGGCGTTGGCCTGGGTGGAGCCCGTCGCCTTGCGCGCCGCGGCAGGCACCTGCGCTAGGCTTGGCCGGCCAGACTTCCACTGCCCTGGGACGGGGGGCACCGCCTTGCCGACGGGTCCGATCACGCAGCTGCTGAGGGCGCGCGCCGCCGGCGAAGACGGTGCCGAAGCACGCCTTGCCGAGCTGGTCTATGCGGAGCTGCACCGTCTCGCCGACCGCCAGATGCGCGGCGAACGCGGCGGCCACTCGCTCACCCCCACCGCCCTGCTCCACGAGGCCTGGCTGCGCCTGCGCCCGGAGGACGGCGCCGGTGCGGCCGACCGCGCAGCGTTCCTGGGACTGGCGGCGCGACGCATGCGCCAGGTGCTGGTCGACCACGCCCGCCGCCGCGATGCCGACAAGCGCGGCGGTGGCGCCTGGAAGGTGACCCTGTCGAATCTCCCCGACGAAGCCGCGCCGGATCCGCAGATCGACGTCCTCGACCTCGAGCAGGCCCTCCAGCAACTCGAGGCGCACGATGCCCGCAAGGCCCGGGTGGTCGAGCTGCGCTACTTCGGCGGCCTGGAAATGGTCGAGGTCGCCCAGCTGCTGGGCGTTTCCCGGGCCACCGCGCAGCGCGACTGGGAAGTGGCCCGCGCCTTCCTGCATCTGCACCTGGGCTGAGGTAGCGATGGACACGCGCGCCCTGGCGCTGCTCGAGGAGGCCCTGAACCGGCCGCCCCCGGAGCGCGAGGACTTCCTGCGCGAGCGAGCCGGATCCGGAACCGCGCTGCTCGCCGACGCCCTCGCCCTGCTGCGCGCCCACCAGGCCAGCGAGGGACTGCTGGAACCGCGCCGCCTACCGGAGCGTCTGGGGCCCTGGCGCCTGGTCGAGCAGGTCGGTGCCGGCGGCATGGGCGAGGTCTACCGGGTCGAACGCGTCGACGGCGATTTCACCCAGCGCGCCGCCCTCAAGCTGGTCGCCCTGGGCGTCGGCGGCCGCGACGCCGTGGCCCGATTCCATGCCGAGCGCCGCTTCCTGGCGCAACTGGAACACCCCAATGTGGCGCGCAGGATCGACGGCGGCACCGCGCCCGACGGCCGGCCCTACGTGGTCCTGGAATACGTCGATGGCGACCCCATCGACGAGTGGTGCCAGCGCCGGCAGCTGCCTCCGCGGGCGCGCGTGCAGCTGTTCCGGCAGGTGCTGGCCGCGGTGGACGCCGCGCACCGGGCGCTGATCCTGCACCGCGACCTGAAGCCGGCCAACATCCTGGTCACCCGCGACGGCCAGGCCAAACTGCTGGACTTCGGCATCGCCAAGCGCCTGGATGCCGACGCCGGCCTGACCGGGGCCGGCAACGCGCCCCTGACGCCGCAGTTCGCCAGCCCCGAACAGCTCGAAGGCCGGCCGCTGACCACCGCATCGGATGTCTACTCCCTGGGCCTGGTGCTGCACCTGCTGCTGACCGGGCGCCTGCCGGCCCAGCACGAGGAGGAGCGGCCGCCGGGCCAGGCCCTGGCTTCCCTGCAGCGCCGGCCGACGACCCGCCCGAGCGCGGCGCTGGCCCCGGACCGCCTGCACCTGGGCCGCCGCGAGGCGCAGGCCTGGCGCCGGCAACTGGCCGGCGACCTCGACCGCATCCTGCTCAAGGCCCTCGCACCCGACATCGACCGGCGCTACGCCAGCGTCCCGGAATTCGCCGACGACCTGGCGCGCTGGCTGGACCTGCGCCCGGTCTCGGCACGCCACGGCGAACGCAGCTATCGCCTGCGCCTGTTCCTGCGCCGCAACCGCCTGGCCGCGGCGGCCGGAACGGCAGCGGTCCTGGCCCTGGCCCTGGGCCTGGCCGCTGCGGCCCACCAGGCGCGCATCGCCCGGGCCGAGGCCGCCCGGGCGTCCAGCGCAAACGCCTTCCTGATGCGCCTGATCGCCGATGCCGACCCGGTCGCCAGCGGCCGCACGCCGACCCTGCGCGAAGCCCTGGACCGCGCGGTGGACTGGATCCCGCAGCACTTCAGGGGGCAGCCCGACAGCGAGGCCGACGTTCGCCTTGGGATCGGCCGCGCCTACACCAGCCTGAACCTGCTCGATGCCGCTGCGGCGCAGTTCCAGCGCGCCCTGGACCTGCGCCGTCCGGGCACCCCCGAGCACGCCGAGGTGCGGCAGGCACAGGCCCTGCTCGACTGGAGCCTGGGTCGAACCGACCGCGCCGAGTCCGGCTACCGGGACGCCCTGGCGGTGCTGGCCGCGGCGCCGTACCAGGCCCGCGCCGCCGGCCAGGTACGCAACGACCTGGCCGCCCTGCTCAATGATCTGGGCCGCTTCGACGAGGCCGTGCCGCTGGCCGCCGCGGCGGTCGAGGAGGCGCGCGGCATGGCCCTCGGGCCGGCCGTGCTGGGCGCGCGGCTGGAGAACCTCGGCGGCGCCCTGCACGGCGCCGGGCGCCTGGCGGAGGCCGAGGCGGTCTACCGCGAGGCGATCGCGGCGCTCCAGCAGGCCCTGCCCGAACGGACCGTGGCCCTGGCCGTGGCGCTCAACAACTTCGCCCTTGTGGCCCGCGACGCCGGGCGCAGCGAGGAGGCGCTGGCCCTGTTCGAGCGCGCGGTCCAGGTGCGCGAACAGGCGTTCGGCCCGGACCATGCCGAGCTCGCCGGCCCGCTGACCAATGCCGCCCGCCTGCACGCCGAGCTGGGCCGGACCGCGGCGGCCCGGCAGGCCATCGGGCGCGCCCTGGCCCTGGCCGACCAGGCCTTCGCGCCGGACTACATCGGCCGCGGCCACGTCCACCTGGTGGCCGCCCAGGTCGCCCTGGCCGAGGGCCGGCATGCCGCGGCAGCCGATCATGCCGGCCAGGCCCTGGCGGTGTTCGAGCGCGCCGATTTCGCGAGCCCGGAACTCAAGACGCGGGCGCGCGCGCTGGCCGACCAGGCACGCGATGAGGCACGGGGACGCCCGGCTGCGCCTTAGGCGACGAACCGGCCACTCCGGCCCGTCACCTGGAGCCGCACCATGTCCCAGCCTTCGCCCCTCGCCCCGCCGGCCCGCCGCCTGCGTCGCGCCGCCGCCGCCCTCGCCCTGTGCGCCGGCCTGCCCGCCCTCGCCCAGCCGCCCGGTCCCAACGGCATCGCCTTCTGGAGCCAGCCGGTCGCCGGCGACTGGTTCGAACCCCTGCGCTGGGGCGGCGTCCTGCCCTGGCAGGCGGGCGTGCCCAATGCCGGCGCCACCGCCCACCTGTCCTGGCCAGTGACGGTGACGCTGCTGGGCAACGGACTGGGCGGCGAGTGCCACCACCTGAGCATCGGCGAGGCCACCCTGCGCATCGTTGGCGCGTCCGCGCACGCCAGCCTCACCGTGCACGGCACGCAGATCGACAACGCCGGCAGCATCGTGGTCGGCGGTGCCGACGCGACCAGCGGCTCCAGCCTGCGCATCGCCAACCACAGCAATGCCAACGGCACCGGCAGCCTGCGCCTGGCCGGGCCGGCCAACGAGGCCTGGGACGCCACCCTGGCCCCGACCTTCGACCTCGGCTGGCTTCTGGTGAACTGGCCGGGCCACCGCATCCTGGGCAACGGCGACATCAAGGTCCGCCTGCAGAACGACGGCCTGATCGAGGCCGACGTCCCCGGCCGCGAACTTCGCTTCAGCGGCACCCACCGGATCGACAACAACGGCCTGGTCGCGGCGAGTGGCGGCGGGCGGCTGCGCCTGGCGATGGCCAACGGCGATTCCGGCTTCCACCAGTCCGGCAGCGGTCTGCTCATGGTCGGGGACGGCTCCGAGCTGGTCCTGCAGAACGCCGGCACGCCGGGCCTGGTCGGCGGCCGCCTGCAGACCGTGGGCAGCGGACGCGCGCTGGTGATCAGCCAGGGCTTCCCGATCCAGGGCGTCGAGCTGGTCGCCGGCTCGACCCTGACCTTCTTCGGCAATGCCGGCGTCTTCCTCGGGCCGGCCACGGTCGCCAACGACGGTCTGATCCACACCGGCCCGCAGGGCTTCATCGCCTCGCGGTTCGGCCAGGCCGCCACGGTGGCCGGCAGCGGCCGCGTCCGCCTGGAAGGCGGCGCGCTGTCCAGCCTGAGCGGCGGAGGCGGCTACGCGCTGGTGAATGGCCCCGACCACACCATCTCCGGGGTCGGCCACATCGCCCTGCAACTGACCAACCTCGGCACCGTGGACGCCGACCGCAACGGCCAGGGCAGCGGACCCGGCGAGTTGCTGCTGCAGAACAACAGCTTCGTCAACGACGGTCTGGTGCGGGCCCGCGACGGCGGCACCCTGCGCCTGTTCCAGGGCGAGATCGCCCAGGGGCCGGACGGCCGGATCGAGATCCTGGACGGCTCGGCGATGGCCCTGCAGGGCAGCGCGACCGGCAGCTGGATCCGCGGCGGCACGCTGCGCACCACCGGCAGCGGCCTGCTCTACTCGGAGAGCAGCAACGTCGGCATCGAGGACCTGCGCATCGAGGCTGGCAGCGCCGTGCTGGCGCCGTGTTTCCGCACCCTGCTGCTGGCCGGCAGCATCGTCAACGACGGCCTGCTGGCCGCCGACAGCGGGGGCTGCGGCCCGGCCTTCGGCCTCCTGCAGGCCCAAGGCACGGCGCAGATCCTGGGCGCGGGCGAGGTGCGCCTGCTCGCCCATGCCCCCGGCGCCAATGCCCGCCTTGACGCCGGCGCCGGGTCCCTGGCCCTCGGTGCCGACCAGTGGCTGACCGGCGAGGGGCGCCTGTCCGGCGCGCTGCGCGTAGACGGCCGGATCCAGCCCGACCAGCCGTACGCGCCGGCCCATCCGGTCGGCCGCCTGAGCCTCGACGGCGGTGCCAGCCTGGTCCTCACCGCCAGCAGCCGCCTGCATGTCGACCTGGACGGCCTGGGCAGCTTCGACCGCATCGAGGGCAGCGGCAGCGTCGCCCTGGACGGGGCCCTGGTGATCGGGGCATCGGGCGGTTTCGTTCCGGTACCCGGCGACCAGTTCGACCTGGTCACCGGCAGCGCGGTCGGCGGCGGTTTCCGCGACGTGGTCTTTCCGCCGGCCTATCCGCCGCTGGATGCCCGCATCGAGGTCCTGACCGACCGCGCACGCCTGGTGGTGACTCCGCCGGTGTTCGTTGGCGGCTTCGAATGAGTCCGGTGCGCGCTCCCCGGCGACCGTCGCCGGGGGGCGCGCCAGCGGCGGGTCGCGGCGGCGGCGATCAGGCGGGCAGCGCCGCGGCCTTGCGCGCGACCCGCGCCGCCGCGACCGGGAACACCACCGCGTAGCCGAGGATGCCGATGTTGCGCACCGTCATGTCGGCCAGCGGAACGCCGGCCAGCCCGGCCAGGGCCAGCCACGCCGCCAGGGCCAGCAGCCGGCGCTCGAACCGCAACGCCTCGACGCCCCGCAGCGCCAGCGCGCAGCAGCCGGCGCCGATCGCGAACAGCAGGTCCCAGGCCAGGATGTCCAGGGCATAGGCCAGCGACGGCCAGCGGAAGTCGAACACCGCCGGCGCCCAGGCCTGCGCCTGCACCGCCGGCCAACGGGCGACGACAAGTATCGACAGGTGCACCAGCACGGTGACCCCCGCGCACAGCGCCATCGCCAGCACCGCGCCCTGGGCGGCGGCCCGGTTGCCCGCCGGCACCCGGTCGCGCAGGCCCAGGGCGAACAGCACCAGGGCCGGTGCGATCGCCAGGATCAGCAGCTCCATGATCGTGAACCAGGGGTCCTGGATGGGCTGGTCGGGCGCCGGCAGGGTGGCCAGGCCGATCCCCAGGACCGGGGCGTACAACGCTGCGGGCACGGCGATGGCGTAGCCGGCCAGCACCAGACGACGACCCGCCGGGCGACCCCGGGCCCGCTTCACGGCGCCCCCTTCGCTGGCCCCATCCGATGCGGCCGCATGGCGCGGCACCCTGGCCCGCAGGCAGGGCCGCGCAGCGCAGCGCGGCAGGAGCCGCTGCCGGATCGCCTGCCGCGCCATCCCTTGCCTGCCATGCCGGGCACGCTCAGCCCGCGCGCCGCCGGCCGGTCGCGATCTCCACCCCGAACAGCGGATGCAGCCAGCGCACGCGGCGGATCACCAGCTCGTGCAGCACGGCGCAACCGAGCACGGTGCCGCCCAGCACCAGGGCGGACTCCAGCCAGCCCGGCAAGGCCAGTGCGCCCAGCGCGAAGGCGAGCGGCACGATCAGGCTCTGGTGCAGGATGTACCAGGGATACACGGCCTGGTTGGCGTACGGCAGCCAGCGGTACGGCCGGTTGAGCCACAGGTAGCCGTAGGCGAGGATGCACAGCAGCGCCGTCCAGCGGTACAGCGCGTGGGCGCCGGCGCTGATCGCCCGCCAGTTCCAGTCCGGGAACGCCGCCGCCTGGTCGGGCGTGAGGTTGCGGCCCAGCCAGCGCAGCGTGAGGTAGACGCCGATCGACAGCAGGGCCACGACCAGCAGGCGCCTCCTCAGGCGCAGCACCTCGTCCCAGAACCCCTGCGACCGCGCCGCCGCGGCACCGAACAGGAACACCGGGAGGTACTGGGCGTGGTTGGCCCAGTCGTCGAGCAGGGCATGGGTGCTGGGGAAGCGCGGCGCCAGCCAGTACAGGCAGGCCAGCAGCCACAGCGAGGGCAGCAGCACCAGGACCGCGGCGCGCCAGCGCCCCGGTGCCAGCGGGGATGCGGCCAGCCATCGACCCGGCCCGGTGCGCAGCAGAGGCAACAACAGCGCCAGCACCAGCGAGTACACCCACAGGTAGACCAGGTACCACAGGTGGTTCCAGGTCACGCCGAACTCGGCACCGGCGAAACCGCCCTCGGGCCAGGGCCGGAACTGCAGGTAGCGCGCCATGAACGCCCCGAAGCCCGGTTCGATCACGCCGTTGGCCAGCGCCTCGCAATACGCCTGCACCGGCACCGTGGTGACCATCGCGAACCCCAGGGGCAGCAGCAGGCGCCAGCTGCGCCGCGCCGCGAACCGGCCGGGCGCCTGCGCGATGCGCGCCAGGGCCAGCCCCACCGCCAGCCCCGAGAGCAGGAACAGCAGGGACATCCGCCAGCGGTTGACGAAGATCATCGGCCACTGCAGCGTCTCGGAGGTGTGGCCGGACTTGATGTGGAAGCCCCACTCGGCCACATAGACCATCGCCACGTGGTAGAGGATCAGCAGCCCGAAGGCGAGCACGCGAAGCACGTCGAGGTCGTGGCGGCGGGTCATGGGCGCGCCCCCGGAGAACGACGACCGAGCGGCCGCCGACGCGGGGAGGGCGCGGGTCCTCTGGCGACCGCCGCCAGGCGGAACACCGCGATCGACGCGCGCCGGCAGCGGCGACGGCTACCCCCGCGCAACCACCTGCCGTTCGGGCGCCACTGCGTGCTGCGGATGGCCAGCAGCTGCCTGTCCCCTGACGGCAATGGCCGACCGAGGACGGCGAGCGCCGTCATGCGCACGATCGGACCCGGGAACATCGACGCGCGCGCCGCCCATGGCCCCGGCGAGTCGCCCCTGCCCCGTCCATCTACCCGAACAGCGAGGCGATCGCATCGACGAGCGCGCCAACCAGGGTGGCGACGCCTTCGAGCACGAGTTCGACCAGGGCGCCGAGCATGTCGAGCAGCGACCCGCCGGCCAGCACGCAGGGCACGACCAGTCCGGCCAACGATACCGTCGCCAATCCGGCCGTCACCAGGCCGACGCCAACCATCGACCAGACCCCGAGCGTGCCGATCAACAGGACCACGGACACGCCGGCCAGCACCCGAAAGCCCAACGAAAACCGCCGCGTCGCGCGCATGAATCCTCCCGGGTCTGCGCACGATGGCGCTGCGCCACCGAGCGTGGCGGCCACGCCTGCGGCCGTCAAGACCACCAGGCCGGACCGACGCCGTCACCGACCGGCGAGGTGCCATCGGGAGACCGTTCGGGCAACTCGCCGCGTACAGCATCTGGCCCGAGGGTATCGGCCCGGGCGAAGCCGGCCCGCAGCGACCCGCCGCGCCGACAGCGCTGGTGGTGGGACCGTCGAGCTCATGGGGGATCCAGGGGAACACCCGGTCGTCCGCGCGTTCCAGTTCGCCGGTGAAAGCCCCGTGAGCCCGAAGCGATTCCAGTCGGCCGCCAGACACCCAGGGCGGACTAAGCTGCCTTCATCGTCCCCGGCCACGCCATGCGGCGACATCCCGGGACCCCGCCCACCGCAGACAAGCACAAGGAGAACGCGATGGTGAAGATCCCCACCGGCACCTGGATCCTGGTCGCCGACGGCACCAAGGCCCGCCTGTTCAGCAACGTCGGCACCGCGACCGCGCCCCGCCTGCACCAGGAACGCCTGCTCGAGCCGGTGAACCTCGACGACGACGGCCCGGCCGGCCGGCAGCCCGCCGACGCCGACGGCTACCACCTCGACGAGGCCACCTTCGTCAAGCAGCTGGCGCTTGCGGTCAACGACGCCGCCCTCAACCACCGCTTCGAACACCTGGTGCTGATCGCCGACCCGCAGTCGCTGGGCCAGATCCGCCCGTTGCTGCACCAGGAAGCCACCCGCCGCACCCTGCTCGAACTGCCCAGGACGCTCACCAACTCGCCGCTGGAGGACATCGAGCGGGTGCTGGCCGCCCAGGCCGCGGGCTGAGCGGCGGGCTGCCGACCCCGGGCGGGGCGGCAGCCGGGGACGGGGGTGGGCGCAGCCGAGCCGGCAGGGGGAACCCGCCCCCCTTTTCCACCCCTTCGGTCCGGCGTGACGGCAGGGCGGCTCGGCAAGATCGCGTCGCGGCGGCGTGAACGATCGCGACCGGCCTGGCTCAGTGTCCCCGCCATCCCACGGAACCCGCCATGGTCGCCACGCCGAAACCCCTGCTCGCCACCGCCCTGCTGGCCTTTGCCGGGATGCTCCCCGGAACGGCAACGGCGCAGGCCACGCCGGCCGACTGCGGACCGGTGCCGGCGACCATGCGCGCGGCGCGCATCGCCGCGGCCGGACCGCCGCAGGCGCTCACCGTCGAAGCGGTGCCGGTGGCCCGGCCCGCCGCCGGCGAGGTGCTGGTGCAGGTGCACTACGCCGCGGTCAACCCGGTCGACTGGAAGCTGCAGCAGGCCGGCCGCCTGCCGTTCCCGGCCACCCCCGGCGGCGATTTCGCCGGCGTGGTGGTCGCGCTCGGCGCCGGCGTCGCCGGCTTCGCCTGCGGCGACCGCGTGGCGGGCATCGTCGACCAGGTCGCGCGGCCGGGCAGCTATGCCGAGTACGTCGCCGTGCCGGTCTCCGAGATCGTGCCCGCGCCACCGGCACTGGGCCTGGCGCAGGCCGCCGCCTGGCCGACCGTCGCGGTCGCCGCCTGGCGCTACCTGGTGGAGGCGGCCGGCGTGCAGGCCGGCGAACGCGTGCTGGTGCACGGTGGCGCCGGCGGCGTCGGCTCGCTGGCGGTGCAGATCGCCAAGGCGCGCGGCGCCCACGTCATCGCCACCGCCTCGGCGCGCAACCACGAATTCCTGCGCGAACTCGGCGCCGACCAGACCATCGACTACCGGACCACCCGCTTCGAGGAGGCGGTGCGCGATGTCGACATCGTGATCGACACCGTCGGCGGCGACACCCTGGCGCGCTCGCCCGCGGTGCTGCGCGATGGCGGCCGCCTGGTCACCCTGGTCGGCACCGTGCCCGCGCACCTGTGCGCCGACGGCCGCATCGCCTGCCCCGCCACGCCGCCGTGGCGGGTGCGCCCGGCCCTGGAGGCGGTGGCGCCCCTGATCGCCAGCGGCCAGGTGCGCATCCACGTCGAACGCGTCTACCCGCTGGACCGGGTGGTCGAAGCCCAGGAACACAACCGCAGCGGGCGCACGCGCGGCAAGGTCGTGATCGCCATGCCGGTGGCGCAGGACCCGTCCGCGCGGGACGGCCTCTCGCACGAGGGCGACCCATCCGCCGCGCCCCCGCGGCCCTGACCTCGACCCGGGCATCGCCACGCCGCCCGGCCTGACCGCAAGTCCCGCAAGGAGTCCCCGATGCGCACCCGTCCCGCCGCCCTCGCCCTGCTCGCCGCCCTGTCCGTCCTGGCCACGCCGCCCGCCCACGGCAACGACATCGACGCGGTCAGGGTGCCGCTGCAGGCCTACCTGGACGGCCACGCCACCGGCCAGGAACGCCACTTCCGGCGCGCCTTCGCGCCCGACGCCCTGCTGGTCGGCGTCAAGGACGGCGTCTACGGCCAGCGTCCGGCCAGCGACTACGTCGCCCAGTCCTCGAGCGGCCGCGCCCCGCGCGACGAGGCCCAGCGCAAGCGCCGCATCCGCTCGGTGGTCGTCGACGGCGACGTCGCCACCGCCGTCATCGAGCTGGACTACCCCGACATGCGCGCCTACGACCACATGAGCCTGGTCCGCTTCGAGGATGGCTGGCGGATCGTGGTCAAGGCCTACCACGCGGTCACGCCGGGGGCCTGAACGGCCGACCGGCGCCGTGGACCGGCCCGGACGCCTGGCCGGGTCCTCGTCCCGCATCGCGGGGCGGCCCCTCCGTCGCGCAGGCGGCACCGTCCGCGCGTGCGCCGCCCACGGGGTCTCGTCGCGGCGCCGTGCCCGCCGCGACGATCGCGCCGCCTCTGCAGCCTGTACCCCGGGGCGAGGGCACCACCGGCGGCGCGCCGGGGTCGGGCCGCCCTCGCCCTGTCCGCGCATCGCTCCGCTTCGCCGCGACCGTGACTTCTGGCGGTGGACAGCGGTCCGGGCCGTCCAGAGGATCGAGGCAGCTGGCCGGTCGAACCAAACCGCCACGATGGTCGCCGTGCCGGCCCCCGGATCTCGGAGTCGATGGATACGTCCCGGTGCAACGAGGTGGCCAGCAAGGCCGGAGCGCTGCGGTGCGCGAGCCGGTCTCGCGCGCTGCTGGCCCTGCTCGCCGTCCTGCTGGTGCCCGCGACGGCCCGGCCGGCCTCGGATCCGGTCCGCACCGACCACCTGGACTCGCGCCTGGTCGCGCAGGCCGCCGCGGCCGTGCCCGGGCAGACGCTGACCCTGGGCCTGCTGCTGGAACACGATCCGCACTGGCACACCTACTGGCGCAACCCGGGCGACTCCGGCCTGCCGACGCGGATCGAGCTGGATCTTCCCGAGGGCGTGGTGGCCGGCCCGATCGAGTGGCCGCATCCGGAGCGCTTCGAGCTCGCCGACATCGTCAACTTCGGTTACGGCGGACGCCGGCTGCTGCCGGTCACGCTCACGGTGCCCGCCGACTATGCGGCGTCCTCGTTGCCGATCCGCGCCTCGGCGAGCTGGCTGATCTGCGAGATCGAGTGCATTCCGGGCGAGGCCGGGTACGCGTTGGACCTGCCGGTCGCGGCGTCCGCCGCGGACGACGCCCGCTGGTCCGACGACTTCGCAGCGGCCCGCGCCGCCCTGCCGCAATCGGCGACGGCCAGCCTGGCGATCGCCGAGGGATCCGACGCCATCGCCCTGGCGCTGTCCGGCCTCGACGCAGGCGCCCCCCCGACGCAGTGGCAGTGGTTCCCGGAAACCCCGGAAGTGTTCGCCAACGGCGCGCTGCCGGAATGGCAGCGCACCGCTGACGGCTGGCAGGCGCGCTGGCGGAAGAGCGAATACTTCACGCAGCTTCCGGCCGACATCGCCTTGGTCGCGGTCGACGGCGCGGGCACGGCCTGGCGCTTCCCCGCGCGCCTCGACGCCAGCCTCGTGCTGGCCGCCGGCACCGCGCAATCCCAGGTTGCGACCGGCGACACCGCGGTACTCGGCCTGCTGCCCGCCCTGCTGCTGGCCCTGCTCGGCGGCCTGGTGCTGAACCTGATGCCCTGCGTGTTCCCGGTGCTGTCGATGAAGGCGATGTCGGCGCTGGAGGCGGCCGACCATCGCGGCGAGCTGCGCCGCCATGGCCTGTGGTACACCGCCGGCGTGGTCGCCACCTTCCTGCTGCTGGCCGGCGCACTGCTCGTGCTGCGCGCCGGGGGCGAGCAGCTCGGCTGGGGTTTCCAGCTGCAGGAGCCGCGCTTCGTCGCGGTGGTCGCCCTGCTGCTGTTCGCGATGGCACTGTCGTTCTCCGGCGTGTGGGCCCTGGGCGGCCGCTTCGTGGGCGCCGGCCAGCGCCTCACCGAAGGCCGCGGCGCACGCGCCGCGTTCTTCACCGGCGCGCTGGCCGTGGTCGTCGCCAGTCCCTGCACCGCGCCGTTCATGGGCACCGCCCTGGGCTGGGCGCTGGTGCAGCCGACCGCCTCCGCCCTGGCGGTGTTCGCCGCGCTCGGCGTCGGCCTGGCCGCGCCGATGCTGGTGCTGGGCTTCGCCCCCGCGCTGGCCCGCGCCCTGCCGCGACCGGGGCCGTGGATGGAGGGTTTCCGGCAACTGCTGGCCTTCCCGCTGTACCTGACCGTGGTCTGGCTGCTGTGGGTGTACGGCGAGCAGACCTCGGCCCTGGGCATGGCCTGGCTGCTGGCCGCGCTGACCGCACTGGCGTTCGCGCTGTGGCTGGTCGGGCGGCGGCCGGCGATGCGTTCGCCGGGCTTCCGGCGCGTGGCCGCGGTCGCCGCCGCCGCGGCGCTGGCGATCGCCGTCGACCTGCCGCTGTCGGCCTCCGCGCCGCCGCCAGCCACCGCCGGCGCAACAGCGGCCGGCGACGACCGCGCCGAACCCTGGAGCGAGCAACGCCTGGCCGAGCTGCGCGACGCCGGCCGGCCGGTGCTGGTCAACATGACCGCGGCCTGGTGCATCACCTGCCTGGCCAACGAGCGCATCGCGCTGGCCACCGACACCGTGCGCCAGGCGCTGGCGACCCGCGGCGTCGTCTACCTCAAGGGCGACTGGACCCGCAGCGACCCGGCGATCACCCGCTACCTGGCGCGCTACGGCCGCAACGGCGTGCCCCTGTACGTGCTGTATCCGCCCGGCGGCGGCGCGCCCAGCGTGCTGCCGCAACTGCTCACCGCGTCCGGCGTCGCCGACGCCGTGCTCGCCCTGCCCCCCGCCCCACCCCAGGAGACCGCGCCATGAAAGTCCGACTGTCCACCGCCACCTTCACCCTCGCAGCGGTCCTTGCCGGCTGCGGCGGCGTCGATCTGGAGGCGATCGCCGCCACCGCCCCAGCCCGGGTCGGCGAGGCCGCGCCGGCCTTCACCCTGGTCGATTCGACCGGACGCACGCATTCGCTGGCCGACTTCGCCGGCAAGACCGTGGTGCTGGAGTGGACCAACCACGACTGCCCCTTCGTCAGGAAGCACTACGGCGCCGACAACATGCAGGGCCAGCAGCGCGCCGCCACCGCCGACGAGGTGGTCTGGCTGACCGTCAACTCCTCGGCCCCCGGCCAGCAGGGCCATGTCGACGGCGCCGGCGCCGAGCGGGTCCGCACCGAGGCGCGCGCCGCGCAGACCGCCTACCTGCTCGACCCCGAGGGCACCACCGGCCGCGCCTACGGCGCGGTCACCACGCCGCACATGTACGTGATCGACCCGACCGGCGTGCTGCGCTACGCCGGCGCCATCGACAGCATCCCCAGCGCCAATCCCGGCGACATCGCCACCGCCACCCAGTACGTGCCGCAGGCCCTGGCCGAACTGGCCGCCGGCCAGGCGGTCAGCGTGCCGGTCACCCGCCCCTATGGCTGCGCGGTGAAGTACGCGAACTGAGCGGGAACGGCAGCGTGGCGGTGCGGGCCTCGTGCCGACGGGCGCGGGGCCGCATCGCCGCGGCGTCCGGCACGGCGCCGCCAGGGACCCTGGCGGCGATGCCTGAACCCCAGGGACACGTGCCGCGGACGAGTGCAACCGACTGACCTGCACTCCGCAAGGTCAATCCGATCCTGCCCGACGCTTGCGCCTGCGCCTGCGCGCTCTGCGCGTGCGTGCCCTGCGCGATGCATCGACCTCGACGCCGGCCGGCATCTCAACAGCCGCGAACTTCCGGGAAAGCAGGCGCAAGGCCACTGCGGCCAACGCCAGTCCCAGGGACACCACCCAGTCCGGACCCCGGGTGAGTACGGCGATGCCCGGGAACCGGCGTGCGTAATACACCCGGACCTCGTCATTCGCCTGCAATGTCTCCCAAGGCCTGCGACCGAATGGGGCCAGGGTCAGGTGACTGACGCCGAGTCCGATCCTGCAACTTTCATGCGCGTCGTCGCCCACCCGGTACCGATAGCACGGCCTGATGACTTCGACCGTCGCCGGGCGACGCGATCCGACCGTTCGCCCGGTAATGTACGCGCCGACCGGCCGGACTCTCGTCTTCTCGATGCCGATCAGTTCGCCTCCGGTTGCGACGAACGTGTAGGAAAACAGGCCCGCGGCGACCAGCACAGCCGCAGCGAGGCCGAGGACATGGCTGGCAATCCGCGTGATCCGATGCAGGTCCATCGTGGCTGGCGACGGTCACCCGGGCGGGGCGGCGGCGGGCGGCGTCGGCGGCGTCGAGCCGCCGTGCGGCGGCATCTGACGCAGGCGCTGGTAGAGCTTCTGTATGTCCGCGGGATGCCCCTGCTTGCCGAATCCGCTGAACACCAGGAAGCCGACGATGGAGTTGCCCGTGTCCCGGCGGGTCACCAGGGTCAGGTCGCGGTGCCGGTCGACCAGCATGTACTGCCCTCCCCAGCCATCCGCCAGCACGGCGTCGAGCGCCGAGTTCAGCCACCATGAGTAGCCGAAGCCATCGTAGAACGGACCGCCGGTAGCCGAGTAGGCCGTGGTGCTCCGGTCGATCCACTCGGCCGAGACGATCCGGGTCTGGTTCCACATGCCGTCCTGGGCCACCAGGGCGCCGAGCCGGGCAAGATCGCGCGCGCTCATGTGGATGCGATAGGTCCGGTAGTCCGAGTCGGACCCCTGTTTGTCGTAGAGCACATGCCCGGGATTGAAGTCCTGCATCCCCAGGGGCACGGCGAGCCAGGCGTCCAGCGCCTGTCCGATGGACAGGCCGCTCTCCTGCTCCAGGATCGCGCCCAGGACGTTGAAGTCCCAGTTGTTGTAGAAGAAGTGCTCGCCCGGGGCGTACTGGCCGCGGCGAGGACGGCCGTCCCGGTTCTCGACCGTCTCCGCGCCGGACTGCAGGTAGATCCCGGAGCGCGATTGCAGGAGATGCTCGACCGTGGCCTGCTTCTCCGCATCGGTCAGCGGCGTCCGGCGCTCGTCGATGCCAAGCTCGCCGAGCGTCCGGTCCAGGTCGATCAAGCCACGGTCGGAGGCGATGCCGAACAGCAGGCTGACGACACTCTTGCGCGCGGAGGCCAGGTTCATGGGGGTGCCGACCTCCCCGTACGCCACGAGGACCCTGTCCCCCTGCAGCGCAACGAAGGCATCGATGGGGTCGGCCTCGTCCTCGATGTACCGCTGGATGGTCGCGGCCTGTTCCGCCGGCAGCGGGGACTCCGCCAGCGGAACGGGGCGGCTGGCCGCCGCGTCGCGATCGACGAACGGGCGAAGCCCGATCGCGAGCACGATCGCAAGACCTGCGATGAGCACAAGACCCACAACCATCGCGGTGCGTCGCACGGTTATCCCCCCTCGATTCGATGCCTGGCGGAGTCCTTCTCCCGGCGCCTTCGCTCGAGCCAGGGCGCAGGCGCCGGGCGTATGGCCCTACGCCGGAGGATCGAGCGGCAGGTCAGGCTGGCCAAGTGCCATAAGTCGGTGGCTGTCCCAGGACGCGAAGGTCTGGACGGCGGGCTCGGCGTCCGGGGTCGGACTGCGCTCAATGCGCCGTGGCGTGAGAAAAGTCGACGCTGACCCTGGTCTTGTTGTCGACCCGCGAAGCGGACTCGGCTTCAATGAATTGCTGGACGGACACATTCAGAAGAACTCATCAAGCGTGCGGTAGTAGTCCAGCTTTCCCGAGTCCGGGTTCGGCTCCCCGTACTGGGAGAAGAAGAGATCCGAATACCGGGGTCCGAGCGCGGATTCGATGTTCCTGGAAGCCAGCGCCAGGTCCTGGTACCTGTCGGCCAGGCCGACGCGCCCGCAGTCGATGAACCCGACGAACCGGTCGTTGAAGATCACGAAATTCTCAGGGCAGGCATCGCCGTGCGTGATGACCAGGTGCTCCGTGTCCGGCCTGCTCGTCAACAGCTGCGCGTAGAGGTCGCGGGAGGTCGCTCCCTGCCTGGCCTGATCGAAGTCGCCTTCGTCCACCAGTCCTGCATCCATTCGCGTCCGCGCCAGTGCAAGCCTTGCATCCAGGCAGTGATCGAACGGGCAGTCTCCAGGCGGCAACGAATGGAGCGCTCGCAAGGCCCGCGCCATCTCCGCAACGACAGACGACGGATTTCCGGTCGCCGCCTCGCAGGCGTTGCGGCCAGGCAAGGCTTCGGACAGGAGAAACGCGCCGTCGGAATTCGAGAGGTACGCGATCACCCTTGGCGCGGGGGCTCTCGCGCCAAGCCAGGACAGGCGCGCATGCTCCTCGCGGACGTCGTCCCCAGCCGCACCGAAGGCATACTTCAGGAAGGCGCCGGTCGATCCTGGCTTGGTGATGCGGACGACGCGGGCATCGGACCCGCCATGACCGACACGTTCGAACGTGCAATCGTCCAGCAGCGGTGAGAACAGCCTCGCCAGATAGGGCTTGTCGTCGTCAGGGTCCGGCATGGCAATCCAGGGTCCTGTTCAGGCGGCAGCATCACTCGCGAAACGGGCGATCCGTCCGCCTGGGCGAATGATCAGGCGCCACCGTCCGGCACGGATGGCGTGATCGGCCAGCCGTACACCTTGATGAGGTGAACCGCATGAGATGGATCATCGATGCTCCTACAGCCAGATCGTTACCGCCCCACTCGGCGCTGAGGAGATGCCCGTGAGGAGATTCGCCACGCGCCGCAGCATCGGCGAGGCGGATCAAAAGGGGAGCAAAGCCGCGCAAGCCCTCGGGCCGGCCGTGAATGAACACCTCGTCGCCCGCCTGAGATGTCCGACCGATCAGGTTGCCGGACTCGGTTGGCATGGCGCCTAACGCCTGAGTTAAGCCGCGTCGCGGAGCGACGTCGGCTTGAATGGTTAGTTAGGCCTGACTAGCGGGCCCGAAAGTGCGCATGCGCCCTTTTGCGGAATAGTGTCACAGCACAAGACCTCAACGACCGCGCTGTGCTCCGTGCCAGAGGGAAAGTCCATGCACGTTTCTCCTCCAGCGCCATCGACAAACAGATGCCTCGTGTGGCTGACATTTGCAGCGTACTGATCGTAGTACGAGACCAACTCTTCCGAGTCGCCGGGTCCCGGGGATGCTCTCACGTTGAGCTCAGAGACCGAGAGGCGAATTAGAGGGCGACGATCTGGCCTCGGTGCCTTGACCGTGCCGCACGAATCGACGCGGAAGGTTGCCTCGACGGAGCCCTCGATGCTCGGTAGGCAGTCAGCCCACACGGGACGGGATACGGCGAGTAGTGCTGCTATTACAGCAAGCGATATCTTCATGGCCAAACTACTAGTCGACGGCAAGTTGCCGTGTAATCCGTGCCGCATAAGAGGGACCGGCCGGGAGGCCGCAGCCGGAATCGCCATTTGTTTCAACACCTTGTCCCACCCCCCCCCCTCGCGCACAATCCGCCTAACCCGTCCGTCTTTGCCAACCGGAGATGTGGCCTGGTGGAATCCTTGCACCGCCGGACTTGCCCGGCAAGCCGGACGCGGACTGCGGTGCAGGGAGGGTCAAGCCCGAACCCGCCTCAAGGCCGCCCCTCGAAGCCGTCGAAGAACACGATGTCGGTCTTCCCGTAAGGCGCCCCGGCGGCGATCCAGTCGAACACCAGGGCCTGTTCGGCCAGCGGGATCGGCGGGCGGCCGGAGGGCATGCGCACGCCGAAGCCGGGCTCCTCGCAGTTGAGCTTGAGGAACAGGGCGCTGGCCAGGGGCTGGCCGGGACGGACGCGCAGCATGGACGGGTCGCCGAAGGCGTCCTGGCCGACCAGGTTGTCCCAGGACACGCCGGGGTCGAGGTCGAGGTCGCCCAGGTACAGGCCGGCGTGGTCGACGTGGCAGTTGGCGCAGCGCTGGTCCCAGATCGGCTGGATGTCGGCCTCGTAGTCGATGTTCCAGGCGATCGGCACGGCGGCGATGCTGTCGCAGCCGGCGGGGCCACCGCGTTCGCGGGCGTCGCCGGGGCCGGCGGCGGCCGGCAGCAGGGCGAGGGCGAGCAGCGGCGACAGGCGCCGGGCGCGGAGGATGGGTGCGTGGGTCATGGCGGGCTCCCCTGTGGAGGCCGCCAGTCTATGCCGCGGACGGGGGGCGCGGCGCCCCGGACGGAAGCCCTCAGGCGACGCGGGGCTCGGCGGCCAGGTCGGTGGCCGGGGCATCGTGATGGGGATGGTCGTGGTGCGCGGCCAGGTGGCCGCAGGTGGCGTCGTGGACGTGGCCGTGGCCGAGGCGCAGGTTGACCAGGTGGGCGACACCGACCAGGACGCCGCCGGCCGTCATCAGCACGGCGTGCAGGATGACGTTCTCGTTCTCATGGCTGTGGCGAAGCACCGCGAACGCCAGCAGGGCCAGGCCGGGCACCAGGAACCAGAACGCGGTGGCGATCCGGTGGCGGCGCCAGCCGGTGGCCAGGCTGGCGATGCCCAGCACAGCGGCGAAGGCCACGAAACCGGCCTCCCAGCCGTCCCAGGCGGCCAGGCCGGCAGCCGGCAGGGCGGCCAGGGCGACCGGCCACAGGGCGCAGTGCAGGGCGCACAGCCAGGCGGCGCTCATGCCGACGCGGTCGGCCAGGCGGTTCAGCAGCAGGGGGCGGGCGGCGGGCTTCATGGCCGTTAGCTTATAACATTCCGGCCCGACCTGAGGCGGCCGGCGCGCGATCGCCGGTCATCTGCGGTTGCGACACTGGCGCCGCACTCGTTGGTGGTTGCCGCCTGGTTGCCGGCCCCGGCCCGCAGCGCGCCCGCGTTGCGGGCCGGCCTTTCCAGGCGGCCGGCGGCGGGCCTCAGAGGTCGCCCAGGCCGGCGCGGTAGCCGCCCGGCACGCCCTTGGTGGCGACCGCCACGGCGTCGTGCGGGTGCAGGCTCTCGAAGTGGCTGGCGCGCACCCAGAAGTCGGCGACCGCCTCGTCGCGGTCCAGGGTCGCCTGCAGGCGGCGCGCGGCGTCCTCGCAGAACATCAGGTTGGCGCCGTTGAGGCGGGCGAAGGCCTGCTCGTCCTCGCGCTTGACCGCGGTCTGCACCGGCGTGCCCAGCGCGGCCTCGATGCGGTCGACCAGGGCGACGATCGGGAAGGCGTCGAAGGCGGGCTTCAGCCGCACCCGCACCTCGGCCTGGGAGCGCTGCGCGTGCGGGGTGGCGGTGCTGCCCTGCGGGCCGGCCAGCCAGGCGGCCACCGCGCCGGGATCGACGCTGTCCTGGCCGTCGAAATCGGCGGCGAACTGCGCGGCCGTGGCCTGCCGCGCCAGCGCCGCCGACGCCGGGCAGGTGCTGGAGTACAGCACCGACAGGCCCAGCTCGACCTGGAAGCGGTCGGGCTCCAGCAGGCCGGCGATGGTCACGGGGTAGCGCTTCCAGCCGCTGTTGTCGCTGACCAGGGCCGGGCGGCGCACCAGGTAGTCGAAGCGCAGGCGCAGCAGGGCGCGCTCGGACAGGCCCTGGTGGCTGTCCAGGAAGTCGCGCAGCACGCGACGCAGGCCGGCCGGGGTGAGGGTGTCCTCGCCGAGCACGCCGTCCAGGTGCAGGTACAGGCGCGACATGTGGATGCCGCGCGCCTCGGCACGGCCGAGATTCACGAAGGCGTCGACGCGCGCCGCGCAGCGCACCGGCGCGCCGCCGTCGCAGGCCAGGGTGACCGGCGCCTCGATGGCGCCCATGCCCACCCAGTCCAGCACGCCGGCGGCGTCGGGCGGGGCCTGGCCGGCAATGTCGGGAAGGGCGCGGGCGGGATCGGCGGGCATGGCGGGGTCCGTTCGGCGGGTCAGGATGCCACGGCGGGCGGCTGTGGGCAGGGATGGGGGAGCGCGCCAGGGCACTGTGGGGCGCAGGGGCGACAGTCGCGGCTGGCCGCGGGGACGGGCGCTGGCGGCAGGCCTGTTGTTCGGAGTCCATGTTGGATGGGGGCGGGTGCAGGCCGGATCAAGGGCCGGACTGCCGCGGCATCGCCCTGCCCCGCCCGGGCATCGCATTGCCGGGTTTCATGAAGGGCGCCAAGTGCGGGCCGGCGTGGCGCAGGGGTCCGGGGAGTTTCCCTGCACGGGATGACCATTCCGCCGGGCTTTCCACGCGGGAGCGTCTCCTGCTCGACGGGCGGCACCGCCAGGCAATCGGTGCATGGAAAGCCCATCGGGTTACCCGGCCAGCCGGGTCCGGCACCGGTGAAGGCGCTGGCAAGGGACGGCCCTCTCCCCTGCCCCTCCCCCGCAGGCGGGGGAGGGGAGAAGTGCGGTGCCGTCGCACGAGCGGGACAGGCGCTTCTGCTCACGCGCTTCTCGCTGCTGCCGTCGCTGTTGCTGTCGGTGTCCTTGTGGCTGTTGCTGTTGCTGTTGCTGTTGCTGTTGCTGTTGCTGTTGGCGGACAGGATGTCCGCGCTTCTCACGGGGCCCCATGCGGTCCGGCGGGGCACGGCCGGATCAGCCGCGCCGCAGGCGCGGACGGCGCCCGAGGCGCCGTCCGACGCGGGGGCCAGGGATGGCCCTTGAGCGGCGGCCCGGACGGGGCACGCGCACCCGTCGGGCAGGATGCCCGCCGGGCGGACCGCCTGGGGCGCCCTTCTCTTTGGCTACTTTCTCTTGGGCGAGCAAGAGAAAGTAGCTCGGCGCACAGGGATGTGCGACGAAAACGCCAGGGACGGCGCCCGCACGCGTTCGAGAACGCGAAGGATTGCCCGAGAACCTTCGCACTCCATTCCCGCGACGGTTGAGATCATCGCCAGTGCGAACCCTCTCCCCCGGCCCCTCTCCCAGAGGGAGAGGGGAGTACAACCTGGAGCGCGCAGCACGACTCGGCCCGACCGCGCCCGCGGCGCGACGGAATTCAGCGCATGCTGGCCCGCTGCAGCATCTCGCCCACGCCGCGCAGGCCTTTGCGGTCCAGCCCGCTGACCGTGCCGGCGCTGGTGCCGGCCTCGTCGAAGGCGGCGCGGTCCTTGCGCTCCAGCGGCGGCTGGCCGGCGCGTTCCAGGCGGCGGTTGGCGTCCTGCAGGCGTCTGGCCATCAGGTCCTCGAAGCGGCGGGTGGCGGCGTCCAGCTCGCCACGCAGGCGCTGGTGGCTGGCGACCTGGGTGGCGGTCGGGCGGCCGTCGTAGCCGACCACGGCGCCGTACAGCTTGCCGTACTCCTCGCGCAGCTTCTCCTCGCCGGTGATCATCCCGGCCTTGCTTGCCGAAAGGGCATCGATCTGGGTCGCCAGTTCCCGGTCCAGCGACGCCAGCGGCCGCTCCAGCGCCGGCGCCGCGGCGCTGCGCGCGGCGATCTGGGTGCGCAGGTCGGTGATCGACTCGGCCAGGAAGGTCAGGTCGGCCAGTTCCTCGTAGATCGCCACCGACAGCGCCTGCTGGGCGCGGCGGTCCTCGGCGCTGTGCGGCGAGCGCGGGTCGGCGACCAGCTCGATGCTGCCCTCGACGCGCTGCTCGCCGCGCACCAGCTCGACGCGGTAGCGGCCTTCGGCCAGGCGCGGCCCGACGAAGGCGGGCACCAGCTGGGTCGAGGCCGGCAGGCGCGGCGCCTTCATGCGCATCGGCCAGTCGACGCGGTTCATGCCGCGGCGCTTGCCGCCCGGCAGGCTGGCGATGCGCTCGCCGGCCTCGTCGTAGATGTTGACGCGCAGGTCGCCGAACATGTGCCGGCGCTTGAGGTGGTAGGCGATCACCGCCGAGTCCGAACGCGACTGCCCGTAGAACTCGTCGTTGCCGCCGAACTCCTGCAGGGCGCCGCCGCTCCACATCGCCTGCGGCCGGCTGGGTAGCAGGGTGGCGTCGGCGGCCAGCGCCTGGGCGTCGAGGGCGCGCAGCGGCGTCAGGTCGTCGATGATCCACACGCCGCGGCCATGGGTGCCCAGGATCAGGTCGTGGTCGCGCGGGTGGATCACGAGATCGTGCACCGGCACCGGCGGCAGGCCTTCCTCGAAACGCGCCCAGCGCTCGCCGGCGTCGATGCTGATGTACAGGCCGGCCTCGGTACCCAGGTACAGGATGTGCGCGGCGACCGGGTCCTGGCGGATCACCCAGGCGAAGCCGGCCACGCCCTCGGTGGGCAGGCGCCGGAAGCTGGCGCCGAAGTCGGTGGTGGCGTACACGTAGACGCCGTCGTCGCCGCTGCGGTGGCCGTCGACGGTGACATAGGCGGTGCCGGCGGCGTGCGGGCTGGCCTCGACGCGCGAGATCCACAGCCCGCGCGGCAGGCCCGGCAGGTTGCGGGTGACGTTGGTCCAGTCGCCGCCGCCGTTGCGGGTGACGTGCACGAGGCCGTCGTCGGTGCCGACCCAGATCACCTGCGCGTCCAGCGGCGATTCGCTGATCGTGTAGATGGTGGTGTTGTTCTCGGCGGTGGAGTTGTCGATGGTCAGGCCGCCGGACTGCGCCTGGCGCTGGCGCTTCGGGTCGTTGGTGGTCAGGTCCGGCGAGATGCGCTGCCAGGAATCGCCGCGGTCGTTGCTGCGGTGCAGGTACTGCGAGCCGTAGTACAGCGTGCCCGGGCGCGAAGCGCTCAGGTGCAGCGGCGTGTTCCAGTTGAAGCGCAGGCGCGGCTCGCCCGGCGCGTGCGCGGGGGCGATCTGCCGGACCTCGTTGGTGCGCCGGTCGACGCGCATCAGGTTGCCGCCCTGGTACTCGGAATAGACCAGGTAGTCGAGCTCGGGGTCGGGGAAGGTCCAGAAGCCGTCGCCGAAGCCGACCGAGTCCCAGTGCTTGTTGCGGATCGCGCCGCTGCGGTGCGAGGGGCCGACCCAGGAGCCGTTGTCCTGCAGGCCGCCGTAGACGTTGTAGGGCACCTGCATGTCGGCGGCCACGTGGTAGAACTGCGAGACCGGCAGGCTGGCCACGAAGCGCCAGTGCACGCCGCGGTTCCAGGACACGTACAGGCCGCCGTCGGTGCCCAGGATCAGGTGCTGGGCGTCCTTGGGGTTGATCCACAGCCAGTGGTGGTCGGGGTGGATGGCGCCGCCGACGCCGCTGAACATGCCGCTGAAGGTGCGGCCGCCGTCGTCGCTGGCGGTGAGCAGGAAGGCCGGCCGGTAGACGCGGTCGGGATCGGTCGGGTCGACCGCCAGCTCGCCGAAGTAGAACGGCCGGAACTGCACGCCAGCCGAACTGTTCATCAGCCGCCAGGAACCGCCGGCGTCGTCGGAGCGGTAGATGCCGGTCTGCGCGGCCTCGACCAGGGCGTAGACGCGGCTGGGCTCGCTGGCCGCCACCGCCAGCGAGACGCGACCGAGGTCGCCCTCGGGCAGGCCCTGGCGCAGGCGCGTCCAGGTGGCGCCGCCGTCGGTGGACTTGAAGATGCCGCTGCCCGGGCCGCCGGAGCGGAAGAAATCCGGTTCGCGGCGGAAGTCCCACATCGCCGCGTACAGGGTGTCGGGCGCGGTGGGGTCCATCACCAGGTCGGCGCAACCGGTGCGCGCGTCGACGGCGAGCACGCGCTGCCAGGTGGCGCCGGCGTCGTCGCTGCGGTAGACGCCGCGCTCGGCGCTGTCGGCGAAGGCATGGCCGGTGGCGCACACCCACACGCGCTTGCCGTCGCGGGGGTCGACCAGCAGCTCGGCGATGTGCCTCGTTTCGGCCAGGCCGCTGTGCGTCCAGGTGTCGCCGCCGTCGCGGCTGACGTAGACGCCGTCGCCGGCCGAGACGCTGTTGCGCACCCGCGATTCGCCGGTGCCGACCCAGACCGTCTTCGCCTCGGAGGGATCGACGCGCACCGCGCCGATCGACTGCATGTGGCGGTCGAACACCGGCTGGAAGGTGGTGCCGTTGTTGCGCGAGCGCCAGACGCCGCCGCTCGCGGCGCCGACGTAGATGGTCGCCGGCTCGGTGGCGGCGACGTCGAGCGAGGCGATCCGGCCGCTCATCACGGCGGGACCGATGTTGCGGGCCTTCAGGCCGGCCAGCGTGGCCGGATCGAACGTGGCGTCCTGGCCGTGGCTGGCAGGGGCGGCCAGCGCGGCGGCGAGGGCCAGCGCGATGCGCATGGACATGGGTGAACTCCCTGGCGTGTCGGGCCGCGCCGACGCGCGGCGGGATCGCCGCGGCGCCACCACGCGGGCGGCACCGCGGCCTGGCTGCGGCGGCGTTACTCGGCGGCGGTCTCGGCGGCCGGGGTCGCAGCTTCCGGCATCTTGAAGCGGTCGTCGGCGATGCCGGTGTTGAGCGTGTAGGACTCCACGGTGTAGGTGGAGGCGCCCGGCATGCCGTCCATGGTCTGGGTGGTGGCGTGCGGCAGCATCAGCCCGTCGACTTCCTTGTAGTCGCCCTGGGAGATGCCGATCTTGACCTCCTGGCCGCGCATGGTGGTGCGCACGTCCCACTTCAGGTCGAGGAAGTACTCGGCGTCCAGCCAGGTGGTGATCTGGTCGCCGCTGGCCAGATCGATGCGCAGCTTGTAGGCGTCGGTGCCCTCGACCTCCTCGGTGCCGAGCAGCTCGACGGTGTGGCCCTTGGCCTGCCAGTCGACCAGCGGTCCGTCGATGTCGGCCTGCTGGCTGAAGCTGCGCAGCTCGTCGTCGCCCATCGGCTCGGGGTCGCTCTTGCCCATGAACGGCATGATCTGCCAGCCGCTGTCGCCGTCGACGGCCTGCACGCCGGTCATGCCCTGCAGGGTGAACTCCAGGCGCAGCTTGTTCGGGCGCTTGGATTCCAGGGTGAACGGTGCGGTCATCGGGCCCATCGTGAAGCTGCCCTGGGCGCGCACGTCCTGCACCGACCGGATGCGCTCCAGGCCGCCGCGCGCCTCGTAGTGGCGGGCCAGGACCTCGTCCAGGGACAGCTCGGCCGGAGCGGCCAGCAGGGGCAGCGGCGCCAGCAGGGCAAAGGCAAGCAGGGACAGACGCTTCATGGGGATTCCTCGCGGTTGGGCGGCAATGGACAACGCCGCCATCCTAGCGGCCGGCGATGACGGCTTCGTAGTGACGAAGGTCACGGGCGCGCGCCTGCGGACCGCCAGCGGCCTTCACCTCCGTGACGATCCTTCAGGCACCCGAACCGCCGGCACGCGCGATGCGCGGCGCGGCGGCCGGGGCGGATCAGGCCCGGCGATCGCGCCGGCGCGACCACCACAGGGCGAGCACCGCACCCGGACCGGGCGGCATGCGCGCGCCCTGCCAGGCGGTGGCGGGACGGGCCGCGACCGCGGCCAGCAGCCGGCGGGCCAGCAGGAGCTGGCCGTGGCGGTAACCGCCGCTGCCGGCAAGCAGCGGCGGGATCTGCCCCGACAGCTCGCCCGCGAAGCCGGCCAGGGCCGCGGCCAGGGCCGGCCGCGGCGGACTGGCGCGCAGATCGGCGCGGACCAGGCCCTGCGCCGCCAGAACCGACAGCGGCAGGACCAGGTGGCCGGCCGCCGCGGGTGCCGCCAGGCCGGGCAGCGATTCGGCCAGCAAGGCCAGGCCGTGCGCCCGGGCATCGGTCGCGCGAGGCGCGGGCAGCCAGGGCGTGCCCGCTTCCGCCTGGGCCAGGGCGAACGCCTGCCAGCGCGCCAGGCGCTGCGCCGGCGTCGCGTCGTCGTGGCCCTGCCCCAGCGCCGCCGCGGCCTGCAACCAGGCCAGTCCGCCGGGCTCGGCCGCCGCCGGGAAGGGTGCGATCGCGGCCAGCGCGCGGGTCAGCGGATGGCGCGGCGCCCCGGCCGCCAGCGCCTGCCATTCCTGCGCCCACCAGCCCAGCTTGGCGGCGCTGACCCGCGGATCGCTGGCGGCCAGGGCGGCCTGGCGCAGCTCGAAGCCCAGCGTCTCCAGCAACCGCCGTGGCGCCCGCCGGTCGGGCGGCTCGAACAGCAGCAGCAGGCGGTGCCAGGGCTCGGCGGCCAGCCACTTGCCGACGAAGGCGTCGGCGCCGTCCGGCGCGGCGCCGCTCACGGCAGCCAGGCCAGCGCCTGCGCCGGATCGTCGATCACCCGGTCGGCCCGCCACCCGGCGATCTCGCCGGGATCGGCATAGCCCCAGGTCACCGCCACGGTCAGGCTGCCGGCGGCGCGGCCGGCCGCGACGTCGCGTGCGTCGTCGCCCAGGAACCAGGTCGCCTGCGGCGCCACCCCGAGGCGTTCGCAGGCGGTCAGCACCGGCAGCGGATGCGGCTTGCGCTCGGCCAGGCTGTCGCCGCCAAGCACCACCGGGAAATCGTCTGCCAGGCCCATCGCCGCCAGCAGCTCGACGGCCATGCGTTCGGGCTTGTTGGTGACCACGGCCAGGGCGATGCCGCGCCGGCGCAGGCCATCCAGCAGGTCGGCGACGCCGGGGAACAGGGTCGAATGCCGGTACACGCGGGCGCCGTAGGTCGCCAGCAGGCGCGCCACCCAGGCCTGCTGGACCTCGCCATCGGCCCCGACGAAGGCCGGGATGCCGGCGTCCAGCATCGCCCGCGCGCCGCGCGAGACCTGCCAGCGGAAACCGGCCAGGGACATCGGCGCCAGGCCCTCGCCGGCACGCAGTTCGTTCACCGCCGCCAGCAGGTCGGGGGCGGTGTCGACCAGGGTACCGTCGAGGTCGAACAGCACCGCGGCGGGTGCGTGGACCGTCACGCCGGCTTCCGCGCCGCCATCAGGTAGTTGACCCCGACGTCGTCGTTCAGCCAGGCGCGCTGCCCGAACGGGTCGTAGTGCAGGCCGCGCAGGACCCCGACCTCGAGGCCGGCCTGCCGGCACCAGGCCGCCAGCTCGCTGGGCCGCACCAGCCTGGCGTACTCGTGGGTGCCGCGCGGCAGCAGGCGCAGCACGTACTCGGCGCCGACGATGGCCAGCGCGAAGGCGCGCGCCGTGCGGTTGATGGTCGACAGGCACAGCACGCCGCCCGGGCGCAGGGCGGCGGCGCAGGCCGCGACCACCGCGGCCGGCTCCGGCACGTGCTCGAGCATCTCCATGCAGGTGACCAGGTCGTACTCGCCCGGATGCGCCTGCGCATGCGCCTGCACGGTCTGCATGCGGTAGTCGACCGCCACGCCGTTGGCGTCGGCATGCAGCCGCGCGACCTCGAGCAGCGGGCCGGCCAGATCCAGGGCGGTGACCGTCGCGCCGCGCGCCGCCATCGCCTCGCTGAGCAGGCCGCCGCCGCAGCCGACGTCGAGCGCGCGCGCGCCGGCCAGCGGCCGCTGGCCGGCCACGAAGTCCAGCCGCACCGGGTTGAGCACGTGCAGCGGCCGCATCGGCCCGGCCGGGTCCCACCACTGCCCGGCCAGGCGCGCGAAGCGTTCCAGCTCGGCGGCGTCGCCGGCGGTTGCGTCGTGCGCGGCGCTCATGGACGGCTCCGGTCGGCGGTGGCGATGCGCTCGCGCCAGTCGCGGGCGCGCGCCAGCACGGCGTCGGTGTCGATGTCGCACAGCGCACCGGCGCGCAGGCGCCGGCGGCCGTCCAGCCAGACCTCGCGGACCTGGTCGCGGCCGGCCGCGTAGACCAGTTGCGAGACCGGGTCGTAGACCGGCTGGGTGGCCAGGGCGGACAGGTCGACGGCGATCAGGTCGGCGCGCTTGCCGGCCTCGACCGAGCCGATCCGCTCGTCCAGGCGCAGCGCGCGGGCGCCGTCCAGGGTCGCCATGCGCAGCACCCGGGCGGCCGGCAGGGCGGCGGCATCGCCGGCCACCGCCTTGGCCAGCAGGGCGGCGCTGCGCATCTCGCCGAACATGTCCAGGTCGTTGTTGGAGGCGGCGCCGTCGGTGCCGAGGGCCAGGTTCACCCCGGCCTGGTCGAGCGCGTGGGTCGGACAGAAGCCGCTGGCCAGCTTGAGGTTGGATTCCGGGCAGTGGATGACGCTCACCCCGGCATGGGCGCACAGCTCGATCTCGGCGGCGCTGAGCTGGGTCATGTGCACGGCCAGCAGCCACTCGTTGACCAGGCCGAGGCGCTGCAGGCGGGCGAGCGGGCGCACGCCCTGCGCCCTGCGCGCCTCCTCGACCTCGTGGGCGGTCTCGTGCACGTGCATGTGCACCGGGATGCCGAGCTGGTCGGAGAGCAGGCGGATGCGCTCCAGCGAGGCGTCCTTCACCGTGTAGGGGGCGTGCGGGGCGAACGCGGTCGACACCAGCGGGTCGCCGCGCAGTTCGTCGTGCAGGGCCAGGGCCTTGCCGAAATAGGCGTCGTCGTCGTCGGCCCAGGCGGTCGGGAAATCGATCACCGGCAGGCCGACCACCGCGCGGAACCGGTGCCGGCGGTAGGTGGCGGCGATCACGTCCGGGAAGAAGTAGTTCTCGTTGCAGCAGGTGGTGCCGCCGCGCAGCATCTCGGCGATCGCCAGCTCGACGCCGTCGCGCACGAAGTCCGGGCCGATGAAGCGCGCCTCGGTCGGCCAGATGTGCTGGTTGAGCCAGGTCATCAGCGGCAGGTCGTCGGCCAGCCCGCGCATCAGCGTCATCGGGTTGTGCACGTGGGCGTTGACCAGGCCCGGCAGCAGCACGTGGCCGGGCAGCGCGACGTGTTCGGCGGCGCCGAAGCGGGCGCGCGCCTGGGCGGCCGGCTGCACGGCGAGGATGGCGCCCTCGTGCACCGCCACCGCCATGCCGGTGCGCGGCTGGCAGTCCGGGGCCACCGCCACCAGCCACTCCGGCTCGATCAGCAGGTCGATCGGCTGCATCGTGATCCTGTGTCGGTTTGGGACCGGCAGTCTAGCCGGGAAGCCGCCGGGAGGCGGCCCGCGCCGCGGCGCCCCGGGCGGCGGCGCGCGTCCGGGCGGCGCCGGACGCGGGGCCCGGACCGGCTACTTGCCGACGCGCGAGACGTAGGCGCCGGTGCGGGTGTCGATCTTGATGGTCTCGCCGTTCTCGACGAACAGCGGCACGCGCACGGTGGCGCCGGTCTCCAGCTTGGCCGGCTTGCCGCCGCCGCTGGCGGTGTCGCCGCGCACGCCCGGGTCGGTCTCGACGATCTGCAGCTCGACGAAGTTCGGCGGCACCACGGTGATCGGGCTGCCGTTGTAGAGGGTGACCACGCAGCCTTCCTCGCCCTTCAGCCACTGCGCGGCGTCGCCCATCGCCGCGGCGTCGGCCTGGTACTGCTCGAAGCTGTCCGGCTGCATGAAGTGCCAGTACTCGCCGTCGCTGTAGAGGAACTGCATGTCGGTGTCCATGACGTCGGCGCCCTCGACGGTGTCGCTGGACTTCATGGTGCGCTCGACGACGCGGCCGGTCTTCAGGTTGCGGATCTTGATGCGGGTGAAGGCCTGGCCCTTGCCCGGCTTGATGAAGTCGGTGTCGACGATGGTGTAGGGATCGCCATCGACCAGGATCTTGAGGCCGGTCTTGACGTCGTTCAGGCCATAGCTAGCCATGGGAGCTCCGGAAGGCTGTGGGGACGGGCGCGGGCGGCGTAGAATCGCGGACCGCCCCGGCAGACCCGCAATGATAGCCGCAAGCCCGGCCCACCCGCAGCCCTCCGACTGGCGCCGCCTCTGGCGCGAGGCGGTCACCGACCCGGCCGAGCTGCTCGCCCGGCTCGGCCTGGGCGACCAGGCGGCGGCGCTGCTGCCCGGCGCCGACACCGGCTTCCCGGTCCGGGTGCCGGCCGGCTACCTGGCGCGGATGCGCCCGGGCGATGCCGCCGACCCGCTGCTGCTGCAGGTGCTGCCGCGCGCCGCCGAGCTGCTGGACGCCCCGGGCTTCGTCGAGGACGCGGTCGGCGACGGCGCCGCGCGCGCCGCCACCGGCGTGATCCACAAGTACGCCGGGCGGGTCCTGCTGGTCGCCACCGGCGCCTGCGCGGTGCACTGCCGCTACTGCTTCCGCCGGCATTTTCCCTACGCGCGCGAGCTGGCGGCGCGCGAGGACTGGCGCGCGGCGGTGGCCTGGATCGCGGCCCGGCCGGACGTCCACGAGGTGATCCTGTCCGGCGGCGACCCGCTGTCGCTGCCGACCGCGCGCCTGGCCAGCCTGACCCGGCAACTGGCCGGCATCGGCCACGTCCGCGCCCTGCGCCTGCACACCCGCCTGCCGATCGTCCTGCCCGAGCGGGTCGATGGCGAGCTCCGCCAGTGGCTCGCCGGCCTGCCCTGGCCGGTCGCCGTGGTCGTCCACGCCAACCATGGCAACGAGATCGACGCCGCCACCGGCACCGCCCTGGCGGCGCTGCGCGACAGCGGCGCCACCGTGCTCAACCAGTCGGTGCTGCTGAGCGGCGTCAACGACCGGGTCGACACCCTGGCCGAGCTCAGCCACCGCCTGTACCGGGCCGGCACCCTGCCCTACTACCTGCACCTGCTGGACCGGGTGCGCGGCGTTGGCCATTTCGAGGTCGACGAGGCCCGGGCACAGGCCCTGCATGCCGGGCTCAGGGCCCGCCTGCCGGGCTACCTGGTGCCCCGGCTGGTGCGCGAGATCGCCGGAGAGGCCGGCAAGACGCCGGTCTGACCGGCGCTGCGTGCCACGGCAGGAGCCGGCAAGCGTGATCCAGGTCCGTTCCCGGCACGGCCCGCTGTGGCGCGCTGGCGCCATTTCGGCCCATACTGGCCCGGCCGGGGGCGGGCCGCCGTCCGGCCGGCCGGGCGGCTTGGCGTCCGGGCGAATGACCCGTGGGAATCTACCGACATGGCGACTGCGCCCGTCCGGATCTGTTTCGTCGACGACCTGCTGGAGAACGCCGAGCGCCTGGTCAGCGTGCTGCGCAACGCCGGCCTGGCGGTGCGGCCCAACCACGTCGCCGACATCGAGGACTTCGCGGAGCTGATCGGCAAGGAAGCCCCGGACCTGGTCCTGGTCAGCGTGCCCGGGCCGATCAACCCGGCCGACCTCACCGACCAGATCGGCCGCGCCGGCAAGGACGTGGCGGTCATCGTCCTGGTCGAGCAGATGGACGGCGAAGTCCGCATCAAGGGCTTCGACGATGGCGCGGTCGCGGTCGAGCTGCGCCAGCCGGCCCTGGTGGTGGCCGTGGTCAAGCGCCAGTTCGAGCAGCTGCGCACCCGCCGCGAGGTGCGCAAGCTGGAGACCGCGCTGCGCGAGAGCGAGCGCCGCTGCGACGCCCTGCTGGACAGCTCGCGCGATCCGGTCGCCTACGTGCACGAGGGCATGCACATCCGCGCCAACCGCGCTTACCTCGAGATGTTCGGCTTCGACGACTTCGAGGACATCGAGAGCATGCCGCTGCTCGACCTGGTCGCCAGCGCCGACGCCGAGGGCTTCAAGGCGGTGCTCAAGCGCATGGCCAAGGGCGAGCCGCCGCCGGACAGCCTCGAGCTGCACCTGCGCAACCAGGGCGGCGAGAGCTTCCCCGGCCGCATGGAATTCTCCAGCGCCAACTACGCGGGCGAGCCGTGCGTGCAGCTGATCATCCGCAAGCCGGCCGAGGACCCGGCGCTGGCGGCCGAACTGGTGCGCCTGAAGGAACGCGACCTGGTCACCGACCTGTACAACCGCACCTATTTCACCAGCCTGCTCGAAAAGGCCGCCGACGAGGCCGCCGGCGGCAAGCGCAACCATGCCCTGCTGCTGCTGGAACCCGACGATTTCGCCAACCTGCAGACCCAGGTCGGCGTCGGCCAGGGCGACCTGCTGCTGGCCGACCTCGCCAAGGCGACCGCCGCGGTGCTCGGACCCGACGACGTCGCCGCGCGCTTCAGCGACCACCAGTTCGCGGTGCTCACCACCAGCGCCCACCTGGATGCCGCGCGCGAGCTCGCCGACCGCATCCGCCAGCGCATGAGCGACCACATCTTCGAGATCGGCCAGCGCTCGATCTCGCTGACCATGAGCGTCGGCGGCGCGCTGATCTGCGAGAAGCTGAACCGGGTGCCGGCCCTGCTCACCCAGGCCACCGCGACCTGCCGCGCGGCGATCGCCGAGGGCGGCAACCGGGTGATCCTGCACGACCCCTACGCCGAGGAGCGCGCGGAGTCCTCGCGCAACGCCCACTGGCAGCGCCTGGTCAAGGAGGCGCTCGGCCACGACGACGGCTTCGTGCTGTTCTACCAGCCGGTGGTGTGCCTGCAGGGCGGCGACGGCGACTACCACGAGGTCCTGCTGCGCATGAACAGCCCGCGCGGCGAGATCCTGCCCAGCTACTTCCTGCCGGCCGCGCAGCAGTCCGGGCTGATGCCGCAGATCGACCGCTGGGTGGTCAGCCATGCCCTGCGCAAGCTGGCCAGCTACGGCAAGAAGCCGCCGACCTTCTTCGTCAGCCTGAGCGCCGAGACCCTGGAGGACGAGACCTTCGCGGGCTGGCTGGCCGAGCAGGTGCGGCAGCACCGGGTCAGCGGCGAACGCCTGGTGCTGCAGCTCAGCGAGAGCGAGGCGGCGACCAGCGTGAAGCAGCTCAAGACCCTGCTCGGCCACCTGTCTCAGCTGCACATCGCCTTCGCGATCAAGGACTTCGGTGCCGGCCTGGCGTCCTACCAGCTGCTCAAGCACGTCCCGGCCCAGTACCTCAAGGTCGACAAGAACTACCTGTCCGACTTCGCCGGCAATACCGAGTTCCAGAAGAAGGTCACCGAGATCTGCGAGAAGGCGCATGCCAGCGGCATGATGGTGATCGCCCCGCACGTCGCCGACATGGCCAGCGTCAGCGTCCTCTACCAGTGCGGCGTCAACTTCGTGCAGGGCAACTTCCTGCACGAGCCGGCGCGGACCATGGCTGCCGGCGCCGCCGCCGCCGGGTGACCCGCGGCGGCGGCCGGTGTCCCCGGCGGCGGGCATGTCCGGCCGCGAGCGCCGGGCGCCGCGGCCGTCGTCCGCAGCCCGCTCAGCGCGGCCGGAAGTCCAGCGCCGCAGAGTTGATGCAGTAGCGCAGCCCGGTCGGCGCCGGGCCGTCCGGGAAGACATGGCCCAGGTGCGAGTCGCAGCGCGCGCAGCGGGTCTCGATGCGGCGCATGCCATGGCTGCCGTCGGCGTGCTCGGCGACCGCCGCCGCCTGCACCGGCGCCGTGAAACTGGGCCAGCCGGAGCCGGAATCGTACTTGGCGGCGCTGTCGAACAGCGCCTCCCCGCAGGCCACGCAGGCGTAGACGCCGTCGCCGTGGTGGTCCCACCAGCGGCCGCTGAACGGCGGCTCGGTGGCCGAGCAGCGGCACACCGCGTACTGCTCGGGGGTCAGTCGCTGGCGCCATTGCGCCTCGTCGGCCGGCAGGTCGGTCGTCTTCACGATGCGGGCTCCTTGTCTCGAGGGGGGCGCGCTGGCAGGCGGGTGCCGCCGCGGCAACCGGCGCTCCCGACATTGAGCCGGGCACCGCCGTATGCGATCTTACCGGCCCGCCCCGTCGAGCCCGCGTCGCCTTGGACCGCCCCCGCCCTCCGCTCCGCCGGGCCCTGCTGCCTGCCGTCGCCGCCCTGCTGCTGGCGCCCGCGCCGGCACCGGCGCAGGACTGCCTGCCCGGCGACCTCGACTGCCAGGCGCAGGCGCGTCGCTTCGCGCTGTGCAAGGTCAACCGGCTGCTGCCGTTCTACCGGGACGATCTCGGGCCGGCCAGCGCCCGCGAGGCGGCCGAGATCTGGATGGACGCCGAGCGCTTCGACGTCAGCGACCGCCAGCGGATCACCCTGGAGGGCGCGGTCGAGCTGCGCCGGGCCGACCAGTTCCTGGCCGCCGGCCGGCTCGACTACGACACCGTGCTGCGCCAGTACGCGGTGCCCGGGCCGATGACCTACCAGGACCAGGGCCTGCTGCTGTCGGCGCAGCGCGGCGAGGGCGATCTCGCCGCCGGCACCGCGGTGATGGAAGGGGTGCGCTACCAGTTCCTGAGCGGCCGCGGCAACGGCCGCGCCGAGCGGATCGAGGTGCTCACGCCGGAACGCGCGCGGATGCAGTCGATGAGCTTCTCCACCTGCGACATCGACTCGCCGGACTGGGAGCTGCGCGCGCGCCGCATCGACATCGACCAGGCGACCGGCACCGGCCGCGCCCGCGGCGCGACCCTGCGCTTCCTGGGCGTGCCCCTGCTGTACGTTCCCTACGGCGAGTTCCCGATCGACGACCGCCGCAAGACCGGCCTGCTCTACCCGACGGTCGGGCGCTCCAACACCGGCGGCCTGGACGTCACCCTGCCCTGGTACCTCAACATCGCGCCGAACTACGACCTGACCCTGTATCCGCGGGCGATCAGCGAGCGCGGCTACATGCTCGGCGCCGAGTTCCGCTACCTGGTCGCGCCCGGCCACCGGGGACGCCTGTTCGGCACCTGGCTGCCCGACGACAAGGACTACGGCGACAGCCGCGGCTACCTGGAATTCGACCACTACAGCCGGCTCGGCGCCCAGTGGTGGCTGGACGCCAGCATCCGGCAGGTCTCCGACGACCGCTACTTCGAGGACCTGGGCGATTCCCTGAGCATCGCCGCCACCAGCATCCTGCCGTCCCGGGCGGGGGTCCACGGGCGCGGCGAGGAATGGAACGCGGCGCTGACCTTCGACGTCTACAAGATCACCGACCCGACGCTGCCGCCCGGGCTGGAACCGTTCCGGCGCCTGCCCCGGATCACCTTCGACAGCCGCCACGACCTGCCGCTCGGCCTGGTCGCCGGCGTCGACAGCGAGCTGGTGCGCTTCACCAAGAACCGCGGCCCGGAATCCGGCACCCGGCTCGACCTGTACCCCTACCTGGCGGCGCCGATCGAGCGCGCCGGCTGGTTCCTGCGGCCCGAGCTGGGCTGGCGCCAGACCGAGTACGAGTACGACCTGGGCCAGGGCAACCGCAGCGCCAGCCGCGGCCTGCCGGTGTTCAGCCTGGACGGCGGCCTGGTGTTCGAGCGGCCGCTGGCCTGGCGCGGCCGGGAGCTGCTGCAGACCCTGGAGCCGCGCCTGTTCTACCTGAACGTGCCCCACGAGGACCAGTCGACGCTGCCGGTGTTCGACACCCAGGAGCTGACCTTCGGCTTCGGCCAGCTGTTCCGGCGCAACCGCTTCGTCGGCGCCGACCGCCAGGGCGACGCCAACCAGGCCACCGTGGCGGTGACCTCCCGCCTGCTCGACGCCGGCGACGGCCGCGAGCGCGCCAGCGTCAGCCTGGGCCAGATCCGCTATTTCCGGCCGCAGCGCGTCCAGCTGCCCGGTCGGCCGGTGCTGGACGCCAGCGGCTCGGCCTACGTCGGCGAGGTCGGCGTGCGCCTGTCCGACGACTGGTACGCCAGCTTCGGCGGCCAGTGGAACCCGCAGACCGACCGTACCGACCTGTCCAACCTGCGCCTGCAGAAGCGCTTCGGCGAGCGCGGCGTCGCCAACTTCTCCTACCGCTACCGGCGCGACTCCCAGCAGCAGCGGACCTTCCTGGAGCAGCTCGACCTGTCCGGCTACTACGCGCTGAACGAGCGCTGGCGCCTGGTCGGCCGCTGGAACTGGTCGATGCTCGACAAGACCACCCTGGAGGGGCTGGGCGGCATCGAGTACGAAAGCTGCTGCTATGCGGTCCGCCTGCTGGCCCGCCGGTACGTCCGCAACACCGAGGGCGACCGGAACAATGCGGTCTATCTCGAGGTCGAGCTGAAGGGCCTGGGCAACCTCGGCCGCAAGTCCGAGGACGTCCTGCGCCGTGCTATCGTGGGCTACACCCGCTACGGCGAGTAGCCCGCCTCCCCTGCCCGCCAGGGCACGGCGGCGGCCGGCCCCGGCCATCGAGCTTCCACCGGCGCCCGCGCGCCATCGACGCAAGCCACCGACCATGAACCTGCTCCCCCGCCTGTTCCTCCTGGCCCTGATGCCGCTGGCCGCCATGCCGGCGCTGGCACAGTCGCTCGACACCCAGCCGCTCGACGGCATCGTCGCCGTGGTCGACGAGGACGTGATCCTGCGCAGCGAACTGCAGCGCGCGGTCGCCAACATCGTCGGCCAGTACGGCGGCCGCACCGGCCAGCTGCCGCCGCGCGACGTGCTCGAACGCCAGGTCCTGGACCGCCTGATCCTGGTACGCCTGCAGGCCCAGCGTGCCGCCACCACCGGCATCCGGGTCAGCGAGCCGGAGATCGACGGCGCCATCGCCGACGTCGCCCAGCAGAACGGGCTCAGCGTCGACCAGCTCCGGCAGTCGCTGGCCCAGGACGGCTTCAGCTTCCCCGAGTTCCGCGAGACCATGCGCGACGAGCTGATGATCCAGCGCATGCGCCAGCGTTTCGTGCAGACCCAGGTCGCGGTCAGCGACAGCGAGATCGAGGCGGTGCTGGCCAGCGACGCCAGCCTGGGCACCGAGGTCCGGCTCGGCCACATCCTGGTCGCGGTGCCGGAGGGCGCCGATGCCGACACCGTGCGGGTCGGCCGCGAGAAGGCCGAGGGCGTGCGCCGGCTGATCGACGAGGGCATGGAGTTCAGCGCCGCGGCGATCCGCTACTCGAACGCGCCGAACGCGCTCGATGGCGGCGAGCTGGGCTGGCGCGGCGTCAACGAGGTGCCCCTGGTCTTCGTCGACCTGGTCAACTCCCTGCGCCCGGGCGAGACCAGCCCGCCGGTGCGCGGGCCGGCCGGCTTCCACATCCTGAGGCTGTACGAGCGGCGCAACACCAGCCAGCGCGTGGTCGAGCAGTTCAAGGCGCGCCACATCATGATCGGCGTCGACGAGCTGACCAGCAGCGAGCGCGCCCGCGCCAAGGCCGAGGAACTGCGTGCGCAGCTGCTGGCCGGCGCCGACTTCGCGGAGCTGGCGCGCGCCCACTCCACCGACCACAACACCGCGCCCCTGGGCGGCGACATGGGCTGGTTCCCGGTCGACGGCTACGGCAGCGGCGTCGGCACGGTGATCGCCCGGCTCGCCGACGGCGAGCTGTCCGAGCCGTTCCAGACCGACGTCGGCTGGCACGTCATGCTGCGCGAGGGCACCCGCCAGCAGGACGTCACCGAGTCCTACCAGCGGGCGCAGGCGCGCGAGGCGATCCGCGCCCGCAAGGCCGAGGAGGAATGGGACCGGTACGTCCGGCGCATCCGCAACGAGGCCTACGTCGAGAACCGCATCGAGATCGGCGCCGACGGCGCCGGCTGACCGTCCCCGCCGGCGCCGGCCCGCGGCCGCGCCGGCCCCCGTGCGCACCGACATGCCGCAATCGCCCCTGCCGCGCCTGGCCGTCACCCCGGGCGAACCGGCCGGCATCGGCATGGAACTGCTGGTGCGCCTGGCCCAGGCGCCCGACCTCGCCGCCGACCTGGTCCTGATCGGCGACGCCGACCAGGCGCGCGCCACCGCCGACCGCCTGGGCCTGGCCCTGGCGCTGACCGATTACGACCCGGACCGGCGGACCGCCGGCGCCCGGCGTCCCGGCATGCTGCGCTGCCTGCACCGTCCGCTCGCGCGCGCCGCGCAGCCGGGCCGGCTGGATCCGGACAATGCCGCGGCGGTGCTCGACACCCTGGCACGGGCCTGCGACGGCTGCCTGCAGGGCGGCTTCGAAGCGATGCTCACCCTGCCGGTGCACAAGGGCGTGATCAACCAGGCGGGAATCCCCTTCACCGGCCATACCGAGTTCCTGGCCGGGCGCTGCCGCAGCGGCGTGCTGATGCTGCTGGTGTCGGGCACGCTGCGGGTGGCGCTGGCGACCACCCACCTGCCCCTGCGCGCGGTGCCTGCGGCCATCGACGGCCCCGGCCTGGCCGCCACCTTGGAGCGCCTCGATGCCGGGCTGCGCCGGGACTTCGGCCTGGCGGCGCCGCGCATCGCCGTGCTCGGCCTCAACCCGCATGCCGGGGAGGACGGCCACCTGGGCCGCGAGGAGATCGAGGTGATCGGACCGGTGCTGGACACACTGCGCGGCCGCGGCATGGCGCTGGCCGGCCCGCTGGCCGCCGACACCGCCTTCGTCGCCGGCCGCCGCGAGCGCCACGATGCCTTCCTTGCCATGTACCACGACCAGGGCCTGCCGGTGCTCAAGGCGCTGGGCTTCGGCGCCGCGGTGAACGTCTCCCTGGGCCTGCCGGTGGTGCGCACCTCGGTCGACCACGGCGTGGCCCTGGACATCGCCGGCAGCGGCCGCGCCGATCCCGGCAGCGCCCTGGCCGCGGCCCGGCTGGCCCTGGCCATCGCCGCGCAGCGCGGCGGCGGCGCATGAGCGCGACCGCCCACGTCCCGCGCAAGCGCTTCGGGCAGCACTTCCTGCACGATCCCGGGGTGCTCGCGCGGATCGTCGCGGCGATCTCGCCCAGGCCGGGCGAGGCCCTGGTCGAGATCGGTCCCGGCGAGGGCGCCCTGACCGACCCGCTGCTGGCCACGGGCGCGACCCTGACCGTGGTCGAGCTCGACCGCGACCTGGCCGAACGCCTGCGCGCGCGCCACGACCCGCGGCTCACCGTCGTGGAAGCCGACGCCCTGACCGTCGACTTCGGCGCCCTGGCGGCGGCCGGCGGCGCGCCCCTGCGCCTGGTCGGCAACCTGCCGTACAACGTCTCCTCGCCGATCCTGTTCCATTGCCTGGACCATCTGGACGCGATCGCCGACATGCACTTCATGCTGCAGAAGGAAGTCGTCGACCGCATGGCGGCGCCACCCGGCGACAAGACCTACGGCCGTCTCTCCGTGATGCTGCAGGCGCGCTGCACCGTCACGCCCCTGTTCGACGTCGGACCGGGGGCGTTCCGGCCGCCGCCCAAGGTCGACTCCGCCGTGGTGCGCCTGCAGCCCAGGCCGGCCGGCGAGCTGCCGGTGGCGGACGCCGCGCGCTTCGCCGCGGTCGTCAAGGCGGCCTTCGCGCAGCGCCGCAAGACCCTGCGCAACGCCCTGTCCGGCCTGCTCGATGCCGAACGGATCGCCGCCGCCGGCATCGATCCCGGCAGCCGCGCCGAGCAGGTGCCGGTCGAGGGCTTCGTCGCCCTGGCCGCGCTCGCCGGCTGAGGCGGCTGGCCGCCGGGGCGCGGCGCCGGAGGCCGTGGACCGGTTCAACCGCCTCGCCATTGGCGCGATTCCGGTAACCTGCCCGCCCGATGGAGAATCCAGAATGACTTCCCCGCTGCCGCCGCTGCGCCTGAAGCGCGGCGAGGACCGCCGCCTCCGCCACGGCCACCCGTGGATCTACAGCAACGAGATCGACACCGCGCAGACGCCGCTCAAGGCCTTCGAGCCCGGCGAGCAGGTCCAGGTCCAGGACAGCCGCGGCGAGCCGGTCGGCATCGCCTACGTCAACCCGCACAGCCTGATCAGCGCGCGCCTGCTCAGCCGCCGTCCCGACGGCGCCGCCGACCGCGGCCTCGTTGCCGAACGGCTGCGCGTGGCCCTGCGCCTGCGCGAGCGCCTGTATCCGACGCCGCACTACCGCCTGGTGCACGGCGAGAGCGACGGCCTGCCCGGCCTGGTGCTGGACCGCTACGGCGAGGTCGTGGTCGGCCAGATCGCCACCGCCGGCATGGAGCGGCTGCGCCCGGAGATCGAGGCGGCGGTCGCCGAGGTCGTCGGTCCGGCCTGCCTGGTCTGGCGCAACGCCGGCAGCGCCCGCCGCCTGGAGCAGCTGCCCGAGTATGTCGAGGCCGGCATCGGCGAGCTGCCGGACCGCATCCAGGCGGTCGAGGACGGCCTCACCTTCACGGTGCCGCTGGTCAGCGCCCAGAAGACCGGCTGGTTCTACGACCAGCGCGCCAACCGCGACCTGCTGATGCGCCTGGGCAGCGGCGAGCGCCTGCTCGACGTTTTCGCCTACCAGGGCGGCTGGGGCCTGCGCGCCGCCGCCACCTTCGCGCGCGAGGTGATCTGCGTCGACAGTTCGCTGCCGAGCTGCCAGGCGATCGAGGCCAATGCCGCCGCCAACGGCCTGTCCGGCCGCGTCGACACCCTGCACGCCGACGCCTTCGAGGCGCTCAAGGCGCTGCGCGAGGACGGCCAGCGCTTCGACGTCGTGGTGCTCGACCCGCCGGCCTTCATCAAGCGCCGCAAGGACCACAAGGAGGGCGTGCAGGCCTACCGCCGGATCAACCAGCTGGCGATGAAGCTGCTGGCCCCGGACGGCCTGCTGGTGACCTGCTCGTGCTCGCACCACCTTTCCGAGGAGGAGCTGATGGCGGCGGTGCAGGACAGTGCGGTGCGGACCGGCCGCCATGTCGCGGTGCTGGCCCGGCTGCAGCAGGGCCCCGACCACCCTGTGCTGCCGGCGGTCGCCGAGACCGCCTACCTCAAGGGCCTGCTCTGCCGGGTGACCTGATGCGCGAAAGCGCCGCTGCGACCGGATGCCCCGGCCAGGGCATCGGCCGGCGGGCGGGCGCGGCCTGAGTAGCCCTGGCCAGGCCGCCCGCGGGCGGCCGGGCGCCGGCGCTATGCTGCGCCGGCATCCACTGCTGCCCCTGGGGAGACGGCCATGTCTGGAAGGCGCCATCGGCTGGTCGCCGTCCTGGTCCCGATGGTGCTGTCCGCGCCCGGTCCGGTCGGCCAGGCGGCGGCCGACCCGGGTCCGGTCGGCCACGACAACGGCGAGGCGCACGCCTGCACCGGCGTCCAGCCCGGCACCCCGGCCGTGCTCTGCGTGCGTGCCGGGGCCCCGCCCGGTGGCGACGGCAGCGCCGCGGCGCCGCTGGCCACGATCCAGGCAGCCCTGCTCGCGGCCAGGGCCGGCGACATCATCCAGGTCGCCGCCGGAACCTATCCGGAGAACCTGGCGCTGGGCGCCTTCAATGCCCCGACCCCGCGCCACCTGCGGTTGCTGGGCGGCTTCGCCGCGGACTTCTCGGCGCGTGACGCCGGCAACCATCCGGCGGTGGTGGACGGCGGCGGCCTGGCGCCGGCGGTGCAGATGCACCTGTCCGGCAGCGGCGAGTCCGTGCTCGACGGCTTCCGGATCACCGGCGGCGTCGGCCTGGGCAGCAGCTGGCAGGACGGCTACGGCCATGGCGGCGGCGTCTACCTGGTGCTCGAAGGCCCGGGCCGGGTCACCGTTTCGCACAACGCCATCCACGGCAACCGCACGCGCCACCACACCACCCTGGACAGCCGCGGCGGCGGCATCCATGCCCGCAACCAGTCGGGCGGCACCGCCGCCGGCGAGGTCCGCATCGAGCACAACCACGTCTTCGACAACCTCGGCGGCAAGGGTGCCGGCATCCATGTCGCCGGACGCCAGGCGGCGCTGGTCCACAACCGGGTGCAGGACAACATCGCCCACAACGACCACGGCGGCGGCATCTACGTGTCCACCGCCGGCACCGAACTGCGCGGCAACCTCGTGCAGGGCAACCGGGTCGGCGCCACGGTCGGCTATGGCTGGGGCGGCGGCCTGCTGGTGGCGGCGGCGCAGGCCGACCTGCAGGGCAACCTGTTCACCGGCAACCAGGCGCCGACCGCCGGCGCCGGCGTGTTCTGGGACGAGGGTGCGGTCGGAACGATGCGCAACGACCTGGTGGTCGGCAACGGCTGCCCGTCCGGCAACCGCTCGGCGGCGGCCATCTACGTCGACGGTGGCCCGGGCGGCCCCTCGGCCGTCACCCTGGAATCGGTCACCGTCGCCGGCCACCTGTGCCCGGACACCGAGCCCGGCGGCGCCGCCATCGTCGTCGAGGCCGGCTCGACCCTGCAGGTGCGCAACAGCATCGTCTGGGGCAACAGCCGCGAGTTCGCGACGCTGTCGGGCGGCAGCCACGCGGTCTCCTGGTCGATCTCCCAGCAACCGGGCACCGGCAACTTCTGGGCCGATCCCGCCTTCGCCGACGCCGCGGCCGGCGACTATCACCTGCGGTCGACCGCCGGCCGCCACACGCCGTCCGGCTGGGTGCACGACGACCTCGACAGCCCGGCGATCGACGCCGGCGACCCGGCCGCGCCGTTCGCCGCCGAGACCCAGCCCAACGGCGGCCGCATCAACCTGGGCGCCTACGGCAACACCGCGCAGGCCAGTCGCAGCGGAGCCGGCGACGGCATCTTCGCCGACGGCTTCCAGTGACGGGCGCCGGCGCCACGGCAAGCATCCGGGCTAGACTGGCCGCGACGCCGCGCGCACCGCGCCCGCCCCGCCACCCTCGCCCTGCCAGGCCCGCCATGACCCCCGCCAGCCGAGCCGCCTTCAGCCACCTGTTCGCCGGCCTGTTCGCCGTGCTGGCCCTGGTCCGCCTGTACGAGTTCCGCAACACCGGCACGCCGCCTGAGCTGCTTGCCGGCCTGGGCTTCGCGCTGCTGGCGATCGCCTCGTTCCGCGATGCCCGCGGCGCGGCGCGCGCGCAGCCGCCGCGCGCCGATGCCCTCACCCGCTACGCCGGCATCGCCGGCCTGGCGCTGGTCGCCAGCGCCATCGTGCTGCGCTTCATGGCCTGAGCGGGACTGCGACAGAACCGGCCAGGTGCCGCCTGCGCCCGCAGGCGGTGCCTGGGCGAAGCCCGGTGCGGGCGTTCGCCATGCCATCACGCGACGGCTGCCAGCCTGCCGCCGCCAACCCGAGGAACCCCGCCCATGAAGCTGCACTACCTGCCCGGCGCCTGTCCCCTGGCTTCCCATATCGTGCTGGAGTGGATCGGCCGGCCTTACGAGGCGGTCCGCATGTCGCGCAGCGCGCTGAAGTCCCCCGAGTACCTGGCGCTCAACCCGAACGGATCGGTGCCGACCCTGGTCGACGACGACGGCTGGGTGCTGGTCGAGAGCGTGGCGATCCTGAACTACCTGGCCGACCTGCACCCGGAAGCCGGGCTGGCCGGCGACGGCAGCGCGCGGGCGCGCGCGCGGGTCAACCGCTGGCTTGGCCTGCTCAACTCCGACGTGCACAAGGCCTTCCTGCCGCTGTTCCAGCCCGGCCGCTTCCACGACGACAGCGGCCAGCACGACGCGCTGAAGGCGAAGGCGCGCGGCAACGTCCGCGACCTGCTGGCGCGGATCGACGGCGACCTCGCCGGCGACGGCCGGGCCTGGCTGGCCGGCGACCGCCCCAGCCTGGCCGATCCCTACCTGTACGTGGTGTTGCGCTGGGCGGCGGCCACCGGCGTCGACCTGGAAGGCCTGGCTGCCCTCGCCGCCTTCCGCGGCCGGATGGAGGCGGATCCGGCCGTGCAGCGGGCGCTGGCGGCCGAAGGCCTCACCTGAGCCTGCGGTGTCGCGGGCGGTTACGCCGCGACCCCCTCCCCGGCGCGCAGGGACCGGTACGCGCGTGAACCCGGCGAGTCCCGTACGCCGGGGCCGATCGCCTGTCCTGGCCGGGGACGGCCGCCGTCAGCGCGACTCGATCGGCGGGTAGGGGCGTTCCTCGGGACCGGTGTAGTGGGCGCTGGGGCGGATGATCTTGCCGTCCTCGCGCTGCTCGATGACGTGGGCCGCCCAGCCGGTGGTGCGGGCGATCACGAACAGCGGCGTGAACATGGCGGTCGGCACGCCCATCATGTGGTAGGCGGAGGCCGAGTACCAGTCCAGGTTGGGGAACATCTTCTTGAGGTCCCACATCAGCGTCTCGATCCGCTCGGAGACCTCGAACAGGGTCGGGTTGCCGCCCTCGCGGCACAGCGAGCGGCTGATCTCCTTGATGATCGGGTTGCGCGGATCGCCGATCGTGTAGACCGGGTGGCCGAAGCCGATCACGATCTCGCGGCGCTCGACGCGCGCCCGGATGTCGGCCTCGGCGGCGTCGGCGCCGTCGTAGCGGGCGATGATCTCCATCGCCACCTCGTTGGCGCCGCCGTGCTTGGGCCCGCGCAGGGCGCCGATCGCGCCGGTGATGCACGAGTGCAGGTCCGAGCCGGTGCCGGCGATGACCCGGGCGGTGAAGGTGCTGGCGTTGAACTCGTGCTCGGCGTAGAGGATCAGGGACTTGTCCAGGGCGTCGACGTGCAGGTCCGGCGCCGGCCTGCCGTGCAGCAGGTGCAGGAAATGCCCGGCCACCGTGGCGTCGTCGGTCTCGACTTCGATGCGCCGGCCGTGCCGGGTGAAGTGCCACCAGTACAGCAGCATCGAGCCGAAACTGGCGACCAGGCGGTCGGCGATCTCGCGCGCCTCGGCCGGCGGGTGGCCCTCGCGCTCGGGCAGGACGGTGCCCAGCACCGAGCAGCCGGTGCGCATCACGTCCATCGGGTGGGCGTTGGCGGGCACCAGCTCCAGGGCCTCCTGGACGATCGCCGGCAGGCCGCGCAGGCGCTTCAGGCGCGTCCGGTAGGCACGCAGGCGGTCGGCGCTCGGCAGGCTGCCGTGGATCAGCAGGTGCGCGACCTCCTCGAAGCTGGACCGGGTCGCCAGGTCCTTGATGTCGTAGCCCCGGTAGTGAAGGTCGTTGCCGCTGCGGCCGACCGTGCACAGGGCGGTGTTGCCGGCGGCGGTGCCGCTCAGGGCCACCGACTTCTTGGGCTTCGGCAGGGTGCTCTCGGACATGTGTGGCTCCGTCAGTTCTTGCTGGCGAACAGCGCGTCGAGGCGCCGCTCGTAGTCGTGGTAGCCGATCCGCTCGTACAGTTCCTCGCGGGTCTGCATGGTGTCGAGCACGGCCTTCTGGTGGCCGTCGCGGCGGATCGCCTCGTAGACGGCCTCGGCGGCGCGGTTCATGGCCCGGAACGCGCTCAGCGGATACAGCTGGATGGCGACGCCGGCGCCGGCCAGCTCGTCGCGGGTGAACAGCGGGGTCTTGCCGAACTCGGTGATGTTGGCCAGGACCGGCACGCCGACGGCATCGACGAAACGGCGGTAGGTGTCGAGATCGTAGGCGGCCTCGGCGAAGATGCCGTCGGCGCCGGCCTCGACGCAGGCGATCGCCCGCTCGATGGCGGCGTCGACGCCTTCCACCGCGATCGCGTCGGTGCGCGCGATCAGGAAGAAGCCCGGGTCGGTGCGGGCGTCGGCGGCGGCCTTGACGCGGTCGGCCATCTCGCCGGTGGCGACGATCTCCTTGCCCGGCCGGTGGCCGCAGCGCTTGGCGCCGACCTGGTCCTCGATGTGGCAGGCCGCGGCGCCGGCCTTGATCAGCGACTTCACGGTGCGCTCGATGTTGAACGCGCTCGGGCCGAAGCCGGTGTCGATGTCGACCAGCAGCGGCAGCTCGCAGACGTCGGTGATCCGGCGGACGTCGACCAGCACGTCCTCCAGGCCGCTGATGCCGAGGTCGGGCAGGCCCAGCGAGCCGGCGGCGACGCCGCCGCCGCTGAGGTAGATCGCCCGGTAGCCGGCTCGGCGCGCCAGCAGCGCATGGTTGGCGTTGATCGCGCCGACCACCTGCAGGGGGGACTCGGCAGCGAGGGCGGCACGGAAGCGCGTGCCGGGGGAGGCGGAGGACGACATCGGGACTCCTGGGCAGGGGCGGGTGGCGGCCTGGCCACCCGCGCAGTGGCTCAGATCAGGTGGGCGACGCCGGCGCGCTCCTCCTCGAGCTCGGCCAGGGTCTTGTCCATCATGCTGCGGCTGTAGTCGTCGATCGGCAGGCCGGCGACGCGCGTGTACCCGCCGTCCTGGCAGGTCACCGGCACGCCGTACATGACGCCCTCGGGGATGCCGTAGCTGCCGTCGGACGGCACGCCCATGGTCACCCAGCGGCCGTTGCTGCCGAGCAGCCAGTCGCGCATGTGGTCGATGGCGGCGTTGGCCGCCGAGGCGGCCGACGACAGGCCGCGCGCCTCGATGATCGCCGCGCCGCGCTTGCCGACCGTCGGGATGAAGGTCTCGCGGTTCCACGCCTCGTCGGCGATGCGCTCCATGAGCGACGCGCCGCCGGCGGTGGCGAACCGGTAGTCCGGGTACATGGTCGGGCTGTGGTTGCCCCAGACCACCAGCCTGTCGATGTCGGCGACCGCGACACCGGCCTTGCCGGCGAGCTGGGACAGCGCGCGGTTGTGGTCCAGGCGCAGCATCGCGGTGAAGTTGCCGGGCGGCAGGTCCGGCGCCGACTTCATGGCGATCCAGGCGTTGGTGTTGGCCGGGTTGCCGACCACCAGGACCCTGACGTCGCGGCTGGCGACCCTGTTCAGCGCCGCGCCCTGGACCGTGAAGATCTTCGCGTTCTCGAGCAGCAGGTCGCGGCGCTCCATGCCCGGGCCGCGCGGCCGGGCGCCGACCAGCAGGGCGACGTCGGCGTCCTTGAAGGCGATCTCGGGGTCGTCGGTGCCGACCATGCCCGCCAGCAGCGGGAACGCGCAGTCCTCGAGCTCCATCATCACGCCGCGCAGCGCGGCCTGCGCCTTGTCCAGCGGCAGTTCCAGCATCTGCAGGATCACCGGCTGGTCCTTGCCGAGCATCTCGCCGGAGGCGATCCGGAACAGCAGGGAGTAGCCGATCTGGCCGGCGGCGCCGGTCACGGCAACGCGGACGGGAGTCTTCATGGGCGGGTCTCTTGCGCTATCGGAAGGGAGGAGGCGGGTGCGGGGTCAGGGGGAACGGCGCGACAGCTCGACGATGCGGGCGGGGTTGTAGCCGTTGACCACGGTGTCGTCGACCAGGGTCAAGGGCACGCCGCGGCCGCCGAGCGCGCGCCACGCCCGCTGGTTGGCGATCGAGGCCTCGACGTCGCGCTCGACCCAGGCGATGCCGGCACGCTGGAGGTCGCCGCGCAGGCGCTCGCAATAGCCGCACTGGCGGGTGCTGAACATGATCACGCGGTCCTGGCCGACCAGGCCGCGCGCCTCGGCGATCGCGCCGCCGCCACGGCCCGGCCAGAGCACGGCCAGCGCGAACAGCAGACCGGCGGTGGCGAACAACAGGCGCGGCGATACGGTCATGGCGATGCGGCCAGGCTCAGTCGGCCAGTTCTGCGAAGAAGTCCTGGATGCGCGCGAGGCCGTCGGCTAGCTGCGCGGTCGGGCAGGTGTAGCTGATCCGCAGCGCCCGCGGTTCGCCGAACGCGCTGCCGGGCACGCAGGCGACGCCCTTGGCCTCGAGCAGGGCCGCGCACAGGGCCACGTCGTCCCCGATCACGGTCTGGCCATGGCGGCGCCCGAACGCGCAGGAGACATCCGGGAACACGTAGAAGGCGCCCTGCGGCCGCGGGCAGGCGACCCCGGGGATCGCCGCCAGCGCCGCCAGCACCTGGTCGCGCTTGCCCTGGAACTCGGCGCACTTGGCGGCCGGGACGTCCTGTGGGCCGGACAGCGCGGCGACCGCGGCGGCGGTGACGATCTCCGGGATGTTGGTGATGTGGTTGGAATTGAGCGTGGTGACCGCGGCCGCCACCTGCTCCGGGCCGGCCATCAGGCCGACCCGCCAGCCGGGCATGCCGTAGGTCTTGGACAGCGAGTCGACGAAGATCACGCGCTCGCGCAGGCCGGGCACCGCCTGCACGAAGTTGTGGTAGCCGACGCCGTCGAACACCATGCGGTTGTAGATGTCGTCGGTGATCACCCAGGTGTCCGGATGGCGCTCGATCACCTTCGCCAGCGCTGCGACCTCGTCGCGGCTGTAGACCATGCCGGTGGGGTTGCTCGGGTTGTTGAACAGGAACACCCGGGGCTTCGCCGCCAGCGCCTCGTCGAGCTGCGCCGGGGTCAGCTTGTAGTCCTGCGCGGGCGGGCACGGCAGCAGCTGGACCCGGGCGCCGACGATCTCGGCGATGTCCATGTAGCTGGTCCAGTACGGCGTCGCGAAGGCGATCGCGTCGCCCTCGTCGAGCAGCGCCTCGAACAGGTTGTAGAGCATGTGCTTGGCGCCCACCGCCACCGCGCAGTTGCCGCGCGCGTAGCCGCCGAGGCCGACCGCCGCCATGTGGGCGAGGAAGGCGTCGAGCAGGTCGTCGCGGCCGCGGTTGGAGCCGTACTGGCCGGAGTCGCTGTCCAGCGCCTTGCGGGCGGCCTCGTAGACGTGCGCGCCGGGCAGGAAGTTGGGGACGCCGATCGAGAAGTTGATGACGTCGCGGCCGGCGGCCTTGAGCGCCTTGGCCTTCTCGGCGACGACCATGATGGCGCTGGGCTTGGCGCGGCCCACGCGCTGGGCGAGTTTCGGCATGGCGGGTTCCGGTCGGGCGGGAAAGCCTGCGGATTTTAACACGCCGTCCGGCCCGGCCGACCCGGCGGTCGCCGGCGCGGGCTCGTTCCGGCGCAGCGCGCAGGCCGGCTGCCGGTGGCCGCCGGCGAGCGGCGCCGGCCGCCCTGCAGCGCCGCGCCGGGACACCGGTGCCGGAGGGCGCGACGATCGCCGCACCCCCGGCAGCCCGTGCCGGCGGCTCAGCCGCGGTCGAGCACCGCGTTCCACTCTGCGACGCGGGCCGCCTGGGCGGCGAGCAGGGCGTCGACCTCGCCCTCCACCTTCACCGACTCCAGGGTATCGCCCTGGCGGATCGCGTCGACCACCTTCTGGTCGTCGCCGTCGACCACGACGCCGAACACGGTGTGCTTGCCATCCAGCCAGGGCGTGGCGCCGTGGGTGATGAAGAACTGCGAGCCGTTGGTGCCCGGCCCGGCGTTGGCCATCGACAGCACGCCGGCGCGGTCATGGCGCAGTTCCGGCCGGCACTCGTCCTCGAAACGGTAGCCGGGGCCGCCGGTGCCGGTGCCGCGCGGGCAGCCGCCCTGGATCATGAAGTCGGCGATCACCCGGTGGAACGACAGGCCGTCGTAGAAGCCGCGGCGGGCCAGGTTGGCGAAGTTGGCCACGGTCACCGGCGCCTGGTCGGCGAACAGCCTCAGCCGGATCGGTCCGCGGCTGGTGGTCAGGGTGGCGGTGAGCTCGGACATGGGGACGGATCCTGTGGACGAAGGAAGGAAGCTGAACAGTATGCCGGAGCAGCCGCCACCCCCGCCATGTTGCACTGCACAATCGGGCGCCGGACCGCTATACTTCCCGGCTTTCCCGAATCGCCGCCCGACGGCCGCCTCCCCATGAGCCTGAACAACCTGCGCAACATCGCCATCGTGGCCCACGTCGACCACGGCAAGACCACGCTGGTCGACCAGCTGCTCAAGCAGTCGGGCACCTTCGCCGACCGCGACGCGGTGCCGGACCGGGTCATGGACAGCAACGACATCGAGCGCGAGCGCGGCATCACCATCCTGGCCAAGAACACGGCGATCCGCTGGACCTCGCCGGACGGCACCGAGTACCGGATCAACATCGTCGACACCCCGGGCCACGCCGACTTCGGCGGCGAGGTCGAGCGCGTCCTGAGCATGGTCGATTCGGTGCTGATCCTGGTCGACGCCTTCGACGGGCCGATGCCGCAGACCCGCTTCGTGACCCAGAAGGCGTTCCAGATGGGCTTCAGGCCGATCGTGGTCATCAACAAGGTCGACCGCCCCGGCGCCCGTCCGGACTGGGTGCTGGACGCCACCTTCGACCTGTTCGACAAGCTCGGCGCCACCAACGAGCAGCTCGACTTCCCGGTGATCTACGCCTCGGCCCTGCACGGCTATGCCGGCAACGAGCCGGATGTCCGCTCGGGCGACATGACGCCGCTGTTCCAGGCCATCGTCGACCACGTCCAGGCGCCGGAGCTGGACCCCGAAGGGCCGTTCCAGATGCGCATCAGCCAGCTCGACTACAACCCCTACGTGGGCGTGGTCGGCATCGGCCGCGTGCAGCGGGGCCGGATCCGTCCGAACTCCCCGGTGGTGGCGATCGACCGCGAGGGCAAGCGCCGCCAGGGGCGCGTGCTGCAGGTGCTGGGCTTCCACGGGCTGGACCGCCGCGAGGTCGGCGAGGCGCAGGCCGGCGACATCATCGCCATCAACGGCCTCGAGACCCTGGGCATCTCCGACACCCTGTGCCACCCGGACGCGCCCGAGCAGTTGCCGGTGATGACCGTCGACGAGCCGACCATCTCGATGTTCTTCAAGGTCAACAACTCGCCGTTCGCCGGCCGCGAAGGCAAGTTCCTGACCAGCCGCCAGATCCGCGACCGCCTGCAGCGCGAGCTGATGCACAACGTCGCGCTGCGCGTCGACGACACCGAGGACCCGGACACCTTCAAGGTCTCCGGGCGCGGCGAACTGCACCTGTCGATCCTGATCGAGAACATGCGCCGCGAGGGCTTCGAGCTGGCGGTGTCGCGGCCCGAGGTGATCCTCCACGAGGTCGACGGCCGCGTCGAGGAGCCCTACGAGCAGCTCGTGGTGGACCTCGAGGAGACCTTCCAGGGCGCGGTCATGGAGCGCCTGGGCCTGCGCAAGGGCCAGCTCCGGGACATGATGAACGACGGCAACGGCCGGGTGCGCATGGAGTACCTGATCCCGGCGCGCGGCCTGATCGGCTTCCAGACCGAGTTCCGCACGCTCACCGCCGGCACCGGCCTGCTGTTCCACGTCTTCGAGAAGTACGGGCCCCGCCTCGACGGCGACATCGGCCAGCGCCTCAACGGCGTGCTGATCGCCAACGGCAGCGGGCCGTCGCCGGCCTATGCGCAGTTCGCCATGCAGGAACGCGGCCGGCTGTTCATCTCGCCCGGCGACGAGGTCTACGAGGGCCAGGTGGTGGGTATCCACGCCCGCGACAACGACCTCACGGTCAACGCGCAGCGCAGCAAGCAGCTCACCAACTTCCGGGCCTCGGGCAAGGACGACGCCCTCGACCTGACGCCGCCGGTTCGCTACAGCCTGGAACAGGCGCTGGAGTTCATCGACGACGACGAGCTGGTCGAGGTCACCCCGAAGTCGATCCGCATCCGCAAGAAGCTGCTCAGCGAGACCGACCGCAAGCGCGCCTCGCGCGCCGCGGCCTGAGGCGGACCCGGGCGACCCGCCCGGGCCGCGACACCGGCGCGGCGCCTCAGGCGCCGCGCTTGCGGACGATCAGCATGGCCAGTTCCAGCGCCTGCTCGTAGTTGAGGCGCGGGTCGACGCTCGAGCGGTAGGCGCGCGCCAGGTCGGTCTCGGACAGGTCGCGGGCGCCGCCCATGCACTCGGTGACGTTGTCGCCGGTCAGCTCCAGGTGCACGCCGCCCAGCCGGGTACCGGCCTCGCCATGCAGGTCGAAGGCGGACTCCAGCTCCTTCCTGATGTTGTCGAAACGCCGGGTCTTGACGCCGTTGCCCAGGGTCTCGGTGTTGCCGTGCATGGGATCGCAGCTCCACAGCAGGCCACGGCCGGTGCCACGGACGGCGCGCAGCAACGGCGGCAGCCGGCTTTCGATGTGGGCGGCGCCCATCCGGTGGATCAGGGTCAGGCGCCCGGGTTCGTCGTCGGGATCGAGGACGTCGAGCAGGCGCAGCAGCGCGTCGGCGCCGGTCGACGGCCCGATCTTCACGGCGACCGGGTTGCGGATGCCGCGCATGTACTCGACGTGGGCGCCGTCCAGGTCGGCGGTGCGCATGCCGATCCAGGGGAAGTGCGTGCCCAGGTTGAACCAGCCCCACTGCCTGGGCACCTCGCGCGTCAAGGCCTGCTCGTAGTGCAGCAGCAGGGCTTCGTGGGAGGTGTAGAACTCGGCGCGGTTCAGGCTGCCGATCGACTCGCCGACCAGGGTCTCCATGAAGCGCACCGAGCGGCCGATGCTCTCCACCAGGCGGTGGTACTCCGCCTCCAGCGGCGAATGCCTCACCCAGCTGAGGTCCCAGTACTCGGGATGGTGGAGGTCGGCGAAGCCGCCGTCGATCAGGGCGCGCACGAAATTGATGGTCAGGGCCGAGCGGGCGTGGCCCTCGACCATGCGCGCCGGGTCCGGCGTCCGGCTGGCGGCGTCGAAGGCGACGTCGTTGACCAGGTCGCCGCGGTAGCTGGGCAGGACGACGCCGTCGCGGACCTCGGTGTCGGTCGAGCGCGGCTTGGCGTACTGGCCGGCGAAGCGGCCGACGCGCACGACCGGCAACTGCAGGCCGTGCACCAGCACCAGGCTCATCTGCAGCAGCACCTTGAGGCGGTCGGCGATGATGTCGGACCGGCAGTCCGCGAAGTTCTCGGCGCAGTCGCCGCCCTGCAGCAGGAAGCGGCGCCCGGCGGCGGCCTCGGCGATCTGCTGCTTGAGCGCCAGGATCTCCCACGAGGTGACCAGCGGCGGCAGGGCGCGCAGCTGCGCCAGTGCGTGCTCGAGGGCGCGGCCGTCCGGATAGGTCGGCTGCTGGCTTGCCGGGCGCCCGGTCCAGGAATCCGGGCGCCAGCCCGGGGCCGGCCGGACGGCGGCGACGGGGCTGCTGTGGCTCTTGCTCATCGGCGGGATCGTTCCGTGCTGCTGCGCACCATCATGCCATAGCGCCCGGGCACGGTGGCATCGCCGCGGCGGTCCGCCGGGCGATTCCCGGTCCGGGCGCCGCCCGGTGCGCCGCGCCGCCGGTTCAGGCGGCGCGCCTGCGCGCCAGCAACGGCAACGCCAGCGCCCAGGCCAGCAGGCAGATGAAGCTGATCAGGGTCCAGGCGGGCATCGACAGGCCCAGGAAGGTCCAGTCGACCTCGGCGCATTCGCCCGAACCGCTGAAGACCATGCGCAGGGTCTGCGCCAGCGGGAAGGCCTCGAGCATGTAGTCGAGGCCCGGTCCGCAGGCCGGCACCTGGTCGGCCGGCAGCGACTGCAGCCAGACGTGGCGGCCGGCGACACCGGCGCCGATCGCCGCAGCCAGCGCCGCCAGGCCGGCGTAGACCCAGCGGCCGCGCGCCACCGGGCCGTGCAGCGCGGCGACCAGCAGCACCACGCCGGTGGCGATCACCGCCACGCGCTGGAAGATGCACAGCGGGCACGGCTCCAGCCCCAGGCCGTGCTGCGCGTACAACGCATAGGCGATCAGGCCGACGCAGGCGAAAAATCCGAGCAGCGCCAACTGGCGGAATCCGGGATTCATGGGCGGTCTTCCTCAGGGATACGACGGGGAACGGCTCTCGGATACGCAAAGGGCCCGGACGGTTCCCCGCCGGGCCCTCGCATCCCGAGCGCCTGATGGCTCAGGCGGCGTCGGACTGCTCCCCGGCGTCGGCCTGCGGGCGGTCGACCAGCTCGACATAGGCCATCGGCGCGTTGTCGCCGGCCCGGAAGCCGCACTTGAGGATGCGCAGGTAGCCACCGGGGCGCTCGCGATAGCGCGGGCCCAGCTCGACGAACAGCCGGCCCACGGCGACGTCGTCGCGCAGGCGGGCGAACGCCAGGCGGCGGTTGGCGACGCCGTCGGTCTTGGCCAGGGTGATCAGCGGCTCCGCGACCCGGCGCAGTTCCTTGGCCTTGGGCAGCGTGGTCTTGATGATCTCGTGGCGGAACAGGCTTGCGGCCATGTTGCGGAACATGGCTTCACGGTGGGCGCTGGTGCGGTTGAGCTTGCGCCCGGCTTTGCGGTGACGCATGACGGCGATTCCTGCTTGTGGACGTCCTGTCCGGATCAGCCGGCCGATCCTGGCCGGTACCAATACGAGGGTTGTTATGGGTCGCCGACCTCGCCGGTCCGCTAGCGGTCCGGCCGGTGGCGCCTGGTTTCTTGGTGTATCAGCCGGCCATCATGCCGGAGCCGAGCCCCGACGGCGGCCAGTTCTCGAGCTTCATGCCCAGCGACAGCCCGTGGGCCGCCAGTACGTCCTTGATCTCGGTGAGCGACTTCTTGCCCAGGTTCGGGGTCTTGAGCAGCTCGACCTCGGAACGCTGGATCAGATCGCCGATGTAGTAGATGCTCTCGGCCTTCAGGCAGTTGGCCGAACGCACGGTCAGCTCCAGGTCGTCGATCGGGCGCAGCAGCATCGGATCGAAGCCGGCGGTCTCGGCACGCGACTTCTCCGGCTCGATCCGCGAGAAGTCCCCGAACACGGAGATCTGCTCGGCGAGGATGCCGGCGGCCTGGCGGACCGCGTCCTCGGCCTCGACGGTGCCGTTGGTCTCGACGTCCAGCACCAGGCGGTCGAGGTCGGTGCGCTGCTCGACGCGCGCCGCGTCGACTTCGTAGGCGACCCGGCGAACCGGGCAGAACGAGGCGTCGAGCTGCAGCTTGCCGATCGGGCGCGGCTCGTCGCCGGCCAGGCGCACGGTGGCCGGCTGGTAGCCCATGCCGCGGCTGACCTTCAGCCGCATGGTGAACTCGATGTCCTTGGTCAGATGGGCGATGACGTGGTCGCGGTTGACCACCTCGACGCTGGCATCGCCCTGGATGTCGCCGGCGGTGATCACGCCCTTGCCCTTGCGCGACAGCTGGACCATGGTCTCGTCGCGCCCGTTCAGGCGGATCGCCACGTCCTTGAGGTTCAGCAGGACGTCCAGGACGTCCTCCTGCAGGCCCTCGACGGTGGTGTACTCGTGGAGCACGCCGTCGATCTCCGCCTCGACGATCGCCGCGCCCGGGATCGACGAGAGCAGGACACGACGCAGCGCGTTGCCGAGGGTGTGGCCGAAACCGCGCTCGAGCGGCTCCACCACGACCTTGGCGCGGTGCGCGCTGAGCTTTTCCACGGTTACGCCGCGCGGACGCAGCACGCTGATGGGAGCGCTTGCCATTCAGGCTTTCTCCGGATTGCTTACTTGGAATACAACTCGATGATGAGGCTTTCGTTGATGTCGGCCGGCAGGTCCGAGCGCTCCGGGAGCGCCTTGAAGACACCGGCCATCTTCTTCGAATCGACCTCGATCCAGCCCGGCACCAGGTCCATCTGCTCGGCCACGGTGAGGGCCTCCTGGACGCGGAGCTGGCCCTTGGCGCGCTCATGGATGGCGATCTCGTCGCCCGGACGGACCGCGTAGGACGGCAGGTTGACGCTGCGGCCGTTGACCATGACCGCCTTGTGCGACACCAGCTGGCGGGCCTGCGCGCGGGTCACCGCGAAGCCCATCCGGTAGACGACGTTGTCGAGCCGGGTCTCCAGCATCTGCAGCAGGTTCTCGCCGGTGTTGCCCTTGCGGGTCGACGCCTTGGCGTAGTAGTTGCGGAACTGGCGCTCCAGCAGGCCGTAGATGCGCTTGACCTTCTGCTTCTCGCGCAGCTGCACCGCGTAGTCGGAGAGCTTGCCGCGCTTGGCTACGGCGCCGTGCTGTCCGGGCTTCTGCTCGAACTTGCACTTCGACTCGATGCCGCGGGCGGGGCTCTTGAGGCTGAGGTCGGCGCCTTCGCGGCGGGCCAGCTTGCAGGTGGGACCGATGTAACGTGCCATGTGCTCTTTCCAGTGGTCCGGCCATCGTCGGCCGGTTTCTTGATCCAGGCGATCAGGAGGATCGCAACAACCCGTGCCTCAGACCCGGCGACGCTTCGGCGGCCGGCAGCCGTTGTGCGGGATCGGGGTGATGTCGGTGATGCTGGTGACCTTGATGCCCAGAGCGTTCAGCGAACGGACCGACGACTCGCGACCCGGGCCGGGGCCCTTGACCCGGACCTCGACGTTCTTGACGCCGTAGTCGAGGGCGACGCGGCCGGCCTTCTCGGCCGCCACCTGCGCCGCGAACGGGGTCGACTTGCGGGAGCCGCGGAAACCGGCGCCACCCGAGGTCGCCCACGACAGGGCGTTGCCCTGGCGGTCGGTGATCGTGATGATCGTGTTGTTGAACGAGGCCTGGACATGGACGATGCCGTCCGTGACCACGCGCTTGATCTTCTTCTTGCCCTTGCTGGCGGCAGCCGGCTTGCTCATGTGCAGCGGTCCTTACTTCTTGATCGGACGACGCGGACCCTTGCGGGTGCGTGCGTTGGTGCGGGTGCGCTGGCCGCGGGTCGGCAGGCCCTTTCGGTGGCGAAGGCCACGGTAGGTGCCCAGGTCGATCAGGCGCTTGATGCTCATCGCGTTCTCTCGGCGCAGGTCGCCTTCGACGGCGAACTTGCCGACTTCCGAACGCAGGCTTTCAACCTGCGCCTCGGTGAGGTCGCGGATCTTGGTGCTGGAGACCACGCCGGCGCTGTCGCAGATCTTGCGTGCGCGGGAACGGCCGATGCCGAAAATGCTGGTGAGGCCGATCCAGACATGCTTCTGGACCGGAAGGTTTACGCCTGCGATGCGCGCCATCTGATGCGTCTCCGAACTAACTACTGCGCAGTGAACCGGAAATTATAGTAAAAACGTGCCCTGGAACTCAAGTCCCTACCGCCGGACCAGGCCGGAACGGCCCGAACCCTTCAGGTTGGCCTTCTTGAGCAGGCTTTCGTACTGGTGGGACATGAGGTGGGCCTGGATCTGGGCGGTGAAGTCCATGACCACGACCACGACGATCAGCAGCGAGGTGCCGCCGAAGTAGAACGGCACGTTCCAGCCCGACCGCATGAACTCGGGGAGCAGGCAGACCGCGACCAGGTAGGCGGCGCCGGCGGCGGTAAGCCGCGTCAGCACGCCGTCGATGTAGTCGGCGGTCGCCTTGCCCGGGCGGATGCCGGGGATCAGGGCGCCCGACTTCTTCAGGTTGTCGGCCGTCTCCTGGCTGTTGAAGACGATCGCCGTGTAGAAGAAGGCGAATCCGGCGATCAGGGCGCCGTAGAGCAGCAGGTACAGCGGCTCGCCCGGCGACAGCGCCTGGGTGATCGACTGCAGGACCCGGGTGCCGGTGCCCGACCCGGTGCCGAACCAGGAGGCGGCGGTGGCCGGGAACAGGATGATGCTGGACGCGAAGATCGCCGGGATCACGCCGGCCATGTTCAGCTTCAGCGGCAGGTGCGAAGTCTGGTTCATGTAGGCGTTGCGGCCGCCCTGCTTGCGGGCGTAGTTCACCGGGATGCGGCGCTGGGCGCGCTCCATGAACACCACGAACAGGGTCACGGCCAGCACGATGACCAGCACGAAGATCACGGTCAGCGGGCTGAGGTCGCCGTTGCGCGCCAGCTCGAGGGTCGCGGCGATCGCCGACGGCAGGCCGGCCACGATGCCCGCGAAGATGATCAGGGAGATGCCGTTGCCGACGCCGCGCTCGGTGATCTGCTCGCCCAGCCACATCAGGAACATGGTGCCGGCGGTCAGGCCGACCACGGCGCTGAACACGAATCCGAAGCCCGGGTTGATGACCACCGGCAGGCCACCGCCCAGGGTCTGGTTCTGCAGCGCGACCGCGACGCCCATGGCCTGGAACACGGCCAGGGCGACGGTGCCGTAGCGGGTGTACTGGGTCAGCTTGCGGCGACCGGCCTCGCCTTCCTTCTTGATCGCCTGCAGGCTGGGCAGGACCGCCGACAGCAGCTGCACGATGATCGAGGCGGAGATGTAGGGAATGATGCCGATCGCGAAGATCGAGAACCGTTCGAGGGCGCCACCGGAGAACATGTTGAACATGTCGACGATGGTGCCGCTCTGCTGGTCCATGAACTCGGCCATGGCGCCGGGGTTGACGCCGGGGACCGGGATGAACGTGCCCAGGCGGTAGACGATCAGCGCGCCGACCACGAACAGCAGGCGCTGCCGCAGCTCGGTCAGCTTGCCGAACCCGCCCATCGCTCCAGCATTTGGTGTCTTCAGTGCCACGTTAAGTCCCTAAGCTTTGAGATCGTCCGTGACCCAGGGGACCGGCCGCCATGGCCAGCCCCCGGATTGCGCGGGATCATCCCTGATCGGAGTTCCGGCCGGTCCCGGCCGGTCCTGCCATCACTCGACGCTGCCGCCTGCGGCGAGGATCATTTCGCGGGCGCCGGCGGTCACCGCGACACCCTTGACGTGGACCGCACGGCCCAGCTCGCCCTTCTTGACGATCTTGGCGCGGACCGCATGGCGGTCGACCAGGCCGGCGCCGCGCAGGACGTCGAAGTCGATGCTGTCGCCCTGCACCATCTCCAGCTGGTAGACGAAGATCTCGGCGCACTCGTGCTTCTTGCGCGAGCGGAAGCCGACCTTGGGCAGGCGCCGCTGCAGCGGCATCTGGCCGCCTTCGAAGCCGGCCTTGACCTTGCCCTTGCCGGCGCGCGCGTACTGGCCCTTGTGGCCGCGGCCGGCGGTCTTGCCGAGCCCGGAACCGATGCCGCGACCGACCCGGGTGCGCTCCTTGCGGGCACCCTCGGCGGGCTTGATGTCATTCAGGCGCATGGTGTCACTCCTCGACTCGGACCAGGTAACCGACCTGGTTGATCAGGCCGCGGACGCTCGGCGAGTCCTTGAGCTCGCGGACGTCGTTGGTCTTGCGCAGGCCCAGGGCCTGCACGCTCTTGCGATGCCGTTCCTGGCAGCCGCGCAGGCCCTTGACCAGGCGCACGCGGACGGTCTTGTGGTTGTCAGTTGCCACCGGTCAGTTCCTCCACGCTCTTGCCGCGCTTGGCCGCGATGCGGGCCGGCGAGGCGATGTTCCTGAGGCCGATGATGGTGGCGCGCACCAGGTTGATCGGATTGCGCGAACCCTGGGCCTTGCTCAGGATGTTGCGCACGCCGAGCACTTCGAAGACGGCGCGCATGGCGCCACCGGCGATCACGCCGGTGCCTTCGGCGGCGGGCTGCATGTAGACCTTGGCCGCGCCGTGCTCGGCGGTGACCGGGTACCAGATGGTGCCCTCGTTCAGGGCGACGTCGACCATGCTCTTGCGTGCCTTCTCCATCGACTTCTGGATGGCCACCGGCACCTCTCGGGCCTTGCCGTAGCCGAAGCCGACCTTGCCGGCGCCGTCACCGACGACGGTCAGCGCGGCGAAGCCGAAGATTCGGCCGCCCTTGACGGTCTTGGAGACGCGGTTGACCGAAACGAGCTTCTCGATCAGGCCGTCGTTGTTGTCGCGATCGTTTGCCATTTTCTTGAATTCTCAGTCTCGTGGTCAGAACTTCAGGCCGGCTTCGCGGGCGGCGTCGGCCAGGGCCTTGACACGGCCGTGGTAGCGGAACCCGGAGCGGTCGAAGGCGACCGAATCGACACCCTTGGCCAGCGCCGCCTCGGCGACGGCCCGACCGACGGCGGCCGCGGCGTCCTTGTTCTTGGTGCCCTTGAGTCCGTCGCGGACCGACTTCTGGACGGTCGAGGCGACGGCGACCACGCTCTGGCCGTCGGCGGCGAAGACCTGCGCGTAGATGTGCTGGCCGGTGCGGTGCACGCTCAGGCGCGGCACGCCCAGCTCGCGGATGTGCATGCGCGAGCGCTTGGCGCGACGCAGGCGGGAGGTGTTCTTGTCCACGGTGCTCATCTCCGGATCAGGCCTTCTTCGCTTCCTTCATCACGATCTTCTCGCCGGAATAGCGCACGCCCTTGCCCTTGTAGGGCTCCGGCGGGCGGAAGCCGCGGATCTTCGCCGCGACCTCACCGACGACCTGCTTGTCCGTACCCTTGACCAGGACCTCGGTCTGGGTCGGCGTCTCGATCGTGATGCCCTCCGGCGCCGTGAAGACGACCGGATGGGAAAAACCAAGGGCCAGGTTGAGGTCCTTGCCCTGCATGCTTGCGCGGTAGCCGACGCCGACCAGCTCGAGCTTGCGCTCGTAGCCCTGGCTCACGCCGGTGACCATGTTGTTCAACAGCGCGCGCAGCGTCCCGGCCATCGCCCAGTCCTGGTCGGACCGCGCAGCCAGGGTCACCGTGCCGTTGTCGATGGTGACCTCGACGCCCTCGGGGCGGGGTCCGGTCAGGCTGCCCTTGGGGCCCTTGACCTCGATCTGCTGCTCGCCGATGCGGCACTCGACGCCCTTCGGCAGCGCGATCGGCTTCTTGGCGACTCGCGACATGATATCTCTCCTCAGGCGACCAGGGCGATCACTTCGCCGCCGAGACCCTTGTTGCGGGCCTGGGCGTCGGTCATGACACCCGACGAAGTGGTGACGATGCTGATGCCGAGGCCACCGAGGACCTTGGGCAGCGCGCTCTTGCCGCGGTACTGGCGGAGGCCCGGACGGCTGACGCGCTGCAGGCGGTCGATCACCGGGCGGCCGTCGAAGTACTTGAGGAGGACCTCGAGCTCCTTCTTTCCGGGGCCCGTCTCGCGGGTCGTGAAGTCGGCGATGTAGCCCTCGTCCTTCAGGACGCGCGCGATCTCCGACTTCAGCTTCGAGGCCGGCATCCGGACGCTCTGCTTGCGGGCCGCCTGCGCGTTCTTGATGCGCGAGAACATATCGGCGATGGGATCAGTCATGCTCATTTCGAATGGTTCCTTGGAATGTCTCTAAGCACCGATATCCGCGCGATCACCAGCTGCCCTTGCGCAGGCCGGGGACGTCGCCGCGCATGGTCGCCTCGCGCAGCTTGTTGCGGCCCAGGCCGAACTTGCTGTAGGTGCCGCGGGGGCGCCCGGAAAGCGCGCAGCGGTTGCGGACGCGGGCCGGCGAGGAGTCGCGCGGCAGCTTCTGCAGCTTGATGCTGGCTTCCATCTTGGCCTCGTAGGAGGCGTTCGGGTCGGCGAGCACCGCCTTCAGCTCGGCACGCTTCTTGGCGTGGCGCTTCACGAGCTTCGCGCGCTTGAGCTCGCGCTCGACCATGCTTGTCTTGGCCATTGCGTCGGGTCCTGTCGATCAGTTGCGGAAAGGGAAGCTGAACGCTTCGAGCAGGGCCTTCGCCTCGGCGTCCGACTTCGCGGTGGTGCCGATCGCGACGTCCATGCCACGCAGTGCGTCGACCTGGTCGAAATCGATCTCCGGGAAGATGATCTGCTCCTTGATGCCGAAGTTGAAGTTGCCGCGGCCGTCGAAGGAGCGCCCGGACACACCGCGGAAGTCGCGCACGCGCGGCAGGGCGATGTTGATCAGGCGGTCGAGGAACTCGTACATCTGCTTGCGGCGCAGGGTCACCTTGCAGCCGATCGGCCAGCCGTCGCGGATCTTGAAGCTGGCCACGGACTTGCGCGCCAGGGTGGTGATCGGCTTCTGGCCGGCGATCTTGGTCATGTCGGCGACCGCGTTCTCCAGCACCTTCTTGTTGCCCACGGCCTCGCCGACGCCCATGTTCAGCGTCACCTTGGTCAGGCGCGGGACCTGCATCGGGTTGCCGTAGCCGAACTTCTCGGTCAGCTTCGGCACCACCTCTTCCTTGTAGAACTTTTCCAGACGCGTGGACATGGCGTTTTCCTCAGGCGTCAACCACTTCACCGCTGGAGCGGAACACGCGAACCTTGCGTCCATCCTCCAGCACCTTGAAACCGACGCGCTCGCCCTTGCCCGTCGCCGGGTTGAGCAACATCACGTTGGAGCCGTGGATCGGCGCCTCCCGCTCGATGATCCCGCCCGGCTGGTTGGCCTGGGGGTTCGGCTTGGTATGGCGCTTCACCAGATTCACGTTGGCCACGACGAGATGCTCTCCGCCGTTGAGGACGCGGAGCACCTCGCCCTTCTGGCCCTTGTTCTTGCCGGTGATCACGATGACCTGGTCACCCTTGCGCAGACGATTCATGACAGCGTTTCCCTTACAGCACTTCCGGCGCGAGCGACACGATCTTCATGAACTTCTCGGAGCGCAGTTCGCGCGTCACGGGCCCGAAGATGCGCGTGCCGATCGGCTCGTGCTTGTTGTTGAGCAGGACGGCGGCGTTGCCGTCGAAGCGGATCAGCGACCCGTCCGGACGACGGACACCCTTGGCGGTGCGGACCACGACGGCGTTGTAGACCTCGCCCTTCTTGACCTTGCCGCGCGGGATCGCGTCCTTGATCGACACCTTGATGATGTCGCCGATGTTGGCGTAACGGCGCTTGGAACCACCCAGCACCTTGATGCACATAAGTTCCCGGGCGCCGGAGTTGTCCGCCGCCTGCAGGGTGCTTTGCATCTGGATCATTGTCTCGATCTCCTGGTGATGGCTGGCGGATCAGCGCTGCGCGCGCTCGAGCACCTCGACCACCTGCCAATTCTTGGTCTTGGACAGGGGGCGGCACTCGGCGATGCGGACGAGGTCGCCCTCGCGGCACTGGCCTTCGGCGTCGTGGGCGTGCACCTTGGTCGAGCGGCGCAGGTACTTGTTGTACATGCCGTGCTTGACCTGGCGCTCGATGAGCACCGTTACGGTCTTCTGCATCTTGTCGCTGACCACCCGGCCTTCCAGGGTGTTCGCGACCTTCTCGGGCGTGTTCATGGCTCGCTGTTCCTTACTTCTTCTCGCCGAGCGCGGTCTTGAGCCGCGCCACGTCGCGGCGGGCACGCCGGATCTCGTGGGTCTGCGTGAGCTGGCCGCTGGCCTTCTGCATGCGCAGGTTGAACTGCTCGCGCTTGAGCTCGGTGAGCTGCTCGGCCAGTTCCTTGTCCGACTTCTTGCGGAGGTCGCTCATCTTCATCACAGCACCGTCCGGGTCACAAAGGTGGTCTTCACCGGCAGCTTCGCGGCCGCCAGGGCGAACGCCGCCCGGGCATCGGCCTCGGAGACGCCCTCGATCTCGTAGATCATCCGGCCCGGCTGGATCACGGCGGCCCAGAACTCGACGTTGCCCTTGCCCGAGCCCATGCGCACCTCGATCGGCTTGCGGGTGATCGGCTTGTCGGGAAACACCCGGATGAACAGCTTGCCGCCGCGCTTGACGTGGCGCGAGATGGTCCGGCGCGCAGCCTCGATCTGGCGGGCGGTCAGCATGCCGTGCTGGGTCGCCTTCAGTCCGAACTCGCCGAAGCTCACCTGGTTTGCGACGAAGGTGAGACCCCGGTTGCGGCTCTTGTGGACCTTGCGGAACTTGGTTCGCTTGGGTTGCAGCATTGTCGTTTACTCCTTGCCCCGGGCGCCGCGATCGCGATCGCCACGGTCGCCACGATCACCGCGGTCGCCCTTGCCCTTCGGGGCCGGCGCTTCCTCGGCCTGGGGAGCGTGAAGGTCGAACACCTCGCCCTTGTAGACCCAGACCTTGACGCCGATGATCCCGTAGGTCGTCTTCGCCTCGGCGAAGCCGTAATCGATGTCGGCGCGCAGGGTGTGCAGCGGCACGCGGCCCTCGCGGTACCACTCCGAACGCGCGATCTCGGCGCCGTTGAGGCGGCCGGCGACGTTGATCTTGATGCCGAGCGCGCCCAGGCGCATGGCATTGCCGACCGAACGCTTCATCGCGCGCCGGAACATGATGCGGCGCTCGAGCTGCCCGGCGATCGACTTGGCGACCAGCTGGGCGTCCAGCTCCGGACGGCGGACCTCGACCACGTTGATGTGCGTCGGAACGCCCATCACCTGGGTGGCGCGCTTGCGCAGCCGCTCGATGTCCTCGCCCTTCTTGCCGATCACGACGCCCGGGCGGGCGGTGTGGATGGTGATGCGGGCGGTCTTGGCCGGACGCTCGATCTGGATGCGGCTGATGTCCGCGTCCTTCAGGCGCTCGTCCTTGAGCAGCATCTCGCGGACGCGCAGGTCGGCGGCCAGGTAGCCGGCGAACTCGCGCTTGCCCGCGTACCACTTCGAGTTCCAGTCCTTGGCGATGCCAAGGCGGATGCCGATAGGATGAACCTTGTGACCCATCTTTGCGTCCTCAGTTGTCGCCGACGACGACGGTGATGTGGCTGGTGCGCTTGACGATGCGCGTGCCACGGCCCTTGGCGCGGGCGGCGAAGCGCTTCAGGCGCGGACCCTCGTCCACGAAGATGCGCGCGACCTTCAGCTCGTCGACGTCCGCGCCGAGGTTGTTCTCGGCATTGGACACCGCCGAAAGCAGCAGCTTCTTGATCAGCGCCGCGCCCTTCTTGGGGCTGAAGGCAAGCACGTCGGTGGCGCGACCCACCGGCATGCCGCGGACCTGGTCGGCGACCAGCCGGGCCTTCTGGGGGGAGATGCGCGCACCGCGCAGGATCGCTCTGGCTTCCATTGCTGTGCTCCCTTACTTCGACTTCTTGTCGCCCGAATGACCCTTGAAGGTCCGGGTCGGAGCGAACTCGCCGAGCTTGTGCCCGACCATGTTCTCGTTGACCAGGACCGGGACGTGCTGGCGGCCGTTGTGCACGGCAATGGTGAAGCCCACCATTTCCGGGAGGACCATCGACCGCCGCGACCAGGTCTTGATCGGCTTCTTGCTGCTGCTGGCCAGCGCGGACTCCACCTTGCTCTGCAGGTGGTGATCCACGAAAGGACCCTTCTTGAGTGAACGAGCCATTTATCTCAACCTCATCACTTGCGGCGGCGCACGATGAACTTCGTCGTGCGCTTGTTCTTGCGGGTCTTGTAACCCTTGGTCGGCACACCCCACGGGGTGACCGGATGGCGGCCACCCGAGGTGCGACCCTCGCCACCGCCGTGCGGGTGGTCGACCGGGTTCATCACCACGCCGCGGACGGTCGGGCGGATGCCCAGCCAGCGCTTCGCGCCGGCCTTGCCGAGCTTGCGCAGGTTGTGCTCGCTGTTGCCGACCTCGCCGATGGTCGCGCGGCAGTCGGCGGGCACCTTGCGCATCTCGCCGGAGCGCAGGCGCAGCGTCGCGTAGCCCTGCTCGCGCGCCACCAGCTGGCAGCCGGCGCCGGCGCTGCGGGCGAGCTGCGCGCCCTTGCCGGGCTTCATCTCGATGCAGTGCACCGTGGAGCCGATCGGCATGTTGCGAAGCGGCAGCGTGTTGCCGACCCGGATCGGCACGTCGGTGCCCGACATCAGCTGGTCGCCCACCTGCACGCCCTTGGGCGCGATGATGTAGCGACGCTCGCCGTCGACGTAGCACAGCAGCGCGATGTGCGCGGTGCGGTTCGGGTCGTACTCGATCCGCTCGACGCGCGCCGGGATGCCTTCCTTGTCGCGCTTGAAGTCGATGATCCGGTAGTGCTGCTTGTGGCCGCCACCACGGTGCCGGGTGGTGATCCGGCCGTGGTTGTTGCGGCCACCGGTCTTGCTCTGCGGCTCGACCAGCGGCTGGTACGGACCGCCCTTGTGCAGGTCCGGCGACGTCACACGGACCATCGCGCGGCGGCCCGGGGAAGTCGGCTTGAGTGTCATCAGTGCCATCGGAATATTCCTCGGATCAGGCCTTCGCACCCAGGTCGATGCTCTGGCCCTCGGCCAGGCTGACATAGGCCTTGCGGCGATCGCTGCGACGACCCGGCTGGAACCGGAAGCTCTTGTTCTTGCCCTTCAGGTTCACCACGGTGACCTTGTCGACCTTGACGCTGAAGAGCTTCTCCACGGCCGCCTTGACGTCGGCCTTGGACGCGCCCTGCGCGACCTCGAACACGTACTGGTTGCCGGACTCCTGCAGGCGGGCGCTCTTCTCGGAGACCACCGGCGCGCGGATCACGTCGTACATGCTGTGCTTGCTCATGCCAGCCACTCCTCGATCTTCTTGACCGAGTCGACGGTCATGTAGACGCGCTCGGCGTTGACCAGGCTGACCGGGTCGAGCGCGCCGGCGTCGGTGACGAACACGTACGGGATGTTGCGCGCGGCCAGGTACAGGTTCAGGTCGTCGGCCTCGGTGACGATGAGCGCGCGATCGGCCTTCCACTCCGCCAGCTTGCCCAGCAGCAGCCTGGTGCGCGGCTCGGCGATCTCCAGCGCGTCGATCACGTGCAGGCGCTCCTGGCGGACCAGCTCGGACAGGATCGAGCGCAGCGCGCCGCGATACATCTTGCGGTTGACCTTCTGCTCGAAGGAGCGCGGGCGCGCGGCGTGGGTCTTGCCGCCACCCCGCCACAGCGGTCCGCGGGTGGTGCCGGCGCGGGCGCTGCCGGTGCCCTTCTGCTTGAACGGCTTTCGGCCGCCGCCCGAGACCTCGGCGCGGGTCTTCTGGGCCTTGGTGCCGGAGCGCGCAGCCGCCTGGTAGGCGACCACGACCTGGTGCACGAGGTCCTCGCGGAACGACTCGCCCCAGATGGCCTCCGAAACGGGCAGCTTGGCGCCGCCCTGGATCTGCAGTTCCATCGTGCTACTCCTTAAGCCTTGGCCGCCGGACGGACGACGACGTCGCCACCCGGCGCACCCGGCACCGAACCCTTGACCGCGATCAGACCACGCTCGACGTCGACCTTGACGACCTCGAGACCCTGGGCGGACTGGTTCACGTGGCCCATGTGGCCGGACATCTTCTTGCCCTTGAACACGCGACCCGGCGTCTGGCGCTGGCCGATCGAACCCGGCGAGCGGTGGCTCAGCGAGTTGCCGTGGGTGGCGTCGCCCATGGTGAAGCCCCAGCGCTTGATCGTGCCCTGGAAGCCCTTGCCCTTGGTGACGCCGGCGACGTCGACCATCTGCCCGACCTGGAACAGGTCGCACTTGATCTCGCCGCCGACCTCGTAGCCGCCGACCGCATCGTCGGCCACGCGGAACTCCCACAGGCCCCGGCCGGCCTCGACCTTGGCGCGGGCGTAGTGGCCGGCCAGCGGCTTGCTCACCAGCGCGGCGCGCTTGCTGCCGGCGGCGACCTGGATGGCGCTGTAGCCATCGGTCTCCTGGGTCTTCACCTGGACGATGCGGTTCGGGCTGGCCTCGATCAGGGTCACCGGGACCGAACGGCCATCTTCCGTGAACACGCGGCTCATACCGGCCTTGCGGCCAACAATTCCGACTCTCATGACTGCAATCCCGTCAGTACAGCTTGATCTGCACGTCCACGCCGGCGGCGAGGTCGAGCTTCATCAGCGCGTCGACGGTCTTGTCGTTGGGGTCGACGATGTCCATCACGCGCTTGTGCGTGCGCATCTCGTACTGGTCGCGCGCGTCCTTGTCGACGTGCGGCGACACCAGCACGGTGTAGCGCTCCTTCTTGGTCGGCAGCGGAATCGGACCGCGCACCTGGGCGCCCGTCCGCTTCGCCGTCTCGACGATTTCGCTGGCCGAACGGTCGATCAGGCGGTAATCGAACGCCTTCAACCTGATGCGGATCTTCTGCTGTGCCATGACCTGTTTTCCTGTCTGGAGCCCGGCTCGCCGGGCTCCTTCTGCACTGTTGCTAAGCGAACTGCGTTGTTCGGGACGTCCCGAAAGCGCTTACTCGATGACCTTGGCCACGACGCCGGCGCCGACGGTGCGGCCGCCCTC